>OLNW01000042.1_pt1 | contig 155999 bp, 129 predicted proteins | sample 1672121 | NCBI WGS metagenome assembly OLNW01 (sample SAMEA3136648, study PRJEB25190) | human gut metagenome
CGCGCAGCTGGTTGTCGATGCGGCGGGACTCGTGGCGCTCGGTGCCCAGGATGAACAGGCCGCCGGCTTCGCGGACCTTGTCGGCCTCAGGTGCCAGCTCCTTGCGGTATTTATCCTCGGCGTCGGAGAACATCTTCCGGGCCTTGAGAATGGTCTCGTTGTCGGTCTCGGCAAAGCCCGTGGCCTCGGCGATGAGGTCGGGGGTGAAGCCGGCCTTCTTCAGGTCGTTCTTGGCCAGGAACTCGGCGTTGCCGCCCAGCATGATGTCGGTACCACGGCCGGCCATGTTGGTGGCGACGGTGACGGCGCCGAACTTACCGGCCTGGGCGATGATCTCTGCTTCTTTCTCGTGGTTCTTTGCGTTCAGCACGTTGTGCTTGATGCCTTCCTTATCCAGCAGCCGGGAGAGGATCTCGGACTTCTCGATGGAGGTGGTACCAGCCAGGACGGGCTGGCCCTTCTCGTGGCAGGCCACGATCTGGCGCACGATGGCGTGGTACTTGCCGGTGGTGTTCTTATATACCTCATCGGGGTGGTCCACACGGATCATGGGCTTGTTGGTGGGGACCTCGACGATGTCCAGCTGATAGGTAGAGCTGAACTCCTCCTCCTCGGTCAGGGCGGTACCGGTCATACCGGAGAGCTTCTTGTACAGGCGGAAGTAGTTCTGGAAGGTGATGGTGGCCAGGGTCTTGGACTCGCGGGCGACCGTCACGCCTTCTTTGGCCTCGATGGCCTGGTGCAGACCGTCGTTGTAGCGGCGGCCATACATCAGACGGCCGGTGAACTCATCGACGATGATGACCTCGCCGTCCTTCACCACATAGTCGATGTCCCGCTTCATGAGGCCTCTGGCGCGGATGGCCTGGTTGATGTGGTGGGAGAGGGTGGTGTTCTCCGGGTCGGAGAGGTTCTCTACATTAAATGCTTTCTCGGCCTTGGCGATGCCGCGGGCGGTCAGGGTGACGGCACGGGCCTTTTCATTGACGACGTAATCGGCGTCAATATCCTCGTCCTCTTCCTCTTTGTCGTCCACGGTGGCCTTGACCAGACCGGTCAGACCGGCGGCAAAGCGGTCGGCCAGGGTGTAGAGCTGGGTGGACTGCTCGCCCATGCCGGAGATGATCAGGGGGGTCCGGGCCTCGTCGATCAGGATGGAGTCCACCTCATCGACGATGGCGAAGGCGTGGCCGCGCTGCATGAGCTCGGCCTTGTAGATGGCCATGTTGTCACGCAGGTAGTCGAAGCCGAACTCGTTGTTGGTGCCGTAGGTGATGTCGGCGTTGTAGGCAGCCCGCTTGCCGGCGGGGTCGACCCCGTGGATGACCAGGCCCACGGACAGGCCCAGGAAGCGGTAGACCTTGCCCATCCAGTCGCTGTCGCGCTTGGCCAGGTAGTCGTTGACGGTGACGATGTGCACACCCTCGCCGCTCAGGGCGTTCAGGTAGGCGGGCAGGGTGGCCACCAGGGTCTTACCTTCACCGGTCTTCATCTCGGCGATGCGGCCCTGGTGCAGGATGATGCCGCCGATGAGCTGCACCCGGTAGGGGCGCAGGCCCAGCACACGGTCGGCTGCCTCACGGCAGGTGGCAAAGGCCTCCGGCAGCAGGTCGTCCAGGGTCTCGCCGTTTTTATAACGCTCCTTCAGCTCCGGGGTCTTGGCCTGGAGCTGGGCATCGGTATAGCCCTTGTATTCTTCCTCCAGGGCTTCGATCTTGCGGACGATGGGATCAAGGCGCTTGATCTCCTTCGCCATGTTGGTTCCAAACAGTTTGGTTAAAAAACCCATAGGTATAGATCCTTTCAAAAAGCGGATTTCCGCAGAATTTACGGGAAACACATGGGCATACGGCTCCATGGTCATGGTATTATACCATATTTGCACGCAAGAAAAAAGAGGAATCTGTGAACAAGTGAGAGAAAATCCGAAGAAAAATCAAGGCTTTCGCTGTCAAAAGAAGCGCAAGCGCGCCCCAGGTTTCCCGGAACGCGCCTGCGCTTAAATCTTGTCGGTTCGACAAATATCTGCTATACTGTTTCTGCTGCCGACGCCTTCGGAGTGGAAGGGGGTGTCGCTGTATGGATGCTGCTGCATCCTTCCTCCTCTCTATTCTGGCAGGTGTGATCTCTTACTACATCTGCAAATGGCTGGACGAGTGGAAGAAGAAAAAATGACCCGTCGGTCAGCACCCCAGCCTGAGGCGAAGTAAGCCCACGTCTCTGCAAACAACTGCAAAATAAAATGGGAATAGAACCCCCCAGGAGACGCCACTCCTGGGGGGTTCGTTTTGCATCGCTGTATAGATGAAGGCTGCATCTCCTTCACAGTTATCATTATAGTCTGGCCCCCCGCAAATGTCAATCCCGTTTTCCCCGGGTTGATGAAACTAGTTGCCAGCACAGGACAAGCGTGGTACAATAATGCTATCTGTATGGCCGCCCGTGCGGCGGCCTGCCGGGTGTATTCCGATACCATCAAAGGAGACAAACGAATATGAAACATCTCATCCGCCGCGGCCTGGGCGTCGCGCTGGCGGTGGTCATGGCCACCGGCCTGCTCAGCAGCTGCGGCAGCGACTATGATCCCGTGAAGGACATCATGGGCTACAAGGGCTCCACCGTCCTGTTCACCGTCAACGGCCAGGACGTGACCGCCGAGCAGTACCTCTTCTGGCTGGCCCAGCAGGCCGACACCACCTACTCCTACGCCAGCATGATGCAGAGCGACGACAGCGAGACCAGCTTCTGGGACACCAAGGTCGACGAAAACAGTGACAAGACCATCGCTGACCAGGTCAAAGCAGCCGCCCAGAACTACGCCGCCATGTACAGCGTGGTCGAGGCCAAGGGCAAGGAAGAGGGCTACTCCTACACCAGCGAGGACAAGGCCTCTTACCAGGAGGACCTGGCCACCGCCAAGGAGCAGCTGGGCGGCGAGGACGCCTATGCCAAGTACCTCAAGAGCATGTGCATCTCCAACAAGGGCTTTGAGCACCTCAGCTCCGTCAGCTTCATTCACAGCCACATGGTCGACGGGATGTTCCAGGACGGCAAGGAGAACGCCCCCACCGCCGAGGACCTGACCCAGTACGCCGAGGACAACGACCTGCTGGTGGCCAAGCACATCCTCCTGCTGACCAAGGACATGACCACCGGGAAAGACCTCTCCGACACCGAAAAGGCCGAGAAGAAGGCCAAGGCCGACGACCTGCTCAAGCAGCTCCAGGCCATCACCGACCCCACCGAGCTGGAGAGCAAGTTCGACGAGCTCATGAAGGCCAACAGCGAGGACACCGGCCTGGAGAGCAGCCCGGACGGCTACGTTTTCTCCGCCGGTAAGATGGTCGAGGCCTTCGAGTCCGCCACCCGCTCCCTGGAGCCGGGTCAGCTCAGCGGCATCGTGGAGAGTGAGTTCGGCTACCACATCATCCTCCGCCTGGACCCTGCCACCAGCAAGGCCTTCCGCGAGAACTATTCCTCCGCAAAGCTCAGCGAGATGGAGCAGCAGTGGGTGGACGAGGCCGACATCAAGACCACCGAGACCTACGATAATCTGTCCGTGGCCGACTTTTACGACAAGCTCACCGCCTACCGCGACAGCCTGAACACCGACGCAGACCAGGCTGAGAAAGAAAACCAGCAGGTCGAGCAGGACACCGGCGACGAAAACGCCGCCGACAGCAACACAGACGCTGCCGGGGACGGCACCGATGCCAACACCGGCGCGGACGCCAATGCCGACGCCCAGACCGACAGCGCCGACGCAGACAAGTCCGACGCCAGCAACGCCGCGGACACCACCGACACCCAGGACACCGGGGACAGCGCTTCCCAGGCCCAGCAATAACGTTCCCCCCCACACCCACCCCCGGGCGTTCTCGATTCGCAGAACGCCCGGTTTTTTTCTTGTTCGGCAAATTTTTTTGAAAAAAAGTGAATGGTTTCAGGCCGCTGGATCGTATTCCAGATAGAAGGCCCCCGAAAGGAAGTGATCCCATGCCCCCTAGCCTGACCCGCCAAGAGGCGGAGCGGCTGGTGAACACCTACGCCGACCTCATCCTCCGCCTGAGCTACACCTATCTCAGCCACACCCACGACGCCCAGGACATCTGCCAGACGGTCTTTCTCAAGCTGATCGAGCGCCGCCCGGCCTTCGCCTCTTCGGAGCATGAGAAGGCCTGGATCATCCGCACGACCATCAACGCCTGCAAGGACCACCTGAAAAGTCACTGGCGAAAAACCACCGTCCCTATCGAGGCCGCCCAGCACATCCCCGCCCCGGCGGCGGAGCCGGGCAGCATCCTGGCCTCCGTGAACCTCCTGCCCCCCAAGTACCGGGCGGTCATCTACCTGCACTACTACGAGGGCTACACCGCCCCGGAGATCGCCCAGCTCCTGGGCCGCCTGCCGTCCACCGTCAACACCCAGCTCCGCCGGGGCCGGGAACAGCTCAAGACTCTATTGGAAAAGGAGGGGTACCCATGAAAGACTATCGCAGCCAGTTCGATGCCCTGCGCTTTTCCCCCGAAGAGAAGCAGGCCATGGTCGAGAGCTTATTGGCCGCCGCCCCGGAGACCCGTCGGCGGATGTCCCACAAAAAGCGCGTCCACGTCCTCATCGCCGCTGTCATTGCCGCCGCCCTCTGCGCCGCCTGCGCGTCCGGGGCGTTGCAGGCCGCGATCCAGTCCCTCAGCTTTTTCCTGGGGAATCAGCCGGAGCAGACCCAGGTCCTGGGCGAAATGGCCCAGCCCATCGGGGCCAGCGTGACCGACAACGGTGTGACGCTTACCGTCGATGCCGTCTTAGGCGACGCCAACAGCTATGCCATCCTCTACACCCTCAGCCGGGATGACGGGACACCCTTGCTCCAAAATGTAGACCCGGATGCCAACCTATACAATACCCACTTCGACGAAGGATGGACGATTACGGACTCGGACAGCATAGAGCTCCAGGAAGGGGAAGGCCTGACGTTTACCGGAAACAACCTACTTTACACCGCCTTCCGCCCAACAGACAATGCCATCCACTTCTTTGAAGAATGGCACTGCCCGACGCTAGAGAATATGAGCGGGCCAGCGAGAGCCATCTTCAAAAATTTCCGCGCAGGCATCGTTTCCATGGACGTAGAAAAAGAAGAGGTCGTTGTGGAAGGAAACTGGACCGTTGATTTTCAGTTGACCTATCAGGATGCCTCCATCTACCTGCCCACCGGCCAAACCTTCCACGCAGGGACCAACGAAGCGCTGACGGGGACGATCGAAGAACTCCGCGTTTCTCCGCTGTCGCTCTGCGTTACATATGCCTATGAGATCGACGAAGAGAAGGTCACAGCAGCTTATGACCCCGCCATGACGACAGAGCCAAAAGAAGAATGGGTAAGCAATGAGATCGAGTGTCAGACCATACAGACACATGTTTTCTTACATCTCAAAGATGGTACCACCAAAGAAGTTGGGTCCTACGGGGACATGTACTCCAAAAAAGGAAAGCAGATACTCTCTGGTACATTCTCCGAGATCACCCCTCTGGACACCATTGAAAGCATCTCCATCGGGGACCTGACCATCCCCGTGCCCCAGTCCTGAACGAAAGGAAGTGAGTCTATGCGGCCGACCTTAGACCGCCGGGAAGCGGAGCGCCTGGTGAATACCTACGCCGACAGCATCCTCCGCCTATCCTACGCCTGCCTGGGCGACACGCAGGGCGCTCAGGCCCTCTGCCAGACTATTCTGCGGCAGAGGTTAGAACAGGGCGCCTGCCTGGACGACCCCGCCAAGGAACGCCTTTGGTTCCTGCGGACCACGTTCCGGGCCTGCCAGAAGCACACCACGCTGGACCCAGCGGCCAAGGGCCGCGTGGCCTGGTTCCTCTGCGAAGGGGAGGGCCTGTCCCACCGGGAAGCCGCTCGTGTGATGGGTGGTTTTCCTGGGACCGTCGCGGCCCTGCTCCAGGAAGCTGACGGAGAGGAGGGAGCGCGATGAAGACCTATCGGGAACAGTATGATGAGCTGCGCTTCTCCCCTGAAGAGAAGCAGGCCATGGTCGAGAACTTATTGGCCGCCGCCCCGGAGGCCCGTCGGCGGGCGTCTCACAAAAAGCGCGTCCACGTCCTCATCGCCGCTATAATTGCCGCCGCCCTCTGCGCCGCTTGCGCGTCGGGAGCGCTGCGTTCGGCCAGCGAAGTTTTTGCCAACCTGTTCGGGTCCTCCCAGGAGCAAGCCAGCCTGCTGGAACAGCTGGGCACTCCCCTGGGCGTCAGCTGCACCCAGGACGGCCTGACGATTACGGCCGATGCGATCCTGGCCGATGAGTATACCTACGCCATCCTCTACTCCATCCAGCGGGAGGACGGCACTTCCCTCCGGGCTGATGGCCGAGGCGAGAGTGTTTCGTTCCAGGAGTACACGATGCAGTGGCCTCAGCAGGCCCAGCGTACTTCTTCCACACTTCGCCCCTATGATGAGGACGCATCCGACCAGACCGTGCAGTATTTGGAGGTCTGCCAAATGGATCAGCCCCTCCAGGCCGGCCGCATGACGGCGGTCTTCCGGGCCGCAATGATCGACGAGGTCCAGGCGGATGGCACGATCCGAACCGTTCCGTTGGGAGATGGGCCTTGGGAACTGAGCTTCGACTTCACCCCCAAAGCGTCCTCCATAGACCTGCCCACCGGACAGCAGTTCCAGGTCGATGGCCTCGACTGCACCCTGACCCGCATGTCCCTCTCGCCCCTCTCCCTCCATGTGGAGTACACCGTGGACGCCGCCGAGGTCCCGGATGAGAACGCCTTTTTGAACGCCCTGCCCCTCTCTCTGACCAAAACAGACGGGACCGTGGCCTACTCGCAGCGAGACGCCGCCAGCGGCCTGCATTCGGATTCAGACAGCGACCAGATGCAGGCCCGCAAGGATCTGGTGTTCTCCGAGATCACCCCTCTGGACACCATCGAGAGCATCTCCATCGGGGACTTGACCATCCCCATGCCCCAGTCCTGAACGAAAGGAAGTGAGTCTATGCGGCCGACCTTAGACCGCCGGGAAGCGGAGCGCCTGGTGAATACCTACGCCGACAGCATCCTCCGCCTATCCTACGCCTGCCTGGGCGACACGCAGGGCGCTCAGGCCCTCTGCCAGACTATTCTGCGGCAGAGGTTAGAACAGGGCGCCTGCCTGGACGACCCCGCCAAGGAACGCCTTTGGTTCCTGCGGACCACGTTCCGGGCCTGCCAGAAGCACACCACGCTGGACCCAGCGGCCAAGGGCCGCGTGGCCTGGTTCCTCTGCGAAGGGGAGGGCCTGTCCCACCGGGAAGCCGCTCGTGTGATGGGTGGTTTTCCTGGGACCGTCGCGGCCCTGCTCCAGGAAGCTGACGGAGAGGAGGGAGCGCGATGAAGACCTATCGGGAACAGTATGATGAGCTGCGCTTCTCCCCTGAAGAGAAGCAGGCCATGGTCGAGAACTTATTGGCCGCCGCCCCGGAGACCCGTCGGCGGGTGTCTCACAAAAAACGCCTTCACGTTCTGATTGCTGCCGTGATCGCCGCCGCCCTCTGCGCCGCTTGTGCGTCCGGGGCGTTGCAGGCCGCGATCCAGTCCCTCAGCTTTTTCCTGGGGAATCAGCCGGAGCAGACCCAGGTCCTGGGCGAAATGGCCCAGCCCATCGGAGCCAGCGTAACCGACAACGGTGTGACGCTCACCGTTGATGCCGTCTTAGGCGACGCCAATAGCTATGCCATCCTCTATACCCTCAGCCGGGATGACGGCGGGCCGCTGTTTCCCGGCGTGGATGACCCAGCGATCATCAACCTGACGGACTTCCGGTTTGATGAAGATTTGACCACAACAGAACCAGAAGGTGTGGAAGACGCTATGAAAGACAGAAGCGTGGTCAGTGGTAGTGGATGGGGGCCTCGGTTCGCCAGCATCCTCCCTGGGGAGAACGCCATTCACTTCATGGAAGCCAGCAACTGGCCCACGCTGAATGGGATGCGCGGCCTCGCAACGGCGACATTTACAAACCTCCGGGCCAAAACTGTCTCCATTGAAATTCCAGAAGAAGACCTCTGTCTCGAAGGAAATTGGGTCGTTGATTTCCAGATCGACTACAAGGACGCCTCCCGCTATCTGCCCACGGGACAAGTGTTCCACAGCAACAGTAAGCGAGATAATGTATTGACCGGAACCATTGAAGAGTTTCGCCTGTCTCCGCTCTCGCTGAAGATTACCTACGCCTTTACGGTGGATGAAACGAAACTAGAGAAACTATATCCCTACCCAGACAAGACGTATGCTAACATTCCGGGCTACCGGGAAGATTGGCTATTCAACGCGACAGCAGATACCCTTCTCGATGTTCCAGTCATCCTACGCTTCCAGGACGGAACCAGCGAAGTACTGTTTTACGGAGGTGATCTCACTGATATGCGTGAAGGGAAGGCCATCATCTCTGATACCTTTGATAAAATCATCCCGCTCAACACCCTGGAGAGCATCTCCATCGGGGATCTGACGGTGGAGGTTCCAGAGTAAATAAAGCACAAAAACAGCCGTGATTAGGACCTGGTTTCAGGGCCTGTCACGGCTGCTTTTTGCGATCCGTGTGAATTTCTGTGAAAAAGTCGTGTAAATTTACAGGACTTTTTCTGAAAAAATCACACTAAACTGCACCACTTTGGTGTTTCCCCTCATTTCCCCACGCAGAAGCGGGAGAAGATGCGGGCGGTGATATCCTCCCGGACGGTGCGGCCGGTCAGCTCGCCCAGGGCTTCCAGGGCGGCTTCTACATCGGTGAGAAGGGCGTCGGGGGTCATGCCCAGGTCGAGGGCGTCTTTGGCGCGGGTCACGCCGTCCAAGGCCCGCTGGGCCGCCTGGGTCTGGCGCTGGTTGGTGAGCAGTTCCCCGGCAGCGGACTGGGCCGCCTGGGGGAGGAGGGTCTCGGCCCGCTGGGCCAGGGTGGTCTCTAAGGTGTCCAGGCCGTCCCCCGTCTTGGCGCTGAGGGGGACGACGGTCAGGGTGTTCGGGGCATCGTTGGCGGCGGGCTGGGGCAGAGCAAAGTCGGGCAGGTCCCGCTTGTTGGCCAGCAGGATGGTGTCCGCCTGGGCCAGGGCCTCGCGGAGCAGGTCGTGGTCCTCTTCGCGCAAGGGCTGGGTTCCGTCACACACAGCCAGGACCAGGTCGGCCTCGGCCAGGGCCTGGCGGCTGCGGGCCACGCCCAGCTGCTCGATGGGGTCGTTGCTGTCCCGCAGGCCCGCGGTGTCAACGAGGCGGAAGAGGTACCCACCCAGGGTGACTTTGGTCTCGACGGTGTCGCGGGTGGTGCCGGGGATGTTCGTGACGATGGCCCGCTCGTACCCCGCCAGGGCGTTGAGCAGGGAGGACTTGCCCGCGTTGGGACGGCCGATCAAAACGCAGGTGATGCCCTGATGGAGCAGCGTCCCCCGGCGGCTGGTGGCCAGGAGCGCTTGCAGCGCCGCTTCCTGCCGGGCGAGGATCTGTCCCATTTGTTCGGCCTGGAAGGGGTCGATGTCCTCGTCGGGATAGTCTAACACGGCGCAGAAATGGGCCATGAGATCGGTCAGAGCAGAGTAGATGCTGTCGATCTGGCGGGAGAGCGCCCCGTTTAGCTGCCCGGCGGCCTGCCGGGCGGCGGCGGGGGTCTCGGCATCGATGAGGTCGATGACGGCCTCGGCCTGGGTCAGGTCCAGCTTGCCGTTGAGAAAGGCCCGCTGGGTGAATTCGCCGGGCCGGGCCAGGCGTGCCCCGGCCGCGCACAGGGCGTCTAAAACCAGGGAGAGGACCACGGGGGAGCCGTGGCATTGGATCTCTGCCGTCTCCTCCCCGGTGTAGCTGTGGGGGGCGCGGCTGACGAAGGCCAGACCGGTGTCCAGCAGATCTCCCGCTTGGTCAAAGACCCGGCCATAGAGCAGCTGGCGGTCGGGCGCCTCGGAAAGCGGCGTTTTGCCGAGGGGCCGGAAAATGTGCGCGGCGGCCTGGGCCGCGCCGGGGCCGGAGAGACGAAGGATCCCCACTCCGCCGGGTCCGGGCGGGGTGGCGATGGCTGCAATGAGTTCGGACATGGGCTGGCCCTCCTATTCGATCCATTTGAGAAGTAACGAAGAAGCAGTTTTCCACCCCCTGTGGAAGGGATGTGGAAAACTCTGTGGATAATGTGCAAAACCGGCCGCCCGGATGTTGGGGCGGCCGGAAATGAACGGAAAAAACGGCGTCTCAGCCCTCTTCCTCGATGCGCTTGGCGATGGCGCGGGCGGCACGGACGCCGGAGGCGCCGGCCTGGGCCAGGCCGCGGGTGATGCCGGCCCCGTCGCCGGCGGCGAAGAAGTTCTTCAGCGGCGTCTCCAGGTCGCTGGTGAGCTTCAGGCGGGCGGAGTAGAACTTGACCTCAGCGCCGTAGAGCAGGGTGTCGTAGTTGGCGGTGCCGGGGGCCAGCTTGTCCAGGGCGTAGATCATCTCAATGATGTCGTCCAGCTGCCGCTTGGGCAGGGCCAGGGACAGGTCGCCGGGGACGGCGGCAGTCAGGGTGGGGTGCGTGGTGGACTTGCTCATGCGGTGGGCGTTGGAGCGCACGCCTCGAATCAGGTCGCCGAAGCGCTGGACCAGCACGCCGCCGGCCAGCATGTTGGAAAGAGAGGCAATGTGCTTACCGTAGCGATACGGCTCGTTGAACGGCTCGGTAAAGTGGTTGGAGACTAAGAGCGCGAAGTTGGTGTTCTCGCTGCGGAGCTTGGGGTCGGAGTAGCTGTGGCCGTTGACGGTGTGGATGCCCTCCACGTTCTCCGAGACCACATGGCCGTAGGGGTTCATGCAGAAGGTGCGGACCTGGTCGCCGTACTGCTTGGTGCGGTAGATGAGCTTGGACTCATAGACCACGTCGGTGATGTGTTCAAAGACCAGGGCGGGCAGCTCCACGCGCACACCGATGTCGATCTGGTTGTTGGTCATGGGCAGGCCCAGCTTTTGACATTGGTGGGCAAACCACTCGGCCCCGGAGCGGCCGGGGGCTGCGATGAGATACTTGGAGAGGTACTCGTCGCCATTGGCGGTCTCCAGGAGATAGCCGCCCTCGGCCTGACGGATCTCCGTGACGGCGGTGTTGAACTGGAAGTCGATGTTCTTCCGCAGGTCCTCATAAATATTCGTGAGGATACGCAGGTTGTTCTCGGTGCCCAGGTGCTTCACGCGGGCCTGGAGCAGGTGCAGGTCAGATTCCAGCGCCCGCTTGCGCAGGGCCTGGGCCTCAGGGGTGTTGGTGGAGAAGACCTCTCTGGTGGCACCGTGGGCGGTGTTGATCTCATCCACATAGTCGATCAGGTCCATGACCTCTTTTTCCGGGATGAAGTCGGTCAGCCAGCCGCCGAAGGCCGTGGTGAAGTTATACTTGCCGTCGGAGAAAGCGCCCGCACCGCCGAAGCCGCACATGGTGTGGCAGACCTTGCAGTCGATGCAGCTCTTGACCTTTCCGGCCACGATGGGGCAGCTGCGGTGGTAGATGTCCTGGCCCTGATCGACGATCAGCACCTTCATGCCAGGGTTCCTGTGGATCAGCTCGTACCCGGCAAAGACGCCAGCCTCGCCGCAACCCAGGATCACGGTATCATAGGTTTTCAGCATGGTGATTCGTTCCTTTGTTCGTTTCAAAAATAAGGGGAAGGGCAAGCCTTCCCATCCGTTGCCTTATTGTACCATATCCCGCTACCCGTGTCCAGTATGCAGGGAATTACAGCGAGAATCCAATGGAGGCAGTACCAGGCTTTCTTTCCCCGCAAATCTTGTCGAACGCTGTTGTTTTTGTTATACTATCCCTGCTGCCGACCCTTCGGCGAGAAGGGGGGTGAGCTGACATGGGTGCAATGATCGCATCGTTCTTTTTGTCTATCTTGGCAGGCGTAATCTCTTACTACATCTGCAAATGGCTGGACGACAAAAAGAAAAAGAAATAGCGCGGCAGTCAGCCTGGGGCGCCATAAGCTCTGCGTCTCTGTGAAGTAACACAACATACAAATGAGAATAGAAAACCCTGGAAGGAGAAAGCTTCCAGGGTTTTCGTTTTGTAAGCTGATATGGATGAAATTTCGCATCGTTTTCGTCCATCGTCAGTATAGTCTATTCCCGGTCTGCTGTCAAGTAGAACCGGCTGAATTTTCTCCCACTCCGCAGGCGGTCACGGCTCACCCTTCGATCCCAAACAGCCGCTTGCCGTTTTCTGTGGTTGCCTCCTCCACCTCCTGCGTGGTCAGCCCCTTGATCTGGGCGATGGTTTCGGCCATGCGGTAGACGTAGCGGGAGTCGCACCGCTTGCCGCGGTAGGGCGTGGGGGCCATGTAGGGGGCGTCTGTTTCGACCATGATGCGGTCCAGGGGCACGGCGGCGATGACCTCCGGGGCTTTGCGGGCGTTTTTGAAGGTGATGGTGCCGGTGAAGGACAGGTGCCAGCCCAGCTTGATGAGCGTCTTGGCGTCCTCCACGCTGCCGGAGTAGCAGTGGAACACGCCGCGCACGCCAGGGAACTCCTTCACGATGGCCAGGCTGTCCCCGTGGGCCTCCCGGTCGTGGACGATGACGGGCATATCTAAGCGCTGCGCTAAGGCGAGCTGGGCGCGAAAGACCTCTTTTTGCAGATCGCGGGGGACCTCCTGCCAGTAATAGTCCAGGCCGATCTCCCCCACGGCCTTGACCTTGGGGTGGTGGGTCATGGCCTCTACCTGCTCCAGCCAGTCGTCCGGCAGGCCCAGGGCGTCTTCGGGGTGGACCCCGGCGGCGGCGTAAAGGAAGGGATATTGTTCGGCCAGGGCGATGGACTGGCGGGAGCTTTCCAGGTCACAGCCGGGGCACAGGACCAGGCCGACGTTGGCGGCGGGCAGGGCAGAGAGGACTTTGTCCCGGTCGGGGTCGAACTGCTCGGCGTAATAATGGGCGTGGGTATCAAACAGCATGGTGGCTCAGTCCTCCTTTTCCGGGATCTGCACCAGGGGATGCCGCCCCCGGCTGTCGCTGACTTTTTCCAGCTCCATGACCCGTTCCGGGTCCGCGTTTTGCAGATGGAGCAGCTTTTCCGCCATGATGCGGGAGAAGCCGGACTGCAAAATGCTCTGGATGATGACGTTTTCCACCGCGCCATCGTCCGCCGCCTGGGGGTCTAAGATGCCCTGGACGGCGGCACGGGTCTGGGCGGTGTAGAAGTTGCCCACCTCTTGCAGCTGGGCGATGTAGCCGGTGTAAAAGCTCTTGATCTCCTCCTCGTTGGCGGTGGAGGGGAGCAGCTGTTGCAGGCCGTTGATGCTGATGCCCTGCTTCAGGGTGAAGATCATAATGAGGAAGGCGATGTGGACCCGGTAATACTTGCGCTTTTCCGGGGCGGGCATGACCTTGAGGCGAACGTAGTTGTTGATGGTCGTGGGGGTCACGGGCTTGTCCTTCGAGTCCTCCATGGGGATGAAGTCCAGGTACTGGCCCAGCAGGGCGATGACCTGATCCATGTACAGGCCGATGTCCGGCAGCTCTTTCCAGGCGGGCAGCTTGTAGTTGTTCAAATAATGCTCCCACCGGATGAGCTTGTGGGCGATCAGCTCCTTGTCGTAGCTCATAGTTTCTCTCTTTCCGGACCGAAGACCGGTCCTCCCATTGTAGTATATTAGAACGAATCGGACCTAGCAGCCCATTTGTAATAAGTATAACACAGGAAAAAGGCAGAGACAACCAGAAAAAGAACCTATTTTTCATAGCATCTTGAGTTATATATTATCTAGCGCGCAGCTCTAGCGCACAGCAAGCCAGCCTTTCTATGGGAATTTGGATTGACTTCGTTCTCTTGGCACACTATAATGTCTGTCAGCCAGAAGTGGAAAATTATGTATTACGGACTGTATCCATGGGGGGAGCTGTGATCATGTCAGAAGAAGTCCTACCACGAAAGCTGCGTCTTTCCTCCTTTCAAATCATTATCTTAGGGTTTGCCGGCGTCATCCTGGTGGGTGCGTTGTTGCTGATGCTGCCGCTTGCATCGACGGAGGGCTGCGTGACGCCGTTTCCTAAAACACTTTTTACGGCAACCTCTGCCGTCTGCGTGACCGGGCTTGTGGTCGAAGACACGGGCAGCTATTGGTCTGTCTTTGGGCAGGCCATCCTCTTGGTGCTCATTCAGGTCGGTGGTCTTGGCGTTGTCACGGTAGCCGTCTTTTTTGTCATGCTGTCTAAGCGAAAAATTTCGCTGATGCAGCGAAGCACCATGCAGGATGCCATTTCTGCGCCGAAGGTCGGCGGGATCGTCCGGCTGACGAAATTCTTTCTCCGTGGAACTTTTTTCATCGAGCTGCTGGGCGCCCTTGTTATGCTGCCGGTGTTTTGCCGGGACTACGGGTGGTCCGGTGTGTGGATGGCGGTGTTTCATTCTGTCTCTGCGTTCTGCAACGCCGGCTTTGATCTCTTGGGGCAGAGCGGCAGCCCCTACCCTTCGCTGACCGGATACGCAGCAGACCCGGTGATCAACCTCACGATCATGCTGCTGATCGTGCTGGGCGGCATCGGATTTTTGACCTGGGATGACGTTTGGGAGAATCGTCTGCACATCCGACGCTATCGGATGCAAAGCAAGGTGATCCTGGTCACAACGTTATGCCTGATCCTCCTGCCAGCGCTCTTTTTCTTCCTGGCGGACTATTCCGCGCTTCCCATCGGGAAACGGCTCCTGGCTTCCTTTTTCCAGGCAGTTTCCCCGAGGACGGCCGGCTTTAACACCATGGATCTTACTGCAATGACAGAAGCGTCTCGGGCCATTATGATCTTACTGATGCTGGTTGGCGGCTCGCCAGGCTCTACCGCAGGCGGAATGAAAACGACTACCTTGGCGGTTCTGCTTGCCAACGCCGTTGCGACCTTCCGCCGCCGGGAGAGCCCGCAGTTTTTTGGACGCAGAGTCGGCTCTGGGGCCGTCAAAACGGCTGCAACGATCTTGAGCATGTATCTCATGCTATTCTTTGGCTGCGGGCTATTTATCAGCATTTATGAGGCCCTGCCGCTGTCTACCTGCCTGTATGAAACGGCGTCTGCCGTGGGGACCGTGGGCTTGACGCTGGGCATCACGCCCCAGCTCCATCTCCCCTCTCAGCTGCTTTTGATCCTCCTGATGTATTTAGGCAGGGTAGGCGGTCTGACCCTGGTCTACGCAGCGATGTCCAGCCGGGAGCCGAGCGTTGCAAAACTACCGCTGGAAAAAATCACCGTCGGATGATCCTCTCAACCATCAGAAGAAGGAGCAAAGTAGAATGAAAAATATATTATTGATCGGCACAGGGCATTTTGGGCACCACATCGCCGTACAGCTGGCGCAGCTTGGCCACCAAGTCATGGCAGTAGACAGCAGAGAGGATCGGATCAACGAGATCCTGCCCTTTGTCACCAATGCGCAAATCGGTGACGCTACAAACAAAGAATTCCTTCGTTCCCTGGGCGTCGGAAACTATGATGTCTGCTTTGTGACCATCGGCGGCAACTTCCAAAACTCCTTGGAAACGACCTCCCTCATCAAAGAATTGGGCGCTGCCTGTGTTGTCTCCCGCGCAGAGCAGGATGTTCAGGCCAAGTTTCTGCTCCGCAATGGCGCAGACCATGTCGTCTATCCAGAGAAGCAAACGGCCAAATGGGCCGCGATCCGCTACTCTACCGATCATGTTTTTGATTATATCAAGCTCGACGAGCAGCATGCGATCCTGGACGTGGAGGTACCCAAGACCTGGGTGGGGAAAAGCATCGGCGCATTGGATATCCGCCGAAAGTTTGGCGTGAATATTCTTGGTATCAAACGCGACGGAAAAATAGATGTCTCTGTTACCCCTGAGACGATTCTAACAAAAGACATCTCCGTTCTGGCCTTGGGAGAATATAAGGCACTGCGAAAATGCTTTCATCTTTGAGCAGAGCGGTCCAGCCCACCGCCCTGCCAGAGCAGATCTTTGTGCAACAGAAAATTTACAGGAAAACAGAAAATCTCCGTGCGTTTTGCGGGAGAATGTGGTAAGATAAAGAGAATTGACCTGCGGGAGGGGCGTCCGCCCGCAAGTTTCTCGAAGGGAGTCCTGTTTCTATGCGGAAATCCGTACTGCTGCCTGCTGCGGCGGTGGCGGGGGGCGTGGTGGGCCTGCTGGTCCGCCGGGTCTATCTCGCCAACGGCTTTGAGGCCGGCACCGGCCTGCCCATCGCCGGGGCGCCCAGCCTGTGGGCGATGGCCATCGTGACCGTCGTCGTGCTGGGCCTGCTCGTTGCTTTGAGCTGCGGCAAGCATAAGAATTATACCCAGTGCTACACTGGGGCCTTTTATTCCGAACATACCGTCTGCATCGCCGGGATGCTGGCCGGGGCCGTTTTGCTGGGCGTGGGTGGTTTCCTCGCCCTGGCCAACTGGTTCAGCAGCCCCTCTCTGGGTCTGATGGAGAAGCCCCTGCGGCGGGAGCTGAGCGTCACTTGGCTCTACCTCGGCATCTTCTGCCTGCTGGCCGCGGCGGGGATCTATTTCGTCACCCAGAAAATGCGCCGGAAAGAACCGATCCTGACGGCTTGGGCCGCCATGCCCACCCTGGCCGGGTGCCTGTGGGTGGTGGCCAACTACTATGACCACTGGGCCGAAGAGCCGGTGCTGGGGCAGTACGCCATCCCCATGCTGGCCACGGGCCTGTCCATGCTGGGCTGCATGATGATCGGGGCCATGGGCTTTGACAAGGCCCGCGTCTCGACCACCCTGGCCTTCTCCCTGTCCGGGGCCTCGGTGTGCATCATGGCCCTGGCCGACGGACTCAACTGGGCCAATACGGCGATCCTGCTGGGTATGGTCTTCTATCAGCTGTCCATGGCCAGCGCCCTCATCGCCAACGACGACCGCGCCCCCGGCCTGCCCGCCTGCGCAGCGCACTGCAAGCAGTGCCACGGCTGCGCCCCGATGGGCACGCTGAAAAAGAACAAGAAAAAGGCGAAGAAAAAAACCAACGAATCAGGAAAATAATCCGGCATTTCCGGGGCGCTTCTGCGTCCCGGTCCGCCGATGGAGGATCAATATGGAAAGAGAACAGAAGAAAAAGTTTTATATCACCACCCCGATCTACTACCCCTCGGACAAACTGCACATCGGCCACACCTACTGCACCGTGGCCACCGACGCCATGGCCCGCTATAAGCGGCTCCAGGGCTGTGACGTGATGTTCCTGACTGGCACCGATGAGCACGGCCAGAAGATCGAGGACAAGGCCCGCGAGGCCGGCGTCACCCCCCAGCAGTTCGTGGACAACATCGTCACCGGACCCAAGGGCGTGCTGGACCTGTGGAAGCTCATGAACATCTCCAACGACCGCTTCATCCGCACCACTGACGACTATCACGTCGCCGCCATCCAGAAGATCTTCCGCAAGATGTACGACAACGGGGATATTTATAAGGGCAAGTACGTCGGCAAATACTGCAAGCCCTGCGAGTCCTTCTGGACCGAGAGCCAGCTGGTGGACGGCAAGTGCCCCGACTGCGGCCGTGAGGTCCAGGACGCCGAGGAAGAGGCTTACTTCTTCCGGCTGTCCAAGTACGCAGACAAAATTCAGGACCTGCTGGAGAACACCGATTTCTTACAGCCCCGTTCCCGCGTGAACGAGATGGTGAACAACTTCATCAAGCCCGGCCTGGAGGACCTGTGCGTGTCCCGGACCTCCTTCTCCTGGGGCATCCCCGTGGACTTCGACCCCGGCCACGTGGTCTATGTGTGGGTGGACGCCCTGTTCAACTACACCACCGCCCTGGGGCTGTACAACGACAAGTACCATGACTATGACCACTATTGGCCCGCCGACTACCACTTCGTCGGCAAGGAGATCGTCCGCTTCCACTCCATCATCTGGCCCGCCATGCTGATGAGCATGGGCATGCCCCTGCCCAAGCACGTCTTCGGCCACGGCTGGCTGCTGCTGGACGGCGGCAAGATGTCCAAGTCCAAGGGCAACGTGGTCGATCCCTACGTCCTGGCGGAGAAGTTCGGCGTGGACGCCCTGCGCTTCTTCCTGATGCGCACCTTCCCCTTCGGCTCCGACGGCAACTTCTCCAATGAGCTGCTCATCAACACCATCAACGTGGACCTGGCCAACGACCTGGGCAACCTCGTCAGCCGGACCACCGCCATGGTCCAGAAATACTTCGGCGGCACCCTGCCCGCCGGCTGCAAGACCTGCGCCGCCCCCGAAGCCTACGACACCGAGCTCCTCTCCCTGGCCTCCGGCCTGCGGGACCGCTACGAGACCGACATGGAAGCCTGCGCCCCCCACAAGGCCCTGGAAGAGGTCTTCAAGGTCATCCAGCGGGCCAACAAATACATTGACGAGTCCATGCCCTGGGCCTTGGCCAAGGATATGGACGCCAACGGTGCCCGCCTGGCCCACGTCCTGTATAACCTGCTGGAGGCCACCCGCATCTGCGGCATCCTGCTGGCCCCCTTCATCCCGGACTCCTGCACCAAGCTCTTCGCCCAGATCGGGGCCGACGAGCGCGTGCAGACCTGGGACTCCGCCAAGGTCTGGGGCAGCCGCCCGGAGGACGCCCCCGTCGTGAAGGGCGAGAACCTCTTCCCCCGCATCGACATGGACAAGGCCCTGGAGGAGCTGGAGGCCATTCGCCAGGCCTCTGCCGCCCCCGCCCAGCCCGCCATTGAGACGGAGCCATGGCAGGAGGACGTGGACTTCGACACCTTCTGCAAGTCCGACTTCCGCGTGGTCAAGGTCAAAGCCTGTGAGGCCGTGAAAAAGTCCAAGAAGCTGCTGAAGTTCACCCTGGACGACGGCTCCGGCACCGACCGCCAGATCCTCTCCGGCATCGCCATGTACTACAAGCCCGAAGACCTGGTGGGCAAGACCCTGGTGGCCATCGTGAACCTGCCCCCCCGCAAGATGATGGGCCAGGAATCCCAGGGCATGCTGCTCTCCGCCGTCCACAAGGAAAACGACGAGGAGCGCCTGAACCTGGTCATGCTGAACGACGCCATCCCCGCCGGCGCGAAGCTCTGCTAAACAACCGACCCCAAAAGCTGCGACAGGACACCCCGCCCTGTCGCAGCTTTTTTCTCGTTTTTTTGGATTTTGCTCTACCGGGCCAGGCAGCGCTGCAAACAGTATCTGACGCAAGAAAAAGGGGGTTTCTATGAAAAACGATAGACGATTCTTATCGGGAAGTGACGAGGAACTGATCCAAGCCTTGGAATCTCTGCTCCAGCAAAAAGCCCCGGATCAAGATGCCGTGCATGCGATCCTGGATGAGCTGGACCGCCGAAGCAACGCCTCTGCCTTTGATCTGGAACGTGGTTGGTCTGACGTACAGGCACGATCTCGTGCCAGCAAGTTCGAACCCAGGGAAGCAAGCCGCTGGAAAGCATGGCTGCGCTCTGCCGCCTGTTTCCTTTTGGTTTTGCTTGTGACGTTTGGTGCGGTTCTTGCGCTCAGCCCGGAGGCCCGTGCTGCCGTATCGAACCAGCTGGGCTATGAATCCGTTGGGATCCCGCTTCCCGCCGGGAATATCACGATCCAACTCAGCGGGGAGGGCGGCGGCTTCTATACCAGCGAGCACTTTGCCTGCGTGAAAGAGAACGGAGACCAGTTGTCCTATGCCTTCCAAAACAAAGGAACGGAGGCTTGCTATGTTAGCCTATATAAAGTGGGCCTCTTGGGAGGATACAAAAAGGTCACAGAGCCGATCCTCATCCAGCCCGGAGAGACCGGGCATGGGTCCTACGAAGACCCCGGCAACGAGACCTATTGCATCCGCGTCTCTTCCCAGTTTGGAGGAGGCATCTGCGGCACGCTGGATGCTACGCAAACTGTATACTTGACATCGGACCAGGAATAGACTATACTGACAGTGGACGAAAGTGATGCTATATTTCATCCACATCAGCTTACAAAACGAAGACCTTGGAAGCCGCTACTTCCAAGGTCTTCTATTCTTCATTTCTATTCTGTGTCACTTCACAAAGACGCTGAGCATACTACGCCTTAGGCTGGCTACCGATCTGTTTTTCTGTTCTTTCTGTTATCCAGCCATTTGCAGATATAGTAAGAAACTATTCCTGCCAAGACAGACAGAAAGAAGGATGCTATCATCGCAACCACACCAGCTCACCTCCCTCCTTGCCGAGGGGTCGGCAGCAAAGACAGTATATCAGAATCGTCTTAATTCGACAAGATTTGCGATGAAATAACCGCCATCGCTTTCGCTCCGCGTTGACAACCCCCGCCCTCTGGTGTATCATCAAGATAGAAAAGATTCCCAGGGACAAGGAGGAACCAACATGAAAAAGATCGTATTGCCCATCGATGGCAGCACCCGCAGCCAGCGCACCATTGCCATTACCAAGCAGATCTTCCACGGCCAGGACGCGGAGATCACCCTCCTCATGGTCCTGCCGGAGCCGCGCTACACCGACGCCCAGGCCGAGCGGGACCGGGCGACCATCCAGGCCAACCAGGAGCTGGCCGACTTCGCCAAGGAGTTTGCCGGCTGGAAGGTCAAAACCGTTCTCCTGCGGGGTCACCCCGGCCCGGAGATCGTGCAGTACGCCAGAGACCACGGATACGACACCCTGGTCATGACCCGCTCCAGCCGCGGCCCGCTGCAAAAGCTGGGCTCCGTGGCCACCTACATCGTCCGCAATGCCCAGTTCTTGGACCTGATCGTGATGCGGGAAGATGTCGTGTAAAATTTCATCCTGAAACAGACCAAGGCCCCGTCCAGCTGGACGGGGCCTGTTTTTGCCTTATTTCAGCGTGACTTTTCGCAGGACGCGGCGGTAGGATGCCTTCCCCGGCTCTGGCTGGGTGACGGCTTCCAGCAGTCCATCCCGGATCAACTGCTCCATTCGCAGGGCCAAAAACTCATCGGAAATGGGCATTTGCGTGACACCCAAGACCCTGCCAATGACTTCTTCCTCCCGAAATTCTTCGGGCTGAGCAGCGATCTCCTGGAAAAGGAAGAAGTCATACAGCGTCTCCGGGGCGCTGACCAGGCGGCCATTTAAGACGGCCCGGAGGGGCGCGTTTTCCCGGCGCAACTCCTTCCAACGGTCGGCCATGGCCCGCAGCAGGGGAGAGGGGAGGCGAACACCCGCCGTCTTCCAGCGACTCCATTCCTCCGGGCACACTTCGCCCCACGCACGGTATTGGACCGCAACACCGTCCTCCCGTTCCAGAAAGGCGGGAAGCTCGACCAAAGATACATCTAAGTTCTCCCAGCCCAAGGGTTCCAACTGGGCAACCAGCCAGTATAGGCCGCATTTTTCCTGGGGCGCATCGCTGCTCCAGATGCGAAGCGGCGTGTCCTTGGCCTGGGCAAGCAAAGCGGCCAGAGGCTCGCGGGCCGCCGCAAACTCTTTCTGAATGTCTCCCCGGTCCAGCGGGAGCGGAAAGCAGAAGAGATTTTCCGGCTTGCGGTGGGTGGCATTTATCGCGGCCTGCTCCATGCTGCCCAAAACGCTCTCGTTAAACACGATCTCCAGCATTACGGTTTCTCCTTCGGCGGTTCGTCTTCCTGGGGCTTTTCCAGGGTGACAGGGGGATCCTGGGGGGCGTCTGTTGCAGGCGACTCTTCCGCAGGCTTGTCCTCTGCGGGCGGATCCTCCGTTTTGTCCTCTGCGGGGGCCGCTGGTGCGGCGGTGGCTTCGGCCCGGAGGGGGGAGTCTGCTGCGGCGGGGTCGCGGCCCTCGATGATGGCGACCATTTCCGCGCCGGTGATGGTCTCCTTTTCCAGCAGGTAGGCCACGACGGCGTCCATCTCCTGGCGGCTGTCCCGGATGATCTGGACCGCTGAGGCGTAGCACTGGTCCAGGATGGCGCGGACGGCCTCGTCTAAGGCAGCGGCGGTGTCCTGGGCGCAGTCCATGCCGTAGCCGCCGTCGAGATACTGGCTGCGCTTGGAGGCCAGGGCCATCATGCCGAAGCGGTCGCTCATGCCGTACATGGCGACCATGTTGCGGGCCACGGATGTGGCGTCCTGAATGTCCTGCGCGGCCCCGTTGGTCATGGTGTTCATCACCACTTCCTCGGCGGCGCGGCCGCCCATGGAGACGGCGATGCGGGCCAGAAGCTCATCGCGGGTGCGCAGCTCGGTCTTGTCCTCCTCCGGCATGAGCAGGGTGTAGCCCAGAGAGCCTTGCGTGTGGGGGACGATGGTGATCTTCTGGACAGGCTCCGTGTTCTTCTGCTTGTAAGCAACCATGGCGTGGCCGACCTCGTGGTAGGCCACGAGCTTTTTCTCAAACTCGGTGAGGACACTGCCCTTCTTCTCGGTGCCGGCGATGACCAGCTCGAAGGCGGCCAGCAGATCCTCCTGCTTCACGGCCCGGCGGCCCAGACGGACGGCCCGCAGGGCGGCTTCGTTGACCAGGTTGGCCAGGTCTGCGCCCACGCACCCGGCGGTGGCCAGGGCGACCTTTTTCAGGTCCACATCCTCGGCCAGACGGATGCGGCGGGTGTGCACTTGCAGGGTGGCCAGACGGCCCGCCAGGTTGGGCCGGTCGATGGTGATGCGGCGGTCGAACCGACCGGGACGCAGCAGGGCCTGGTCCAGGACCTCCGGGCGGTTGGTGGCGGCCAGGAGGATGACGCCCTTGGAGGGGTCGAAGCCGTCCATCTCCGCCAGGAGCTGGTTCAGGGTCTGCTCGCGCTCGTCGTTGCCGCCCATGCGATTGTCACGGGATTTGCCGATGGTGTCGATCTCGTCGATGAAGACGATGCAAGGGGCGACTTTGTTGGCCTCCTTGAAGAGGTCCCGGACACGGGACGCGCCCACGCCCACGAACATCTCCACAAAGTCCGAGCCGGAGATGGAGAAGAAGGGAACCCCTGCCTCTCCCGCCACGGCCTTGGCCAGCAGGGTCTTGCCGGTGCCCGGCGGGCCGACGAGCAGAGCGCCCTTGGGGAGCTTCGCGCCGATCTCGGTGTATTTGCCGGGGTTGTGGAGGAAGTCGATGATCTCCTCCAGGGATTCTTTTGCCTCGTCCTGACCGGCCACATCTGCGAAGGTCACGCCGGTGGACTTTTCCATATAGACCTTGGCGTTGGACTTACCCACGCCGCCAAGACCGCCGGGGCCGCCCATGCGGCGCATGATGAAGATGAGGGCGCCGGTCATAATGACCACGGGCAGGACGTAGCTCAGAAGCATGTTCATGAGCAGGGAGGTCTCTTTTTCCATGGTGAAGGCATAGGCGACGTTGTGCTGCTTCAGAACGGGCAGCAGGTCGTCGTCCCGATAGCCCTGGCCCTGGGGGGGCGCAGTGATGTAGCAGGTGGCCCCACCCTTTTCCATCTGTTCGGCCAGGACTTTTGCCAGGTCCTGGTCGCTGCTCTGACCGCTGGGCTGGGTGATCCCGGCGGGTAGGTCTTTGCTTAAATAAAATGTGATCTGTTTGTTGGCCAGCTCTGCCGTGGCGACCTCGTTGTTCTCCACCATCTGGATGAACTCGGAGTACGTCACCTCTTTGGTCCCGGCGTTGGCGATCTCCCCGGCGATGAAGTTGAAAATGATCACCAGCACCAAAGCCCAAACCAGGGCACCGACGAAAAAGCCGCGCTTTTTCGGACCCTGGCCGCCTTTATTATTTTTGTTGTCTTGATTGGGATTCAACGGTCTTGTCCCTCCGTTCCGGGGGAATTTCCCCGATTCTTGTAGCGTTATGGTACCATATTTCCCCATCCATTGCAAGAAACGGGGTGTGTCGCAGGTGTTAAGAAATTGTGAATGGGCGAGAACATTTCCTGGGAAAAAGGGGGTTTCTCTTCCCCGCCCAGTATGTTATAATCATTGGATATGAACCTGATACTAACCTGCGCAGAAGCGCCGGGTTTTTGTCCTGCAATTTCTTCCTGCGGCCTTCGCGCCGAGATCGGAGTTTACTTTGAAACAGAATCCAAATCCCAAAGAAAAGCGTCCCCGCCCCACCCGTGAGCGGGACGAAGCCCCTGCCGACGGCATCATCGAGGGCCGCAACGCGGTCATCGAAGCCCTGAGAGCCGGGACCAACATCGACAAGATCTTTATTATGAAGGGCGAGGTGGACACCGCCCTGGGCCACATCGCCTCCACCGCCCGGAGCCGGGGCATCGTCGTCGCCGACGCGGACAAGCGCAAGCTCGACGGCATGAGCCGCACCCACGCCCACCAGGGCGTCATCGCCGTGGCCGCCGTGCGGGAGTATGTCTCCATTGAGGACATCCTGCAAGCAGCCAAGGACAAGGGGGAGCCGCCCCTGCTGGTCATCTGCGACGAGCTTTCGGACCCCCATAATTTGGGGGCCGTGATCCGGACGGCGGAGTGTGCCGGGGCCCACGGAGTCGTCATCCCCAAGCGCCGGAGCGCGGGCCTGACTGCCGTGGTCGCCAAGACCTCTGCCGGGGCCGTGTCCCACATCCCCGTGGCCCGCGTGGCCAACCTGCCCTCTCTGCTCAAGGAGCTGAAAAAGGCGGGGCTGTGGATCTTCGGCTCCGCCGCCGACGGCACCACGCCCCTGTATGACGCCGACCTGAAAGGCCCCGCCGCCATCGTGATCGGCTCGGAAGGGGAGGGCATGAGCCGTCTCGTCACGGAAAACTGTGACTTCTTGGTCAGCATTCCCATGAAGGGCAAGCTCAACTCCCTGAACGCCAGCGCCGCCGCCGCCATCCTGCTGTATGAGGCCGTGCGGCAGCGGCTGTGATCTTAGACCTGTGAGGGATCTCTATGTCCGATGACAACAAATTCAGCTTAGGGGATATTCTCTGGGAGTACGCCGACTACACCCCGCCGAAGGCCGGCAAGGCAAAGCGTCCGGCGGCGCCCCCCCTGGCCCCCAAGGGCGCCACGGGCCAGCCGGGGATCACCTCCCCCCAGCCCCAGCAGCCGGCCCAGCCCGCCCAAGCGCCCGCGGCCCAACCGGCCCAGGGGCAGCCGCCCGCGGCTCAACCCAAACCGCAGGCCACCCCACCCCAGCCGCCCCAAGCGTCCCAACAACCCAAACCCGGCCCGGCCCAGAAGCCGACGCCGCCCCAAACCCCAAAGCCAGACCCGTCAAAACAAGCAGCGCCCCAGCAGCAAAAACCTGCCCCGGTCCAGCAACCCCAGCCCAAAGGGGCGTCCGTAGGGACCGCTGACCCCAGCGGCCCGCAGCCTGCCGGTCAGCAACCACCCCAGCAACCCAAGCCGGAACGTCCCGCCAGCCAGCCGACCCCCTCCACGGAGCCGCTCCCGGCCAACCAAGCCCCGGCGGGGCAAGCTCCCCAGCAGCCAGGGGCACCCCAACCCAAAGCCAAGCCCGTAGGGGCCGCTGACCCCAGCGGCCCGCAACCCGCCGGTCAACCACAAACCCAAGCCCAACCGGCCCAAGCGCCCCAGCAGCCAGAGGCACCCCAACCCAAAGCCGAGCCAGCCGGGGCCACTGCCCCCAACAGCCCGCAGCCTGCCGACCAACCCCAGGCCCAAGCCCAACTGACCCAAGGTCCCCAACAGCCAGGGGCACCCCAACCCAAAGCCGAGCCCGTAGGGGCCGCTGACCCCAGCGGCCCGCAGCCTGCCGGCCAACCACAGGCCCAAGCACAGCCGACGGCTCAGCCCCAGACCGGCGTCCCCCAGGACAACGGCCCGGATCTGATCGGCTTCACGCCCGACCCCAACGCCAAAAAGCCCGGCCCCGCCCAGGCGGCGGGCCAACCCGGCCAAACCGCCCAGCAGCCCCTCAAGGGCTTCGGCCCCAAGGCCCAGATGGGACAGTTCAGCAAGGCCTTTGAGGGCTTCCACCCCTTCAAGGACCGCAAGGCCAAGGCCCAGGCGGCCCCACCCCCCGACGCCCCCCCGGCCCAGCTCTCCCTAGAGTACGGCGTGGGACTCAAGCCCCTGAAAAACAAGACCATTGGGGCAGCCGTCCTGGCGGTGGTCCTATTGGTGCTGGCCTTTCTGGACACGTGGATCCTCTCGTTCCTCACAGACCTCGTCCCGGAAGACATCCTGCTCTACGCCAGCCTGGGCGGCTTTGTGGTCTGCTGTGCGCTGGCCTGGGATGTGCTGAAGGATGGCTTGGTCCAGCTGACGAACTTCACACCGGGCAGCAGTACGCTGGCCCTGTTTGCCGCCGCGTTCACCCTGGCCGACGGCGTGACCATGGTGCTGACCCCCCTGCGGGAGAGCGCCGTGCCCTTCTTCGCCCCCTGCGCCCTGGTGCTGCTGTTCCAGCTCATCGGGCAATACTGTGAGCGGGCCTCGAAGTTCCAGGCTTGCCGGACGGCCTCGTCCGTGGCGCGGCCTTACGTCGTGACCCAAGACCCGGACGTCTTAGCCGGGAAGACCGGCTTCCGCAAGTGGCTGGGCCTGCCCAAGGGCTTCGGCAGCCAGATCCGCACCACCAGCCAGGCCGACGAGAGGTTCCAGAAGCTCACGCCGGTTTTGATGACGGCCTGCGTGTGTCTGGCCCTGCTGACAACGGTCGCCCACCACCAGCCCAAGCTGGTGCTCTGGTCCCTGTCGGCGCTGTTTACGGCGTCGGCCACGTTGGGCGCGTCGTTGACGCTGAGCTTCCCCCTGCAAATTCTGGGGAGCAAGCTGGCCACCTTGGGCGTGGCTCTGGCCGGTTGGCCGGGCATCGCCGCGGCCAAGGGCTGCCGCGCCGCCCTGCTGACGGACAACGACCTCTATCCCCCCGGCACCGTCACCCTGGCCAACTCCAAGCCCCTTTCCAATTTACCCATGGACCGGGTGGTGGCCTACACGGCCTCGGCCATCCGGGCCTCCGGCTCCGGGCTGAGCTATCTCTTCGACAAGCTCCTGCGCTCGGAGGGGGCCAAGTACCTGCCCATCGAAAAGATCCTGCTCCAGGACAACGGCCTCATCGCCCAGACCCAGGGCCAGCAGATCTTGGTGGGCAACAGCGACTTCATGAGCAAGCAGGGCATCGCCCTGCCCACGGGCATCAAGTATAAAAACACGGTCTTCTGCGCGGTGGACCGGGAGCTCATCGGCATGTTCGGCGTGAGGTACGCCCTGCACACCACCATCGTCCCCTCCCTGCAATCCCTGCTGGGTCACCGCATCGCGCCGGTGCTGGTGACGAGAGACTTCAACATCAACCCCAAGCGGATGCGCTTCTCCGACCGGCTGAACAAGGATTCCCTGACCTACCCGGACTTACAGCGCCGGGTGACCCTCTCCGGTCCCAACCAGGCCCACGGCCAGACCATCGTGGCCGTCCTCTGCCGGGAGGGCATGGCCCCCTTCACCCTGGCCCTCATCGCCGCCAAGCGTGTGCGCCGGGCCGCGGGGCTGAGCAGCTTTTTCGTGCGATTGAGCGCCTGCGTGGGTGTGATCTTAACGGCAACGCTCTCCAGCGCGGGAGCGCTGGGCGCCATGTCCGCGTGGCACATGGCCCTCTTCCTGCTGCTGTGGTTCGTGCCGGTGCTCTTGCTGTCCCTCTGGACAGAGCAATACTGAGTAAACTCAACTATTTTCTAAAAAGGACTTGCTGTGCATGATTTCGCAGCAAGTCCTTAAATTTTATCAGATAGATGCATCATGCATTGCAATCTGCATAAGATGCAAGTATAATAGACGTGAAAGGAGTGGATCTAGTATGGCCACGACAACAAATTTCAGTGTCCGTATGGATGGTGACATTAAGAAGCAGTGCGAGGCGTTGTATGGAGAGCTTGGGATCAACCTGACCACAGCGATCAATGTATTTTTACGGCAATCGCTCCGGGTCGGAGGCTTCCCCTTTGATGTCCGGCTGGATCAGCCGAACAAGGAAACGATTGCCGCTATGCTGGAAGCGGAGCGCATCGCCAGAGATCCTTCCGTGAAGCGCTACTCGGATGTGGAGGAAGCACTGAGGGCTTTGAAAGAATGAAGCACTTGGACATTATTTGGACCAATCAATTTAAGAAGGATTATAAAGCAGCGATAAAGCGCCACTTGAATATTGACCTTCTTGATGATATCATCCGCAAATTATCCAGCGGAGAGACTCTCCCAGAGAAAAATAGAGATCATGCTCTCACAGGGAATTGGTCCGGGCACCGTGAGTGTCATATTCAGCCGGATTGGCTGCTGGTCTACCGGATAGAAGACGATGTATTGGTACTGACATTGGCCAGGACGGGTACGCACAGTGATCTGTTTGGAAAATAGGCAGCGCTGTGTTTAGAACGTCCCTTTGACTTCCCCTGGCGGATATGGTAAAATGCGTCCATCCTATTTTGATCGCTCTGCGATCTCACGACCTGCGGGAGGGCGACGCCTATGACCAACCTCACCCCCAAACAGCAACAGATCTATCAGTTCATCCGAGCGTCCACCCAGGCCAACGGCTATCCCCCCACCCTGCGGGAGATCGGCCAGCAGGTGGGGGTGCGCTCGCCGTCCACGGTGAAGTATCATCTGGACAATCTCCGCACCCTGGGTCTGCTCCACTGGGACGGCGGCAAGACCCGCTCCATCACCCTGCCCAAGGATGAAATGGTGCCGGGGCCGGACCAGGTCCCCGTGCTGGGCAACGTGGCCGCCGGGTCACCCATCCTGGCCGAGCAGTGCATCGAGGAATACATCCCTTACCCCACCGGCGGGCACCCGGAGGACTTCTTCGCCCTGCGGGTGCGGGGGGAGTCCATGCTGGGTGCGGGCATCCACCCGGACGACATCGTGGTGGTCCGCCGGCAGAGCGAGGCCGTGAACGGAGAGATCGTCGTGGCCCTCTTTGAGGACGAGGCCACGGTGAAGACCTACTCCCGCAAAAACGGCGAGGTCTGGCTCCTGCCCGCCAACCCCGACTACGCCCCCATCGACGGCACCTATGCCCAGATCATCGGCAAGGTGGTTGAGCTGGTCCGGCGGTATTAAAGGCAATATAAAACATGACATTCAGACAAAAATGCAAGCGCATGTTTTCTGCGTTTGCCGAAAAAGAAGCGTACCCCCATCCCGGACCTGCCGGCATGGGGGTACGCTTCTTTTGTGCGGAAACCGTGTTTCGTTACTGCTCAAACTCCTGGGACCAATCTCTGGGCGGCAGGAGCTTGGTCTGGGTCTCATAGCCGTCACTTTTGCGGTCATAGAGGTGGGAGTTGCTGGCCTCCTGGAGGGCCAGGTAGCCCCAAAACGTTTCGGGGTTGTCCGGCCAGGTCCGCTCGTCGGGCAGCAGATCCTTGTCCGTCTCCGGCAGGCGCCGGAGGACGCGGTTGATGAGGGTCACGGCTTCGGCCCGGGTGATCGGGCCGTTGGGCCGGAACGTATTGTCCCCGTAGCCGTTGACCCAGCCCTTGCCGTAGGCCTTGGCGATCTCGTCGGCGGCCCAGCAGCCGGTCAGGTCGGTGAAGGGCGTGTCCACGGGCTTGGCCTCGGTGTCGAACCGGGCCGCCATGGCGGCGAACTCCGCCCGCGTCACCGTGGCGTTGGGCCGGAAGCTCCCGTCCTCATACCCGGACAGGATGCCCATGCGGGAGAGGGTGGCGATGGCCTTGTTGTACCAGTCCCCGGCCGACACGTCAGGGTAGGGGCTCCGGTCGGTCAGGTTCGCGTCTCTGGCCTTGTCCGTCAGCAGGCGAAAAAAGACCGTCGCGGCCTCTGCCCGCGTGATGTGCCCGTTGGGGCGGATCGTCCCGTCCTCATAGCCGACGATGTAGGCGTAGTGATCGGTGTCGTTCAAGGTCGTGGGCGGCGTCTCGTCCGGTTTCTCCTGGGTCCCGCCACTGCCGCTGTTGTGGTGGCCGCCGCCGCTGCCGCCCTGGTTCGGCTGCTGCTTCCAGACGGCGTAAAGCGTCGTGTCCTGCGTGATCGACAGGCTCTGCTGGTCGTGGTACGCCACGTTGCCGTCCGCCGCCGTGGCCCAGCCCAGGAAATCATAGCCGGCCCGGGTAAAGCCGCACTTCGTCAAAGACTGGTCCTGCCCATGCGTGTACGTCAGGTCCCCCATCGTCCCCTCCCCGCCGTTGGCATCGAAGTGGAGGGTGTATTGCTGGGCCTCAAACACGGCCACGTAGGACCCGCTTTGATACAGGTTGTCTGTCCCGGCCTTGGGGACAAAGCTCAGGTCTTTAGAACACTGGTTCTCCTGCTGGTCATACCAACCCTTGAAGGTACAGCCGTCCTTTGGCTGGGCGGTCGCGCCCTGGAAGGTATGGACCTGATGGTCCGGGCTGCCTTTTTCGGAAACCGTGTAGATGGAGTGGGGAACCAGATCCTCTTCTGAAGGTTCTTCTTCCTGCGGCGAGTTCAGCGTGACCTTGCCCAAGTCCTCCGGGAAGGGGGTGTAGTCAATGGTGATGTCCAGCAACTTCTCCCACTGGGCATAGAGGGTGATGGTAGCGTTGTTGATGATCTCATTGCCTTGGTAGTGGGTCACGCCCTGGAACTTGGCTTGGTCCGCATACACAACGCCTTGTTTGCCGCTGGTCTCCGACCAGCCCAGAAAACGATAACCGGGGCGGACAAAAGCGTTCGGGTTCAGATAAACGTTTTCTGTTCCTGCATACTGGAAGGTCTGGCTAGCCATGTTCCCTGTTGCATCCTCTGCGTTTTTCTGAAACTGAACGTTAAACTGGTTCGGCTCGAACTGTGCGGTAAAGCGGAAAACCCTCTGCTCCGGGTTCTCAGTAAATAGTTCCTGCACTTGGCTGGCTGAGACTGTTAAGGTTCCTGTATCCGTTGTGTTCCCGTTGATTTCGCATTTCCAGCCGGTAAAGTGATAGCCCGGTTTCGCCGTGGCCACAGACTGCACTGCACCACCGCTGAGCGTTCCTTTGGTCTCCGAAAAACTTCCCTGGCGGACATCTACGGAACCTCTGTTCGCATCGTTCTCGGCAAACTCCACGGTGACCGTTCCAATGTTTTTGTAGATGGCGTAGAGTGTGATCGTTTCTCCACTAGTTGTTACTTCCAGGCTCTCGTTGTTGACGGATTCCTCAGGCTCATACAGGGCGTTGGCGTCCCGATGTAAGCCCCAGCCTGCGAAGTATGTCCCGTCTGGTGCAGTCCCGGTAAAGTTCTGGACTGTCAGGCTGGCCCCAAAGGGGATGCCGTCGGGCTTCTCTGCGCCGTCCTTGCCGTTCAGTTCGGTATATGCATAGCTGGTGTGTGCCTCTGGTACCGTGCCGGTGCCGTCGTTCAGATTATACTCTACTTTGTAGGTGTTGGGCTTAAAGGTCCACTGTGCCGTCAGGGTCAGGTCGTGGTTGGGCATCGTAAACTCGGCCTTTTCGTTCACGATCTTGTCGTTGTCACTGCGCTTCCAGCCTTGGAATGTCCAGGTGCCCTGGAAGGTCGTTCCGTTGGCCGCCAGGATGGTGTTCTCTGCCGCCGGGATCGTCGGCGCTGCTGCGCTGGTGACCTTCTCCTGATAGTAATGCAGGGGGTTGGACTGCACGACTGCTCCCAAGCCGCTGGGGATCCAGTTGGTCGTGTGGTTGCCTACGTCATAAGTCAAACGGTACCGGTTGTTGGGAATGAAGCTCCAGCTGCCGACCAAGTCATAGTTTCTGGTAACGTTCGCGATTTCCTGGCCCAAGTAGTCTGTGCCGTTCTTTTCTTTCCAGCCCTGGAACAGCCAGTGGCCGGGCACGTCATTCACCGTAGCGGAAACTGTCGTCTGCTGCGGCACAAAAAGCGGATAGGTCGTTCCCGCCGTTGCGGTGCCTGCTTCCGGAATGGTCTGGTCCGTGGGGCTGTTGCTTGTGTCCCAGGCGTAGGTGATGGTGTAGGTCTTGGCGAAGCGGGCGTACACGGTCTGCACGCCCTGCTTGCCGACGGTGTATGCGTAGGTCTGCTCTTGGCTGACCAGCTGGAGCTGGCCGTCGATGGTGCGGTACCAGCCCAGGAAGGCGTAGCCGGAGTTCGCCTTGGCGGTGACGGTCACCTGCTCGCCGGTGGCGGCGTCGTAGGTCTTGACTGGAACGTCACTATCGTCTTTTTTGATTTTGATGGTGCCGCAATCGCTATTGTCCGTCGCGGTGTCTCCCTGCTGGAGCTGGGTCCGGAAGGTCTGCCGCCATCTCCACTGGGCCAGCAGCGCTACGCCGTTGGCAGTAATCGGCGTTTCCTTCGTTTCTGTTCCATCTTGGTAGGTGAAGGTGAAGACCCCGTTGGCATAAGAGACGGTATGCTTTTCGGGCAGGACCAGCCCCCTGTCCCCGGCCCGCGCCAGCAGCCAGCCGGCAAACACCCAGCCGGTCTTCTGGCTGGCGGTGGCGGCGTGGGAGGTGTATTCCGTTCGTTTAGTGTCTGCGGCGAAGCTGACCACGTCGGTTGGCTCCTGCGCACCCAGCGTATGGACGTATTTGTCACCGCCGTTGGCGTCATACGTCACGGCCGGGGACCGGACGAAAACGAGGACCACGTCCGTCGGGGCGGTGACGGTGCCGGTGTAGGTGTAAGTGGTTCCGTTCGCTCTCCACTCGCTTTTGTCCACAAACTCTGTGGAGGAACCACTGGTGCTGTGCCGGGTGATGTAGGCCCCCACGAAGGTCGTCGCTCCGGAATCCGCCGTGGCCGGGGCGGTGAGGGTCATCTCCCGGTTGTGGCAGACGGGGACGTCGATGGCGTTTTTGTCTGAGAAGTCCACGGTTTGGGTCGTGCCCTGGATCTCCGCGCTGACCATGCCCTGCCCCCCGGCGGTGGTGGTGAAGGTGACGTTGTGGTACAGGGAGAAGGTGATGTTGTCGAGCAGGTTGCCCAGGGTTTTGTTGTTTGTCGCCCCGGCGTAGGAGCAGAAAGCAAAGGTCGTCTCGTTCTGCCCCGCCGGGACGGTGTAGCTGCACCCGATGCCGCCGCCGATGCCCTTTCGGGGATCATATTTACGGTTGTGGGTGCCGTAGCTGCCCCAGGACTGGTTTCCCGTGGCGATGATCCAGACGCTCCAAGTCTCGGTGTAGAGGTTGGAGGGGGCGGTGCTGAAGGGGCTTTCGCTGCCGGGGTTGTTCAAGAAGCCGCCGTTTTTGTCAAACTTTTTCGAGTAGACGGTGATGCGCTGGGAGCAGCCGTCTCTTGGGACGGTCACACCCAAAGTTTCTGCATTTCTCTGGACCCAATCCGTCAGCCGCATGAACTGGTCCTGGCCGTTTTCGTTTTTGTCGGGTTTGGCGGGGGCGTTGTCCTGCTTGGGGCCGATGATGAGGGCCATGGTGTCTGTCCCTGCACGCCCCCGGTGGGAGAGGCCCCACTCGTAGATGTGGCCGTCGACGGTGCGGACGTTCTGGTAGAGGGTGCTGGTCTCATCTGCGTTCAGCTCGGCAAACTGGTTTCCGTCCGGAATACTCCTGTCAGTTCCCCACAATTGGGGGGCAGAGCTTCTTCCGATGTTTACACCGAATTCAATCAGGTGATCTGTTGCCGTTGTAGACCAGCCGGGGACCGTTGTAGCATTCAGCTGTGGAGCAAGCTCGCTTGTCTGGGCAGGCTTCTCAAAGCTGCCGTTGACGATCGCGTTGTCGACCCTGTCGGGGTCGCTGCTGGAATCTCCTGTCGCCAGGGCTGACATGGGTACCAAAGAAAGTACCATACAGAACGTCAGCACTAGGCTCAGGAGACGTTTGGGAAGGGAATTTGCGCTCATGGGAAGGGGTGCCTCACTTTCTTTCCTAGTTTTACTATGTGATTATAGTACGTTGGAAAGAAAAATCAACCCTATTTTTCCCGTAATGAGTTAAATTTTATTGATGCGCCGCCAAAATAGAAGGGATCTCGTTGAGATTCCGGATCGTATGGCGGATGGGCAGCTCCTCCGGCACCGGCAGGCCCTTGGGGTCGTACCAGCAGCAGGGGATGCCCGCCCCGCAGCCCCCGGCCATGTCGCTGGTGAGGGAGTCGCCGATGAGCAAAAGCTCCTCCTTGTCCACCGGCCCGATGGCGGAGAGCACGGCGTCGAAAAACGCCCGGCTGGGCTTTTCCGCGCCCACCACCTCGGAGATGAACACGCCGTCCAGCAGCTCGCCCAAGCCGGAGCGCTGGAGCTTCCGGGTCTGGGCCTGCAGGCTGCCGTTGGTGACCAGGTATTGCTTCACCTGGCCGTGCAGGTCTTTGACCAGCTCATAGCCATTGTCCAGAAAGACGATGGTGTCGCCCAAATGGTGCTGATAGGCGGCGTTGAAGGCATCGTACTCCGTGCAGGCAATGCCCTCGGCGGCAAAGAACTCCCGGAACCGGCCAGGGAGCAGCTCGGCCTTGGTCACTTTCCCCTCCTCCAACCACCGCCACCAACGGGCGTTGAGGGCAGAGTACCGAACCAGCAGGTCGGGGGAACAGGGGCCGAGGGTGAAATCGGCAAAGGTCGTGATGAGCGCCTGGCGCTCGGCAGAGGGGAAATCTAATAATGTGTTGTCTAGATCCCAGAGCAGGGTGGTGATCATGGGGTGGCCTCCTTAAAAAACTCTGCTGGGCACTCCTCCACGGTCACGCCGGTGTAGTAGTGCTGTAAGATCTCGGAATAGGTCTTGCCTTCTTCTGCCATCGCGTCGGCGCCGTATTGGCTCATGCCCACGCCGTGGCCGAAGCCGGTGACGGAAAACGTGAAGGTACCGTCGGCGTAGGTCAGGGTGAAGGTAGCCGAGCGCAGGCCGAAGATGGTCCGGGCCTGGGCACCGGTGACGGTGACGCCGCCGATGGTGACGCTGTGGACGCTGCCGCCGGCGGTGCGCTGGGTGTCCGTGACCCAGGCGGCGGGGTCGTCGCCGAAGACGGCATCGGGCTGGGCGGCGGAGAACTTGTCCTTGAATTCCTGGCTGGAGAAGGTCGCTTGGCTCTCATAGTCGGGCACACCGTCCCCCTCCGGGGAAGTGACGCTTTGCAGGTAGGGGACACTGTTGCCCCAGACCTCCACGGCATCCTGGGTGGCGCTGGCGGAGGAGGAGTGGAAGACGGCGTCGATAAGCTGACCATCGTAGAGGATCACTTGGTTGGCCGTGTCCGCCACGGCGGCGGTAATTTTATTGGTGTATTCGATGGCCTTGTCCCCCCAGTTGCTCTGGGCCTGGTCCTTGGCGATCCAGGCCTGGCAGCAGCGGTAGTCGGTGCAGAGGTCGGCGTCGGGGTGGTTGTTGGTTGTGCCCCGGTGGAGGGCATAGGTCCGGGCGGCCACAGCCTGGGCCTTCAGGGCCTCTTCGTGAAACGAAGCGGGCATCTCTGCTGCCACCACGCCCCAGAGATATTGGTTCAAATCCATCTGGGTGATCTGGCCGTCGCTGCCCTGGATCCTGAGCGTGTGTCCGCTGTCGGGCAGGGCGACCTCCTGCTGCGTCTCCACTTGCGGGTCCTGGTTCTCCTGCTTCTGGCCCTGGTGGATGAGCGCCGCCAGGACAAATACGGCGGCCGCCGCTAAGATGGCCACGCCGATGATCTTTTTCATGGTTCTACTTCCTCCTTCTGCGCCGGGGGGAGGCTGCAATAGACTGCTCCCGGCTGTGGGTCTTGCCCGCGCTGGGCGAACAATTCTTTCACCGTGACGAGCCGATAGCCCTGGGCCAGCAGTTGATCCACCGCAGCCAGAGCCGCCGTCACGGAGGTGTCAAAAATATCGTGCATGAGAATGATGTCCCCGTCCTTCACCTGGCGCAGAATATCCGCCGTGATGCGGGACGGGGTGGGGTCTTTCCAGTCCTCGGTATCTAAGGACCAGCAGATGATGGGGGCCTTGGCCCACTGCCGCAGGGTGTCGTCCACAAAGCCGTAGGGCGGGCGGAGCATCAGGTCCACCGGCCCGACGATCTCACGGATGGCGGCGCGGGTCTGGTCTAATTGGGATGTGATCTGGTCGGGCGTCATGCCCTTCAGGGAGACGTGGTGCCAGGTGTGCAGGCCGATCTGGTGCCCCTCGTCGGCCATGCGGCGGACGGTCTCGGCCCGGTCCGCCACCTGCTCGCCCACCAGAAAAAACGTGGACTTTACGCCCCGCTGGGCCAGGCCGTCCAAAAGGGCATTGGTGGTACCCGGCCAGGGGCCGTCGTCAAAGGTCAGGGCCACATAGCTCCCGTGGTCTGCGCCGCCGACGGGCTGGCTCGTTTGGACGGGAGAGGCCGATATGGTCCAGACCGCCGTCACCGCCAGGGCCAAAGCCCAGCACAACCAAAACCTGCGTGTCCTCCGCGTTCCCATCTGCCGCGCCCCCCTCCGATCATACCGTACAGTCTATGCGCGGCGGCGGGTCCATTAGACCCAGAGGGAGATCACGCCGCAGGAGACGGCGGTCACGATGGCCCCGGCGATGAGCACGCCGATCAGCAGGGCGGGCAGGGCTTTCCGAATGGGGATGCGGAAGATCGTTGCCACCAGCGCCCCCGTCCAGGCGCCCGTGCCGGGGAGGGGGATGGCGACCAGAATGATCAGCCCCAGGATCCGATATTTTCGGACCATGCGCCCCTTGAGATGGGCGCGGGATTCCAGGCGGTCGATCTTCTCCCCCCACCAGGGCCGCTGGCGGAGCAGGCGAAAGACCTTTCGCACGAAAAACAACAGAAAGGGCATGGGCAGCATATTGCCCACCACGGCCAGCAGAAAGACGAGATCTGCCGGCAGACCAAAGGCCAGCCCGAAGGGAATGGCACCCCGCAGCTCGACCACAGGGACCGCCGCCATGCCCAGGGTGGCGGCGCAGTGGAGTAGGTTTTCTTCCAAGATGAACTCCCTTATTCGTAATGTGTCCAGAGACGCAATACTTTTACGGTTTGTGCTTCTTGATCCACGGCATAAACCAAGCGATGCTGAAGATTGATTCGGCGAGAATAAAATCCAGACAGATTTCCTACCAACTTCTCATAAGGTGGTGGGTTTTGGAACGGATTTTCTGCGAGGATCGCCAACAGACTTTTGGCCCGTTTTTCCAATCCTGCTTGGGCAATTCTTTTTCGGTCCTTCATCGCTTGGTGAGAAAAATAAATCTGATACATGCTGCTTACCAAGGTTCACTGGGGTCATAGGGGACGCAGGTATCCAGCGGTTCCTCTGCTGCTTTCTGAATGCTCTCTACCATACCGGGAATCACGGAGAGATGAAGCGTCTCCATCATGTTCCGATAGTCTTCTTCGCTCAGCAGAACGGCATTGCCGTTCTTGGTGTTGACATTGATGACCTCTCCATAGGTGACGGCCTGATCTACAAAGGAAAAGATATTTTTCCGAAAAGAAGTGATATTCGTATTGGTCATATAGGGCACCTCCTGAATCGTTCTGTTCTATTGGTAGGTACATTATAGTGTACGCCTAGAGGCGCTGTCAAGTCAAGAAAAGGGGCTGCCGCAAAAACGGCAGTCCCTTACATCCAATTCGTGCGGATCGTTATCCTTCCCCGTCCCGCAGCCTGGGGAAGGTCAAAATGGCTTTGAACAGGTCCCCGTCCACCGCCAGAGCGAAGGTCCCGTGCTGGAGCTGGGTGAGGCTCCGGGCGATGGAGAGGCCCAGGCCGCTCCCCTCGGTATTCCGGGAAGCATCGCCCCGGACAAAGCGCTCCATCAGCTCATCGGCGGAGATGTTCAGCGGTTCCGCAGAGATGTTGCGGAAGATGATGGTCACTTGCTCATCGGTGGCCTGGCAGGTGAGGTACACCCGCGTACCCGGCTGGGCGTACTTCTGGATGTTGCTGAAGAGATTCTCAAACACCCGCCAGAGCAGACGGCCGTCGGCGGAGATGCGGGGCGTTCCCTCCGCCGGGGTGAGGCAGATGGCCAGCTGCTTGGCGGCCAGGCGCTCCTCATATTCCCCGGTGGTCTGGCCCAGGAAGACGTTCACGTCCGTGGGCTGGAGGTCGACGGTCAGGTTGCCTGTGGTGGCTTTGGAGGCTTCCACTAAGTCCTCCGTCAGCTTTTTCAGGCGGGCAGACTGGCGGTCCAGTACGTCCAGGTATTCCTTGGCCTTCTCGTTGGGCATCGGCTCCTGCTTGAGCAGGTCCACGTAGCTCACGATGGCGGTCAGGGGCGTTTTGATGTCGTGGGAGACGTTGGTGATCAGCTCCGTTTTCATCCGCTCGCTCTTCATCTGTTCCTCCACGGCGTGCTGAATGCCCTGGCGGACGTTGTTCAGGGCTTCGCCGTGGGCGCGGAAGGGGCCGTGGAGCTTTTCCAGCGGGAGCTGGTAGTTCAGGTCCCCTTGGGTCAGCTTTTGGCCGCCCGCCTGCAAGTGGATCAGCTGCAACACCAGGCGGATGAAGAAGATCAGCTCCACGACCTTCAGTAGAAGCCACAGAAGGGCCATCCCAGCGCCGTTGTTCCAAACGCCCAGCAGACACAGCAGCTCCAAAAAGCCGAAGCCCACAAACAGCAGGCCCGCCTGCCAGAAGAGGGGCAGCTTCTGCACGGTCTCCCGAATGCCCCCGCCCATCCAGCGGAAGAACCGGCCGAAGGGATGGAGAATGCGGCGGAAGAGCAGGTTTTCACCCAGCGCCCCCTCCCGCCCCCGGCGGACCAGGGAGCAGAGGGTAGGAAGGAAAATCAGACTGCCCACCAGCGCCGCCGCGATCGTATTGCCCGGCATGAATTGGTAATTCAAATCATCGGAGAGCGCCGCCGCACAGCACAGCAGGACGATCCCGGCCACGATCACCAGCAGATCCGTGGGCACAGCCCGGTCCAGCCAGGGGCGACGGCGGCAAAGACCGGGCAGATCGCCCGCTTCGTCCGTCTCCTCCTCCACGCCCGGCCAAACGGGGTCCGGCCAGAGCAGGAAGAGCAGGCACAGCAGAGCCAGCACACCACCAAAGATCGTCCCGGCGACAAGAGGCGTTTGATACGCCAGCAAAGTAGCGAGGTTGTTCAAGGTTTCGTAAGCGTAACCCTCATCGATCAAATCAGAGCGCAGAGCACCGTCGACGGTCACGGTGCGTTCTGTCCCATAGGTAGTGCATTGTGCAACGAGAACATAATAGGTGCTTTCCGTGGCATCCTCCGTTGCCGTCTCCTCCATGACCTCAACATCGTCATAATTCTCATAGAGATTGTTCAGGAAATCCTGCATCTTCCGTTCGGAGTCAAAGGTCTGGCGGACCGTTTGAACATCCCGACCGTCGCTGATCTGGATCGTTTCAGACCAGGTGGCCTGAGAAGCACCCTCTGTCCCGCCGGAGGCTAGCACGTTATCGTTCTTGTCCTGGATGGTATAGAAGAAATTCTGATCCTCTATGATGTCGTTCAAACCAGTAAGTGGCATGTTTACACTATAGGCATTGGCAACATCCCGCGTATACTGCACTGTCAAGTCCTGCACAACATGGCGTTGCATATGATGTGCGCCACTGGGCCGAAACGCGCCGCCTTGGGCCAGAATCACAACTTGGCTGCCGCAGGCGGCGAGCAGGGTCAAGGCCAGGACACAGACGAGGCCGACCACGATCCTGGCCCAGGGTCGCTGACGTAAGTTTGGTTTCATGGTTTTCCCCCTTCCATCTTGTACCCCTGGCCCCAGACTACCTTAATATAACGGGGGTCGGAGGGGTCGATCTCCAATTTTTCCCGGAGGTGACGGATGTGGACGGCCACGGCGTTCTCCACCCCGAACGGCTCTTCGCCCCACACAGCGCGGTAGATGCGCTTGGGAGAGAACACGGTGCCGGGGGACCCCATGAGCAGGTGCAGGATGTCATACTCCCTGGGGGTGAGCGACACGGGGTCGCCGTCCAGGGTGACTTCCTTTGTCCGGTCGTCCAGGGCGATGCCCCCCAGCCGCAGGGCCGTGGGGCGGACGGTGCCGCCGCCCAGCTGCAAATACCGGCGAAGCTGGGACTTGACCCGCGCCAGGACCTCCACGGGGTTGAAGGGCTTGGTGACATAGTCGTCCGCCCCCAGATTCAGGCCCTGAATTTTGTCCGTGTCCTCGGATTTGGCCGTGAGCAGGATCACCGGCACGTTGGACGCCTCCCGCAGGCGGGTCAGGGCGGCGATGCCGTCCAGCTTGGGCATCATGATGTCCAGCAGGACCAGGTGGATGTCCTCCCGGCGGAGCAGGTCCAGGGCCTCCGTCCCGTCGTAGGCGGGGAAGACCTGATACCCGGCGGTGGTCAGATAGATGGTCAATGCGGACACAATGTCCTTTTCGTCGTCGCAGACTAGGATGTTGTACATGGTCGTCACCTCTTGGGTCTAGCATAGCGCTTGAGGGATTAAGATACAAGGTGGGGGAAGGTTAAGATTTTCTTAAGACGGCAGAAGCTCCCACCGCCGCAGGGGACGGTGGGAGCGGAAAACCAGAAGAATCAAAGCGAGCAGAGCTTACTTGTATTCTGCCGCCAGCTGTTCAAATTTGTGCAGGGCACGCTGGATCTGCTCGGTCGGCACGCAGTAAGAGATGCGGACGTGGCCGGGGCAGCCGAAGCTGTCGCCGGGGACCAGGACCAGGTCATACTTCCTGGCCCGCTCGCAGAAGGCGCGGGCGTCCGGCTCTAAGCTGCGGGGGAAGAGGTAGAAGGCCCCGTCCGGCTGGGCACAGGTGTAGCCCATGTCCCGCAGGGCGTTGAGCAGCAGGTCGCGGTTCTTGTGATAGATCTCGATGTCTGCCGTCTGGCCGGTGCATTCCGCCGCCACCAGCTGGAAGAGGCTGGGGGCGCAGACATAGCCCAGGGCGCGGCCCGCGCCGCACACGGCGGCGTAGACGATGTCCGCATCCTCCGCCTGGGGGGGCACGAGCACATAGCCGATTCGCTGGCCGGGCAGGGAGAGGGACTTACTGTACGAATAGCAGACCAGGGTGTTGGGATAGTAATTGGGCACCCAGGGCAGGGGGGTATCCCGGTAGACGATCTCCCGGTACGGCTCGTCGGAGATGAGCCAGATCGCGTGGCCGTATTCCTTCGACTTCTCCGTCAAGACCTGGGCCAGTTTTTGGATCGTGGCCTCGGAGTAGACGACGCCGGTGGGGTTGTTGGGGCTGTTGATGATGACGCCCTTGGTGTTCGGCGTGAGGGCTTGGTCAAAGGCGGCAAAGTCGATCTGGAAGTCCTCGATGTCGGCGGGGACCGTCACCAGCTCCGCCCCGGCGCTCTCCACGAAGACCTTATACTCCGGAAAATACGGCGCAAACGCAATAAAGGTATCGCCGGGGCAGGACAGGGCAGACAGGGCGCAGCACAGGGCACCGGCGGCACCGGCGGTGAGATAGAAGTTGTCGGCAGTGTAGTTCGTACCGAAGCGGCGGTTGAGATCGTCGGCCAGCGCCCCACGGGCCTGCCCGTCGCCCTGGGCGGGGGTGTAGCCATGGAGCTTGATGGGGTCGATGGCGTCCACCAGTTTGTGGACAGCCTCGGCCACCGTGGCCGGGGCGGGAACGCTGGGGTTGCCGATGGAAAAATCGTCCACGTTCTCCGCGCCCACTTCCGCGGCTCTCGCCTGGGCAAAGGCAAAGGCCTCGCGGATCTCCGAGCGGGCCGTGCCGAGATTTAACATGCGTTGGGATACGTTCGTCATAGGGTAAGTACCTCCCGTCTTGGGGTAAAATGTTGTGTGAGGTCAGTATAGCACAAATCGGGGCGGGGAACAATGAGAGAAAGGCAGTTGACATCGGATGGGGTATCGGCTATAATGAAAAAGGAGATAACCAGGATTCTCCAAAGAACTCACCAAACACGAAACCCCATCGGAAGCTGCTATCTTCCGATGGGGTTTCTGTTCCCTTTTGGTTCGTGTGTATACACGGGATGTGGGCTTAGTTCACCCCAGGCTGGCTGCCATGCGTTTTACTTCTCGTCATCGTCGTCCAGCCATTTGCAGATGTAATAGGTTACGATTCCTGCCAAAACGGAGACGAGAAAAGATACCAGGATCTCCAAGTTCCTCACCTCCCTCCACTGCGAAGGGTTCGGCAGCACGGCCAGTATACCAGAAAACAGGAAATTCGACAAGTTCTTCATTTTAGCACTCAGCAATCAAGAGTGCTAACGTTTACAATTTAGACATAAAATCCTCGAATTTTTTTCATAAAATCGCAGTAGTATAGGCACCGTAGACAGGAGGTTCCCGGGAATACCTGGGGAAATGCCAAGCACTCCTGTGAATCGAGTGAAAAACAAAACGCGGGCCAGAGGCCTTGCGAGAACGTGTTTATGATAAAAAAGGAGCGGTTGCATTATGTTCGGTATGATTCCCTTTGAGCGTCACGATGACAATATGTTTGATATGTTCGATAACTTCCAGAAGAAGTTCTTCAATGATTCCAACGCCAAGCTGCCCGCCTTCCGGACGGACATCCGGGATCAGGGCGACAAGTTCCTGCTGGAGGCAGAGCTGCCCGGCTTTCAGAAGGAGGAGATCTCCCTGGAGCTGAAGGATGGCATCCTCACCATCAGGGCAGAGCACAAGGAGAGCGAAGAGGAGCAGGCCAAGAAGGGCGAGTACGTCCGCCGGGAGCGCCGCTACGGTTCCTTCGCCCGGACCTTCGATGTCTCCGGCATCGACGAGAGCGGCATCACCGCCGCCTACCACAACGGCATCCTGGAGCTGACCCTGCCCAAGCAGGCCCCCGTGGTGCCCCAGGCACGCCAAATCACCATTGGTTAAGTGCTAGGGTGGATCCCTCCACCGCCTAACGGCGGTCCCCCTCCCCTTTCAGGGGAGGCATATACTAACAAAAGGCTCCCCTGAAAGGGTCTAACTGTCCGGGGGACAGTTAGATTCCGTAAAATCTTCCTTAGACAGCTGGCTGCGAAGCAGACTGAGGGGTTCTACCTATTATCCCCGAAACTTTAGGGCACCGGGTCTCCCGGTGCCCTTTCTCCCGAAAGGAGTGTTGACTTTATGAACGCTGAACGTTTGACTCAGAAATCCGCCGAGGCTATCCGCTCGGCCCAACAGATCGCCCAGGAATATGGCAACCCCCAGATCGAGCAGGTTCATCTGCTCTGGGCGCTGCTCCAGGACAGCGAGGGTCTCATCCCTCAGCTGCTCTCCGGCATGGGCGTCACCGTCCCCTCGCTGGAAGCCGCCGTGAAGAACCTGCTGGAGCGCCAGCCGCGGGTCTCCTCTTCCGGCCACGAGGCCGGGAAGATCTATATCTCCGCAGAGACCGAAAAGGCTCTGAACCGGGCCGAGAAGATCGCCGGGGAGATGAAAGACGAATACACCTCCGTGGAACACCTGTTCCTGGGCCTGCTGGAGACAGCCGGCCGGGAGCTGGGCAGCATCTTCTCGGAGTACCGCATCACCAAGGAGCGGGCCTTGCAGGCCCTGACCTCCGTCCGGGGCAACCAGCGGGTCACCTCGGATAACCCCGAAGAGACCTACGGGGCCTTGAAGAAGTACGGCTCTGACCTGGTGGAACGGGCCCGGCAGAACAAGCTGGACCCCGTGATCGGCCGGGACGACGAGATCCGGAACGTCATCCGCATCCTGTCTCGGAAGTCCAAGAATAACCCCGTCCTCATCGGCGAACCTGGCGTCGGCAAGACCGCCATCGCCGAGGGCCTGGCCCAGCGGATCGTCAAGGGCGACGTGCCCAATTCCTTGAAGGACAAGACGATCTTTGCCCTGGACATGGGCTCCCTCGTTGCCGGGGCCAAATACCGCGGCGAATTTGAGGAACGGCTGAAGGCCGTCCTGAACGAGGTGAAGAAGTCCGAGGGCAAGATCATCCTCTTCATCGACGAGCTGCACACCATCGTGGGCGCCGGCAAGACGGAGGGCGCCATGGACGCCGGCAACCTGCTCAAGCCCATGCTGGCCCGCGGCGAGCTGCACTGCATCGGTGCCACCACCCTGAACGAGTACCGCCAGTACATCGAGAAGGACGCCGCCCTGGAGCGTCGGTTCCAGCCCGTCATGGTCAACGAGCCGACGGTGGAGGACACCATCGCCATTCTCCGTGGTTTGAAAGAGCGCTACGAAGTCTTCCACGGCGTGAAGATCACGGACAGCGCCATCATCGCCGCGGCCACTCTGTCCAACCGGTACATCACCGACCGGTTCCTGCCCGACAAGGCCATCGACCTGGTGGACGAGGCCTGCGCCCTGATCCGCACGGAGATCGACTCCATGCCCACCGAGCTGGACGTCATCCAGCGGAAGATCATCCAGCACGAGATCGAGGAAGCCGCCCTGAAAAAGGAGAGCGACCACCTCTCCCAGGAGCACCTGGCCGAGATCCAGAAGGAACTGTCGGACATGCGCGAGGAGTTCAAGGCGAAGAAGGCCCAGTGGGACAACGAGAAGGAGGCCATCGGTAAGGTCCAGCAGCTCCGCGCCGATTTGGAAGCTGCCAACGCCGAGCTGGAAAAGGCCCAGCGCGAGTATGACCTGAACAAGGCCGCCGAGCTGCAATACGGCAAGATCCCCGCCCTGAAAAAATCCCTGGAGGAAGAGGAGCAGATCGCCAACGAGGGCAAGGCCCGCTCCCTGCTGCGGGATAAGGTCACCGACCAGGAGATCGCCCGCATCATCGAGCGCTGGACCGGCATCCCCGTGGCCCGCCTGATGGAGGGCGAGCGGGAGAAGCTACTCCACCTGGAGGACATCCTGCACAAGCGGGTCGTCGGCCAGGACGAGGCCGTGCGCCTGGTCTCCGAGGCCATCCTGCGCAGCCGCGCCGGGATCGCCGACCCGGATAAGCCCATCGGTTCCTTCCTCTTCTTAGGCCCCACGGGCGTGGGCAAGACGGAGCTGGCCAAGACCCTGGCCGAGGCCCTGTTCGACTCTGAGAAGAATCTGGTCCGCATCGACATGTCGGAGTATATGGAGAAATTCTCCGTCTCCCGGCTCATCGGTGCCCCTCCCGGATATGTGGGCTATGAAGAGGGCGGTCAGCTGACCGAGGCCGTCCGCCGCAAGCCCTACTCCGTGGTCCTGTTCGACGAGGTGGAGAAGGCCCACCCGGATGTGTTCAACATCCTCCTGCAAGTGCTGGACGATGGCCGCATCACCGACAGCCAGGGCCGGACCATCGACTTTAAGAACACCATCCTCATCCTGACCTCCAACCTGGGTTCTCAGTACCTGCTGGACGGCATCGATGCCAACGGCGAAATTTCCCAGGAAGCCAAGGACCAGGTGGATCAGCTGCTCAAGCGGTCCTTCCGCCCGGAGTTCCTGAACCGTCTGGACGAGATCGTCTACTATAAGCCCCTGACCAAGGAGAACATCACCTCCATCGTGGACCTGCTCATCGGCAGCCTGAACAAGCGCCTGGCCGACAAGCAGCTGACCGTAGAGCTGACCCCTGCCGCCAAGACCTACGTCATCGACAACGGCTATGACCCGCTGTACGGTGCCCGTCCGCTGCGCCGGTTCTTACAGCACACGGTCGAGACCCTGGTGGGCCGCAAGATGATCGCCGACGAAGTGCTCCCCGGCACCACCCTGGTGGTGGACTGCGAGAACGACCAGTTGGTCGTGCGGTGAGCTTCTTCCCCGGTAGATCCTAAAACAACAAACGAATCCCCCTTGCCGCGGCATGGTTCCATTGCCTGGGCAAGGGGGATCTTTTTTTACAAAACGACCCCGGAAGTGTGAAAAAACTCTTCCGGGGTCTTGCGTTTATGACAATTTTAAGGAAAAACTTTCCATCAATCGAAGCCCAAGCCCAGGTAGGCGTCTTGGGTGCTGCAATACTTGGCGTGCAGGTCTTGGTCGTACCATTTGATCATGCCGAAGGCCTGGGTGTAGCTGCCGGACAGGCCGTCCCAAAAAGCCGGGGTGCGGATGTGGTAGCGGGAGGCCTCCATCTCCTTGGCGATGGTCTCCACGGCCTTGCCCATCTGGGCGTGGGGGATGAGCAGCTCTTTGGTCAGCAGGCGGCGCTTCTGGACATACTCAATGGCTGCGCAGCCGACCACGCCGTCCACCTCGATCTTGTACAGGTCGCCGTAGGCCATGTGGCTGCCGATCTGCTGGAAGGTGATCATGTTGTCGCTGTAAGTCACGTGGAACGTGTCTTTGAGATAGCTCTCGCGAATCTCGTTGTACTCGCGGGGGGCGACGGGCGTCATGACACCGCCGCCGGTGTCACCGGTAAGGGAAGAGGCGAGGAACTCGACCTTCCGGGTGGCGAAGCACTCGTCCATCCCCACCGTCTCGAAAAAGCGGTGCAGGGAGGGGGAGGCGGGGACCAGGATCATGGCCTTGTCGCCCCGCTTCTGGAGGTATTCGTCGGCATACTTGAGCAGCTGGCGGGCGTGGCCCTTGCCCTGCATATAGGGGTTGGTGGCCAGCGCATAGACGTAGCCCACGGGGATATCGGTGCCATCCGGCAGGTGAACGGTGCCGGGCAGCATGGCGGCCATGGAGTCCAGCTCCCCCACTTCATCTACCACCAAGACCTGCTCCACGGGGCAGAACTTCTGATAGAAGATGTCGACATAGGTGCTGGGATCGCCAAAGCATTTGCGCCAAAGGTCCTTCAGCTGGGGCAGTTCTTCGGGAACTGCGGGGCGAATGGTGATCATGGGGATTCCTCCTTCTCCGTATTCACTGGGCCGCCGGGATCAGCTGATAGGACGGTCCGTTATCCTTCCGTCTTGGGACGGGAGGTCAAGTCGCAGCGGATCTCCACTGCGCTAAAATTAACTTCCAGGTAATCGGGATAATAGGATTCCTTGGCCTTGCGCAGGCCGGGCAGGCCCATATCATCCTCCCGGTCCAGGTAGCGGACCTGGGGGTACTTCTCCCGGATGTACCGGGCAAAGGAGCGGTTCACCGCCGGGTAGGCCCCTTGAATGTCCCCTCTGGCCCGCTCGAAGTGCACGTCGAAGACGTTCTCCGTGAGCAGGGCGCCCAGGGTGAAGCCCAGGATCTCCTCCTGCCAGCGCAGGACGATGCCGTCTAAGCCCAGGGCCTCCCGGTTTTCCAGGGCCAGGACCAGGGCGCGGTGCTCGTCGTCCAGGGTGGACAGGCCGCCTTCGGCGGCTTCGCGGGTCAGGGCCTCCTGGTGCCAGGCGGCGTCCATGGCCAGGCAGGGGGCGATGTCGGCCTGGGTCATGGGGGTCCAGTCCCAGCCGGGATAGGCCTCGTCCAGGCGGTGGATATGGTTGCGCTTGGCGTGGAGCTTCTTGCCGGGCAGGTCAGCCAGGCGGTCGATGTCGTAGAGATAATCGAAGCCGTCCCTCGCCTCCTCGAAAGCGAAGCGGTCGGGGTAATTGGCTTCCAGCCAATTCTTGTGGTACTGGGTGAGGGCGATCAGGCGCAGGGGCTGGCCCTCCTCCCTGGCGTCCTGGGTGATGGCATCCAGGGCAGGCCTGGGGTCCCCTTCGCCCACGGGCCAGAGATACGAGTGGCCCAGGGAACTGGTCAGGCGGGTGAGCAGGCGGTCGCCCTCGCGGGCGTACCGGAAGTCGTAGGCGTGCTGCCAGCAGAAGAGGACGGGGAAGCTGTAATTGCACAGGGCCAGTCCCTCTGCGTTGAGCAGGGGCTTGACCCAGGCGGCATCGGTTGCTTTGGGAAATTGAAATGGTGTCATAGGCGCGTTATTTCATTCGTCAGGTCAAAGGGTGATGGTCTTTACATCGTAGCGGTTGTTGCGGATGATGCCGTCCAGGCGCACATCGTCGGTCACGGAGGAGATGAGGTTATAGGCCTTCCCCTGGTGCTTGGCGCGGCCGGTCCGGCCGATGCGGTGGACGTAGTATTCCCCTTCTTCGGGAATATCATAATTGATGACGCCGTCCACATCGTCGATGTCCAGGCCGCGGGCGGCCACGTCTGTCGCCACCAGCACCCGCAGGCTGCCGGAGCGGAAGTCGGACAAGACCTTTTCCCGGACCTTCTGGCCCAGGTCGCCGTGGATGCACTGGGCGGCGATGCCCTTCATCTGGAGCAGGCCCGTGATACGGTCGGTCGTGTTCTTCGTGTTGCAGAAGACGATGACGCGCTCCAGATGCTCCTTTTCCAGGATGTGGGCCAGCAGATCGACCTTGCCGCCCATGTCCACTTTGATGCGGAACTGGCTGATCTTAGGCTGGTTCTCCTGGACGGGGCGGACGACGATCTCCACCGGGTCCCGCTGGTAGACCCAGGAGATGTCCATGACCTCGCGGGAGATGGTCGCGGAGAACATGCCCAGGTTCTTCCGGTGGGGGATCTGCTTGAGAATATGGGTCACGTCTTTGATAAAGCCCATGTCCAGCATCCGGTCGGCCTCGTCCAGCACGACGGTCTCGACCTTTTGCAGGCGGACGGTGCGGCGCTTCATGTGGTCCATGAGCCGGCCGGGGGTGGCCACGACGATCTGGGGGCGTTTTTTCAGGACGTTGATCTGCCGGTCGATGGGCTGGCCACCATACAAACAGGCCACCCGGATACCGGGCAGATAGGCGCACAGCTGGCGCAGCTCATCCTGGATCTGCATCGCCAGCTCCCGCGTGGGGGCCAGGACCAGACCGGTCACGTCCGTCCCCTCCGGGTCGGTGTGCTCCACCATGGGGATTCCGAAGGCAAATGTCTTGCCGGAGCCGGTGGGGGCCTTGGCGATCACGTCCTTCCAGTCCTTAAAGCAGGGGATGGCCCCGGCCTGGACGGGGGTGGCCATGGTGAAGCCTTTTTGGTCAAGGGCCTTCAAAATGCCCTGGGAGAGATTCATTTCGCTGTATCGGAGGTCAAGCTCGACCTCAATGCCATTGATTTCCATAAAACTACGTTCCTTTGCCCACTGAGCAAAGGCCAGCGGGTCCTACTTAAAATACTTTATGATTAGATTCCATCATATCACAACCGGGGGTAGGTTGCAAGAGGGGAGTGCGGGTCTGTCATCGGGTTTTCCTCCGGGACGTCTCACGACAAAAGGACCCGCCGCAGGAAAAGGAACGTGGATAGAGCTTCAGCCCCAGGATCAGGCGGTCTGTCAAGCACTCTCTCGTTTCATTGACTGCTTTACACAGAAGTCTCCTTGACCACAGGGAATAATTCCGATATAATTCAGGTAGAATAAAGTACTCGGAGGTGTGTCGTGCTATGATGATCCGTTCTGCAACGTCCTTGCGTAATGACTACGACGGCATGGTCAGATTATCAAAAGAAAAGCAGGAGCCGATTTATCTGACCAGAAATGGCGAAGGCGAAATGGTATTTCTCCCCATTGATCTTTGGGAAAAGCGGGAAGCCGAGCTGTCGCTGCTGGCCGAACTGCTCCGGCGGGAACAAAATCGCTTAGCCGGTTCCAAAACATACTCTGCCGAAGAGATTCGGGCTGATGTGGAGGAACTTCTTCGTGAAGATTGAATGGCTCAGTGAAGCGCGCAATGAGCTGCGCGAACTCCTTTACTATTATCGAACAAACGTAGGAAACTCCTATGCACAAAAGTTTGCAAATAAAATACTTCGTGCCATTGAACGGCTGGCAGATTTCCCTGAAATGGGTGTCTTAAAATATGACACTCTACTGGGGAAATACGGTTTTCGCGCTCTGTTTATCGGTCAGTACGTCTGTATCTATAAAATTGAAAACAACACCGTTTTCATCTATCATCTGGCCGATGCCAGAAAGAATTACATCTACCATATCTTCGGCTTGGAATAAACAAGGAAACCCATCAAAATTCCCCGCCAAGCCTTGAAAAAGTTGACGATTCGTGCTATACTTGTAAACTGTATTGTTATCTACAAATCCTGCCACGCAGAGACCCGGAGGAATCGACTTTGAGACAGACTGTGACCATCCCGCCGGCGGAGATCGACCGCCAGCTGGCCCTTTGCGACCAGATCCATACCCTGCTGGAGGACCGCCCCGGCCAGAAGCTGGCCTTTGTGGACACCTACGGCTGCCAGCAGAACGAGGCCGACTCCGAGCGTCTGCGGGGCTATCTGGCCCGGATGGGGTACGCCTTTTCTGACACGGAAGAGGGGGCCGACCTGGTCCTGCTGAACACCTGCGCCGTGCGGGAACACGCAGAGCAGCGGGTCTTCGGCAATGTGGGCGCCCTGTCCCACACGAAGCGGCGGCATCCGGGGCAGATCATCTGCGTCTGCGGGTGCATGGCCCGGCAGGAGCACGTGGTGGAGCGGCTGAAAAAGTCCTTTCCCTATGTGGACCTGGTCTTTGGCCCCCAGCTGCTGTGGCAGTTCCCCGAACTGCTGATGAAAAAGATGACCGAGGGCAAGCGCGTCTTTGCCGCCGGGGATGAGATCGGCACCGTGGCCGAGGGCATCCCGACGGTGCGCCAGAACCGGCTCAAGGGCTGGGTGTCCATCATGTACGGGTGCAACAACTTCTGCACCTACTGCATCGTCCCCTACGTCCGGGGACGGGAGCGGAGCCGCCAGCCGCAGGAGATCCTGGACGAAGTGAGATCCCTGGTGGACGCCGGGTACAAAGACATCACGCTTCTGGGCCAGAACGTCAACTCCTACGGGAAAGACCTGGACCTGGGCGTGGATTTCGCGTGGCTGCTGGAGCAGGTCAACGCCATTCCCGGCGAGTTCCTCATCCGCTTTATGACCAGCCACCCCAAGGACGCCGGCCCCCGGCTGTTCGACGCCATGGCCGCCTGCGAAAAGGTCGCGCCGGTGCTGCACCTGCCCTTCCAGTCGGGCAGCAGCCGGGTGCTCAAGGCCATGAACCGGGGCTATACCAGAGAACATTATTTAGAGCTTATCGCGCAGCTGCGCCAGCGCATCCCCAACATCGTGCTGACCTCGGACGTCATCGTGGGATTTCCTGGGGAAACCCAGGAGGAATTTGAGGAGACGCTGAGCCTCATCGAAGAAGTGCGCTACGACGCGCTGTTTACCTTTATCTTCTCCCCCCGCCGGGGGACCCCCGCCGCCAAGCTGCCGGACCCCATGCCCAAGGAACAGAAGAGCGCCAATTTCCAGCGCCTGCTCCGGCGGCAGAATGAAATTTCCGGGGAAAAGCACCAGGCCTACATCGGCAAGACCTACCGCTGTCTCGTCGACGGCGAAGGGGAGGACGGCCTGCTCACCGCCCGGACCGACGGCGGGCGGCTCATCCACCTCAAAGCCGACCCCAGCTGCATCGGCACCTGGCAGCAGGCCAAGATCACCGGAGCCTCCACCTGGGCGCTGTTCGGCGAGCTGGCATAATTTCTTTTGCATCGTAACTTGTTTTATCACTTTGTAGGGGCCGCAGACCTCTGCGGCCCGAAGCCTGCCGAGTGGTACCACAAAACGAAACACCGTACTGCCCCAGACGCACGGGCCGCAGGGGTCTGCGGCCCCTACGAATCGTATTGTACAAAGCAATATCCATATAGCACCACACAAAGTGGCACAACATCAACCGACATATAAGAAGAGGAATCCCCATGGCTGAACTGACCCCCATGAAAAAGCAGTATTTAGAGATCAAGAGCCAGCACCCCGACTGCCTGCTCTTTTTCCGCCTGGGGGACTTTTATGAGATGTTCGACGACGACGCGAAGACCGCCGCCGCCGAACTCAACCTCACCCTGACCACCAGAGACCGGAACAAGCCGCCGGAGCAGCGCACGCCCATGTGCGGCGTGCCGTATCACTCCTCCGAGGCCTATATCTCCCGGCTCATCGCCAAGGGGTACAAGGTCGCCATCTGCGAGCAGACCGAGGACCCCGCCCAGGCCAAGGGCCTGGTGGACCGGGAGGTCATCCGGGTCGTCACCCCCGGCACCCTCATCGAGGAGAACATGCTGGAGGAAGGCAAAAACAACTTCCTGGCGGCCCTATACAGCGGCCCCCAGGGGGCGGGGCTGTGCCTGGGAGACATCTCCACGGGAGAGGTCTTCCTCACCCAGTTTGACCCCGCCGGTTGGCAGGAACACGCGATCAATGAGCTGGCCCGCTTCAGCCCCCGCGAGATCATTCTCTCTCCGGGAGCCTGTGAAGAGGGCCTTTTGGACTATTTATCCGCCAAACTGTCCTGCCGGGTGGAGCACGCCTCCGAGGCCCGGTTCGACCTGGCCGCAGCCCAGGCGCGGGTGACGCAGCAGTTTACCGTGGGGCTGGACCAGGTGCCGGGGGACGCCCGGCCCGCCATCCAGGCCGCCGGGGGGCTGCTGTCCTATCTCTATGAGACGCAGAAGACGGACCTCTCCTACCTCCACACCGTCCGGTACTATTCCACCGGCCGGTTTTTAGAGCTGGACCCCGTGGCCCGGCGCAACCTGGAGCTGACCGAGACGCTCCGGGGCAAGGAGAAGAAAGGCTCCCTCCTCTGGGTGCTGGACAAGACCAAGACCGCTATGGGCGGGCGGCAGCTCCGCAGCTGGCTGGAGCGGCCCCTGCTCGACCCCGTGGCCATCTCCCGGCGGCTGGACGCCGTGGGCTGGCTGGTGGACCATTCCGTGGAACGGGAAGAGCTGACGCAAGTTCTGCGGGAGATCACGGACCTGGAGCGGCTCATCTCCCGCATCGTCTACGGCACCGCCGGGGCACGGGATCTCGTGGCGCTGGCTGCCGGGCTGCGCCGCCTGCCGGAGCTGCAAAACTATCTGCCGGACAAGTCCCCTGTGCTCCTGGCCCGCCTGCGGGAGCAGCTCACGGGGCTGCCGGACCTGACAGACCTCATCGCCAGAGGCATCCTCGACGAGCCGCCCTTCTCCGTACGGGAGGGGGGCATCATCCGGGCCGGGTACCACGAGGACGTGGACCAGCTGCGGGAGATCCTCACCGACACCAAGGGCGTCATCGCCAAGCTGGAGGCGGCGGAGAAAGAGAAGACCGGCATCAAATCGCTGAAGGTCGGCTTCAACAAAGTCTTTGGGTATTACATTGAAGTCTCGAAGTCCTACTATGACCAGGTGCCGGAGACCTACATCCGCAAGCAGACCCTGACCAACTGCGAGCGCTATATTACCCAGGAGCTCAAGGACATGGAGCACACCATCCTCTCCGCCCAGGACCGGATCGTTGCCCTGGAATACCAGCTCTTCTGCGACATCCGGGACCAGGTGGCGGCCCAGTCCCCCCGCATCCAGGAGATCGCCGGGGCAGTGGCCCAGGTGGACGTGTTGGTCTCCTTCGCCACGGTGGCGGCAGAAAACAACTACTGTATGCCCACGGTGGACAACTCCGACCGCCTGGAAATTACCGAAGGACGGCACCCGGTCGTGGAAAAAATGCGCCGGGACGTTCTCTTTGTCCCCAACGACACCTACATGGACAACAAGGAGCATCTCGCCGCCATCCTCACCGGGCCAAACATGGCGGGCAAATCGACGTATATGCGTCAGGTCGCCCTCATGGTCCTCATGGCCCAGATGGGTTCTTTCGTGCCCGCCCGCGCGGCGCGGATCGGCGTGGTGGACCGCATCTTCACCCGCATCGGGGCCTCGGACGACCTGGCCGGGGGACAGTCTACGTTCATGGTCGAGATGACCGAGGTGGCCGAGCTGCTCAAGCACGCCACGTCCCGGAGCCTGCTTATTTTGGATGAGATCGGCCGAGGGACCTCCACCTACGACGGCATGTCCATTGCCCGCGCCGTGTTGGAGTGGTGCGCCGACCCGAAACGCCTGGGGGCAAAGACGCTCTTCGCCACCCACTACCATGAGCTGACCGTCTTGGAAGGGGAGCTTCCGGGGGTCAAAAACTTCAACATCGCCGCCCGGAAGAAAAAAGACGAGATCCTCTTCCTGCGGAAGATCGTCCCCGGCGGGGCGGACCAGAGCTACGGCATCGAGGTCGCCAACCTGGCGGGCCTGCCGCCCAAAGTCATTCGGCGGGCGCGGGAGATCCTGGCCGAACTGGAGCGCCAGGACAAGGCCCCCAAGCAGACCTCCGCCAGGGAGGAACCGCAAGTCTCTCTCACCGCCCTGGGGGAAGAAGAGGTGCTGGCAACGCTGCGGAATACGCAGCTGGAAAGCCTCACCCCCCTGCAAGCGATGAACCTATTGTATGAACTGAAAGCAAAGCTATAAAAAGCGATCATTTGACCAGATAAGGGAACACACCATGCCAAGGAACGAACAGACCAAAACCAAACACGCCCCGATCCAAGTGTTGGACGCCCATGTGGCCGACTTGATCGCCGCCGGGGAGGTGGTGGAGCGGCCAGCTTCGGTGGTGAAGGAGCTGGTGGAAAACGCCATCGACGCCGGGGCATCGGCAGTGACCATTGAGATCCAGCGGGGCGGCATGGCCCTCATCCGGGTCACGGACAACGGCAGCGGCATCCCCGCCGGGCAGTGCCGCACGGCCTTTCTGCGCCACGCCACCAGCAAGCTCCACACCGCCCAGGATCTGGACGCCATCGGGACGTTGGGGTTCCGGGGGGAGGCCTTGGCGGCGATCGCTTCCGTGTCGCGGGTGGAGCTGATCACCCGAACGGCAGAGGAAACGCTGGGAAACTCGCTGACCCTGGAGGGGGGAGAGATCGTGGAAGAGGAACCGGCCGGTTGTCCCCTGGGAACGACGATGGTGGTCCGGGACCTCTTCTACAACACCCCCGCTCGGCTGAAATTTATGAAGCGGGACGCCGCCGAAGGCGCGGCGGTGTTTGCCTTGGTGCAGAAGCTGGCGCTGTCTCACCCTGAGGTATCCATCAAGTTTCTCCGGGACGGGAAACAGGATCTCCTGACGCCGGGGGACGGGAACTTGCAGTCGGCCCTCTATGCGGTCTTAGGCCGGGACATGGCCCTGGGCTTTGTGCCGGTGCAGGGGGGCGCGGAGGACGTGACCGTAACGGGCTTTGTGTCCCTGCCCGCCTGCTGCCGGGGGAGCCGGAACCAGCAGTTCTTCTTCGTGAACGGGCGGCAGGTGAAGTCGAAGCTGCTCATGGCCGCCTTAGAGCGGGCCTATGAGAACCAGAAGATGGTGGGGAAATTCCCCGGCTGTGCGCTGCAGCTTCAGCTCAAGGCCAACGCCGTGGACGTAAACGTCCACCCGGCAAAGACCGAGGTCAAGTTTTTGTATGAGCGCAAGGTCTTTGACGGGGTGTATTACACCGTCCTGGCCGCGCTGAACGGGGAAAAACGGCACCCCGACCTCGTCTTCCCGGAACAAAAAAAGACGGAATCGGTGCAAATGTCTGCTAAAACACCCCCTGCTGCATCGACGGCGAACCCATCCGCCGGGGGTGGATTCCAGCGGATGAGCGCCCAGCAGTTCCGGGAGGGACAGACCCTGCGGGACCCTGCTGCCGCCGCGCTTCTGCGGCCCCTGGCACGGGAAATGCCCCCGGTGCCCCCCAACACACCCGCGAAAGCAAGCCCAGGGGGAACCAGAGTTTTCCCCGGTTTCTCCACAGGAAACGAAGAAAAATCCACAGCTTTTCCTGCAAATGTGGATAAATCGGTGGAAAATGTTGAAAACTTCGCTCCGGCCCCCTCAGCCGTTGACATTCCCCGTCCACGGCCCGTGGAGGAAAACCGGGCGGAGGGCGCTCCCCAGCTGACCCTATTGCAGCCGCCTGCCCAACCCCAGGCACCGGAAACGGTGCCGGTCCCGCCGGCCCCGGCGAAGGAAGTGACCGCCGAGGAAGCACCTTGGCGGCTGGCCGGAGAAATCCTGCAAACCTACCTCATCGTGGAGCAGGGGGACACGGTCCACCTCATCGACAAACACGCCGCCCACGAGCGGATGAACTTCGACCGCATGAAGGCCGCGGGCTACCAACCCATGGCACAGACCTTGCTGGCCCCCGTGGTCTTTACCCCGCCCCCGGAGGAGGGGGTGGCGCTGCTGGACAACCTGGACCTGCTGTCGCAGTTCGGCTTTGCCTGCGAGGAGTTTGGCGGCGGGGCCTTTGTGGTGCGGGAGATCCCAGACTATTTGGAACCCGGCCAAGTGGAAGCCGCCTTGTGCGAGCTGGCGGGAGAGCTGCTGAAGGGGGCCGGGGCCGACCCCCAGGCGGCGCGGGACGCGGTGCTGCACACCATGGCCTGCAAAGCAGCCATCAAAGGCGGGCAGAAGAACACGCGGGAGGAGCTGCTGGTGGTGGTCCGGGAGGTCATGGCCGGGCGGGTGAAATACTGCCCCCACGGGCGGCCGGTGGCCGTTACCATGACCCGGCAGCAGCTGGAGCATCAGTTTAAGCGCAGCTAATGGACAGGCGGGGGATTTGGTGGTAAAATAAGGTCGAATCCCGAAGGAAAGGTGATGCCTGAGATGGCCCAGTCCAAAAAACTCATCGTCATCTGCGGCCCCACCGCCACCGGCAAGACCAAGCTGGGCGTCGCCCTGGCCAAGGCGCTGGGCGGCGAGGTCGTCTCCGCCGACTCCATGCAGGTCTACCGCGGGATGCCCATCGGGACAGCCCAGCCGACCGCAGAAGAACGGGACGGCGTGCCCCACCACATGATGGCCATGGCCGATCCCAGCGAGAATTACAGCGTCGCCCGCTATGTCGAAGAGGCCACGGCCTGCGTGGAGGCTATTTTTGCGCGGGGGAAACAGCCGATCCTGGTCGGGGGAACGGGGCTGTACATCGACGCCCTTTGCAAGGGGCAGACGTTTTCTGACTTCCAGCCGGACAGCGGCCTGCGGGCCAAGCTCCAGGCGCAAGCGGCCCAGGGGGGACTTCCCCGGTTCTGGGCAGACCTGGAACGCATTGACCCTGAGGCGGCTGCCCGCCTACACCCCAACGACGAGAAGCGAATTTTACGGGCGTTGGAGGTGTGGTACACCACCGGCAAGACCATCTCCCAGCACAACCGGGAGACCCAGGCCGTGCCGCCGCGGTATGAGGCGCTGACCATCACGCTGACCTACGCCGACCGGCAGGCGCTGTATGCCCGCATCGACCAGCGGGTGGACGAGATGATGGCGCACGGCCTGGTGCAAGAAATTCAGGCCTTGCTGGCCGCCGGCATCCCCAAGGACGGGACAGCCATGCAGGCCATTGGCTACAAGGAGCTGGTCCCGGCCGTCGCCAGCGGCGACGCCGATGCCATCCAACAAGCCGCCGAAGAGGTGAAGCTCCGCTCCCGGCAGTATGCCAAGCGGCAGCTGAGCTGGTTCCGCCGAAACCCCAAGGCCCACTGGATCGAGGTGGACAGACAGGGAAATATTTCCAGCATCATCCGGGATTCGACGGACTTTCTCCACGAAAACGGAGTAGGATAGACGCACCACAAAGAAAAGGAGTGCGTCTACTATGCAACAGACACAGATCGCAGTACAACCCAGAAAGCGCAACTTACAGGACACCCTGCTCTCCAAGCTGCGGCGCAGCCGGATGGGCGCCACCGTCTTTTTAGTCAACGGCTTCCAGATCCGGGGAGAGATCCGTGGCTTTGACCCCTTCGTGGTGGTCATTTACAGCGACGGAAAGCAGCAGATGGTGTACAAGCACGCCATCTCCACGGTCGTGCCCGAACGGCCCCTGTCCTGGGAGGATGACGCAGACTAGCGCCGGGCCTTGTCTCTGACGGGTTCTTCTCCGTCTGGAAAAGGACAAGGTCCCAGCCCAAGAAAGGCTGACCCTATGAACCAACAACAAGGTACCATTTTTTCCAAGGTCGCCATGCCCATCGCCATCACCGCCATCGTGGTGTATCTCATCTGCTCGGCTTGGGTGGGGATGCGGGACCCTTATAAATTCACCGTCGCTTACACAGATTCCATGGAGACCAGCGTCAACGCCACCGGCTGGGTGGTCCGCTCGGAGGTCCCCGTGTCCGGTGCGTCCGGCGTGGTCCAGCTGCTGCGGGGCCAGGGCGAAAAAGTCGCCAAGGGGAAAGACCTGGCCGTGGTCTATCAGGACGAGACCTACGTGGCCAGCCAGGAGGAGCTGCTGCAGGTGCAGACCGATCTGACCGCCTTGCAGTACGCCACCTATCCGGAGTCTCCCTCCGGCACGGCTTTGGAGGAGCAGATGCTCTCGTCGATGACGAGCCTGCGTCAGGCCGCCTCCAGCGGGAACTTCAGCGGCCTGGAGGACCAGAGCGCCACCTACCGCAAGCTGGTGCTGCGGCGGGAGTATCTGCTCTCGTCCGACGCCACCGCGGCCATGACCCAGGCCGCCGCCCAGCTGCAGAGCCGCTATGATGAGCTCCAGGCCCACCAGTCCAAGGCGTCCAGCATCCAGGCCCCGGTCTCCGGGCTGTTCTCCTCCTATGTGGACGGCTACGAGACCGTCCTGACCCCCGCCAAGCTGGAGGGCTTAGGCCCCCGTGACCTGGAGGCCTTTGCCCAGACCGACCCCACCCCGGCGGACAACGTCATCGGCAAGCTGGTGACGAACGCCGCCTGGTATTACGCCATCACCGTGCCGGGGGATACCGTCGGCCGGTTTGACAACGGCGACAGCGTGGACGTGTTTTTCGACTCCCTGTCCGAGAGCTTCCCCATGACCGTTTACAGCGTGGGGGAGGTCCAGGACAACAAGGTCGTGGTGGTCCTCCGCTCGTCCCAGGACGATGACAAGGCCGAGGACCTGCGCCAGGAGAGCGGCCGGGTCATCTTCCACAGCAGCGAGGGCATCCGCGTGCCCAAGCAGGCCCTCCGCATCACGGAGGACGGCGAGCGGGGCGTTTATGTGGTCGTGTCCCAGAAGGCCCGGTTCCGCCCGGTGACCATCCTGGCCGAGGACGACACGAGTTATTTGGTCAAAGCCGCTCCCACGAGCGAAGAAGATACCCGCATCCTGCGGGACGGGGACCAGGTGGTGCTGGCCTCCGCAGAACTAACCGACGGAAAGGTGGTACGTTGAAACCATGCCAGAGACAAAGAGCTATGAATCCATCGCCGCGAACGTCGCGGCCGTGCGGGAGAACATGCGTCAGGCCGCCGAAGCAGCCGGACGGGACCCCCAGGACATCACCCTGGTGGCCGCCACCAAGGTGCAGACTTCCGACACCATTCGCAACGCCATCCGGGCGGGCATCACCATCTGCGGCGAGAACCGCGTGCAGGAGCTGGTGGCCCACCTGGAGGACAACGCCTATGAGGGGGCTAAGGTCCACTTCATCGGGCACTTGCAGACCAACAAAGTGAAGTTCGTCGTGGGCAAAGTGGACATGATCGAGTCCATCGACTCCGAGCATCTCATGGACGCCGTGGAAAAGCAGGCAGCCAAGCTGGACGTCACCCAGGACATCCTGCTGGAGGTGAACATCGGCGACGAGGCCAGCAAGGGCGGCGCCAAGCGCAGCGACATCCTGGCCCTGGCCCACCACGCCCTCCAGTGCCCCCACCTGCGGCTGCGCGGCATCATGAGCATCCCCCCCGCCACCGCAACCGAGGAGGAAAACAAAGCATTTTTCCAGGAAACTTATCAGCTTTTTATTGACATGCGGAACGAATTAGGGGATAATGTTTCTAATATTGACTGCCTTTCCATGGGCATGAGCGGAGATTACCCCTTGGCCATCGCAGGTGGGTCCACCATGGTGCGGGTGGGCACGGCTCTGTTCGGCGCTCGTCCCCCCTGGCACCCCCAGGGCTGAGGGAGGCTCCGTCACACCATTGACGACATAATTTTAGGGGGTTACACACACCATGGGATTCTTAGATGAACTCAAGCGTCTCACCCATCCCTATGAGGATGATATGGAAGACGATTACGACGAGGACGAAGACCTGTACGAGGACGAGGACGAAGAAGAGGACGAACCCGAACACGAGGCACCCCCGCGCCGGGAGGAACCGCCCCGCCGGGCCGAGCCCCCTCGCCGCCGGGAAACCCCCACGTATCAGGAGCCGCCCCGCCGCAACCCCGGCGGCGGAAAAGTGGTGAACATCCACGCCACCACACAGTTACAGGTCGTGCTGGTCAAGCCGGAGCGGTATGAAAACGCCTCCGAAGTGGCCGACCACCTGCGGGACAAGCGCACGGTCGTCCTGAACCTGGAAAAGACCCAGAAGGACGTAGCCCGCCGCCTGTTGGACTTCCTCTCCGGCGTCGCTTACGCCCAGGAAGGGAAGATCAAGAAGGTCGCCTTGCAGACCTATATCGTCACGCCTTACAACGTGGACATTATGGGCGACCTGATCGACGAGCTGGAGAACAACGGCGTGTACGTCTGATCCCGGGCCGCGCCGGACCATAAATAGAAAGATAGGGATAGGAGTGACCGACCATGTTAACACCCCAGGAAGCGGAATCCCATGTGTTTCCGAAAGCCTCCTTCGGCGGCTATAATACGCTTCAGGTAGACGCCTTTCTGGACAGCCTCATTGAGGATTACCGCACGCTGTACCAGGAGAACGCCTCCCTGAAAAGTAAGATGAAGGTCCTGGTGGAGAAGGTAGAGGAATACCGCGCCACGGAGGACGCCATGCGGATGACCCTTCACTCCGCCCAAAAAATGGCCGACGCCATGGTGAAGGAAGGCGAAGCCAAAAAGCAGGCCGCCATTGACCAGATCGCCGCCTCTGTGGAGGAAAAGAGCAAGGCCGTCCGGGCCGAGATGGCCAAGGAAGAGCAGGCCGTGCTGGCCAAGCTGGAGCAGGTGAAAAAAGACCTGGCCAACGAGCAGGCCCGCCTGAACGCCGCCCGCGCCTCGACCACCACCTACATCGGCCAGCTGAAAGACCTGTACACAGCCCAGATCAAATACATCGGCAGCCTTTCCGGCCTCAACGCCGACGGCAGCAAGCCCGCCGCCCCGGCCAAGGACCCGGTGGTCACCGTGCCCCCGGAGCAGCAGGAAAAGGTCGCCCAGGACATTGAGGCCTCCATGGCCAAGATCTTCGACACCCCCGCCGAGCAGCCCGCCGCCCCCGCATCCAAGAGCGACGTGGGCGACACCCGCGTCTTTGACCAGGTGAAGTTCGGCAAGGACTACGAGATCGAATAAACAACCGCAACTGCACCACGGAACCTGGCCGGATTTCCGGGCAGGTTCTGTTGCCGTCTGGGGGAGATCCCTTCCCCCCACGAGAACATAGTATATTCTCCCCCGCCTCCAGCGGGGGGTTACGAGAATAAGGAGTGAACAGTCAACCATGTCTCAGGATTACAACGCAACCATCAACCTGCCGAAAACCGACTTCCCCATGCGGGCCGGTCTGCCCAAGCGGGAGCCGGAGATGCTCCAGCGCTGGAAGAAGCTGGACGTCTACGGAGAGCTGCTGAAGAAGAACGCGGACAAGCCCCGCTTCTCCCTCCACGACGGCCCTCCCTTCTCCAACGGCAACCTGCATATGGGCCACGCCCTGAATAAGTCCATCAAGGACATCATCGTCCGCTCCCACGCCATGCGGGGCTACTGCACCCCCTACATCCCCGGCTGGGACAACCACGGCATGCCCATCGAGTCTGCCATCATCAAGCAGAACAAGCTCAACCGCAAGAAGATGCCTGTCACCGAGTTCCGCTCTGCCTGCCATGAGTTCGCGCAGCACTACGTGGACGTGCAGAGCGAGGGCTTCCAGCGCCTGGGCGCCCTGGGCGACTGGGCCCACCCCTACCTCACCATGAACCCCTCCTTCGAGGCGGAAGAGGTCAAGGTCTTTGGCCGCATGTATCAGCGCGGCTACATCTACAAGGGCCTCAAGCCCGTGTACTGGTGCCCCCACGACGAGACGGCCCTGGCAGAGGCGGAGATCGAGTATCAGGACGACCCCTGCACCACTGTCTATGTGAAGTTCCCCATGCACGACGACCAGGGCAAGCTGGGTGAGTTCGACAAGAGCAAGCTCTTCTTCGTGATCTGGACCACCACCATCTGGACCCTGCCCGGCAACCTGGCCATCGCCCTGCACCCCGACGAGAGCTACGCCCTGGTCAAGGCCCCCAACGGCGAGGTCTACATCCTGGCCGAGGCCCTGGTGAAGAAGGTCATGGAGGTCGGCAAGATCGAGGGCTACGAGATCGTCGCCACCCACCCCGGTTCTTTCTTCGAGAACATGCTGGCCGATCACCCCTTCCTGCCCAAGACCTCCCGTCTGGTGCTGGCTGACTACGTCACCATGGACTCCGGTACCGGCTGCGTCCACACCGCCCCCGGCTTCGGTGCCGACGACTATGAGACCTGCAAGCGCTACGGCATGGACATGGTGGTCCCCGTGGACGACCAGGGCCGCCACACCGACTACGCCGGCAAGTACGCCGGCCTCAAGACCGAGGAGTCCAACCCCATCATCCTGGCCGACATGAAGGAGAGCGGCGCTCTGTTCGCCTCCGAAGAGATCGTCCACTCCTACCCCCACTGCTGGCGCTGCAAGAAGCCCATCATCTTCCGGGCCACCCCGCAGTGGTTCTGCTCCGTGGAGACCTTCAAGGACGCCGCCTGCGAGGCCTGCGAAGAGGTCCGCTGGGTGCCTGCCTGGGGCCTGGAGCGCATGAAGGCCATGGTCCGCGAGCGTGCCGACTGGTGCATCTCCCGGCAGCGCCGCTGGGGCCTGCCCATCCCTGTCTTCTACTGCAACGACTGCGGCAAGCCCATCGTGACCGACGAGACCATCCAGCTCATCAGCGACCTGTTTGGCGCCGAGGGCTCCAACGCCTGGTTTGCCAAGGACGCCGCCGACATCCTGCCCGCCGGCTTCACCTGCCCCCACTGCGGCAAGTCCAATGGCTTCACCAAGGAGGAGGACACCCTGGACGGCTGGTTCGACTCTGGCTCCTCCCACTTCGCCTCCATGAAGAAGGACCAGGGCTTCTGGCCGGCTGACGTCTACATGGAAGGTCTGGACCAGTACCGCGGTTGGTTCCAGGCGGCCCTGCTGACCGCCGTCGGCTCCACGGGCGTGGCCAAGGCCCCCTTCAAGACCTGCATCACCCACGGCTGGACTGTGGACGGCGAGGGCAAGGCCATGCACAAGTCCCTGGGCAACGGCGTGGACCCCTATGACATCATGAACAAGTACGGCGCAGACCTCATCCGTCTGTGGGCCGCTTCCGCCGACTACCACGCGGATATGCGCTGCTCTGAGAAGATCTTCAAGCAGCTGAGCCAGAACTACCTGAAGTTCCGCAACACCGCCCGGTACTGCCTGGGCAACCTGAATGGCTTCGACCCCGACAACCTGGTGGCACCCGCCGACATGCTGGCGCTGGACAAGTGGGCCATCACCCGCCTCAACGCCCTCATCCAGAAGTGCTTCCAGGGCTATGACGACTACGACTTCAACGTCGTGACCCACGCCGTGAACGACTTCTGCGTGGTGGAGATGTCCAACTTCTACCTGGACATCATCAAGGACCGTCTGTACTGCGAGGGCGAGGACTCCCTGGCCCGCCGCTCCGCCCAGACTGCCCTGTACCTGATCCTGGACACCATGACCAAGATCATGGCCCCCGTGCTGTGCTTCACCGGCGACGAGATCTGGCAGTCCATGCCCCACGCCGCCGGCGTCGATGGCCGCAACGTGGTCTTCAACGACATGAACCAGCCCTTCGCCGACTACGCCCTGAGCGCCGATGAGATGGCCCAGTGGGACAAGATCATCGCCGTGCGCGACGTGGTCAACGGCGTCCTGGAAACCGCTCGCGCCGAGAAGAAGATCGGCAAGAGCCTGGAGGCCGACATCGTCCTGACCGTCCCCGCCGAGGATGCGTTCCTGGCCGAGATGCCCGCCGAAGCGCTGGCCGACCTGCTCATCGTCTCCCAGGTGGAGGTCACCGTGGGCGACGCCATCCAGGCATCCGTCAAGACCGCCGAGGGCGGCAAGTGCCAGCGCTGCTGGAAGGTCCTGCCCACCGTAAACGCCGAGGGCCTGTGCCCCCGCTGCGCCAAGGCCATCCAGTCTCTGGTGTAAGACGTACCCCTACAAGCTCAGACATGCTCCTGCGGCCGGCCGAAGGGCCGGCCGCAGTTTTGTCCATGTCCCCAAGAAAGACAGAAAGGAGGGGACCGTGTGTCTCTCCCATCCCAGGCCCGTCAGCTGGACCTGGACCTGGTGCGGACCGTCGCCATCTTCGGCACGGTGCTCATCCACGCCACCGCCGTGGGCGGGTTCAACTGGGCCTTTGGCTCGGCGGCGTGGACGGCGAATCTCTTTTGGAGCTCGCTGCTGCGGTGCGCCGTGCCGCTGTTTCTCATGTGCTCCGGGGCGCTGTTTCTGGACCCTGGGCGCGACCTGCCCCTGAAGACCCTGTGGGGCAAGTATATGTTTCGCATTGCCGTCGCCCTGGTCTTTTGGGCCACGGCCTATCTGGTCTGGGGGCTTTTGCTCCAAGGCGACATGAATTGGCCGGGGCTGTCCTGGGCCATCCGGGAGTTTTTTAAGTTCCGGCACCGGGACCATCTGTATTACCTGGTCCTCCTGCTCCTGGTGTACGCCGTGCTGCCCCTGACGCGGCTCTTCACGGCCCAGGCGGGCAAGACCCTGCTGACCTATGGCCTGACCCTGTGGCTGCTCTGCGGGAGCGTGCTGCCCGTTCTCTTCACCTTCTGGCCCTTCTCCCTGACGGAGGGGACCGTGCGGGAGTACAGCATGCGCTTTACCGGCATGGCCGTGGGGCTGGGCGTGCTGGGCTGGCTGCTCCACACCCAGGGGAAGAAGCTGCCCGCCAAGTGCTATGCCCTGCTGTATCTGGGCGGCTTCGCGCTGACGTTTTTCGGAACGCTGGCGCTGTCTCTCCGCCGGGGGGAGCTGTGCTGGACCCTGCTTCAGGGAAACGCCCCCGGAGTGGTCCTGGAGGCCGCGGGGCTGTTTGGCTTGTGTCTCTACGGCAAGCCGGGGGCACGGGGGAGGGCCGTGACCACGGCGCTCTCCAAGGCGTCCTTCTGCATCTACCTGGTCCACCTGTTCTTCCTGGACCTGCTGATGAAGGCGGGGTATTACACCGGGGCGCTGAACCCGGTGTGGTCAGCGCCGGCGGAGACGGTGGTGCTGGTGGCGTGCGGGTTTGTAACGTGGCTGGTGCTGCGGAAGGTACCGCTGGTGAAGCGGTACCTGATCTAATTTTACAAGGAGGCGAATCCCTTTGCCCATTCTCTACTTCGTCCTGGCCGCGGCAGTGGTGGTGGTGGACCAGGTGGTGAAATACCTGGTCCGGACCAGCATCCCGCTGCATGTCTCCCTGTCGTTTCTGCCGGGGCTGGACCTGACGTATCTTCAGAACACCGGGGCGGCGTTCTCGCTGTTCAACCAGCACACTTGGGTGCTGGCGCTGCTCTCCGGCGTGGTGTCGGTGCTGCTGGCGGCGGCGCTGGCGAAAAAGGTGCTGCCGAAGCCCATCGGCATGCTCTCCCTGGCCCTGCTGCTTGGGGGCGCGGTCGGCAATTTCATCGACCGGCTGCTGTTTGGCTTCGTGACGGATATGTTCGCCACCACGTTTATGAACTTCCCCGTCTTCAACGTGGCGGACATCGGCGTGGTGGTGGGCGGCGTGCTGCTGTGCATCCACGTGATCTTCACCTACAGCAAGGAGCCCAAGCCGGAGGAAAAGCCATGAACGTCACCCTCACCGTGGAACAGAGCGGCCTGCGGGCCGACCAATATCTGGCGGGGGTCCTGGACGGCCTGACCCGCTCCGCCGCCCAGAAGCTGCTGGAGGAGGGGAGAGTCCTCCGCCGGGGCAAGGCCCTCAAGAAAAACGACAAGCTCCAGGCAGGGGACGAGGTCGCCGTGTGCATCCCCGACCCCACGCCGGTGGAGATCGTACCCCAGGACATCCCGCTGGATGTGGTGTATGAGGACGGGGACGTGATCGTGGTGAACAAGCCCGTGGGCATGGTGGTCCACCCTGCGCCGGGCCACCCGGACGGGACCCTGGTCAACGCCCTGCTGTATCACTGCGGCCAGAGCCTCTCCGGCATCAACGGCCAGCTGCGGCCCGGCATCGTCCACCGCATCGACCGGGACACCAGCGGCCTCATCATCGCCGCCAAGAACGACGCAGCCCACCTGGCCCTGGCCGAGCAGCTCCAGGACCACAGCCTGTATCGGGAATACGAGGCCGTGGTGGTGGGCAACCTCCGGGAGGACAGCGGGACGGTGGACCTGCCCATCGCCCGGCACCCCACAGACCGGAAGAAGATGGCGGTCAATCACCTGAATGGCCGCCGGGCCGTGACCCACTGGAGGGTGCTGGCCCGGTATCCGGGGTACACCCACATCCAGTGCCGCTTGGAGACCGGCAGGACCCACCAGATCCGCGTGCACATGGCTGCGCTGGGTCACCCCGTGTTGGGGGACCCGGTGTACGGCGGGCAACGCAAGGGCTTTCCTGAGCTGGCTGGGCAGTGTCTGCACGCCCGGCGGCTGACCTTCCGGCATCCCCGGACGGGGGAGCAGGTCACCGTATCCTGCCCGCTGCCGGACTATTTCCAAGCCGTCTTGACAAGATGCGGCCGCCTAGTATAAAATAAAAACTCTTAAAGCAAATGCCTCGCGTTACGACCGAAAGGAGGAGCCTATGGGAAAGTTTTCCGGCGTTCTGCTGGCCACGGACTATGACGATACACTCTACGACAGCAAGGGGACCATCTCCCCGGAAAACCGCGCCGCCATTGACCGGTTTCTGGCCGAGGGCGGGCTGTTCAGCATCTCCACCGGACGGTCCTACATCAACTTCGTGATCCAGATGGAGCGGGAGAAGCTGCCGGTAAACGCCCCGGTGATCCTCTCCAACGGCGCGTCGATCTACGACTTTGCCAAGGAAGAGAGCCTCTGGCTCAAGTTCCTGCCCAAGCGGGCGCCCGTTCACATCGCCAAGCTCTGCGCGGCCTTCCCGGAGCTGGGCTTTGAGGCCTACCACCAGGATGAGGTCTACGCCTTCCGGCCCAACGTCATCACCTACCGTCATCTGACCCGCTGCCGTCTGCGGGGCCGCCGGCGGGACATCGAGGACATGCCCACGCCCTGGCTGAAGGTGATCTTACAGCACCCAGATACTGCGGTCCTCCAGCAGGCCCAGGAATATCTGCTCAGCCGCTGGTCGGACATCTACGAGGCTACCTTCTCCAACCGAAACCTCCTGGAGGTGACGGCGAAAGGGGCCAACAAGGGCTTTTCCGTCCTGTGGCTGGCCCAGCATCTGGGGGTGGAGCAGAAGGATCTGTACTGCATCGGAAACGGGCTCAACGACATCCCCATGCTCTCCGTCTCGGCCCAGTCCTTCGCCCCCGCCAACAGCTACCCGGAGGTGCGGGAGGTCGCGGATCTGGTCTTGCCCTCCTGCGATGAGAGCTGTGTGGCCCGGATGATCGAGGTTTTGGAAGAGCGATACAAAGACAGATAAGTCCCCTGGGACTTTTGAGAAAACTCTCAGCCCGTCTGGGCGCGTGAAGCGCGTCCGGGCGGGTTTTTTTGTGGCCGAAAACGGGGAGAACCCCGAAAAAAGCCTGGAATGACAAGCGTTTCCCATCTGGTTGACAAAGCTGTCCGCCGGTTTGTCAACCGATTACGTCTTGTATACTGTTTGTAATATCGCTTGGTTTTACGCTTTGTATACGGCTGCATGGTGTGAATATTCATGCGTTTTTCATTCGTTTCTGGATGCATGGGGGCTTTCTTCGGCTTGCGTTTTGGCTTGGGGGAGAACGCTTTGAACTGGAATAGCGTTGACTACTTCCGACCCTTCGTGCTATACTGAAAACCGCCTTCCTTTTATTTAATCGTAAGAGGGATACACAAAGAAATCCACACAAGGGGGATAACTTCACTATGCGGGCAGTCGTGACAAGAGTCTCTTCCGCTTCGGTGGCCATCGAAGGAGAGACGGTAGGAAAGATCGGCAAGGGCTTTCTGGTCCTGCTGGGCGTCGGCCCAGAGGATACGGAGGCGCTGGCCGACAAAATGGCCGATAAGATCTGTGGTCTGCGGGTCTTTTCCGATGAGGCGGGCAAAATGAACCTGAACCTGGCCGCCGCCGGAGGCGAGCTGCTGGTGGTGTCGCAGTTCACGCTGTACGCCGACCTGAAGAGCCGCCGCCCCGGCTTTACCAAGGCCGCGCCGCCGGCAGTGGCCATCCCGCTGTACGAGAAGTTCATGGCCTGCTGCCGGGACCGGGGCTTCCATGTGGAGCACGGGGCGTTTGGGGCGGACATGGCCGTCTCCTCCGTCAACGACGGTCCCGTGACCCTCTGTATCGAACTGTAAACTCTCATCAAATACAATAGAAAACGAGGTAACTTATGCTGCAAATCAAACGGATGCGCGTTGGGCAGATCGGCACCAACTGCTACCTGCTGGAGGATACGGACGCCAAGATCTGCGCCGTCGTCGATCCCGGCGACCAGCCGGACGACATCGACCAGGAGATCCGCAAGGCGGGCCTGACCCTGACCATGATCCTCATCACCCACGGCCACTTTGACCATGTGCTGGGCGTACCCGGCCTGCTGAAAAAATGGCCCGGCATCCCCGTCTATGTCCACGAGAAAGAGGTCAACTGGACCGGGGCGGGGGACCAGTATATGCTGCTGGGCCCCGTGGACAACATCCACACCGTGAAAGAGGGCGACACCATCGACTTCGGCGGGACCCCCATCGAGGTCCTGCACACCCCCGGCCATTCTCCCGGCTCCGTGACCTATCGCGTGGGCGACGTCCTCTTCTGCGGGGACACGCTCTTTGCCGGCTCCTGCGGCCGAACGGACTTCACCGGCGGCAGCTACGGGCAGATCCTCCAGTCCCTCAAGCGCCTGGTGTCCCTGGAGGGTAACCTGCGGGTGTGTCCCGGCCATGAGAGCACCACCTCTCTGGATGCAGAGCGGGCCGGGAATCCCTTCGTGCGGGACGCCCTGCGATGAACCTCTACTTCACCGGCCACCAGGAGAAGTACGCCGTGGAGCAGACCATGCTCACCCTCTTTCCCCAGGAGCGGCCGGTCTACCCCGACCCAGCCGTCACGCCCCCCGGCGGGGACAATGCGCTGGAGCTTCAGTTCACCCGCCGCCCGTCCTGGTGCACGGCGCGGGCCGTCCTGCGGCGGGAGGGGAAGGTCTACACCCGCATGTGCCGGGTAAAGACCGCAGCGCTTCCGGCGGACGACCCGGTGGTGGCCACCCGCCTGACCCGGCGGACGTTACAGCGGGCCTTTTACCTGGCCGCCATCGACTGCCTGGGGAAAGAGCCCCCCTGGGGGATGCTCTCCGGTGTGCGGCCGGTGAAGCTGCCCACCCGCGCCATGGAGGAGGGGGGCACCCCCCGCCAGGCGGAGGCAATGCTGAAGCACTACCATGTCTCTCCCGTCCGGCGGCAGCTGGCGATGGACTGCGCCCAGGCCAGTCTCGCCGTAAAGCGGAGCTTACAACCGGAAGAGATCTCGCTGTACGTCGGCATCCCGTTCTGTCCCACCCGCTGCGCCTACTGCTCGTTCATCTCGGCGTCCGGCTCGGCCAACCGGCTCATCCCGGCGTATCTCGACGCCTTGTTCGGGGAGATCGACGCGGCAGGGGAGGCCGCCCGGCGGGCGGGGAAGACGGTGCGGACCGTCTACATCGGCGGCGGAACGCCGACGACGCTGGCCCCTGACCAGCTCAAGGCCCTGCTGGACCGCCTGCACACAGCGTTCGACCTGGCCCCCGGCACGGAGTTCACCGTGGAGGCCGGGCGGCCGGACACCATCACCCGCGAAAAGCTGGAGGCCATCCGGGACGGGGGCGGGAACCGCATCTCCGTGAACCCCCAGACCATGTCGGACCTCGTGCTGGAGACCATCGGCCGGAGCCACCGGGCGGAGGACATCCGGCAGGCCTATGCCCTGGCAAGAGAGGTCGGCGTGGGGGCCATCAACATGGACCTCATCGCCGGGCTCCCGGCGGACACGCCGGCGGGCTTCGCCGCCACGCTGGATGAAGTGATCGGCATGGACCCGGAAAACATCACCGTCCACACCCTGGCCTTGAAAAAGGGCGCAAGGCTGCGCCAGGAAAACGTCACCCTGCCCAGCGGGGCGGACGTGGCCCACATGCTGGACTTTGCCTGGTCCGCCCTGCGGGCGGCGGGGTACCGGCCCTACTATCTCTACCGGCAGAAATTCATGTCCGGGTCCTTTGAAAACGTGGGCTGGTGCAAGCCCGGCTGGGCAAATGCGTATAATATCTGCATGATGGAGGAGCTGCACACCGTCCTCTCCCTGGGGGCCGGGGGCGTGACCAAGGCCATCGGCGGCAGGGCCGTCCGGCGGCTGGCCAACCCCAAGTATCCCCAGGAATATTTGCAGAACGCCGCAGCCATTCAAGCCGAAAAATCCAGCTGGGCTTGGTAACCCGATTCCCTGAACCTGATAAAAACACAAGATTTTCGCAAAAATATGACGTTTTGTGCAAAACTTTCTTGACGTGCCTGAAAGGAGGCAGTACAATGTCCTATCAGCTGCAAGAGATCAACCGCCGCATCGACCAGGATGTGAAGGGCTTTTTGGAGGCGTGTGACGCTCAGTACGCCAACAAGGTCAGCCAGGCAGCGGACACCATCCTGAACAATCTCTCGACAAGCCCCATCGTCCTGCTGTCCGGTCCCTCCGGCTCCGGCAAGACCACCACCGCCCTGAAGATCGAGGAAGAGCTGGAAAAGCGGGGTGTGCTGTCCCACACCATCTCCATGGACAACTATTTTAAGACGCTGAATCCCAAGACCGTTCCCCGGACAAAGGACGGCTCCATTGATTTCGAGTCTCCCCTGTGCATGGACATGGACCTGCTCAACGACCACTTTGCCAAGCTCTCCCGCGGGGAGACGATCATCGTGCCCCGGTTCGAGTTTGCCCGCCAGATGCGCAACGACCGCCTGGGCGAGCCGCTGCGCTTAAAGAAAAACGAGGTGGCCATCTTCGAGGGCATCCACGCCCTGAACGACGAGTGCGCCGGGCGCAACCCCGACGCCACCTGCCTGTATATCTCCGCCCGCTCCAACGTGGTGGAAGGGGAGGACCTGCGCTTCAAGGGCACCTGGATGCGCCTGACCCGCCGGGCCGTGCGGGACTATAACTTCCGGGGTACCGGCGTGGCCGAGACCCTGGACATGTGGGCCAACGTGCGGCGGGGCGAGAAGCTCTATATCTCCCCCTTCAAGCACCGGGCCAACTACATCTTCGACTCCTCCCTGCCCTATGAGGTGTCGGTGATGAAGAACTACGCCATGCCCCTGCTGGAGGCCGTGCCCCAGGAGAATGTGCGGCGGAAGGAGCTGCTGGATCTGATCGACGGCTTCCAGGGGTTCCATCCCATTGATCCGGAGCTGGTCCCGCCTGCGTCCCTCATCCGGGAGTTCATTGGCGGCGGCATTTACGACTACTCCTGATCTCTGACCTCACTCCCCCCGCCCTGTCAGGGCCGCAGCCCTCTGCGGCCCACGCAGGCTGTTATGACTATTATTTAAGGAAGGATGTATTCCCATGTCTGAAGAATGTACCCATGATTGCAGCTCTTGCGGCGCAAGCTGCGACCACAACGCCGAGGCAAAAGACCTCATCGCGCCCCTGAACAAGGACTCTGCCATCAAGCACGTCTACGCCATCATGTCCGGCAAGGGCGGCGTGGGCAAGAGCTCCACCACCGCCTGCCTGGCCTCCGCCATGGCCAAGAAGGGCTACAAGGTCGGCATCATGGACGCCGACATCACCGGCCCCTCCATCCCCACCGCCTTCGGCCTGAACACCCGCGCCGTGGGCGACGGCGAGAGCATCTTCCCTGAGCTCACCACCGGCGGCATCAAAGTCATCTCCCTGAACCTCCTGCTGGAGAACAAGGGCGACCCCGTCATCTGGCGCGGCAGCCTGCTCGGCGGCGTGGTCAAGCAGTTCTGGAGCGACGTGCGCTGGGGCGAGCTGGACTACCTGTTCATCGACATGCCCCCCGGAACCGGCGACGTGCCCCTGACCGTGTTCCAGTCCATCCCCGTGGACGGCATCGTGGTCGTGACCTCTCCCCAGGATCTGGTGTCCCTCATCGTGACCAAGGCCGTTCGTATGGCTGAGATGATGCACAAACCCATCCTGGGCGTGGTCGAGAACTACAGCTACTTCCAGTGCCCCAACTGCGGCGAGAAGCACTATATCTTCGGCAAGAGCAACCTGGAGCAGGTCGCCAAAGACCTGGACGTCAAGGTGCTGGCCCAGATCCCCATGGACCCCGCCATGGCCACCGCCATGGACCAGGGCGCCGTGGAAAGCCTGGAGAAGAACTACCTGGAGCCGGTGGCAGACGCCATCCTGGCCCACGAGAAGGGCTGAGTTTCGTCCCTAAAAATACCCCCGTTGTCTTGTTGACAACGGGGGTATCACATGTTATGATGAAGATGATAAAGGGACGTCGCTGTGGCGGCGGTTAGCCCGAAGTCAAGTCAGAAATTTATGCTGACCGCTTGGATGCCCGCCGAGCGGTCAGCAAACTTTTATGGCCAATAAGTAGACCAAAATAGTCATGCATACAAGGAACCGCAGAAATTGCTTTCCGAAGTGTCCCATCCAGCATCACCTCCCTTCTCAGGGAAGTGGCTAAACCGCCGTACCACAACGACGTCTTGGCATCAGTGTATCACATTTTAACGATTTCTGTCAATATAATGGCTTTTAGAAAGACCGAAGGAACGAGGTAGTATCCCTCGAACCTCCGGTCTTTCTTCTGCCTTATGCTTGTTGCTTTCGCAGCACCGCCGTGCGGTGCAGGAGATAGTAGATACTAAACGTCCCACCGTAGGTGGCCTGATACTGTTCCATGCTGCGGAAGGCGATGTGGAAATCGTCTTCCGCCGGGTACTGGGCCAGGTCTGCCCTGAGCCAGGGGTCGAAAAAGTCCGCCGGGGCCGAGCAGGGGAGGCCGTCTTTCACGATGCGTAAGGGGGCGTTTTCTCCCTTCAGCTTTTCCCAGAGGGCTGCCCAGACCTTCGTCTCGGCAACGGGGGCCTGGGCCATGAGCGCGTCTCTGGCCCCCCAGTCCTCGACTTCAAAGTGCCGGACTAGGGCGGCGCTGTCGCAGAGGAAAAACGTGTCTCTTTGCGGGGCGAGATAAGTACCCGCCAAGGCCACGCCGGTCCGCTCATGGGGGGAATCGGAAGCCCAGACGTAGCAGGGGCGGTCGGGCGGGAGGGTGGTCAGGGCTTGCAGGAAGGCGCGGTAGTCATCACGAAAAGAATCCGCTACTTCCTCTGTTCCGGTTTCCTGCAACACCGCTTTGCGCAGCGCCGGGTTTTCAGGCTTCAGGGGACCGATGGCAAGGTTGTCCCGTAATGCAAGAATAGTAACGTTTTCTCTGGTTTTTTCCAGGATAGAATACCATCCTTCTAGGATGCCACGGACATGGGAGTCGAAGCAGATGTGGATCGGTTTCGTCAAACTTGGCCGCATCGGGTTTCCTCCTCTCGGATTTTCTGTTATAATATAACATCATTTTACGGGAAAAACAGAAATCCGTCAATTCATAAAATAGGAGAAGCACACATGAAACTCATATCCTGGAACGTTAACGGCCTGCGGGCTTGTGTGAAAAAAGATTTTATGGCGTCGTTCGCCGCTCTGGACGCGGACATCTTCTGCGTGCAGGAGACCAAGCTCCAGCACCACGCCGGGCAGATCGACCTGGACCTGCCGGGGTACCATCAGTTTTGGAACAGCGCAGAGAAGAAGGGGTATTCCGGCGTGGCCATCTTTACCAAGGTCGAGCCGCTCTCTGTGACCTACGGTCTGGGGCTGGAGGAGCACGACCACGAGGGGCGGGTCATTACCGCCGAATTTGAGGGCTTTTATCTCGTCTGCTGCTACACCCCCAACTCCCAGGACGGCCTGAAGCGGCTGGACTACCGCATGACCTGGGAGGATGCGTTCCGGGCGCGTTTGCAGGCGCTGGACGAGAAGAAGCCCGTCGTGCTTTGCGGCGACCTGAACGTCGCTCACAAGGAAATCGACCTGAAAAATCCCAAGACCAACCGCCGCAATCCCGGCTTCACGGATGAAGAGCGGGGGAAGATGACGGCCCTGCTGGGGGCAGGCTTCACCGACACCTTCCGCGCCAAATATCCCGATCTGGAAGGAGCCTACTCCTGGTGGAGCTACCGTTTCCACGCCAGAGAGAAGAACGTGGGGTGGCGCATCGACTACTTCATCGTGTCCGACCGCCTGGCCCCCCGCATCCAGGAGGCCGCCATCCACAGCGAGATCTTCGGCAGCGACCACTGCCCGGTGGAGCTGCAGCTGGATGTATAAGGCATATCATCTCGTTTTCTGCATATCCTAATTGGGGAGATTGAACGTACTTTTTATGGCTCTGACGGCTTGACTTTTGGGCTTTCTCTGCTATAATAAGTACGCTATCGATTTACCAGTTCGTCCTCCGGTGTCCTTCGGGCCCGGGGGCTTTTTTATGGTTGAGGTGAGACCAATGATCGACAAAACCTATCGTACCGTTGCCCAGCTCATAGACATCTTACGCAGCCGAGGCATGGTGATCGAAGATGGTGCTCCGCACGACACCGCCATGCGGATTCTTGAAACAGAAAACTATTATAACATCGTAAACGGATACAAGGACTTGTTTCTTTCTCCTGCGTCGGCTCCTTCTCAGGAACACTATCGGAATGGGACTACCTTTGAGGAACTGTACGCACTTTACCAGTTCGACCGTGACATCCGGCATATTTATCTCAAATATCTCTTGAAGGTGGAAAATACCTTCAAATCCGTACTTGCCCATGAATTTTCTGCTTTATATGGACATGACAACTACTTAAAGCTAGAAAACTTTGATGCTGTTCCAGATAACATCAGTTCTATCATCAAGCTGTTTGGAGACATCCAACAGGAGACGGCGCGGCAAATGAGCAAGCATCATCAGGCCGTCACACATTATTTATCGGAGTATGGCTATATTCCCTTATGGGTCTTGGTGAACGTCCTGACCTTTGGCAAGGTCACGATGTTTTATAAACTGATGAAACCGCAGGATAAGCAGAATATCGCCCGAAAATTTCATGTGGATGCAAAAGAACTGCACAAGTACATGAGTTTATGCGGTCTGGCCCGCAATCAGTGCGCCCATGACGAGCGTTTTTTTGACCTGAAATTCCGTTGGCATCTGCACACCCGCAGCGTTGCAAATTTCAGTTGCCTGGGATTGGAGCGAGACAAGAGTGGTTCCTATCCTTCCGGCACCAATGATGTGTACGCCATTGGCATCGTCTTCGCCAGGCTCTTAGGCACAGCGGATACCGCAGAGTTTATTGCTTCTATGTCTGCGGCATTTTCCAAATTAGAACAACAGCTGCACACCATCTCGATCAAAGATGTCATGCGCATCATGGGCTATCCCGCTGCGTGGGAACGTCTGCAACAACTCGCACGTTGAGTCATCCAAAACGAGGAGCACCCGCTTTTGGGAACCACTGCCCGGTGGAGCTGCAACTGGATGTCTGAGTGCCAAAAACGCCATGATTTCAAAAAGCCCTCCGGTACGATCCTTGACGGACCGTGCCGGAGGGCTTTCGCTTTGTCCGCCTGAGGCGGACTTTTTTGTGTTTTACAGCCAACGCTTTTTCCGAAAATGCCGGAGCAACAGCACGACGATGAGAACGCTGGCCCCGATCGCGGCAGGGTAGCCGTAGCGCCACGTCAGCTCAGGGATGTTGGTGAAGTTCATGCCATACCAGCCGGTGAGCAGGGTCAGAGGGAGGAAGACTACCGTGACCACGGTGAAGAGCTTCATCAGCTCGTTTTGCTGGATGGACAGCTGAGACTGGTAGGCCTCGCGCATCTGGCTGACGATCTCCTGCAAGTTGCGCACGGCACCCAAGTAACGGTCCATCCGGCTGCCCAGGATCAAGATCCGTTTGCGAAGGGCGCGGGTGAGCAGCTGGTTGTCGTTGTCCGCCAGCTCGTCGAAGATGGCGGAGAGCTGCTCATAGTAGCGCTTGACCCGCAGCAGCTCCCGCCGCCAGGCAATGATCTTCTCCAGGGTCTCTTTTTGGTTGTCCATGTTGCTGGACAAAATCTCAGCTTCTGCCTCGTTGACCTCTTCCTCAAAGCGGTCCAAATAGTCCATGTCGCCTTTCATGAGGCGCTGAAAGAAGCGGTAGAGCAGCATCTCGCTGGTCATCTGGTCGTCCGGGTCAACTTCCCGGACGATGGTCTGGACGCACTGCTGCGCCGGTTGGCTCTCACAGAAGAAGATCAGGTCCTCTTTGGTGAAATAGAGCAGGATCTTCGCCGCCTCTGTCTTCTGGCGGATGTCATACCAGTCAAACGCCAGAAGATCATAGTCCTCAAAACCTTCAAAGCTTTCACTCTGGTCTTCCTTGACATATCGGAACCGCTCCGGCGCCATGTAGGGGGCCGCTTCCTCCATCTGCGCAAAGGGCAGCACCAGCCGATGCATCGGCATTTTACACCTCGTCTTCGGCGGGGGTCTCTTCCATGCGGGTGACGGCGATGGAGAGGTCGTCAAGCTGCTTGTCGTCCACCACGTCGGGGCAGTTCATCATGAGGTCCGAGGCGTTCTGGACCTTGGGGAAGGCGATGACGTCGCGGATGGAGGAAGCGCCGGTCATGAGCATGACCAGACGGTCCAGGCCGTAGGCCAGGCCGCCGTGGGGGGGTGCGCCGTACTGGAAGGCGTTGACCAGGTGGCCGAAGCGCTCCTGAATGTCCTCGTCGGAGATGCCCAGGGCCTCGAAGGCCTTGGTCTGCATTTCCGGCGTGTTGATGCGGATGGAGCCGCCGCCCAGCTCGGTGCCGTTGAGGACGATGTCATAGGCGCGGGCGCGGCAGCCGGCCTTGTCGGTGAGCATCTTGTCCTCGTCCTCCAGCATGGGGGCGGTGAAGGGGTGGTGCATGGCCTGGTAGCGGCCCTCTTCCTCGGACCACTCGAACATGGGGAACTCGGTGACCCACAGGAACTTGAAGTCGTTGGGGTCCAGGATGCCCAGCTGCTTGGCGCACTCGATCCGAAGAGCGCCCAGGGAGGCGAAGACCACCTCGTCCTTGACGTCGCCGACGATGAGGATCAGGTCGCCGTCCTTGGCGCCGGCCCGCTCCAGAATGGCGGCGTTCTCCTCGTCGGTCAGGAACTTCTGGTAGGAAGACGTGACCTTGCCGTCCAGCATTCTGGCCCAGGCCAGGCCCTTGGCCTTGTAGGTCTTGACGAACTCGCCCAGCTTGTCGATCTTCTTCCGGGGGAAGTCCTTGGCGTGGCCGTTCACATTAATGAGACGGACGGAGCCGCCGGCCTTGACCGGCTCGGCAAAGACGCCGAAGCCGCAGTCCTTCACCAGGTCGGAGATGTCCTGCAGCTCAAAGCCGAAGCGCATGTCGGGCTTATCGGAACCGAAGCGGTCCATGGCCTCCCGCCAGGGCATCCGCAGGAAGGGGGTCTGCACGTCCACGTCCAGCACCTCTTTGAAGACGCGCTTCAGGAAGCCCTCCTGGATGGTCTGGATCTGCTCCTCGTCCAGGAAGGACATCTCCAGGTCGATCTGGGTGAACTCCGGCTGACGGTCGGCCCGCAGGTCCTCGTCCCGGAAGCAGCGGGCGATCTGGAAGTAGCGATCAAAGCCGGAGAGCATGAGCAGCTGCTTATACTGCTGGGGAGACTGGGGCAGGGCATAGAACTTGCCGGGGTGGACACGAGAGGGGACCAGATAGTCGCGGGCGCCCTCCGGGGTGGACTTGGTCAGGATGGGCGTCTCGATCTCCAAAAAGCCCTGCTCGTCGAAGTAGTCCCGGCAGATCTTTACGATCTTGTGGCGCAGGGCGATCATGCGCTGCATGTCGGGGCGGCGCAGGTCCAGGTAGCGGTACTTCAGGCGGGTCACGTCCTTGACATCGGAGTTCTCCACGATCTCGAAGGGGGGCGTCTCGGCCTTGGCCAGCAGGCGCAGCTCCGTGACCTTCACCTCAATGTCGCCGGTGGGCAGGTCGGGGTTCTTGGACTCCCGCTCCCGGACCAGACCCTTGGCGGCGATGACATACTCGCCGCGCAGAGAGGCGGCTTTCTCAAAAATATCACGGGGGGTGCTGTCGTCAAAGGACAGCTGCAACAGCCCGGTGCGGTCCCGCAGGTCCACAAAGATCAGGCCGCCTAAGTTCCGCTGGCGCTGGACCCAGCCGCAGACGGAGATCTCCTGGCCTACGTTGGCCGCAGAGAAGGTGCCGCAGTAGTCGGTGCGGCGGAAGTTCTGTAAATTGTCCATGGTTCGTTTCACTCCAAATGTCAGTTTTGGCTCCCTGGGCGGGAGAGAAATTCCTGCTGTACAGTGTACTCCTGTTTCCCGGTTCTGTCCAGTCAGACCTTCCCATTCAAACCTGTCCCAGCAGCAAGGCCAGCAGGGAAGACTGGAAGGCTTCGTAATTCTTGAGCTGGACCGTGCGGGTCTTGACGCCCTTCACGTCCATGGCCCGGTCGCCGCAGAAGCTGAAGATGTAGTCCGCCCCGTTTTGCTCAAAGGTCAGGGTGGTCACATAGTCCAGGGTGGTGGTGCGGACGGTCGTGTTCAGGTACAGCGGGAGGTACTTCCGGCTCTCCAGCCGGTCGATGAGTTCCGTGTAGATGGGGTCGGTGGGGGAGAGGGTGAAGGTGTGGTCCTCCCCGCGCTTGCCCCTGGCCCCTTCCAGCTGGACGGTCACCGCCGTCACCTGGTCGGGGTCAAAGCCCTTGCCCATGGCCTGGGAAAAGCTCTTGGGCAGGAAGAAGTAGCAGCCCAAAATCATGAGGACCACCAGCTCTACCAGAGCGATCTTGTGTTTTAAGGATAGCTGTTTCATATCCGTTCCTCACGGCTCGGCCGGAGTCAGCAGGAAGTCCAGTATTTTCTGCTGGCTGTCTTGGCCGCCAGAAATTTGATAGGTCTTGGGGCTGCCCGTGACCCCGGCGTGGATGAGCTTGCCGCCCTGGAAGGCATACTCCCAGGTCTGGTCCCCGCTGCCGGTGAAGGTCAGGGTCACGGCGTAGTCCAGAGCGCCGCTGTCGTCGCTGGTAAAGGTGCGGGAGTAAGACGGCTCCTGGAGCAGGGAGATGAGGTCTAAATAGCCCTGGTCCCCGGCGGCGAAGTCTGTCGTCATGATTTCATCGGCCCCGGTCACAGTGGCGGTGATCTCCGTCACGTCGGCCTGGGTATAGCCGCTGCCCATAATATCCTCTAAGCTCTTGCCCCGCAGAAACACCAGCATCACCACGACCAAAATGGCGATGAGGATGAGGCCCACGGCCCCCTCGCGCTTCATTTTCATGGCGCGTCCCTCCTTAGTCCTTCTCGCGGATGGGCTTGCCGGCGGCCCGCTGGGCCATGGCATCGGCGATGGTCTGGACGGCCTCGGCAGGGGAGAGGGCCTGCTGGTCGCCGGTGGTCATGTCCTTGATCTTGACCACGCCGCTCTTGATCTCATCCTCGCCCAGGAAGACCACATAGGGGATCTTCAGCTTGTCGGCGTAGCTCATCTTGCCCTTGAACTTCTTCTGCTCCCCGTAGACCTGGGCGCGGACGCCGACCTGACGCAGCTGCGTGGCGAAGGCGATGGCGGCGGAGAGGTCCTCGGTCATGGGCAAGATCAGGGCGTCGGCGGGAGCCGTCACCAGGTCATCGTTGAGATAGCCCTGCTCGCCCAGGACGTAGAACAGGCGGGTCAGGCCGATGGAGATGCCCACGCCGGGGAGCTTTTTGTCCGTGTAATACTCGGCCAGATTGTCGTAGCGGCCGCCGGAGCAGATGGAGCCGATCTCCGGGTGATCCAGCATGACCGTCTCATAGACGGTGCCGGTGTAGTAGTCCAGGCCGCGGGCGATGGTCAGGTCCACAGCGAAGTGGTCGGCGGGAACGCCGAAGGAGCCCAGATACTTCACCACCGTGCCCAGCTCGTCCAGGCCCTGGTCGAAGATGGGGTCACGGCCCCGGTAGCCCTCCAGGGCGGCCAGGACTTCCTCGTTCTCGCCGGTGATGGCGATGAACTTCAAAATTTCATCCGCCGCAGCCTCGGCCACGCCGCCCTCGATGAGCAGGGCGCGGACCTTTTCCGGGCCGATCTTATCCAGCTTGTCCACCGTCCGCATGATCTCGCCGGACTGCTCGGCCAGGCCCTGCATGGCGTAGAAGCCGGTCAAGATCTTCCGGTTGTTCACGCGGATCTTGAACCGCTCCAGGCCCAGGGAGGTGAAGGCCTGGTAGATGATGGCGGGGATCTCGGCCTCGTTGGAGATGTCGAGCTTGCCGTCGCCGATCACGTCGATGTCACACTGATAAAACTCGCGGAACCGGCCCCGCTGGGCGCGCTCGCCCCGGTAGACCTTGCCGATCTGATAGCGGCGGAAGGGGAAGGCCAGGTCGGCGTAGTGCAGGGCGACGTACTTGGCCAGGGGGACCGTCAAGTCAAAGCGCAGGGCCAGGTCGCTGTCGCCCTTGGTGAAGCGGTAGATCTGCTTCTCCGTCTCGCCGCCGCCCTTGGCCAGCAGGATCTCGGCCGACTCGATGATGGGGGTGTCGAGGGGGGTGAAGCCGTACAGGCTGTACGTAGCGCGGAGCTTTTCCAGCATCCGCTCAAACTGCGTCTGCGTGGCAGGCAGCAGTTCCATAAAACCGGATAACGTCCGGGGTTTGATGCGTTCCATGGGTATGACCTCCAATGTTATGATGGGAAGAAAAATGCGTCTTCGTCCCTGGCCGGAACGAGGACGCATTTGGGCTTACTTGGACAAAGCTCTCCGGCACTCACACAGTGACCGGCTTGAGAGAAGGATTGATGATCTCTCTCCAATCCAGGTCGCCGCGCTCCAGGCCGTGGATCAGGATCTCTGCCGTGGCTGCGTTGGTGGCGAAAGGAATGTTATACTGGTCGCACATCTGGTTGATGTACTTCAGGTCGGGGTCCAGGTCGCTGGACTGGGGGTCGGAGAAAAACAGGACCATGTCGATCTCATTGTAGGCGATCCGGGCACCGATCTGCTGGCTGCCGCCGTGGGCGTGGGACAGGAACAGACGAACGGGCAAACCGGTGGCCTCCGCAACAAGACGGCCGGTGGTGTTCGTGGCGCATACGGTGTGCTTGGAGAGCACCCCGCAGTAAGCGATACAGAACTGGACCATCAGCTCTTTCTTGTGGTCGTGACTCATCAAGGCAATATTCATTCTTGGCTCATCCTTTCGCATTGGGTACCGCTGCCGCCGCCCGAATGGGGGCGGGGCAAGACCCGAAAATAGGGGTGGAGAAAGTTGGCGGTGGTCCCCCCGGCCGTTCTCTTGGGTGTTGTTTTCTTAGCGGATCCGCATGAGCGGCACCGTCTGCCCCAGCAGGCGGCGGGCGATGTTGCCGTAGGCCTGGGCCGCACCCCGCTGGGTGAACTGGGCCACGGGCTGGCCGCTGCTGGCCGCCAGGATCACGTTGGCATCCTCCGGCACCAGGCCCAGCAGGGGAAGCCCCGCCGTATCCATGGCGTCGTCGATGGTCACCCCCTGCCGCCGGAGCAGGCGGGGGCGGACCCGGTTGACCACCAAATGGGCCGTCTCGATGCGGCCCAGCTGGCTCACCACCCGTTGGGCATCCCGCAGGGAGGAGGGGTCGCTGACCGCCACCACGATGGCCCGGTCTGCCGCGCAGGTGGCCAAACGGAACCCTGCGCCCAGACCGGCTGGGGAGTCGATGAGGATCTCATCATACCTCTCCCTGGCTTCCGCCAACAAAGCGCGGAAGCCCGCCTCGCCGGAGAAATCCTCCGGCAGGGTGAGCGGTGCGGTGAGTAAAAACAAACCAGAGACGGAAGGGTGGGGCGCAACAGCTCTCGCCAGGGGACACCGGCCGGCCATCACGTCGCTGAAATCCATCAGCGCCGCGTCGGTCATGCCGAGGGTAATGTCCAGGTTCCGCAGGCCCACGTCGGCGTCGATGCAAAGCACCTGACGCCCTTGCAGGGCCAGAGCGGCCCCGATCCCCCCCGTGAGAGAGGTCTTTCCCGTGCCGCCTTTTCCGGATGTGATGACGATGACGCTGCCCACAACCATTCCTCCTGAAACTTCTGCTCCATTGTACCATAAAGCCAAGATGTGTGCAACACTTTTTTGTGCAAACACACTAAATTTTTGATTCTTTGATCTTCGTCCACTTTCTGGGGTAGGCCTTGGGGGTGGGCCGGGGCTTTGCCACGGTGACGATACGGTGCCAGATGTCGGTCCCCGGCACCTGATAGTCCATGACAAAGGGCTTGTCGCCCCCCAGGGTTTGGATGATCGGCTCGGCGGCTTCGATCTCCTCGTCGGTCTTGTTGCTCTTCATGGCGAGGAAGAGGCCGCCGGGCTTCACATAGGGGATACATAATTCTGCCAGCATGGGCATGGACGCCAGGGCGCGGGAGACCGCTACGTCGTACTGCTCCCGGTGGGTCTTCTGGCGGGCCGTCTCCTCGGCGCGGCCTTTGAGACAGACCACGTCATGCAGGCCCAGTTCCTCGCAGACTTCCTGGAGCCAGTCGATGCGCTTGCCCAGGCTGTCCAACAGGGTCAGCTGGATGCTGGGGTCCAAGATCTTCAGGACCAGGCCGGGAAACCCGCCGCCGGTGCCCACGTCGATGACCTTGCGCCCGTGCAATGTCTTGCTAGGCAGGAGAGAGGCGCTGTCCAGGAAGTGGAGCCGCGCCACCTCGCAGGGGTCTGTGATGGCGGTGAGATTCATCACCTGGTTTTTCTCCAGCAGGCGGTCACCGTACAGGGCCAGCCGCTCCACCGCGTCGGGGGGATACGTCAGGCCCAGGCGGTCCAGCCCCTGGCGAAGGATTTCCAATGCTTGTTCCGTCATAGCGTGGGCACCTCAGAATAATAGGATTTTGCCGCTGGCAAAGGCATAGGTGTACATGATGACCAGAAAGACCATAAAGGCCACGCCCAGCCAGGCCTTGATGCGCGTGCTCTTTTTATAGGGCTCGTAGGCGGGCTTGTCCTCGCGGGTCGGCTCCTGGCCGGTGGGCTCCTCCGGGGTGGGGGAGGGGGTGGTGTTCTGTTCCGGTTCCATGGGATGAACTCCTTACTTCTTCTGCTCCTTCAGCAGGTCGCGGATCTCGGTCAGCAGGACCTCTTCCTGGGAGGGTTCGGGGGGCGCTTCCTCGGCGGCCTCCTTCTCCTTGTGCAGGGCGGCTTCCATCTTGTCCTTGGCGCTGTTCATGGCCTTGATGACCAGGAAGACCACCAGGGCCACCAGGAGGAAGTCGATGATGGTGCCGATGAACGTCCCGATGCCGAGGGTGATGCCCTCGGTGATGATGTTCCCGGCCTCGTCCACGACCTCAGGGCGCAGGGTGATGTTCAGAGAAGTGGCATCGGCCGAGCCGATGAAATAGCTGATGGCGGGCATGACCACGTCGTTGACCAGGGAGGTCGTGATCTTGCCAAAGGCGGTGGCGATGATGACACCGACGGCCATATCGATCACGTTGCCGCGGCTGATGAACGCCTTAAACTCACCGATCAGGCCACGGGCCTTTTTGGTGACGCTTTTGCTCTCGTTAGACATAGCGATTCTCCATTCTCGTTCTCTATTTAATGCTTGCCTCGCCTTTTGAGGGCGCTGGCCGCAAAGCGGTCTGAGCGGGTCTTATTTCTTGCTGATGACTTCCAGACCGCCCAGGTACTTCTGGAGGACCTCAGGGACTTTGATGCTGCCGTCCTTGAGCTGGTTCTGCTCGACCATGGCGGGGAAGATGCGGCTGGTGGCCAGACCGGAGCCGTTCAGGGTATGGACGAACTCAGGCTTGCCGGTGGCCTCGCGGCGGAAGCGGGTGTTGCCGCGGCGGGCCTGGTAGTCTCTGGCGTTGGAGACGGAGGAGACTTCCTTATAGCCCTGCATGGAGGGGATCTGGATCTCGATGTCGTAGGTCCGGGCCATGGAAGCGGAGCAGTCGCCCGCAGCCAGCTTCACGGTGCGGAAGTGGAAGCCCAGGCCCTTGACCAGGTTCTCGGCCTTGGCGACCAGCTCGTCGAAGGCGTCGTCAGAGTCCTCCGGGCGGGTGAACTGGAACATCTCGACCTTGTTGAACTGGTGGCCGCGGACCATGCCGCGCTCCTCGGCGCGGGCGGACCCGGCCTCCCGGCGGAAGCAGGGGGTGTAGGCGAAGAACTTCTTGGGCAGGTCCGCCTCGGAAAGGATCTCATCGCGGTACACGCTGGCCAGGGCAGCCTCGGCGGTGGGCAGCATGTAGTGGGTGCGGTCGTCGGTGGGGTTCTGGATCTTATAGACCTCATCGGCGAACTTGGGGAACTGGCCGGCGGTCTCGCCGCACTGGTACTCCAGCATGTGGGGGGGCAGGATGAACTCATAGCCATCGGCCAGGTGGCAGTCGATGAAGTAGTTCAGCAGCGCCCACTCCAGGCGGGCGCCCATGCCGGTGTACATCCAGAAGCCGGACCCGGCCAGCTTCACGCCGCGGGGGTAGTCGATGAGGCCCAGGTCGGTGCAGAGGTCCACATGGTGCTTCGGCTCGAAGTCGAACTTGTGGGGCTCGCCGAAGTAGCGCAGAGGCTCGTTGTTCTCCTTGCCGCCGGGCTTGAGGTCGTCGTCGGGCAGGTTGGGCAGGGAGAGCATCAGGGTGCGGTACTCGCCCTCGATGCTGCGCAGCTTCTCGTCGTTGGCGGCGATCTGGGCCTTCAGCTCGCCCATGCGCTGGAAGACGGGGGCAGTATCCTCGCCGGCCTTCTTCAGCTGGGGGATGGTCTTGGAGACCTTGTTCTGCTCGGCCTTCATCTGCTCGGTGGCAAAGATGGTGTCCCGGCGGACCTTGTCCAGCTCCAGGATGCGGTCGACTTCTTGGTCGCAGTCGACCTCCTTGGCCCGTAGACCAGCCTTGACTTTTTCCGGGTCGTCCTTAATTCGTTTGATGTCCAGCATTGTTTTCACCTCATGATAAATTTGCTCAAGCCTGTGTTTCACGTGAAACACGGGGGATTCTTAAAACAGCATCGCGTAAATACTCCGATATGCTTCTGCCGGGGCGGTGCCGCCCTCGACCACGGACTCTGTGGGCAGGCTGCTCTCCAGTCCCGTTTTCTCAAATTCCTCCACCAGCGTTCTGGCTTCGGGGTAAGACGTGCGGACCGCCGCCTCGATCCGGCGGAGCCACTCCAGAGCCTGGGCCTGCTTCTCGGCCTTCTCCAGCTGGGCTTGCAGGTCCTCCGCCTGGTCCTCTTTTTCCTTCAGCTCATATTGGAGCTTCTGGTTTTCCATCTGCAAGTCCGCCACATCCTGGCTGACGGAGATGGATTGGTTCAGGTCTTGCAGCGCCAAGTGGTTCCGCTGCTGCATCACGAAGGAGATCAGCAGCAGAAGCAGCGCCACGCAGAACATCACCGTGAGATAGACCTTCACGGGGCGGCTGCGGCTCTTCTCGTCTTTGGGAGGAGGGTCCATCTGCTGGGGCGGTTCGGGGTTGGCCGCCTGCTTCGGTTCCTCCGGCGGGGTCTGGACGGCGTTCGTTTCGTTTTTTTCTTCTTCGGGGGTCATGGTTCGGCGCGTCCCTCCTTTCTGGCTTCCAGGGTGGCCAGGGCCTGCATGAGCAGCTCCAGGTCCTCCTGGTCGTAGTATTCCAGGGCGATCTTGCCTTTTTTCTTTCCCTGGGAGATGGTTACTTTTCGCCCCAGGTCGGCGGTGAGCTTGCGCTCGGCCTCCTGAAAATAGATCTTCAGGGGGGCGTCCTCTTTTGGCTCGTCCGGCTGATTCATCTGGTGGAGGATGCGGCGGATGCGTTCCTCCGTCTCCCGGACGGACCAGTGGTGGGCCATGATCTCCTCGGCAAAGGCGATCTGCTCCTCCGGCGTAGGCAGGGAGAGCAGCGCCCGGCCATGCCCGGCGGAGAGGTTGCCCTGCTCGATGAGCCACTGGACCTCCTGGGGGAGGGCCAAAAGGCGCATGGCGTTGGCGACGGCGGGGCGGGATCTGCTCACCCGCTGGGCGGCTTCCTCCTGGGTCAGGCCGTAGTCCTCGATGAGGGAGCGGTAGCCTGCGGCTTCCTCCATGGGGTTCAAGTCCTCCCGCTGGAGGTTTTCGATCAGACCCAGCTCCATGACCATGCGGTCGTCGGCCTCGATGACGATGGCCGGGACCTCGGCAAGGCCCGCCATGCGGGCGGCCCGCCACCGGCGTTCTCCGGCAATGATCTGGTAGTAGCCTGAGGAGAGCCGCCGGACGGTGAGCGGCTGGATGATGCCATGCTGGCGAATGGACTCCGCCAGGCCCGCCAGGGCTTCCTCGTCAAAATGCTTTCTGGGCTGGTTCAGGCCGGGTTCAATCTGGGCGACCGGGATGGTCACCGAGCCGCCGGCCTGGTCCTGGAGGGTGGTGTCCCCCCACAGGGCGTCCAGCCCTTTTCCTAAGGCCATGGGATCACCCTTCCTTTCTCGGCAGAGGGTTGCGCTCTAAGATCTCCTCTGTCAGCTGTTTGTAGGCCACGGACCCGCGGGAGGACCCGTCGTAATAGTTCACCGGCTTGCCGTGGCTGGGGGCCTCGGACAGGCGGACATTCCGGGGAATGACCGTGGCAAAAACTTTGCCGGGGAAGTGGCGCTTGACCTCCTCCGCCACCTGCATGGAGAGGTTGGTGCGGCCGTCGTACATGGTCAGCAGCAAGCCCTCCAGCTCAATGCCCGGATTCAGGCGGCGCTTGACCACCCGAACGGTCGAGAGCAGGTCGCTCAGCCCTTCCAGGGCATAGTATTCACACTGGACCGGCACCAGCACCGTGTCCGCCGCACACAGACAATTTAAGGTCAGCAGCTCCAGGGAAGGGGGGCAGTCGATGAGCACGAAGTCATAGTTGCCGGCCACTTTGCCCAGAGCCTCTTTTAACAAATATTCCCGCCGATCCATGCCGATCAGCTCCACCGACGCCCCGGCCAGGGCCTTGTTGGCGGGCAGCACGTCGGCGTATTTCGTGTGGACGATGGCCTTCTCCACGGACGCACCGTTGATGAGCACGTCGTAGATGGTGGGGAACACCGCCCCCTTGTCCACGCCAAACCCGGAGGTGGCGTTGCCCTGGGGGTCGAAGTCACAGACCAGCACCCTGGCCCCGGCGGCCTGGAGACAGGAACCCAGGCTCACGCAGCTGGTGGTCTTGCCCACGCCGCCTTTTTGGTTGACAAAGGCGATGGTTTTTGCCATGGTGGGGCCTCCTTTTCAATGGAATGTAAAGATTATACCCCATCTATGGCACGCTTGCAAGGGATTTCCCAGGGAAAGTCACAGGCTTTGTCCCTCAAATCTCGTCATGTTTCACGTGAAACAAAAACTTGGAAACGCAGAAAAAGGACCGGATGTTTCACGTGAAACATCCGGCCAAAAAGAAGAGAAAGGATCATGGATTCAAACGCGGACTTCAACCGGCAGGCGGTCGGGCTCGCGGGATCCGTATGGTGAGCAGGAGGTCTTCGCCCTCCTCGGCCCGGTGGCATTTGGCGTCCACCCCCGCCGAACGCATCACGGCCAGGCTGTGGTCCAAGGAGTTGAGGAAGAAGCGGATGTCCCGGATGAGCAGGGGACGGCGGTTCTTCTTCTCCTTGGGCGCTTCGGTCTGCAAGACCTCCTCGACGTAGCGCTCGGTGCGGGCAACGGTCCAGCCCTCCTGGACCAGCAGGGCGGCGGCCTCCTGCTGGGCCTCGGCGGTGGGCAGGCGAAGCAGGGCGCGGGCGTGGCGCTCCGTAAACCCGTTTTTCCGGAGCAGAGACAGCACGTCCTGGGGCAGGCGGAGCAGCCGCAGCTTGTTGGCCACGGCGGACTGGGATTTGCCCACCTTTGCCGCGGCTTCCTCCTGAGACAGGCCGTACACCGTCGTCAGGCGCTCCAGCGCCTTGGCCTCCTCCCAGAAGTCCAGGTCCCGCCGCTGGAGGTTTTCGATCAGGGAGAGCAGACAGGAGCTCTCCCTGGAAACCTCCAGCACCAAGCAGGGGACCTGCTCCAGGCCACAGATCATGGCCGCCCGCAGCCGCCGCTCTCCGGCGATGAGTTCATAGCGTCCGCCGCCCTTCCGCCGGACGGACAGGGGCTGTAAGATCCCGTGGGCGCGGATGCTGTCCGCCAACTCGCTCAGCCCATCGGGATCAAAGTAACGACGGGGCTGGTCGGGGTTGGGGGAGATGTACTCCGGGGCGATCATGGTCACCCGCGTGCTTTCCAGCAGTCCACGGCGATATAGTACCGGCATTTCTCTGGCCTCCTTTCTGGGAACACCTAGAGTTTACCATTTTCTGGAAGACCTTTTCTTGGGAACGGCGTCGAGGGGGAAATATTTTTATGAATGATGGCCGCCGGAGGCAGCGGATTAAATTAGTGGTTCCGCATCTGGCCATTCTGCCTTAGTACACTACGGCTCTATTGCGGTAGGTAACCCTCATTCGTCTGCTTCGCAGCCACCTTCCCCCCAGGGGAAGGCTTTTTCGAGTGGTATCACCTTTCAAAGTTGTACCACGTAAACAGAGCCTTCCCCGAGGGGGAAGGTGGGCCGGGCGTCAGCCCGGGTCGGATGAGGGCAACTTACCGCACGGAATCGGTCGTGTACTAAGGCAACATCGTACCTCGCAGAACCCCCAATCAAATCCGCCGCCTCTTGCGGCCACCATGAGCAAAGCCGACCCCCGAAAACTCCGGGGGTCGGCTTTGCAAGTCAAGTGGATATCAAGTAGAAGCGGAAGCGCAATTACCGCTTGTTGGACTTTCTCCAGATGCCCATCTTCTCTGCGTCCTTGATCAGCTCGTCGCGGAACTGGGGATGTGCGATGGAGATGATCTGCTCGGCACGCTGCCAGGTGTTCAGACCCTTCAGGTTGATCATGCCGTACTCGGTGACCAGGTACTGGACGGTGGAACGGGGGTCGGTGCAGATGGAGCCGTTGGTCAGGGTGGGGACGATGCGGGACTTCAGCTGGCCGTCCTTGCCCTTCATGGCGGAGGACAGGCAGATGAAGGACTTACCGCCCTTGGACAGGTAAGCGCCCATGACGAAGTCCAGCTGACCGCCGGTGCCGGAGATGTGCTTGATACCGGCAGACTCGGCGTTCACCTGGCCGAACAGGTCCAGGTCGACGATGTTGTTGATGGAGATGAACTTATCCAGCTGGGAGATGACGTGCACGTCGTTGGTGTAGTCAACAGGAGCGCCCATGACGTCGGGGTTCTTGTTCACGTAGTCATACAGCTTCTTGGTACCAGCAGCGAAAGCGAAGACCTGACGGCCATAGTCCAGGGTCTTGTTCTTGCCGTTGATCTTGCCGGCCTTGGCGATGTCCACGAAGGCGTCGACGTACATCTCGGTGTGAACGCCCAGGTCCTTCAGGTCGGACTCAGCGATTAGAGCGCCGACGGTGTTGGGCATGCCGCCGATGCCCAGCTGCAGGCAGGCGCCGTTGGGGATCTCAGGCACGATCAGGTTTGCCACGGTGCGGTCCACGTCGGTGGGAGGCACGGAGCCCAGCTCAGGGATGGCGGGGTTGTTGCCCTCGACGACATAGGTCACGTCGGCAATGTTGACCTCGGTCTTGTTCAGGCCGTAGACAACGGGCAGGTTCTCGTTGATCTCAACGATGATGTGCTTGGCGCGGGCGCACATATCATACAGGTGAGAGGGAGCCAGGGACAGGGAGAAGTTGCCGTGCTCGTCCATGGGGGGGACCTGCATCATCACCACGTCCACGGGGTCCAGGTTCTCACGGTAGAAGCGGGGCAGCTCGGAGTAACGCATGGGAGAGAACCAGCCCATGCCCTTGCTCATGATCTTACGGTCGATGCCGGAGCAGTGCCAGGAATGCCATGCGAAGTGGTCGCCGGCGTCGTCTGCCTTGGCGATCTCGGGCATCCACATGGTCACGCCGCCGCGGACCTTCACGTCCTCCAGCTCGTTCTGACGAGCAGCCAGAGCCTTGTCCAGCTCAATGGGGTGGTTGGTGCACCAGGTGTAGTCCACCCAGTCGCCGGACTTGACCAGCTTCACGGCCTCGGCAGCGGTGGTCAGCTTGCTCTTGTACAGTGCCTGAAAATCCATTCTACGATCTCCTTTTCCAATAAAAAGAATAAAAATAAAACTCCCGGAGGGAAAAGCCCCCGATGAGCGCCCCGGCCCCCGGCAAAGCAGGGAAGCGGGGCGTAAACAGTCGAGTACAGTTTATCAGGTTGCGGAAAAATGTCAAGCGAAAACTTGCATTTTCTACACATTCTTCTTGCATTTTTAGCCTCAAAATTCGGCTCTGTAAAAAGCGCTGAAAAACGATGAAATTTTTCCTGCTTTTCCGTTGTTTTTTTGGCGGACTTCCCATCTTGCCAGAGTGGGTGGGATACAGTAGAATAGATGTATTATAGAGCCGAAGCGGGCCGAATTATGGATAAATCCATTCAAAAATTGCAGTGGAAGGGGCGTTCTTTTGTGGAAGAGTTAAAGCAGCGGATCCTGCGGGACGGAAAAGTACGGGGCAGCAACGAGGTATTGAAGGTCGACAGCTTCCTGAACCACCAGATGGATGTGCCGTTTCTCCAGGCCATCGGCCAGGCGTTCCGGCAGCGGTTCGAGGGATGTCCCGTGGACCGGATCCTGACCATCGAGGCTTCGGGCATTGGCATTGCTTGCCTGGCCGCCCCTGCCTTTGGCAACCCCCCCGTGGTCTTTGCCAAGAAAAACAAAACCAAGAACATCGCCGGGGACGTGTACATCAGCCAGGTCGAGTCCTTCACCCAGAGCAAGCGTCCCTATAATATCTTCGTGTCCAAAGAGTTCCTGCACCCCGGCGAGCGGGTGCTGCTCATCGACGATTTCCTGGCCAACGGCAGCGCCCTGAACGCCCTCATCGACATCGTCCACCAGGCCGGAGCCGAGGTCGTGGGCGCAGGTATCGTCATTGAAAAGGCCTTCCAGCCCGGCGGCGAGCGCATCCGCGGCCAGGGCATCCGGGTCGAGTCTCTGGCCCGCATCGCCAGCATGAGCGAGGAGACCGGGGTCGTTTTCTGCGACTGAGCCGGGTCTTTGCTGCCCTGCTCCGGGCCGGTCATGCAGGCCGACCGCTTGTCCCATTCATTCCGGCCGGGTCCAAACCCGATCCCGCCGTTTTGAAAAAGTATGTCATTTAGGAGGAACACAAATGAAAAAGCGTATTCTTGCTCTGCTCATGGCCGGTGCTCTGGCCCTGGGCCTGACCGCCTGCGGCGGCGACGACACCAGCACCGATGCTGACACCACCGCCGACAGCAGCAGCGACACCGCTGCTACCACCGGCATCGCTGCCGACAAGCTGAAGGTCGGCCTGATCCTGGTCGGTGAGGCTGCCGATGCCTACAACAAGAACCACATCGACGGCATGAGAGAGGCCTGCCAGAAGAACGGCATGGACTATGACTCCCAGGTCGTCGTGAAGGCCAACATCACCGAGGACTCCACCTGCGCCGACGCCATCAACGAGCTGCTCGACGCCGGCTGCAACGCCATCTTCGCCGACTCCTTCGGCCACGAGCAGTACATGGAGGAGGCCGCTCCCGACCACCCCGACGTGCAGTTCTGCCACGCCACCGGCTACCAGGGCGCGACCGACACCCTGGACAACACCCACAACTACTTCGCTAAGATCTTCGAGGCCCGTTACCTGGCCGGTATCGCTGCCGGTCTGAAGACCGAGACCAACAAGCTGGGCTATGTGGCTGCCAAGCCCTTCGCCGAGGTCATCTCCGGCTACACCGCCTTCTATCTGGGCGCCAAGAGCGTCAACCCCGACGTGACCATGCTCGTCAACTACACCAACGAGTGGTCCGACGCCACCAAAGAAGCCACCAACGCCAAGGCTCTGATCGACCAGGGCTGCGACGTCATCTCCCAGCACTCCGACACCTCCGCCCCCGCCACCACCGCTCAGAACAACGGTGTCTTCGCCGTGGGCTACAACGACGACATGATCCCCGTGGCACCCGACGCCGCTCTGGTCTCCGCCCGTGTCAACTGGGGCGCTTACTATGAGTATGCGCTCAAGTGCCTGATCGACGGCGAGGCCATTGACCAGGATTGGTGCGGCAGCTACGCCGAGGGCGCTTGCTACCTGTCCCCCTTCAACGATGCCATCATCGCCGACGGCACCAAGGAAGCCATCGAGAAGGCCGCTGCCGGCCTGGCTGACGGCTCCGTTCAGGTCTTTGCCGGCCCCCTGCACGGCAAGGACGCCGACGGCAACGAGCTGAACCTGGCTGAGGGTGAGTACTACAAGGAGAACGAGAAGGGCTCTTCTCCCACCTTCACCTACATCGTGGACGGCGTCACCGTTCTGTCCTGATCTTTCCGGAACCAACAAAGCGCACCCTTGCCTCCCGGCGAGGGTGTGCTTTGATTCCCCGGTGACTTTTTATCTGGATCAAGCCTGCGCTTGCCTGTCAGAGGCGAGCCGTCAGAGGATGACGGCTGACCTGTAACCGGCAAACCAAAGAGAGAACAGAGAAAGCTGAGGTGCAAGCGTTGCAACCAACGAACCGACCGGTCAACGCCGTAGAGCTGCGGGACGTGACCAAGACCTTTGGCAAGGTCGTGGCCAACGACCACGTGAGCCTGGACATCCGCAAGGGCGAGATCCTCTCCCTGCTGGGCGAAAACGGCAGCGGCAAGACCACACTCATGAACATGCTGGCGGGCATCTACTTCCCCGACAGCGGACAGATCCTGGTGGACGGCAAGGAAGTCTCCATCCGCTCCCCGAAGGACTCCTTCGCCCTGCATATCGGCATGATCCACCAGCACTTTAAGCTGGTCGATGTGTTCTCCGCCGCGGAGAACATCGTGCTGGGCCTGAAGGACAAGGGCAAGTTCGACCGAAAAGCCATCTCCCAGCAGATCCGGGACATCAGCAGCAAGTACGGCTTCGATCTAGACCCGGACAAGAAGATCTACGACATGGCCGTTTCCGAGAAGCAGACGGTGGAGATCATCAAGGTCCTCTACCGGGGCGCAGACATCCTGATCCTGGACGAGCCGACCGCCGTGCTGACCCCCCAGGAGACGGAGAAGCTCTTCTCCGTGCTGCGGAACATGCGGGCCGACGGGAAGTCCATCGTCATCATCACCCACAAGCTCAACGAGGTCATGGCCATTTCCGACCGGGTCTCCGTGCTGCGCAAGGGCCAGTTTATCGCCACGGTGAACACCAGCCAGACCAGCCCCCAGCAGCTGACCGACATGATGGTCGGCCACGCCGTCACCCTGAACATCGACCGCCCCGAACCCAAGGACCCGCAGGACCGCCTGGAGGTCAAGGGGCTGACCTGTCTCGACGGCCAGGGCGTAAAAGTCCTGGACGACGTGAGCTTCGCCGCCAAGAGCGGGGAGATTCTCGGCATTGCCGGCATCGCCGGCAGCGGCCAGCGGGAGCTGTGCGAGGCCATTGCGGGCCTGTATCCCGTCTCCCACGGCGAGATCATCTACCACAACCGCCACGACGAGCAAGCGGAGGATCTCGTGGGCAAGTCCCCCCTGGCCATTCGCAACCTGGGCATCTCCCTGGCCTTCGTGCCGGAGGACCGGCTGGGCATGGGCCTCGTCGGCTCCATGGGCATGACGGGGAACATGATGCTGAAAAGCTATGACAAGGGCAGCGGCTTCTTCACCGACGCCAAGCCCCCCCGCACCCTGGCCCAGGAGATCAAAGAAAAGCTGGAGGTCGTGACCCCCAGCATCAACACCCCCGTGCGCAAGCTCTCCGGCGGCAACGTCCAGAAGGTCCTGGTGGGCCGGGAGATCGCCTCCGGCCCCGCCGTTCTCATGGCGGCCTATCCCGTCCGCGGCCTGGACATCCACTCCTCCTACACCATCTACCGCCTGCTCAACGAGCAGAAAGAGAAGGGCGTGGCCGTCATCTATGTCGGCGAGGACCTGGACGTCTTACTGGAGCTGTGTGACCGCATCCTGGTCCTTTGCGGCGGCAAAGTCAGCGGCATCGTGGACGGCCGCACGATCACAAAAGAAGAAGTGGGCTTCCTGATGACGACCCACAAGGGAGAGGGGCGCGGCCATGACTGAGAAACAGAATATCCAACGGGAGCCGCTGGTCCGCCTCGCCAAGCGGGATGACCTGAGCGGAGGCAAAAAATGGGCCATCCGCCTGGTGGCCATTGTCCTGGCGCTGGTGGTCGGCTCCCTGTTCATCGCGGTGCTGGGGCACAACCCCATCGCGGTGTATCACGACATCATTACCGGCTCCCTGGGCGGGCCGTCTACCGCCAAGGTCACCGTCCGGGTCGCCATCCCGCTCCTGGGCGCGGCCCTGGCCATCGCCCCGGCGTTCAAGATGAAGTTCTGGAACATCGGCGCGGAGGGCCAGATCATGGTGGGCGGCATTGCGGCCACCTACTTCGCCCTCTACTGGTATGATAAACTCCCCAAGCCCGCCCTCTTGATCGTCATGGCGGTGGCGAGTATCCTTGCAGGCGGCATCTGGGGCCTGGTCCCGGCCTTCTGCAAGGCCAGGTGGGGGACCAACGAGACGCTCTTTACCCTGATGCTCAACTACATCGCCATCGGCATCGAGGCCTATTTGCAGAACGGCCCCTGGAAGGACCCCAGCGGCACCGGCTTCCCCATCATCGCCATGTTCGACCAGAAGGCCCGCCTGCCGAAGGTAGGTGGGGTCCACATCGGCTGGATCATCGTCCTGGCCCTCACGGTCGGCATGTTCATTTACATGAAGTACAGTAAGCACGGCTATGAGATCTCCGTCGTGGGCGAGAGCCAGCGGACCGCCCGCTACGCGGGCATGAACGTGGGCAAGATCATCATGCGCACCATGTTCCTCTCCGGTGCCATCGCGGGCCTCATGGGCTTCCTGGTGGTCTCCGGCGCAGACTATACGCTCAACAACGGCACCTCCGGCGGCGTGGGCTTCACGGCCATCATCGTGGCGTGGCTGGCCCACCTCAATCCCTTCGCCATGGTGCTCATCGCGGGGCTGCTGGCTGTGCTGACCAAAGGCTCCAACACCATTCAGACCAACTTCAAGATCCCTGCCTCGGCGGCGGACGTGCTCTCGGCCATCATCCTCTTCTTCATGCTGGGCTGTGAGTTCTTCATCAACTACCGCATGATCTTCCGGGGCAGCAAGGCCAAGGTCCCGGCAGGACCGGCCCCAGCAACCCCGGCGGCATCACCGGACACCGCAGAAAAGGAGGCCGACGAGCATGAATAACCTCATCAATTTCCTCACCGCCGGCATCCTGGCGGCGGCCCCGCTGCTCTTCGGCGTGCTGGGCGAGACGCTGACGGAGAAATCCGGCAACATGAACCTGGGCGTCGAGGGCATGATGTTCATGGGCGGCATCGCCGGCATCCTCGGCCCCTACTACTATGAAAAAGCCGGGGGGACCAACCCCTACGTCGCCCTGATCATCGCCATGGTCTGTGCGCTGGTCTGCGCCGGTGTCGGCGCCCTGGTCTTCTCCGTGCTGACCATCACCCTGCGGGCCAACCAGAACGTCACCGGCCTGGCCCTGACCATGTTCGGCACGGGCTTTGGCAACTACTTTGGCGAGGCCGTGGGCAATGCAGACCCCTCCGGGTTCCTGTCCGTCAGCACCGCCGTGAAGGGCATCTTCAACAACCCCATCTTCCCGGACAGCATGGTGAACATCCCCTACATCGGGAAGCTGCTCTTCTCCCACAACTTCATGGTCTATCTGGCCATTCTCCTGGCCGTGCTCCTGGCCTGGTTCCTGGGCCGGACGCGGGCGGGCCTGAGCCTGCGGGCCGTGGGCGAAAGCCCCGCCACCGCAGACGCGGCGGGTATCAACGTGACCAAATACAAATATCTCGCCACCTGCATCGGCGGTGCCATGACGGGTCTGGGCGGCCTGTACCTGGTGATGAACGCCGCCTCCGGCGTCGGCGGTGCGTGGGTCTACAACTGCATCGACGGCTACGGCTGGCTGGCTGTGGCCCTGGTCATCTTCGCCGTCTGGAGCCCGAAGCGGGCGCTCTGGTGCTCCCTCATCTTCGGCGGCCTAGCCTGTATGCGGTATTATTACCCCATCTCCTTCATCCCGGCCTCCATCTACGACATCGTGCCGTACATCGTCACGGCCATCGTCCTGGTCGCCGTCAGCCTGAAGCACAGCCGCGCCAACCAGCCCCCGGAGAGCCTGGGCCTGAGCTACTTCCGCGAGGAGCGGTGAGAACGGAATCTTATCTATGAAAAAGGCGCTGCCGGCGGGCAGCGTCTTTTTTGCGTCTCCCTCGAAAAAAGGGCAGAAAAACAGGGCCTGCGTAAACCACTCGCCGGCCCTATCTCTCCGAAGGTTAAAATGAAAAGAAGCGTTCTTGACTCTTGCAGGATTATAGTACCAAAGACTTATTACAGAAAAAGGCCGGAAATGTTACAAAACCTTTAAGTTTGCATGTCTTTCTGCCGCACCCCTGCAAAAAAGTCCTGGAGGACCTGGCGGCACTCGTCTTCTAAGATATGCCCGATGATCTTCGGGTGGTGGCGGAAGTTCTCCTCAAAGAGATTCAGGATGGAGCCGCAGGCCCCGAAACCCGCGTCCTTGGCCCCGTAATAAATTTCCGGGATGCGGGCGGAGAGGATCCCCCCCGCGCACATGGGGCAGGGTTCCAGTGTAACGTAGAGTCTCGCGTGCTTCAGCCGCCAGTCGCCGTGGGAACGGCAGGCATCCTGAATGGCCAACAGCTCGGCGTGGGCCAGGGGATCGTGGTCCTCCTCCCGCCGGTTGCGGCCTCGGCCAAGAACCTGGCCGCTTTCATCCACGATGACACAGCCCACCGGCACCTCCCCGGCGGCGGCGGCTTCTTCGGCCAGGGCCAGGGCCTGGCGCATATAGGGTTCGTGGTCTTGTCTCATGGGCGGTGCCTCCCCGTGGTCGTTCGTTTCTGCCATTGTACCGAATTTTTCACCGGGTGGCAAGGGGAAGCGGGCGGGGGAAGGCCGCTTTCTTTCGTCCCGGCGCCCAGGGCTTGCAGGGCCGCCAGATAAAGCAGCAGGCCGAACCCCAGGCCGCCCAGGGCGGCAGCGCAGGGGGACAGGCCGCTGCGGAGCAGGACCGTCTCCATGAGATCCCCGCAGGTCGCCGCCAGACACGCGGACAGGACCGGGGCCGTGAACCACGGAAAGACCGGCAGCGACAGCCCGATCTCCCGCGCCACGACCCGCCAGCTCAGCGCCGCGCCCAGCGCCGCCGAGAGGGTGAAGGCGAAGGCATAGCCCTGCATCCCCCGGCCAGAGACGAGCAGACAGGTGAGGACCAGCTGCACCCCATCTGCCGCCAGCGCAATGCCCGCCGCGGCCCCCTGGCGGCCCACGCCGCTGAGGATCGCCGCGCAGAGCGTCTGCCAGCAGGAGAAGAGCACACCCAGAGCCAGAAGGGGCAGGTGGTCGCCCACGCGGGCATCTGCGTACAACGCCGCCCCGATGGCCGGGCCGGAGACAGCCAGCAGCGCCAGGGCCGGGATCAAGATCAGATTCGCCAGGCCCACGGAGCGGCTGACCTGCCGCCGGATCTCCCCCTGGTCGTTCAGCGCAGAGCACTGGGAGAGCTTGGGCGTCAACACTAAGCCCAGGGCGCTGAGAAAGGCCGTGGGCAGGAGCAGCATGGGCAGGGTCATGCCAAAGGTCACGCCATAGACCGCCACGGCCTGGTTCTGGTCCATCCCCCCGGAGACCAGCAGGCGGGGGATGAGGACGGCGTTGGCCGAAGAGATGAGATTGCCCAAAAGCGCCGCCGCACCCAGGGGGGCCGCGATGCGCCCCAGCTTGCCCCGCAAGACTTGAGATGTGGTGCCGGGACCGGTGAGCCGGCTCTTCGGGCCGAGCGCATGTCGGAATAAAACCGTCTGCGTCACGGCCGAGGCGATCTCACACAGGGCCATGCCCAGGACGATGGCCCCGACCACACCCTCCGCCGTGGCGGGGGAGAGGCCCTTGACCAGCGAGAGGACCAAGGCAGCCCGCAGGACCATCTCGGCCAATTCCGTCATGGCCGCCGGGAAGACCCGTCCTGTCCCGTAGAAGTAATGCTTCTGCAAATTCTCCACGCCCGTCAGCAGCAGGCAGGGGACGAGCAGCATCAGCCCCAGCCGCGTCCGGGCGTCCCCCAAAAGATAGACGGAGACGGCGTCGGAAAAGATCAGCAGGAGAATACAGGGGAGCGCCGCTAAGAGGAAAAACAGCCGGATGGCCTGCCCCCGCACCTGCCAGATGGCCCGCCGGTCGCCCAGGGCCTGGTACCAGGCGGAGAGATTGGAGACGCCCGTGGTCAGGCCCACGGAGGTCAGGGAGAGCAGGATGGAGTAGACCGGCAGGATGAGCTGATACAGCCCCATGATCTCCGCCCCGGCCAGGCGGGTCAGCCCCACCCGGTAGGCAAAGCCCACGGCCTGGGAGAGGATGCCGGTGACAGTGAGAAGTGCTACGCTGGCCATGAGAGATCACCTCCTGGGACGCCGGGGCTTTGGCGCAGCAGCTGCGTTCTGGTCAGTGTATGCGGCGGCGGGAGCGGGTATGCTATGCAGGATTTTTGTCAAGATCCTTGGAATATATTGCTCGTCTGCAGTAAATCCTTCTTGAATGGACAGAAGTTTTCTCCTGCAAATTTGCGTTGGAAAACGATTTGGCCAAACAGAGGAAAAACCCCACAGAAAACAGTGTGGTTCTTGGGGTTTTTTCGGTAAAACAGCGATAACTTTCGCCTTGTTCCAGGGCGAAAAATGCAGTATACTAGTGCAGAACTGTTGTATACAGATAAAAATAGGATCTGTATGCCCAATCTTTTTAGGAGGTATCCCCCTATGGCATTTGTAGAGGTATCTAAGCAGGGCCACGTTGGTATCGTGACCATGAACCGCCCTGAGACCCTGAACGCACTGAGCAGCGCTGTGTTCGCTGACCTGCTGAAGGCTTTCGACGTGGTGGAGAACGACGAGGAGATCTATGTCGTTGTCGTCACCGGCGCTGGCCGTTCCTTCGTCGCTGGCGCTGACATCAGCGAGATGGCTACCATGAACGTCGTGGAAGGCAAGAACTTCGGCGATCTGGGCAACCAGGCTATGCTGCGCCTGGAGAGAATGGAGAAGCCCACCATCGCTGCCATCAACGGCTTCGCTCTGGGCGGCGGCTGCGAGCTGTCCATGGCTTGCGACATCCGCATCGCTTCCGAGAAGGCCAAGTTCGGTCAGCCCGAGGTGGGCCTGGGCATCACCCCCGGCTTCGGCGGCACCCAGCGTATGCCCCGCATCTGCGGCACTGCACACGCCATGGAGCTGATCCTCACCGCTGACACCATCAACGCTCAGCAGGCTCTGGAGATCGGCCTGGTGAGCAAGGTCGTCGCTCCCGACGCTCTGATGGATACCGCTCTGGAGCTGGCCAACAAGATCGCTTCCAAGGCACAGGTCGCCATCCGCGCTGCCAAGCAGGCTGTCCGCTATGGCATCCAGTGCGACATCTCCACCGCCGCCACCTACGAGGCCCTGGCCTTCGCCACCTGCTTCGGCACCGAGGACCAGAAGGACGCCATGAAGGCCTTCGTGGAGAAGAAGAAGCTGGACGGCTTCAAGAACCGCTGAGATCTTTCGATCCCAGAACACAGACAGAGCGCTTAGCCGCTCTGATCACTTGGTTTGTACCTGTCCTGTCAGAGCGAGGGGTTCCTCGCTCTGACAGGACTCTTATGATTTATATTTTCAGGAGGAAAAGAACAATGGCTATCAATAAGGTTATGGTCCTGGGTGCAGGCACCATGGGCATGGGCATTGCCCAGGTTTTCGCTGAGGCTGGCAAGACCGTTATCGTCCGCGACATCGCTGATGCTTTCATTCAGCGCGGCGAGGGCGTTCTGAAGAAGAACATGGAGAAGAAGGTTGCCAAGGGCAAGATCACCGAGGAGCAGAAGAACGAGACCCTGGGCCGCGTTTCCTTCACCCTGGAGCTGGCCGACGCCAAGGACTGCGACCTGGTCGTTGAGGCTGCCATCGAGGTCCTGGACATCAAGAAGAGCATCTTCAAGGAACTGGACGAGGTCTGCAAGCCCGAGACCATCCTGGCTTCCAACACCTCTTCCATCTCCATCACCGCCATCGCTGCCGCTACCAAGCGTCCTCAGCAGGTTCTGGGCATGCACTTCTTCAACCCCGCTCCCGCTATGAAGCTGGTCGAGGTCATCCGCGGCGCCCGTACCAACGACGAGACCTTCCAGGCTGTCTATGGCTGCGCCAAGGACCTGGGCAAGAACCCCGTCGAGGTCGGCGAGGCTCCCGGCTTCGTGGTCAACCGCATCCTGTTCCCCATGATCAACGAGGCTATCATCGTTCTGGAGAACGGCATCGCTTCCAAGGAAGACATCGACACCGCTATGATGTACGGTGCGAACCACAAGATGGGCCCCCTGGCTCTGGCTGACCTGGTTGGTCTGGACATCTGCCTGGCCATCATGGAGACCATCTACACCGAGACCGGCGACTCCAAGTATCGTCCCGCTCTGACCATGAAGAAGATGGTCCGCGCTGGCCTGCTGGGCCAGAAGACCGGCGAGGGCTTCTACAAGTATTGATCCCTCTCCGTCAAGCTCTGACGAACGACAGCTCCCCTGCGGAAGTTCCGCAGGGGAGCTGTTTTGAATTGAGGAGTTGACATTTTGCACGAAGCCGCTTATAATAAAGGCAGGACAATACGATGCCTGTCCACACGAATCAAAAACGAAAACCCCAGAGGAAGCGACCCTCTGGGGTTTTCTATACCCAATTATGTACCGTGCAACTTCACGAGGACGGAGGGCTTGTCCCGCCCCAGGCTACTGCCGGGTCATTTCTTCTCATCATCGTCTAACCATTTGCAGATGAAATAGGAAAATATCCCTGCCAGCGTCGAGATGAGAAACGACACGATGCCTTCCACGCGAATCACCTCCTTCGCTGCGAAGGAGTCGGCAGCTTGTTTAGTATAGCAGAAATCGCGTGATTCGACAAGATAAGGTCCCCGCTCAAATCGAGCGGGGACTCATGGTGTCCAGCTTATGCCCCCCGCAGCAGCGCCATCAGCCGCTGGAAGAACGACCGGTTGGGGCGGGGGACCGGGTCCGGCTCCGGGCGGTGCAGCGAGGTCTTCATCAGCTCCGCCTGGCTGTCGATGCGGGGGCCGTGGACCTCCTTGCGCAGGTACGCCCCACTGGGCTGTAAGAAGGATGCCTTGGCGTTGTCCTGCAATTGCAGGTCCAGAAGATAGCGCAGCTGGTCCTGGATGGCCGGGTCAAAGATGGGACAGGCGATCTCCACCCGGCGGCGGAGGTTCCGGGTCATCAGGTCCGCAGACGCGATGAAATACTTCGCGTCCGCCCCCCGGCCAAAGACGTAGACTCTGGCGTGCTCCAGATACCGCCCGACGATGCTGGTGACCTGAATGTTCTCCGTCTGGTGCAGCACCCCCGGCCGCAGGCAGCAGATGCCGCGGACAATGAGCTTGATCTCAACGCCCGCCTGGGACGCCTGGCGCAGTTTGTCAATGACCTCACGCTCCGTGACGGAGTTGACCTTGAAGCAGAGGTACCCCTCTGGCCCTTTGGCGATCTGCTCGTCGATGAGCGCTAAGATGCGGGGCTTCAGGCCGTAGGGGGCCACCCAGAGGGTCTGATAGTTACCCTCCAGATTGTCTGTGAGCATGTTGCGGAAGAACGCCGCGCCGTCGGCCCCGATGCTGGGGGAGGCCGTCATCACGCTCAGGTCCGTGTAGAGGGCACTGGTCTTTTCGTTGTAGTTGCCGGTACCCACCTGGGTAATGTAGTGGGTGCCCTTTTTGTCCTGGAGGGTGATGAGGCAGAGCTTGCTGTGGCACTTGAAGTTCTCCATGCCGTAGATGACCTTGCACCCGGCCTCCTCCAGCATCTTGGACCAGGCGATGTTATTGGCCTCGTCAAACCGGGCGCGAAGCTCCATGAGGGCCACGACCTCTTTCCCGTTCTCCGCCGCCCGGCATAAGATCCGGGCGATCTTTGACGTGGAGGCCAGGCGGTAGATCGTGATCTTGATGGATTTCACGTCCGGCCGCTCCGCAGCCTCCTCCAGGAGCTTCAGGAAGGGGTCGATGCTGTCAAAGGGGAAGAAGAGGAGGCGGTCTTTCCGCTGGATCTGCTCGATCATGCTCTCCTGTCGGTTCAGATCCTCCGGCCAGCGGGGGGTGTAGGGCTGGTAGGTCAGGGAGCGGCGCAGGTCCTCCGGCAGGGCGTTTTCCAGGCCGTAGACATAGCCCATGGCCAAGGGCGCACTGTCGCAGTAGATCTGATGGGTCTGGACCTGGATGCTCTCTCCCAGCAGACGCAGCAGCTCCTGCGAGGGGCGGCGGTCCAGCTCCAGGCGGACGATGGCCTGGTTGGCCCGTTTTTTCAGCATCTGGGTCATCATGGTCCGGAAATCCCGGTCGCTGTCCTCAAATTTTTCCCGGTCAAAGCTCAGGTCGGCGTTGCGGGTGGCGCTGATGACGCAAAGCTCCTCCACCGTGTATTTTTTGAAAAGGGTCGGCGTCCAGTGGCACAAGATCGTCTCCAGCCGCAGGAACCGCCCGCGGCTTTCCGGCAGCGGGAAGATCGGCGGCAGGGACGCCGGGCAGGGGACAAAGCCCAGCGCCGCCTTGCCGCTCTTGCTCCGCAGCAGGGCCGTGATATACAGCGCCTTGTTGTCCAGGCGCGGGCTGGGGTGGCGCTGCCCCACGATCTGGGGGGAGAGCACGGGCAGGACGACGGCCCGGAAATCGTCGTCCACCTGGGCCTGCTCCTCCGCAGTCAGGTCGTCGTAGCTCAGGTCCTGCACCCCGGCCTGGGCCAGCAGGGTGCTGACCCGGCTGTATAACTGCCCCTTGATCTCCAGCAGGCTGGGGATCGCCTCATAAATGGCCTGGAGCTGCTCGGCAGGGTCCAGGCCGCTTTTATTGTCGATCTCGTCCGGGGAGACAAGGGAAAGGTCCAGGAGACTCCCCACCCGGACCATGAAAAATTCGTCCAGATTGCTGGAGAAAATGGAAATGAATTTCAGCCGTTCCAGGGGCGGGACCAGGTCGTCGGCGGCCTCCTCCAGCACCCGGCGGTTGAACCGAAGCCAGCTCAGCTCCCGGTTCTGGGTGTAGCTGTAGTCGTTCACGATGCTTTCAAGATCTTTTGGCATAGATACCCCTCCCGGACTCCGTATTGACTGACGATCACCCGGCCGGCCCCGAACCCCTGGACCATGTGGCGCAGGATGAGCAGGCCGGGGATCATGGTGTGGATGCGCTCCGGCTCGATCTTTAGGATCAGGTCGGCGGCCTGCTTCTGGGAAGCGCAGAGCTCTTGGCACACCCGCTCTAACTGGCCGATGGTGATGCTGTTGCTCGTCTCCGGCAGGCGGCAGACCCGCTTGGCCAGCTTCAGGGCCGCCCGCGCCGTGCCGCCCACACAGACCAGGGGCAAGCCCTGGCGGACGGGGCGCTCCACCACACCCAAAGTCGCCATTGTGATGGCTTTTTCCATGTGATGGATGGCCTCTTTGTTGGGCAGGATCTTCCGCACGAAGTCCCGGTAGAGCTTCAAGGACCCCACGGGGCAGCTGTTGGCGGACTCCATCACGCCGCCGGCAAACCGCACCACCTCTGTGCTGGCCCCGCCAATGTCCACGAAGAGCCCGTCGGTGAGGTCCAGCTCCTGCATGGCCCCGGCATAGCCGAAGGCGGCCTCCTCCTCGCCGGAGATGACCTCGATGGGGTAGCCCGTGGCTCGCTGAATGGCAGCGACTGCTTGGTCCGTATTTTTCACATTGCGCAGAGAGGCCGTGGCAAACACTGCCACGGCTTTGATGTCCAGTGCGCTCAGCGTCGCGCGGAAGGAGAGTAAGCCCAGGATCGCCCGCTCAATGCCGTCGGGGCTCAGGGCATTGTGTTCTACATAGCCTGCCAGACCTGCCATGATCTTTTCCTTAAAAAGGACCCGGAAGATCTGGGGCGGGGTGGTCTCGTAGACGGTGAGACGCATCGAGTTTGAGCCAATGTCAATGACCGCTTGCTTCATTTCGTTCCTTCTTCCTGTATTCAATGCAGTATATCCATACTATGTTAGGATACGCAGAAGAAGTTAAATCAAAAACCTGAGGAACGTTAAATTTTAGTCAAATCCAACGCCGGTTCTTTTCCCCAGTTTCCCCCGTTTTTGTGGACAAAAAAATCCCTCTGCCGCACCGGCAGAGGGATTTTTGGCATTGCAGCGCTTATCCAATGGTCTTTTTCACCACAGCCTGGAAGTTCAGCCGGGCGATCTTATCCCGTTCCTCCTGGGAAAGGCCCATCTTCTCAAAAACCTTGAACAGGTTGGGGATCTGGGAGGCATCGTCCATGCCCGTTACGGCGGGGGTGGAGGAGGCCGCCATGGAACCCATGGTCTCCTCGTCCTCGATGAACTCGAAGAAGTCGAAGCCGCAGCCCACGTGGTCGATGCCCATGATGTCGATCATGTGCTCGGCGTGGCGGGCCAGGTTCTCGACGGTCTGCTTGGCCGGGTCGTGGTCCACGAAGATGTTGAAGGAGTTCAGGCCGACCACACCGTCCAGGTCTCGGATGGCCCGGAGCTGGTCGTCCGTCAAGTTGCGGGGCACGTCGCACATCACGCGGCTGTTGGAGTGGGAGGCCACAATGGGCTTCTTGGCCAGCTTCACGATGTCCCAGAAGCCTGCGTCATTTAAGTGGGACACGTCCAGCAGCATCCCCTTGGCCTGGATCAGCTTGGCGGCCTCCTTGCCTGCGGCGGTCAGGCCGTAGCTCTGGCCGGAGAGGGCCCCGGCGCCCAGGGCGTTGGCCTCGTTCCAGGTCAGCATGGCGTGGCGGCAGCCAAAGTCATAGTATTTGTCGATCTTGGACAAATCCTCGCCGATGGCGGCCAGGCCCTCGATGCCCTTGAAGATATAGATCTTTCCGGCTTTGTTTGCCTGCATCATTTCGTCGTAGGTGTGGACGATCTGAATTTCATCGCACTCCTTCACCTCCGCGTCCACGCAGGTCATGATCTGCTGGGTGCGCTTCACATAGTCCTTGTCATAGGGGGGATCGACCCAGATGACAAGGATGCTGCCCTCGACGCCGCCCTTGCGCAGGCGGGGCAGGTGATGCTTGCGGAGAATATCGGTCTCGCCGCGGAGACGGCGGGTGGTCACGTCACACCAAATATCCGAATGCGCGTCAAAAAACATAAATCCTTACTCCTCTCAAATAGAGCGGGGCGCTTCCCAAAGAAGCGCCCCGCGGTTTGTTTCGATCAATTATGAAATAGGGTCTTACCCGAGACGAGGCGCCCGGTCAGGCCCCCAAGACAATGCCGACGATGGTACCCAAATAGTTACCCACGACATAGCCCAGCACGCCGACCAGCATCGCAGGTCCGACCAGCTTGGTCCAGCCCTGGGAGATGGCCATACCGGCGGCGGTGGTGGGGCCGCCGATGTTGGCGTTGGAGGCAATGATGGCGTCCTCCAGGTCGCACTTGAAGAGCTTGGCCCCGAAGAAGCAGAACAGCATGTTCACGCACACCATGATGGCGGTCAGCACCAGCAGCAGGGGGGACTTGGTGACGACGGTCATGATATTGGCGGGCACGCCGATGACGAACAGGAACAGGTAGATGAGGTAGGTACCGATCTCCTGGGAGCCGTGCATCTTCTCGACCTGCTTATGGAAGCAGGTAGCGACGATGACGGAGAAGGTGGTGATCCAGACGTACTGGCTGCCGAAGAACTTACCCACGAAGTCCATGAAGGGGCTGGGGTTTTCCGGCACGATGCCGGCAAAGAAGCCGGAGACGATCTGAGCCAGCCAGACGATGGCCACGGCATAGGCGATGTTCACGGCGATGTCCTTCAGCGAAATGTCTTTGCGGCTCCAGAAGGCAGCGGCCTGGGTGACAGACTCGTCTGCCGTCTTGGTGCCGGACTCGACTTCGTCGATGTGGGGGTGCTTATAGTGCTTGCGGAAGAACTTGAAGCTGGCAAAGGCGATCAGCACGAAGAAGTAGACTGCCATGAGCAGGTTGTCGGCCACGGTAGCTGCAGCGGTCAGGTCCTCGCCGGCGGCATACTGGGATGCCATAGCGGCAAAGTTCACGCCACCGCCGATATAAGAACCGGTCATCATGGCGGCGACCTTGGCCAGACCGGAGGCATCGCCGAAGGGGGCGCGGAGCAGGAAGTAGGCCACGAACGCACCCACCGTGGTACCCACCGCACCGATGATCCACACGATCAACATCCGGCCGGTGTCCTTCCAAATGCGGCTGAGGTTACACTGCAGCAGCAACAGGGGGATGCCCATCGGGACGATGACCCCCCAGACGATATCATCATATAGCACACTGCTGGTGGGGATGATGCCGACGTTGGCCAGGATCATGGCGATGATCAGGGCGATGATGGCACCGGAAATCTTAGAAGCCCACTTGTACTTCTGTTCCAGGAAGATCGAGAAGGCCACGGCCAGACACATGACGCCCAGAAGGCCCCAGGTGTTGTCCGCTGCGATCAGCGATTCCCGTCCCAGCAGGTTCATAAAGACGGAATTCAACAAAACAAACGCTCTCCTTTCAAAAATAATATTTGCTCTCTTGTCTTACAGGTCGTTTCCGCAGAAATTGTCAAATATTTGAAATTCCCACTAACTTTGTGACCTTTCGACAAGGGGCAGTATACACCGGCCCGCGTAAAAATGCAAGCCTCCAAAGTAAGTCCCGCTTTATTTTCTCATAATTTTACTGATTTTTCAGGATAATTTTATAAATAAATAGATATTTCTTTCTTTTTTTAGACAATTGTATATATTTCGTTTGAATCATCCCCTAAGATATGAATATAATTTGAACAGGATGCAAGTTTTCCAACAAAAAACTCCCCTGCCCGGAACGACCCAGGCAGGGGAGCATACCGTTTGTTCAGTTGGCGGCAGGGGGCGTGGGGGCGGAACCCCCGCCATTTGCACCGCCGCCGGGGCGACGGCGGCCGCGGTGATGCCAGCGGCGATGGGGCTTGTTGGTACCCTCACCGGATTTTTCTCCCTTTTCCGGGGCAGGGCTTGGCTTGCCCTCGGCGGGGGTGTGGGGCGCTCTGGCCTCGGTGGGCTTGTCTTTGCGGGGGACGCCGGGCTTGCGGCCCCGGCCTCGGCTGCCCCGGCGGCGGCGGGTGTCTTCCTCTTTCGGCGCCTCACCGTCGGGGAGAAAGGGGGGCTTGCCCTCCGGGGCGGCAGCGGGCTCGGGGCGGGGCTTGCTGCGGTGGCGGGCCTGCTGCTTTTCCTTCTCGCGCTCCCAATCGGCTTCCAGCTCGCGCTCGGCCTTCCGGGCGTTGCGGCCCTTGTCGCCGCCCAGACGGCGGCGGGACTTGCCGCCCTCGCGTTTGCCGCCGCTGGCCTCTTCCTCTTCTAAGAAGCCGTTCAGGGCGGCGGCCAGGGCCTCCTGCTCCCGGCGGGCCTGCTCCTCCGGAGATTCGGAGAACTTGCGGAGCTTCGCCAGCTCCTGCTTGGGCGGCTCGACGTAGCCCTCAGGCCGCTTGCCCTTGCCGCTGCGGACAACGCGGATCTCGCTGTTGTGATAGGTCTTCAGCGTATCCGGCGCACTGTCCAGGCGGACCCGGACTTTTTCGCGCAGGGTGTTCACGCTGATGATGGTCCCCGCGCCGTCAGGCGTTTCCACGAAGGAGTCCATGCGGGGGGCGTCCTTCATCAGGTCCTCGTAGGCGGCCTGCTCATATTTCAGGCAGCACATGAGCCGCCCGCAGGTGCCGGAGATCTTCGTGGGGTTCAGGGACAGGTTCTGGGTCTTGGCCATCTTGATGGACACCGGCTGGAAGTCCCGCAAAAACGACGAGCAGCAGAAGGGCCGCCCGCAGATGCCCAGGCCACCCAGCATCTTCGCCTCGTCACGGATGCCGATCTGGCGCAGCTCGATGCGGGTGTGGAACACGGCAGCCAGGCTCTTGACCAGGCCGCGGAAGTCCACCCGGCCGTCGGACGTGAAGAAGAAGATGATGCGGGTGCCCTCGAAGTTGCACTCCACGTTGACCAGCTTCATCTCCAGCTTGTGGTCCAGAATTTTTTCCTGGCAGACCTTGAACGCATACTTCTCTTTTTCCCGGTTTCGCTCCACCACGGCCCGGTCCTCTGGGGTGGCCAGGCGGAGCAGGGGGCGCAGGGGGGCGGTCAGCTCCTCCTCCGGCAGGGTGAAGTTGCCCCGGACGCACACGGCGTATTCTTTCCCGGCGGCGGTCTCCACGATGACCCCGTCGCCTACCCGGCAGGTCTCGCCCTGGGGGGCGAAATAATATTGTTTGCCTTCGCTGCGGAAGCGAACGCTGATGATGTCTGGCATAGGCTTTCTCCTTATCGGGCACTCGACCCGAACTTAAGATAATACAGCGGCGATCCAGCCGCTTAAATGACCGGCGCTGATGTTAAATTCACAGGCAGCAGAGATCGGGGCCAGCCGGTCAATGACCGGCAACAGATCCGGGCGCTGGGGCAGGGCCGCCACCAAGTTTTCTTTCGCCGCCTGGAGCAGCAGCGCAATTTCCTGCCGGTCCTTCTTCTCCAACGACATGAGGAAGGGCAGGCTCTCCATCGGCCCTGCGCCGGTCAAAATGAGGTCGGCCAAGGTCTGGCCGTCCTGGTTGGCCTGCTCCGTCTCTTCGCCGGGGGCCCGGAGGGTCTCGCAGCGGGAGCGGATCGTCTCCAGCAGCAGCTCCGGGTTGGGGGAGAGGAAGAGGAAGCAGGCGTACTCCGGCCCCTCTTCAATGAGCTTCAGGAGAATGTTCTGACCGGTGGCGTTGAGCAGCTCCGCGTGCTCCAGCACATAGACTTTTTTCGGGGCCTCGTTGGGGCGGATGTAGGCGTCCGAGCGCAGGGCGCGGACGGCCTCCGCTTTCAGCCCGTCCCCGTCGGGGTCGGCCCGGATGATGTCGGGGTGAATGCCCGCGGCGGCCTTTCGGCAGCCGGAGCACTGGCCGCAGGGGGGCTTGTCCCCGGTGCAGACCCAGGCAGCGGCCAAGGTCTGGGCCAGTTCCCTGCGGTTTTCCCCAACGACCAGGTAGGCGTGGGACAATTGGCGGTTGGCCATGCGATTTTTCAGGTAAAGGGGCAGGTCCATAGGGTGGTTCCTCCCGGTTTGTCCACAGAATGGGGTGGGTTTGTGGAAATTATTCCAGGCCGAAGGCCCGCCGCAGCGCCGCATACATCATCTCATAGGCCGCCTTGCTCGGCTCGGCGTCCGGTACGCTCAGCTCGAAGCAGTGGTAGCAGCCGGGGAAGACGTGGTACTCCACGTCCACGCCCGCGCCCATCATGCGGGACCAGTAGCGGATGTTCTCATCCCGGCCGGGATCCAGCTGGCCGATGTAGGAAAACAGGGGCGGCAGACCGGTGAGGTCCTTGGCCAGGGCAGGGGACTCGTAGGCGGTGGGCATGTGGCCGGGGCTGAGGACCTTGGCCCAGGATTTTTCGCAGTTGTCCCGGCACCAGACCTTGGGGTCGGTGATCTCCTGGGAGGAGGGGGAATCCAGGCGGTAGTCCAGCTCGGCGTAGAGCGGCATTTGCAGGCACAGGGCGGGGCCTTTTAAGTCGCGGGCCATCAGGGCAACGCCTGCGGCCAAGCCGCCCCCGGCGGACAGGCCGGAGACCGCCAGACGGTCCGGGTCGATGCCAAGCTCGGCATGGTTCTCATAGGCCCAGATCAGGGCGGCATAGCAGTCCTGGAGCGGGGCGGGCATCTTCCACTGGGGGGCCAGGCGGTACTCGACGGAGATGACGACACAGCCGACCTGCTTCACGTAACGCTGGCACAGGGCCTCCTGCCGGTAAACGCTGCCAAAGAGATAGCCGCCGCCGTGGTAGAAAAACAGGCAGGGCAGAGGCTCCGACGGCCGGGGGTTCGGCGTGTAGATGCGGACCTTGACATCCGGCGCGTTCTTCGGGCCGGGGACCATGACGTCCCGTGCGCTCACCGCAGGGTCTTCCTTCAGGTTTGCCAGTTCGGCGGCGTTGCACTGGGGGACGAAGGTCTCCAGGTGGTCAAAGTCGAACCCGGCCGAGGCGTCGTACCAGGCGCGTAACTGGGGATGGATCCGGTCTTGGAATATCATGTGTACTCCCTCCTTGATAGACAGGCGCGGAGGCCCGTGGCGAGAAAAGGCGGCGGAGGTGTGGTCCACCGCCGCCGTCTTTCTCGATCAATATGCGTGCTTTCCTCTGGAATAGGCCACCACGGTGCGGCGGTTGGGTTCCGTTCCGGTGGAGTAGGTGATCACGTCAGGGGTATCCTGCAAGGTCTCGTGGATCACATGGCGCTCGTAGGCGTTCATCGGTTCCAGGGTGATGTTCCGGCGGTACTTGACCACCTTCATGGCCACCTTTTTGGCCAGACGGCGCAGGGATTCCTCCCGCTTGGCCCGGTAGTTCTCTGCGTCGATGTGGACCCGCACCCGATGGGCGCGGCCGCGGTTGACGGAGTAGTTGGTCAGCTGCTGGATGGCGTCCAGCGTCTCGCCCCGGTGGCCGATGAGGGCGCCCAGCCTCTGCCCCTCCAGGGTCACGAGGATGCCGTTTTCGGTGCGGGGGGCGATGACGATGTCCGCCTGGACCTCCATCTGGGCCAGCAGACCGGAGAGGAAGGCGCGGATGCGCTCCTCCACGTCACCGCTCTGGGCGGCGGGGGCCGGTGCTGCCTCGGCAGCGGGGGCAGCCGGGGCCGCTGCGGGGACGGCCTTCTCCGGTACCGGCTCCCGGACGGCTTCCGGGGCCGCCTTCGGGGCGGGCGCGGGGTCCGGCTGCTTCGGCGGTACAGGCTCCGGCTGGGGGGCGGGGGCCTCCTCGTCGGGGACCTCATAGGTGACCTTTACTTTGGCGGGGGCGCTGCCAAAGCCCAAAAATCCGGACTTGGCCCGCTCCAGCACTTCTACGGACACACTGTCCCGGTCCAGCCCCAGCTGGGCCAGGGCGTTCTGCACGGCAGCATCTTCCGATCTGCCCGTGGCTTCTATCCATTTCAACATAAGGCAGGTCTCTCCTTACTTTTCGTCGTTGTCGCCGCGGGTCTCATCCAGAGCCTGGGCTGTGGGTTTCCCCTTCTTCTTGTCTTTTTTTGCCAGCTCCACGGCCTGCTTTTGGGCCTGCTCGGCCTCGGCCTGTTTGGCCAGCTCGTTGGGGTCCTGATAGGGGAAGGTGGGGTAGCGCTCCGGGTCATACAGACGGCCTCTGGCGTAGGCGCGGATGCCCTCCCGGCTGGCCCCGGCGATGCTCTTGTTGAGCTTGCGCTCCATCTGGATCTTGCGCATCTCCTCCTGGGCCTTGCGCTTGGCTTCGGCCTGGGCTTTCTTCTCCAGCTTGATGCGCTCTCGCTCCTGTTCCTGGCGCTCGGCCCGGTCCTTTTCCTGTTTTTTCAGGAAGGAGCGGAGGAAAGGGATGTTCACCACTTCCTGGAGCATGGCAAACAGGCTGTTTGCGATCCAGTACACGCCCAGAGCGGCGGGCAGCGTGAAGCAGATCCACAGGGAGAACAGGGGCATGATGAGCATGGTGGTCTTGGTGGACTGGTCCATGGGCTTGGCCGTGCCGAGCACGTCGGCGTTGATCTTATTGGTCACGATCATGGACACCACGCCCAGCAGGGCAGAGACGATGGGGATGAGCCAGAGAACGAAGGCAGAGCCCACGTCATCCGCTTTCCAGAACATAAAGCTGGGGGTCTGGGACAGGTTCACACCCAGGAAGGTAAAGTCGATCTGGGGCATCCCGGCCAGGTCAGGCACAGCGGCGACGATCTTATCGTGGTTCAGGAACACGTCCTGGGCGATCTGCAGCTGCTGGTTCTTGTAGTTGAGGACCTCCCCGTAGAGCAGGTTGGAGATCACGTTGAACTGATCCTCCGTGACGTTCATGAGGTAGGTCAGGGGTTGCCGGATGATGGCGTACAGCACCATCAGGAAGGGCAGGGGCAGGAAGGACCAGAGACAGCCGGACGAGGGCTTCACGCCCTCCTGCTCATAGAGCTTGGTGAGCTCCTGGCTGTATTTTTCCCGGTCGCGGGCGTACTTCTGGGCCAAGACCTTCTGCTTTTCCGCCAGTCCGCTCATGGCCAGCATGCCCTTACGACCTTTCAGGAAGATGGGGGACAGGACCAGACGGACCACCAGGCCGAACAGGATGATGGACACACCATAGCTGCCGGTGATGTTGTAGAACAGCAGAAGCAGCTTGGCAAAGGGGGTCAAAATATAACTCATTGCAGCGCCTCCAAGTGAGATGGGGTCCCGGCGGCTTGTCCGCCGGGGATGGCTGTCGCCCCGCCGTCAGGGGACGGGGTCATACTCGATGCTCTTCTGCCGATGAAAGGGGTTGCAGCGCAGGATGCGGCGCAGGGCAAGAAAGCCCCCCTTGAGAGCGCCGTATTTTTCGACCGCCTCCAGGGCATAGGCCGAGCAGGTGGGAATGAACCGGCAGCAGGGGGGACGGAGCGGCGAGAGGAACCGGCGGTAAAACCGGATCATCCAGAGCAGGACAGCCTTCATGGCTTCTTTCCCTCCTGGGAGGGGAGAAGCTGAAGTTTTTTTGCCAGGCGGAGAAAATCTCGTTCCAACACGGCATAGGAGCTGTGGACCGCCCGGACCCGCGCCACGACGACAATATCGTAGCCGGGGGCAAACCGGTCCTCGTGCAGCCGATAGATCTCCCGCAGGCGGCGGCGCACCTTGTTGCGCACCACGGCGTGGCCGAGCTTGGTGCCGGTGGTCAGCCCCAGGCGGCTCTCCCTGCGGCCGTTGCGGCGGCAGTAGAGAACCATCGTGGGGGCCACGGCGCTCTTGCCCTTGGCGTACAGCCGGCGAAAGACCCTATTTTCCTTTAAGGAAACGGTAAATTTCACAGCATTTTCTCCCTACATTCTGACAGAGCCGCCAGAGACTGCGGCAAAAAAGAAGCTGATGCTTCGCAGGGGCGGTGGAATACGATTCCCCGCCCCTTAGTCAGTCTCTATGCGGTTAACCTTGGCATCAGTGAGTCAGCCGAGCGCGGCCTCTGGCGCGGCGACGAGCCAGAACCTTGCGCCCGTTGGCGGTAGCCATGCGCTTGCGGAACCCGTGCTCCTTGGAACGCTGACGCTTCTTGGGCTGATAGGTACGAACCATTCCGATACACCTCCTGTATCTATTTCGAGCGGAAGCCGAATAAAATAATCATAAGGCCCGCCAACCACAACGGCCGAATTGCCCCGGCCGCGGTCGTCACAGAAAATACGCAGTCAAAAAAGCCAGGAAAGCTCCATGATTGCGTGCAATACATTATACAGGAAACCACATCCCTCTGTCAACCTTAAATTTTTCTCGGATCTGGCCGCCTTCTGCCCCCCGCACAGGCACCTTATAAATAGAACAGCGCTTGCCAAAAAAAACGGAATCTGCTATAATAAACTGATTTTTTATCGATAACTCTGTTCTCACCGGCAGGTCCATGAATGGCATGGGCCTATTTGTCCATGCTTTTTATCGTGCCGCCCCCGCCGAAAGGGGGCAAGGCCCCGGTGACGACAGACCAAAGGAGGTTGCCCATGAACTCTGCCGCGGATATTTGGGAGCGCGTGCTGTCCCTGATGAAACAAACCATGACCGAGACCACCATCACCACCTGGTTCTCCGACGCAGAGCCGGTGGCTCTGGATGAAAACCGGTTCATTCTCTATGTCCCCACGGACTTCAAGCGGGAGATCGTGGTCTCCCGGTACCTAAAGGACATCAAAAAGGCCCTGTACGACCTGTTCTCCGAGGACCTGGACGTGGTGGTCCTGAGCGAGGACGAAAAAGACAAATACGCCAAGAAAGAGCCCCCCTCCCGCTTCCTGCCGGGAACGGAGGAGTATACCTTTGAGCGCTTCGTGGTGGGCAACTCCAACAAGCTGGCCCACGCGGCGGCCCTGGCCGTGGCCGAGCATCCGGCAGAGAACTACAACCCGCTCTTCATCCACGGCGAGTCCGGCCTGGGCAAGACCCACCTGCTGTATGCCATCGCCCACACCATCCATAAAAATCACCCGGACTATAAGATCGTCTATATCCGAGGTGAGGACTTTACCAATGAGCTCATCCGGGACATCCGGGCCGGGAAGAACCAGGAGTTCCGGGCCAAGTACCGCTCGGCAGACGTGTTCCTCATGGACGACGTGCAGTTCATCGCCGGGCGGGACTCCACCCAGGAGGAGATGTTCCACACCTTCAACACCCTCTACGAGGACAAAAAGCAGATCGTCTTCACCGCCGACCGTCCCCCCAAGGAGATGCTGCGGCTGGAAGACCGCTTAAAGACCCGCTTTGAATGGGGCCTTCTGGCCGACATCCAGCCCCCGGACTACGAGACCCGCATGGCCATCATCAAAAACAAGGCCATCCGCATGGGGGTCGAGCTGCCGGAGGAAGTGCTCATCTATGTGGCGGAAAACGTCACCTCCAACGTGCGGCAGATCGAGGGGACCGTGAAAAAAATCCTCGCCTTCCGGGACCTGCTGGGCAGCAACGTGGACGCCAGCTCCGTGACCCGCGCCGTCCGGGACATGTTCAAGGAACCGTCAGACATCCTGCCCACCGCCGAGGTCATCATCGAAGAGGTCGGCAAGTTCTACGACATCGACCCCAATGCCATCCGGGGGCAGGGGCGGACCAAGGCCACCAGCTGGGCCCGGCACATCGCCATCTATCTCACCCGGCACATGACCAAGCTGTCCCTAAAAGACATCGGCAAGGAGTTCGACAACCGGGACCACACCACCGTCCTGCACTCCATCGAGCGGGTCGAAAAGCAGTGCAAAACCGACCCGGAGACCAACGAGGTCATCAAGGACATCCGCTCGAACGTCAACGAGCGCTACAACTGAACCGCCCCCAAAACCAGGAGAAATTTTGCCCGGAAAAACGCTCCCCAAAGCCTGTGGGTCTCCACCGGGAAATGTGGATATGTGGAGAAGTCTGTGTGGAAAGTTTGCATCTACCCACACGAGGGACAAAAACAGACCCAAACCATCCACAGGGGCTGTGGGCAAAAAATCCTAGAAAACCTGAGGGTCCCGCCAGTTTTCCACAAAAAACAGCCCTACTACTACCACTGCGACCTTTTTTCTTGTTCTCTCTTTTACTCCATCACCCCCCACCCCAACCATCCATCACCAGAATCGGAGGTCTTTCCATGAAATTCAGCTGTGAAAAAGCATTGCTACAATCTGCCATCCTCACCGCTTCCCGTGCCGTTTCTCCCAAAAGCACCATCCCTGCTCTGGAAGGACTTCTGCTCGAAGCCGAAGAAAACGGCACCGTCTTCCTCACCGGCTATAACCAGGAGACCGGCATCCGGTCTGCCATCCAGGCCGATGTCTCCCAGCCCGGTTCCATGGTCCTCCCCGCCCGACTGTTTGGAGAGATTGTCCGCAAGCTGCCCGACGACATGGTCCTGTTCCAGGAGGAGGCCCTGAAAGTCCACATCGCCTGTGGATACAGCGAGTTCGACCTGCTTGGCATCGACCCGGAGGACTTCCCGGAGCTGCCCACGGTGGAATACCAGAACTCCCTGGCCCTCCCCGAACAGACCCTCCGGGCCATGATCAGCCAGACCATCTTCGCCGTGAGCACCGACGACAGCCGCCCCATCCACACCGGCACGCTATTTTCTGTGGGGGAGGACGGCCTGACCATGGTGGCTGTGGACGGATTCCGCCTGGCCCTGCGCCGGGAGGCCCTGGCAGAACAGAACGGAAGCTTTGAGTTCGTGGTCCCCGGCGTCTCCCTCAGCGAGGTGGAAAAAATCTGCCGGGAGAGCGAGGAGATCGTCCACATCCACCAGGGCGCCCGGCACATCCTGTTCAAGATGGGGGACACCATCCTCATCTCCCGCCGCCTGGAAGGCGACTTTTTGGCTTGGCGGCAGGCCATCCCCCGGAACAACCCGGTGAAGGTCACCGCCGACACCAAACAACTGCTGTCCTGCATCGACCGCGTCTCCCTCATCGTCAGCGAAAAGCTGAAAAGCCCCCTGCGCTGCGTGGTGGGGGACGGACAGATCGACATGACCACCCGCACCGCCCTGGGCAACGCCCACGACTGCTGTCCCATCGACGGCAGCGGCAACGGCCTGGAGATCGGCTTCAATAACAAGTATATGATGGACGCCCTCAAGGCTGCCCCCCAAGACAAAGTCACCTTGGAACTGTCCAGCCCCATCACCCCCTGCATCATCGTCCCGGCGGAGGGAGAGGAAAACTTCCTCTTCATGGTCCTGCCGGTGCGGCTGAAGGCAGAGTCCTGACAACGGGAGGCAGACATGGCACAGAAAACCGTTTCCATCACCACCGAGTTCATCAAGCTCGAAGCCCTGCTCAAGCTGGCCAACCTGGTCGGCACCGGCGGGGAAGCCAAAATGCTCATCCAGGACGGACAAGCGTCCGTCAACGGCGAAGTCTGCACCATGCGGGGCAAGAAGCTCCGCCCCGGTGACACCGTCCAGTTCCAGGGCCAGGAGATCCTGGTGCAATGAAGCTGCGCCGGATCGTCCTGGACGGCTTTCGGAACTACACGGACTTCACCGCCGACTTTTCCCCCGGCGTGAACGTCATCTGGGGAGAGAACGCCCAGGGCAAAACGAACCTGCTGGAGGCCATCGGCTTTCTCTCCGGGGCCCGCTCCCACCGGGCCAGGGGGGACAAGGAGCTGCTCTCCTTCCACCGAGACCAGGGGACCATCACCGCCGAGGTCACCAGCCGGGGCCGGGACTTTCTGCTGGAGGTCCAGCTCTTCCGGGGTGCCCGGCGGCGGCTGTTCGTCAACCACGTGAAGTGCAAGACGGCGGCAGAGCTGGGCGGCATCGTCCAGACGGTCCTGTTCTGCCCGGAGGACCTGGCCCTCATCAAGGCCGGGGCCGCCGAGCGGCGGTCCTTTCTGGACCACGCGATCTGTCAGCTCCGCCCCCGATACGCCGAGGCACTGGCCCAGTACAACAAGCTCCTGGACCACAAGACCCGCATTTTGCGGGACTGGGAGAAACACCCCAGCCTGCTGGATGTGCTGGAGGACTTCAACGAGGCCATGGCCAGGGCCGGGGCGCTGGTGATCCACTACCGGGCCCACTTCGTCCGCAAGCTGGCGGAGAAGGCCGCCCAAATTCAAACCGAATTTTCTGGGGGACGGGAGACACTGGCCCTGCACTACGCCACCGTCTCCATGGTCCGGGACCCGTTGGGCCCCACGGTGGAGCTCTACGAAGACCTCCGCCGCCACCAGGACAGCCACGCCAAGGCCGAGCGGGACGCCCGGTCCTGTCTCTCCGGCCCCCACAAAGATGACTTGGTGGCCCAGATCAACGGCCAGCCTGCCCGGCAGTATGCCTCCCAGGGGCAGACCCGGACCGCTGCGCTGTCGCTGAAGCTGGCTGAGCGGGAGCTGTTTCGGGACGACACCGGCCAGTGGCCCATCCTGCTCCTGGACGATGTGCTCTCGGAGCTGGACGCCCGGCGGCAGGATTTCGTCCTGCGGCGCATCACCGGCGGCCAGGTGATCCTCACCGGCTGCGAGGCTCCGGACGGGAGTTTTCCGGAGGGCCGGACCCTGCATATCATGCAGGGAAAGTTAGTAAACGACCCGGAAACGGGGAAGATCCCCGTGTTCCAAGACAAAAAAGATTCCGATTCGTCGGAACCTTCGTGATAGAATAGAGGGAAGCGATGTACCTGCATTTAGGCAGCTCCGTGGTCATCCGCCAGCGGGACGTGGTGGGGATCTTCGACCTGGACAACACCACGTCCTCCCGCATCACCCGCGATTTTCTCACCCAGGCCCAGCGGGCCGGGCAGGTGGTGACGGTGGGGGACGACCTGCCCAAATCCTTTTTGCTCTGCCGGGACGGGGCGGGGGAGATCACAGTGTATCTCTCGCAGCTGTCCTCGGCCACCCTGCTCAAGCGCATGGAGTCCGGTGGCTTTACCGTGTGACGAAACTTGGAGGTTTAACATGGATCAGTTGGAAAACAAAAACACCACCGCGGTGGAACATGAATACGGGGCCTCGGAGATCCAGGTCCTGGAGGGATTGGAGGCGGTCCGGAAACGGCCGGGCATGTACATCGGCTCCACCTCCTCCAGTGGCCTGCACCACCTGGTCTATGAGATCGTGGACAACGCCATCGACGAAGCCTTGGCCGGCTACTGCACCGACATTCAGGTGAGCATCGAGCCGGGCAACATCATCAAGGTCGTGGACAACGGCCGCGGCATCCCCGTGGACATCCAGAAGCAGACCGGCAAGCCCGCCCTGGAGGTGGTCTTTACCATCCTGCACGCCGGCGGCAAGTTCGGCGGCGGGGGCTACAAGGTCTCCGGCGGCCTGCACGGCGTGGGTGCCTCGGTCGTGAACGCCCTGAGCGAATGGCTGGAGGTCCGGGTCTATAAAGACGGGAACATCTACGAGATGAAGTTTGCCCGCGGCCACGTCACCCAGCCCATGAAGGTGGTGGGCCAGACGGACAAGACCGGCACAGAAGTCGTCTTCAAGCCAGACCCGGAGATGTTCACCGAGACGACGGAGTATGATTACGAGACGCTCCACACCCGGATGCGGGAGGAGGCGTTTTTGAACGCGGGCCTGTCCATCACCATCGCCGACCGGCGGGGGGAGGAGGTCCAGGCCGAGACCATGTGCTATGAGGGCGGCATCCGGGAGTTTGTCACCTACATCAACCGCAACAAGACCGCCATCCACGACGGGGTCATCTACATGGCCGGGTCCAAGGACGACGCCATGGCTGAAGTCTCCCTGCAGTATAACGACAGCTACAACGAGATCATCGTCTCCTTCGCCAACAATGTCCATACGCCGGAGGGCGGTATGCACGAGGAGGGGTTCAAGCGGGCCCTCACCAACGCCCTGAACACCTACGGCAAGAAAATGAAGATTTTGAAAGACGACGAGAAGGTCTCCGGCGAGGACTGCCGGGAGGGCCTGACCTGCGTCATTTCCGTCAAGCTCACCGAGGCCCAGTTCGAGGGCCAGACCAAGGCCAAGCTGGGCAACTCCGAGATCCGCACCCTGGTCAACGGCATGGTCTCGGAAAAGCTGGAGGAATTTCTGGAGGAGAACCCCGCCGTGGGCCGGGCCATTCTGGAAAAGGCCCTCACCGCCTCCCGCGCCAGAGAGGCCGCGCGGAAGGCCAGAGAGTCCGTTCGCCGCAAGACCGGCCTGGAATCCGGCCAGATGCCCGACAAGCTGAAGGATTGCAACGAGCGGGACCCCGCCCTCACAGAGATCTACATCGTCGAGGGCGATTCCGCCGGCGGCTCCGCCACCCAGGGCCGGGACGCCCGCTTCCAGGCCATCCTTCCCCTATGGGGCAAGATGCTGAACGTGGAGAAGGCCCGGGCCGACAAGGTCTACGGCAACGAAAAGCTCATCCCCGTCATCACCGCCCTGGGTGCGGGCATCGGGGAGGAGTTCAACCCGGAGAAGCTGCGCTACCACAAGATCATCATCATGGCCGATGCCGACGTGGATGGGGCCCACATCCGCACCCTGCTGCTGACCTTCTTCTTCCGCTTCATGCGGCCCCTCGTTGAGCAGGGCTATGTGTATTCCGCCGTGCCGCCCCTGTTTAAGCTTACCCGCGGCAAGCAGCAGCGGGTGGCCTACTCCGACGAGGAGCGGGACCGGGTCTCCGCTGAGATGCGCGGGGACAACCCCAACGCCAAGGTAGAGATCAGCCGCTTCAAGGGCCTGGGCGAGATGGACCCCCACGAGCTGTGGGAGACCACCATGAATCCCGCCACCCGCACCCTGCGGCGCATCACCCTGGAGGACGCGGTGAAGGCCGACGAGATCTTCACCATCCTCATGGGCGAGAAGGTCGAGCCGCGGAAAGAATTCATCGAGGAAAACGCCAAGTATGTCGTGAACCTGGATATTTGAGCCAGGCCGCTGGCAAACTAGGGGAAAGGGGGGCTAGAGATGCTGGGATCGGTTTCGTTTTTGGTCGCAGCGGCCCTCCTTCCGCCGCTGATCCTGCTGGCGGTGGTCTACCGGATGGACCGCCTGGAGAAGGAGCCGGCCCGTCTGCTGTGGTCGCTGTTTTTCTGGGGGCTTTTGGGGATGTTCCCCATCCTGCTTTTGGAGCTTGTGGCCGACCAGTTCATCGACTTTTTCCCCTGGGACCCCATGACCTACCTCTTCCTGGCCTACTTCGTCGTGCCGGGGTTCATCGAGGAGGGGGTCAAGAACCGGGTCTTACGGAAACGAACGTGGTACGACCCGAATTTTAATTACCGCTTCGACGGCATCGTCTACGGCGTGTTCGTCTCCCTGGGCTTTGCCGGGGTGGAGAACGTGCTGTATGTGCTGAACGCCGGCTTCGGCACGGCCGTGGTCCGGGCGATCTTTTCCATTCCGGGCCATGCCATGTTCGGCGTGGTGATGGGCTTCTACCTCTCCCGTGCCAAGTGGGCCGAGAAATACGGCCAGCGGCACCGGATGCGGGCGGCCCTGCGCCGGTCGTTTTTCGTCCCGGCGGTGCTGCATGGGCTGTATGACTTTTTGCTCATGGGGTTTGAAACGGTCTTTTATTTCTACTTCGCGGGGCTGGTGATCGGTGTCATCTGCCTGCTGCGAAAGAGCGCCCGCGAGGACGGGCCGATCTAAAAAAACAGCCTTCCCTTTCGGGGAAGGCTTTGCGTGGAACTTGTACGGCGTCACGATTTGGGTGGCAGAGAAGGAGTGAAACTATGGCAAAGAACAAAGATTACCGACCGGAGGACATCGCCTTCCCTGACCAGGTCATTGTCGAGTCCGAGCTGGTCAAGGAGATGAAGGACAGCTACATCGACTATGCTGTTTCCGTCATCGTGGGCCGTGCCCTGCCGGACGTGCGGGACGGCCTGAAGCCCGTCCACCGGCGGATCTTATATTCCATGTACGAGAGCGGACTGACCTGGGACAAGCCTTTCAAAAAGTCCGCCACCTGCGTGGGCGACGTGCTGGGCAAATATCACCCCCACGGCGACGCGTCGGTCTACGACGCCCTGGTCCGTCTGGCCCAGGATTTCTCCATGCGCTACCGGCTCATCGACGGCCACGGCAACTTCGGCTCCGTGGACGGCGACCCCCCCGCAGCCTACCGTTACACGGAGGCCCGCATGGCCAAAATGGCCGGGGATATGCTGGCAGACATCGAGAAGGACACCGTGGATTGGTCCCCCAACTTCGACGAGAGCCGCAAGGAGCCCAAGGTCCTGCCCGCCCGCTTCCCCAACCTGCTGGTGAACGGCTCTTCGGGCATCGCCGTGGGCATGGCCACGAACATCCCGCCCCACAACCTGCGGGAGGTCATCGACGCCGCTGTCTGCGTGCTGGAAAACCCGGAGGCCGACCTGGCCGATCTCATGCAGTACATCAAGGGCCCGGATTTTCCCACCAAGGGCATCATCATGGGCCGGGCCGGCATCCGCGCTGCCTACGCCACCGGCCGGGGCCGAGTGACCATCCGCGCCCGCACCGAGTTTGAGGAGTACGGCCGGAACCACGACCGCACCCGCATCATCGTCACGGAGCTGCCGTACCAGGTCAACAAGCGGATGCTCATCGCCGCCATCGCCGAGCAGGTGAAGGAAAAGCGGCTGGAGGGCATCTCCGACCTGCGGGACGAGTCCGACCGCAACGGTATGCGGATCGTCATTGAGCTGAAACATGACGCCAACCCCCAAGTGGTCTTGAACCACCTGCTGACCCAGACCCAGTTACAGACCACCTTCGCCATCAACATGCTGGCCCTGGTGGACAACCAGCGGCAGCCGAGAGTCCTGTCCCTGCGGAACATTCTGGACGAGTATCTGACCTTCCAGGAGGAGGTCATCACCCGCCGGACCCTGTTCGACAAGCGCAAGGCCGAGGAACGGGCCCATCTGCTGGAGGGTCTGCTCATCGCCCAGGACAACATCGACGAAGTGATCCGGATCATCCGGTCCAGCTATGACAACGCCAGAGAAAACCTGATGAACCGCTTCGACCTGGACGAGGTTCAGGCCCAGGCCATCTGCGACATGCGGCTCATCGCCCTCCAGGGTCTGAACCGGGAAAAGCTCCAGAACGAGTACAACGAGCTGGAGAAAAAGATCGCCTGGTTCCAGCAGCTGCTCTCCAACCGGGAGCTGCTGCTGGGCCAGATGAAAAAAGAACTGCTGGAAATTCGGGATAAGTACGGCGACGACCGCCTGACCGAGATCCAGGACGTGGCGGACGAGATCGACATCGAGGACCTCATCGAGGAGGAGACCTGCGTCTTTACCCTCACCGCCGCCGGCTACATCAAGCGCATGCCCGTCTCGACCTATCGCGCCCAGAAGCGGGGCGGCAAGGGCATTTCCGCCCAGAGCCTGCGGGAGGAGGATTATGTCGACACCCTCTTCACCGCCTCCAGCCACGACAACATCCTCTTCTTCACCAGCTCCGGCCGGGTCTACAAGAAGAAGGGCTATCAAATTCCTGAAGCCAGCCGCACGGCCAAGGGCACCCACCTGAACAACATCTTCCAGTTCGAGCCGGGCGAAAAAGTGACCACCATGATCCACGGCCGGGATTATGACGAGAACGGCTATCTCTTCATGGTCACGAAGAACGGCACCGTCAAGCGCACGGAGAAATCCGCCTTCCGCAACATCCGGGCCGTGGGCCTGCGGGTCCTGACCCTGGACGAGGGGGACGAGCTCATCACCGTGCTGGAGACCGACGGCCAGGAGAATATTTTGATCGCCACCCACGACGGGCAGGCCATCTGCTTCCGGGAGAGCGACGTGCGTCCCATGGGCCGGACGGCCATGGGCGTGCGCGGCATCAAGCTCCGGGCGGGGGACTACGTCATCGGCGGGGCCCTGGCGAAGCTGGGCACCATGCTTCTGGCCATCACCGAGAACGGCTACGGCAAGCGCACCCCCATCGAGGAGTACATCCGCTCCGGCGGGGAGCCGCAGCACCGGGGCGGCTTCGGTCTCCGGGGCTACCAGATCACCGAAAAGACCGGCAAGGCCGCCGGGGTGAAGGTGGTCCAGGAGGACGACGACATCCTCATCATCTCCGACGACGGCACCATCATCCGCATGGCCGCCGCCGATGTGAACGTTTACAGCCGCACGGCCCAGGGCGTGCGCGTCATGCGGGTGTCCGAGGGGACGAAGGTCATCTCTCTGGCCCGCGTGCCCCAGGAGGAGGACAAGAACCAGAGCGAGGAAGCCGCCGAAGAGGCCACCGAACCGGCAGACGCTCCGGCCGAAGCGCCCGCTTCTGATTCCCAAGAGGAGACGCCGTGAAGCAGGTCAGCATCTACACCGACGGCGCCTGTTCCGGCAACCCCGGCCCGGGGGGCTGGGGGGCGGTGCTGCTGTATGGGCAGCACAAGAAGGAGATCTCCGGGGGAGAACCCTCCACCACCAACAACCGCATGGAGCTTACGGCGGTGATCGCCGCCCTGTCCATGCTGAAGGAACCCTGCGCCGTGGACCTCTACTCCGACTCCAAGTATGTCATTGATGCCTTGGAGAAGGGGTGGGCCAGAGGCTGGAAAAAGCGGGGCTGGGTCAAGAGCGACAAAAAGCCCGCGCTGAACCCGGATCTTTGGGAGCAGCTGTTGGCCTTGGTCGATGTGCATCAGCTGACGTACCACTGGGTGAAGGGGCACGCGGAGAACGCGTATAACAACCGCTGCGATGAGCTGGCGGTGGGGGAGAGCCGAAAGTTTCGGTGACCGGTATCCACACAAAACAGCTGGTTTGTGCACTGTTTTCTCGCTTTTTGTTCCCGCATCGCTTGCTTTGGGGCGTTATCCCACCAAGTTTTCCACATCTTCCACGGAAATGTCCACATGCAGGGCCGCGCTGATCCCCAACCCCAATATCTTGGATAAGACCTCTACTTCGCTGTCGATGTTCCGCGGTGTGACGAACCAGGCAGAACCCTGCCCAAACTGTCGCGAGGGTTCTGATCCCTCTCGATCCGATCCGGCCTCTTCCAGCAGATCCAGACACAAGGTCCCCGCCTCCACCACCGTCGGCACCCCGACGGCCAGCACGGGCAGGCCGAGGTGTTCCTCGTCCAGGGCCATGCGGGCGTTGCCCACCCCGGAGCCGGGGACGATGCCGGTGTTGGAGACTTGGATCGTCCGGCACACCCGCTCCTGCCGCCGGGCGGCCAGGGCATCCACGGCGATGAGGCAGGCGGGGCGGATGGTTTGGAGCACGCCGGCGAGCAGTTCGCCGGTCTCTATCCCCGTGGTCCCGGTGACGCCGGGGGCCAAGGCCGCCACGGGGCGGAAGCCGGGAAATTCCTCCGGCAGGTTTTCCACAAGATGCCGGGTGATGAGGAGAAGATCCGTTGTCCTCGGGCCAATGGCATCGGGGGTCATTTGCCGGTTGCCCAGGCCCGCCACGAAAACAGGGCCGGTGTCCGGCAGACCGGGCAGCTGGCCCAACAGAGCCGCCACCGCGCGGGCGGCGCGAAGCAGCTCCTCCCGGCCCTGGGGCAGGGCGGGAAACTCCAAGGTGAGATACGTCCCCACGGGCTTGCCCAGGGCCTCGGCCCCGGTCTCGTCCAGGATGTCCACGCGGGTGAGGGGATAGCCGAAGAGCGTCTCTTCCCTGGCACGAACACCGGAAAGCTGCGTGGTTTTCCCGGCGGAGGACTCGAAAAGCTCCTTGGCCTCCAGGGCCAAGTCGCTGCGTCTGCCGTAGTGCATGGGCGGCTCCTTTCTGCCGGACCACAAGATATTGTGGCGGCGCATGACGGTTTTTACTAGGTTTAGCAATTTCCCACCCATTATGCAAAAAATTTAATTTTTTCCGAAAAAGACTTGCAAAATGGAAGAAGTTATGCTACAATACATTCTCGCACAGAACTTTTGTGACGAAATTTTACCCATCGGAGGAGGTGTTTGGTTTGCCGAATATCAAGTCTGCAAAGAAGCGTGTTCTGGTCAATCAGACAAAGGCCGCTAGAAACAAGGCCGCAAAGTCCGCACTGAAGACTCAGCTGAAGTATTTTGATGCTGCTATCATCGAAGGCAACCGCAGCGAGGCCGATAAGAGATACAAGGAAGCTGTCAAGGCTGTCGATCAGGCTGCCGCTCGTGGTCTGCTGCACAAGAACACCGCAGCCAACCGCAAGAGCAAGATGACTCTGCGCCTGAACAAGATCCCTCAGTAATTTCATTGCTAGGACGCAAACAAAACCGTTTGACTTGGGTCAAGCGGTTTTTTTGCGCCCTTTTTTGCATCGGCGGCCCCCATTTTTATCCCCAAATTTCGAGCAAACTGTGGAAAACTTTCCCCGTTCAAAAACCGGAGACAGAACGTTAAAAAAATTTCTACTTCGACTTCACGAAATCTTCATAAATACCCGCTATACTGGCCACAGTGAAAAAACACAGGGCCAACACCCCGGTGGCCCTTCCCCACGAGGGCAGATAGACAGGAGGCAAACACCATGGACTACTACGGCAACGACAACAACGGGTCTGGCGGATTCCAGAACGATCCCTTTTCTCCGGGCAACGACCCCTCTTTCTCCGGCGGCTGGGACAACGGCCCCAGCATGAACGGGGAGGATCCCAACCATCACGATAAAAACAAACGCAGCCGCAAGCCCATGTCGCCCAAGCAGAAGGGCGCGATCAAGATCGTGGCCCTTTGCTTGGTGTGTGCTTTGCTGGGCGGGCTGGCCCAGCCCATCTATTCCAGTCTCTCCGGCGGGAATGAGACAACGATCTACACCGGCGACCGGACGCCCACCCAGGTGGACACGGCCTCTGTGGATACCTCGAAAGAGCTGACCACGGCAGAGATCTACGCCAAGTATGTCAACTCCTGCGTCGGTATCACCGTCGATATTGTCAGCACCAACGTCTTCGGCCAGACCGTCACCGGCGCCGCCGCCGGTTCCGGCTTCGTGATCACCGAAGACGGCTACATCCTCACCAACTACCACGTCATCGACGGGGCCAACTCCATCAAGGTCACGTTTGACAACGGCAAGGAATACACCGCCACTTATGTGGGCGGCGAGGAGAAGAACGACATCGCCGTGATCAAGGTGGACGCCACCGGCCTGACCCCCGTGGTCATCGGCAAGTCCAGCGATATGCTCGTCGGCGAGCAGGTCACCACCATCGGCAACCCCCTGGGCGAGCTGACCTTCTCCGAGAGCACCGGCATCATCTCCGCCCTGGACCGCTCCATCACCATGAGCGACGGCCGCCAGATGAACATGATCCAGACCGACTGCGCCATCAACTCCGGCAACTCCGGCGGCCCGCTGTTTAACAGCCACGGCGAGGTCATCGGCATCGTCTCCGCCAAGTATTCCTCCGGCAGCAATTCTTCCTCCGCCTCCGTGGAGGGCCTGGGCTTCGCCATCCCCATGGACGACGTGGCCAGCATGGTCTCTGACCTGGTGAAGAACGGCTATGTGACCGGCAAGCCCATCATGGGCATCTCCGTGGCCGATGTGGACGAGAGCGTCACCTCCTACGGTGTGCCCCAGGGCGCCATCATCCGGGTGGTCACCCCCGACCTGTGCGGCGCCAAGGCCGGCTTGCAGGCCGGCGACATCGTCACCAAGATCGACAACACCGACATCACCTCCGCCAGCGACCTGACCTCCGCCATTGGCAACTACAAGCCGGGCGACAAAGTCACCCTGACCATCTTCCGCAGCGGTGAGACAAAGACCGTCGAGGTCACTTTGGAAGAATCCACCCCCGAAAAAACCGAAAAACAGAACCAGGCTCAGCAAGAGTATCAGCAGGAATACCAGCAGAGCCAGCAGCGGCAACAGCAGTCGCAACAGCAGCAGCAAGGCAGCAGCGGCTGGCCCTTCGGGAGCTTTGGTTACTGAGTCCATACATCGAACAAACATAGCGTTTCCTCTTTTTTGCAAGGGCGGCACGGAGCACGTGCCGCCCTTGCCATTTTCCTGGGAGACGGGGAGAGGCCGAAAATCCACAGGGATGTGGAAAAATTGCTGGCTCTTTCCACGGGTTTCCGACAAAATCCGGCGGTCAAACCCTTGACACCCTTGGGTTTTTCGCTATAATTGAACTATTGTGGGTGGCTAGGCTGCCCCTTGAGCAAATTTTTAGAGTGAAAATAATCGCTGACATGCTACCAGCGAAGGAGGAGTTAAGAGATGCTTTCCAATTCTGAAAAGACCATGGAAAAAGTTGTGGCCCTGTGCAAGGGCCGGGGATTCGTCTTCCCCGGCAGTGAGATCTACGGCGGCCTGGCCAACACCTGGGACTATGGCCCCTTGGGTGTGGAGCTGAAAAACAACGTAAAAAAGGCATGGTGGAAGAAGTTCGTCCAGGAGAACCGCTACAACGTGGGTCTGGACGCCGCCATCCTGATGAACCCCCAGGTGTGGGTGGCTTCCGGTCACGTGGGAGGCTTCTCTGACCCCCTGATGGACTGCAAGGAGTGCAAGGAGCGCTTCCGCGCCGACAAGATCATCGAGGAGTGGTGCCAGGAAAACAACTTTGACCTGGGCAAGTCCGTGGATGCGCTGAGCCAGAGCGAGATGAAGGATTTCATCGAGACGCACAACATCGCCTGCCCCTCCTGCGGCGGCCACAACTGGACCGACATCCGTCAGTTTAACCTGATGTTCAAGACCTTCCAGGGCGTCACCGAGGACGCAAAGAACACCGTGTACCTGCGGCCTGAGACGGCCCAGGGCATTTTCGTCAACTTCCAGAACGTCCAGCGTACCACCCGGAAGAAGCTGCCCTTCGGCGTGTGCCAGGTGGGCAAGTCCTTCCGCAACGAGATCACCCCCGGCAACTTCACCTTCCGCACCCGTGAGTTCGAGCAGATGGAGCTGGAGTTCTTCTGCAAGCCCGGCACCGAGCTGGAGTGGTTCAAGTACTGGAAGGACTTCTGCCACAAGTGGCTGCTGAACCTGGGCATGAAGGACGAGAACCTGCGCCTGCGCGACCACGACCCCGAAGAACTGTCTCACTATTCCAACGCCACCACCGACTTCGAGTTCGCCTTCCCCTTCGGCTGGGGCGAGCTGTGGGGCGTGGCTTCCCGGACCAACTACGACCTGAACGCCCACCAGACCACCTCCGGCAAGGACCAGACTTACTTCGACCAGGAGTCCGGCGAGCACTACATCCCCTTCGTCATCGAGCCTTCTCTGGGCGCCGACCGCGTGACCCTGGCCTTCCTGGTGGACGCTTACGACGAGGAGGTCGTGGGCCAGGACAAGAACGGCAAGGACGACGTCCGCGTGGTCCTGCGCCTGCACCCCGCCCTGGCACCCTTCAAGTGCGCCGTGCTGCCCCTGTCCAAGAAGCTGGCCGGCCCCGCCCAGGAGCTGCTGGATGACCTGTCCAAGGACTTCATGTGCGACTATGACGACGCCGGCTCCATCGGCAAGCGCTATCGCCGCCAGGACGAGATCGGCACCCCCTACTGCATCACCGTGGACTTCGACACCGTGGGCGACGCCGACAAGGAAGGCGACCACTGCGTCACCGTCCGTGACCGCGACACCATGGAGCAGGTCCGTCTGCCTATCTCTGAGCTGAAGGACTACCTCCGGGAGAAGATGGCATTTTAAGCCTCATTTCAGGATTCCCTAGTACGATAACTTGACTGCCCAGGGGGTGGGGGACTGCGTAAGTTTTGCGGCCTCCCACCCCTGGTGGTTTGTTCTTTCCAAGCGGTTATCTTCCGGTGTTTTTCGGAACGCCGGAGGATAAGCGTTTAGAAAACGAAAGGAGACGACCGATGTCATCTGCCGAAAAACAACAACGAAAAGCCGCGCGGAAGCTGCCGGGGAAGGACCAGGGCCTGACCTTCTGGCAGTGCTTCGCCAAGGATCGGCTGTATACCAAAGATATGCCGGGCATCCGGCCCTATCTCTACATCATCCCCTTTTTCCTTGCCTATTTTGTGCTGGACTTTTCCCTGCGCTACACCTACCGGTCCGCAGGCATCGTGGGGGTGGGGTATCTTCCGGCATTTCTGTTCACTCTGGGCTGGGCGCTGGTCTTTGCGGGGCTGGTGTTCTGCCTGCCCAAGGTGCCCCGCTGGTTCGTGCGGTGCGTGCCGCTGGTGACCTTCGTCACCATCGCCGTGACCCACAGCGGCTTTATGAGCATGTTCCGCCGCTTCTTCTCCTTCTCCGTGCTGACCTACGGGGGAACGGGGAGCTTCATGCAGGCCTCGTACATCCACATCGCGCTGAAGGTGGTGGCGGGGGCCACGGTCACCGTCCTGCTGATGATGACCTCCGGCCGTCTGCTGAAGGTCATTCCGCCCAAGCCTGTGAAGCTGTCTGTGATCCTGGGCCTGGTGGCGGCGGTGCTGGGGGCGGGGATCATCGCCTTTACCAACTACCATTTCTTCCCCGTGGTGGACACGGTGGTCTGGGACAACGCCGAGGAAAACACGGAGAGCGCCGCCTACCATGCGTTCAGCGACACCACCAACTCCCTGAAGCTCTGCGGCCTGTACCAGTACACCATGCGGGATCTCGTCCGCCAGATCTTCCCCGCCAACACCATGAGCGACGACGAGCGGCAGCAGGTGGAGGATGATATCGCCGCCTACGAGGACGCCAAACAGCCCAACGACTACACGGGTCTGCTCCAGGGCAAAAACGTCATCATGGTCCAGCTGGAGGCCCTGGACACCTGGATGCTCCAGCCGGAGTACATGCCCAACCTCTCGCAGCTCAAGTCCGAGAGCATTGCCTTCACCAACCACTACACCCCGGCCTATATCACCGCCGGAACCTTCAACACCGAGTTCATGGCCAACACCAGCCTCCTGCCCGCCACCGGCGGCATCCCCACCTCGGTGTACACCGACGACAACTACCCCTTCTCCCTGGCCAACCTGTTCCGCAAGGCCGGCTACACGGCCCGCTCCTTCCACAACAGCGAGGGGAACGTCTACGACCGGGAGAACATCCACCTCAACCTGGGCTATGAGAAATACTACGGCGGCAGTACCCTGAATATGGACGAGCACGAGCTGGACCGCCAGCTCATCAACGGCTTCGATGCCATGACGGAGAAAAGCCCCTTCTTCTCCTTCGTCATCACCTACTCGGCCCACGGGCCTTACGGCGAGGACAACGTCATCTACCAGGAGAACAAAGACGCCGCCCAGGCCGCGGCCAAGCGCACCGACGGCAACTACGTCTACGCCGTGGCCGGGGCCATGGAGACCGACCGCTTCATCGGGGAGCTGATGGATAAGCTCCGGGAGAGCGGCCACGACAAGGACACCGTCCTGGTCTTCTACGCCGACCACTACAACTACTACATGATGGACGACGCCCTGAACATGGAGCTCAAGGGCGTGGACAACATGAACATGCTCCAGCACACGGACTTCTTCATCTGGGCCGATGGCATCGAGCCGACCCGGATCGACAAGGTGACGGCCACCCCCGACGTGCTGCCCACCGTGGCCAACCTCCTGGGTCTGGACACCACCGGGGCCTTCCTGGTGGGGCACGACGGCCTGGGGGACCAGGGCGGCTATGTCTTCTTTGCCGACGGCAGCTGGTTTGACGGCGAGCGCTACTGGTCCAGCACCAGCGGCGAGACCGGCAATGCCGGGCGTACCGCCGAGATCAACCGCCTGACCACCCTGAGCAACCGCATCCTGGCAGGCAACTATTATAGCAATTTGGAGAGCGAGACCCATGACACCAACGAAAACTGACGTGCGTCCGGCGCGGAGCCCTGCGTCGGCGAAGAAAACAATGCAGCTGCCCCGGTCCCCCTGGCTGACCCTGCTGCTGCTGCTGGCCGTGGGCGTGATGATCAGCGGCTTTTCCCTGGCTTTTTCCGGGAGTGAAGGCATCGGCTGGGGGGGAAGCCCCGTCCTGTTCTTCTGGAACACCCTACCCATCCTGCTCCTGCTGGGGCTGGTGTGGCTGGCCAGCGGCCTTTCCTGGCTGGCGGTGCTGGTGACGGGGACGCTCATCTTCCTGCTCACCGGGGCCAACTACTTCAAGGTCATGTTCCGGGACGACCCCATGGTCTGGTCCGACCTCTTCCGCATCCGGGAGGGGTTCCAGATGTCCGGGCAGTACGACGTGAAGCTCACGCCCCTCATGGGAGTGTGGATCGCGGCGATGATCGCCGCCGCCGTCCTGCTGTTTTTCCTGGGAAAAGGCAAGCCCCGCGCCACGGTGCGGATGCTGGCCCTGACCGCCGTGGGCATGTTCAGCCTGGTCTGCTTCAACTACATTTACCCCAACGACCAGCGCTACACCCAGCTGGCCGGGGACTACGCCAAGGACGAGGGGGAGGCCTACGCCGCCACCGGCATCGTCTACCCCTTCTTCCACAGCGCGGGGGACTACATGAATTCCCAGGGAAATTACGACGAGCGGGCGGCGCGGGAAGAGCTGAACCAGTACACCGACGCCACCATTCCTGAGGACAAGAAAGTCAACCTCATCACCATCCAGCTGGAGGCCTTTGCCGACCTGTCCGTCTTTGACATCGACGGCCTGTCGCCGGACGTGTACAAGGACTTCCACGACATCCAGGCCGCCAGCTACTCCGGGAATCTCATCACAGACATCTTCGCCGGGGGCACCACGGAGACGGAATGGGCCTTTATCACCGGCGGCAACCGGCACGGGGACTTTAAGACCAAGACGGACTCCACCGCCTGGTACCTCAAGAGCCAGGGCTACACCGCCAACGGCGCCCACCCCTGCCGGGACTGGTTCTACGACCGGAAAAACGTGAACCCCAACCTAGGCCTGGACGACTACCTCTTCACGGACAACTACTACTACCAGTTCGTGGAGAAGGACGCAGACGTGGCCTATGACGATGTGTTCTTCCCGGACCTGCAAAACCGGCTGACGGAATATTTCCAGACCAACGACGCCCCCCTCTTCTCCTTCAACGTGACCTACCAGGGCCACGGCCCCTACAACACGGAGAAGACCTATTGGGGCAGCGAGTATTGCACGGGAAATTATGAACCGAAGACCCTCAACGCCCTGAACAACTACTTCCACCTGGTCCAGGACACCTCCCACTACGTCAAGGAGTTCATGTCCTATCTCGACAGCCTGGACGAGCCGGTGGTGCTGGTCCTCTACGGGGACCATAAGCCCTGGATGGGCAACCACGGCGTCATCTACGAGGGCATGGGCATCAGCCTGGACACCACCACGGAGCAGGGCTTCCGAAACTATTACTCCACCTGGTACACCATCTGGGGCAACCAGGCGGCCAAGACCCAGCTGGGCCAGAGTTTCCAGGGCCAAGGCCCGGATCTCTCCCCCTGCTTCCTCATGAATCAGGTCTTTGAGATGATCGGCTGGGAGGGCTCTGCCTACATGCAGGCCCAGCGGGAGACGGCGCACATGCTCCCCGTCCTGCACACCACCGGCTGGGTGGAGGAGAACGGCGTCCTCACCGACAGCCCCTCCCCCGCAGCCAAGGTGCGTATGGAAGATTTTCAGAATCTATCCCAGTATGATCGCACAAAATATGAGTAAAAGTGAGAAAACCTCCCTTATCTCTTGAGATAAGGGAGGTTTTATGCTATTCTAAAATATGTATGGCTATTGACTTTTTTCTCTGCCGCCTGCACAGGGCGGCAACGCGAGATAGAAATTATCAAACCGAGGTTCCAAACCATGAAGTATCAGCAGTGGAAGATAGCCCAGCGATCCCAGCAAGTGTGCCGGGAGATGGAGCGCCAGGGGGTGCCTCTCCTGGTGGCCGCCACCCTCTGCGCCCGCGGGCTGACCAACTTAGATGAGGCCAAGGCTCTGCTGTCCAGCGCAGAGGATCAGCTCTGCGACCCCTACTTGATGAAAGACATGGATCTGGCGACCGCCCGCATCGGGCGGGCGCTGCGCAACAAGGAGTCTATCGCCGTCTACGGCGACTACGACGTGGACGGCATCACCGCCACCTGTCTGCTCACCCATTATCTCCGGTCACAGGGGGGCAACGTGCGCTATTACATCCCCGACCGGCTCACCGAGGGCTACGGCGTGAACAACCAGGCCGTGGAGGAGCTGGCGCTGCAAGGCGTGACCCTCATCATCACCGTGGACTGCGGCATCACCGCCCTGGCCGAGACGGCTTACGCCGCCAGCCTGGGCGTGGACATGATCGTCACCGACCACCACGAATGCAAAGAAAAGCTCCCGGACGCCATCGCCGTGGTGGACCCCCACCGGAAAGACTGCCCCTATCCCTTCAAGGATCTGGCCGGCGTGGGCGTGGCCCTGAAGCTGGTCATGGCCCTGGGCAGCGTCTCCGGCGGCGAGAAGCGGGCCAACGCCCTGTTTCACGAGTACGCCGATCTGGCCGCCGTGGGCACCATCGCGGACGTGATGAAGCTTTTGGGCGAGAACCGGACCATCGTCCGGGTGGGCCTGAAGCACCTGAAAAAGACCCGCCGCCGCGGGTTGTATGCCCTCATGGTGGAGGCCGGGACCCTGAGCCGGGCCATCAACTCCACCACCGTGGGGTACTGCCTCTCCCCCCGCATCAACGCCGCCGGACGCATGGGCCGGGCGGCCATGGCCGCCGACCTCATCCTGACGGACGACACCGAGCGGGCCGAATATCTGGCCCACGAGCTGTGTGAGCTCAACCGCCAGCGGCAGGGAGTGGAGCTGGATATTTTCAACAACTGTCTCTCCCGCCTGGCCGGAGGCGGGACCTACGACTGCCTGGTCCTGGCCGACCACACCTGGCACCAGGGCGTGGTGGGCATCGTGGCCTCCCGGCTGGCCGAGCAGTTTGCCTGCCCCGTGTTTATGATCTGCCTCCAGGAGGACGGCAAGGGCAAGGGCTCCTGCCGGTCCTACGGCGGCTTTAACCTCTTTGCGGCTCTGGAGCAGTGCGCGGACCTGTTGGAGGGCTACGGCGGCCATGCGCTGGCCGCGGGCTTTACCATCCTGGAGGACAACATCCCCCTCTTCCGCCACCGGATGCAGGACCTCATCCGGGAGGACACCGGGGGCGAGGCCAACGTCTCCACCTTGAAGATCGACGGGGAGATCGAAAACACCGCCGTCCTCACCGTGGAGGAGGTCGAGGCCCTGTCCATGCTGGAGCCCTACGGCGCGGGCAACCCCAAGCCCATCTTTTCCCTCAGCGGCGTCACCGTCACCTGCATGACCGACGTGGGCGGCGGGCGGCATCTCAAGATGCGGGCCAGCCGGGACGGGCGGACCGTGGACATGATCTTTTTCTCCGTCACCCGTGCCAAGTCCGGCCTGGCGGTGGGGGACAAGGCGGACGTGGCCTTTTACCCCCAGATCAACGAATACCGCGGCTCCCGGACGGTGCAGCTGCACCTGGTAGACCTGCGACCGGCCTACACGGCCAAACAGCAGAATGAACAGGCTCTGTATCGGAAATACTCCCGTGGGGAGCCCATCACCCCCTGCGAGGCGCGGGCCATGATCCCGGACCGGGAGGAGCTGGCCGCCGTGTGGCGGTACCTGGCCAACCGGGAGGGGGAGGTCATCGACCACCCCATTCGCCTGGCCCGGAAGGTCGCCCAGGAGGGGGATCTGTGGGAATCCACCCTGCGGACGATGATCTGCCTGGAGGTGATGGAGAGCTTCGAGCTGCTCCGCATGGAGCCGGAGCCGGGGGGGATGCTCCGCATCTGCCTGCAAAAGCGGCGGGGCCAGGGGAAGGTCTCCCTGCTCCAGTCGCCCATCATCAAGCACTTGCAGGACATCGCCTGGGGCAAAGAGAGAAGCTCATAACAGCAGGAAAGGGGAGGACGCTATGGAGAGTGCGACCGGGAATCAAGTCCCTATGGAGGACAAACTAGCCGCTCGGTTTGCCGAGCTGGAAGAAAAAATCAAAAACATGCCCCAGGAGGAGCAGGACCGGGTGCGGGACGCCTACACCTACGCCAAGGAGCACCACGACGGCCAGCTCCGCAAGGACGGCTCCCCTTATATCACCCACCCCCTGGAGGTGGCGCATCTGGTGGCGGACCTGGGGCTGGACGCCGACTCCATCATCGCCGCCCTGCTCCACGACACCATCGAGGACACCGACGCCACCCATGAGGAGGTCGCCAAGCGCTTTGGCGTCACCGTGGCGAACCTGGTGGAGGGCGTGACCAAGTTAAACAAGGTCAAGTATACCTCCACGGAAGAGAAGCAGATGGAAAATCTGCGGAAAATGCTCATGGCCATGGCCCAGGACGTCCGGGTCATTCTGATCAAGATCTGCGACCGGGTGCATAACATCCGGACGCTGGAATACCAGTCCGAAAAGAAGCAGCGGGAGAAGGCTCTGGAGACGCTGGAGATCTACGCCCCCATCGCCCACCGCCTGGGTATGCAGCGGATGAAATGGGAGATGGAGGACGAGTCCCTCCGCTTTCTGGACCCCGTGGCCTACAAAGAAATTTCGGACGAGCTGGCGGCCCAGGCCAAGGCCCACGCCGCCTTTATGGAGCGGATCCAAAACGAGATCCAGGACCGCCTGAAAAAAGAGGGCATCCAAGGCACGGTCTATGGGCGGGTGAAGCACGTCTACTCCATCTACCGGAAGATGTACGCCCAGAACAAAAAGCTCAGTGAGATCTTTGATCTCTATGCCTTTCGGGTCATCGTGGATGACATCCCCACCTGTTACAGCGTGCTGGGCTGTATCCACGACATGTACAAGGCGGTCTTGGGCCGCTTCAAGGACTACATCGGCACGCCCAAGCCCAACATGTACCAGTCCCTCCACACCACCGTCATCGGCAGCGAGGGCATCCCCTTTGAGGTCCAGATCCGTACCTGGGAGATGCACCATATGGCCGAGTACGGCGTGGCGGCCCACTGGAAGTATAAGCAGGGCCTGAGCAACAAGCAGCTGGGCACCGAGGAGACCTTTGCCTGGGTGCGCCGTCTGCTGGAAAACCAGCAGGACACCGAGGCGGAGGAATACATCCGCTCGCTGAAGGTCGATCTCTTCGCCGACGAGGTCTTTGTCTTTACCCCCGGCGGCGATGTCATCAATCTGCCTGCCGGGGCGACCCCCATCGACTTTGCCTATGCCATCCACTCCGCCGTGGGCAACTCCATGACGGGGGCGAAGGTCAACGGGCGCATCGTCGGCTTTGATTACCGCCTGCGCTCCGGCGAGATCGTGGAGGTCATCACCTCCAAAAACGCCAAAGGCCCCAGCCGCGACTGGATGAAGCTGGCCAAGAGCAACCAGGCCCGCACCAAGATCCGCCAGTGGTTCAAGCGGGAGAAGCGGGAGGAAAACGTGGCTCACGGCCGCACCATGTTCGAGGGAGAGATCAAGCGCCTGGGCCTGACCATCGCCATGCTCACCACCGAGACGATGCTGCCGCACATCCTGGAAAAGGTCCGCTTCAACTCCCTGGAGGAGATGTACGCCGCCATCGGCTACGGCGGTGCCTCCGCCCAGAAGTGCGCCAACCGCGCCAGGGAAGAACTCATCCACCAGGACCGCCAGGAGGCCGAGCGCCTGGCCGCCGAAAAGGCCGAGCAGGAGGCCCGCCAGCAGGCGGAGGTCACCGCCGCCTTGGACTCCGGCGTGGCCAAGTCCGGCAACAAGAAGCACTCCGTCTCCGGCGTGATCGTGGCGGGCATGACGGAATGTATGGTCAAGTTCGCCAAGTGCTGCACCCCCGTCCCCGGAGACCCCATCGTGGGCTTCATCACCAGGGGCTACGGTGTGTCGGTCCACCGGGCGGACTGTCCCAACGCCATCAGCGGCCAGACCCGACCAGGGGAAAAAGACCGCTGGATCAAGGTCAGCTGGGACCCCGACAGCCTCAACACCTACAAGACCTCCCTGGACATCATCGCGAAGGACCGGCCCGGCCTGGCCATGGACGTGACCACGGTGATGGCCACGGCGAAGATGAATATTTTGGCCATGACGGTCAACGTCCTGCCGGACGGGTACACCAAGTTTAATCTGGTGGTGGAAGTCCGGGGGCAGGGCGAGGTCACGACCATTATGAATAAGCTCAACCAAGTGAAGAATGTGTATCAGGTGTCGCGGGTGAGCGGATAAAGAAATTCGCGGCCACCATCAAATCAAAAACGGGAACACCAGAGGAGCCGTTTGGCTCCTCTCTTTCCCGGAAAAATAAAGGAAGCGTATCAGCTATGGAACACAACTTCCAGCCCCTGCTCTTCGGCGGGGATATTAATGTTTACAGCGTAGCACGGGCCTTCCATGAGGCTTATGGAATCAAGTCTGTCTGCTATGGCAAGTTTGCCTCCGGCCCGGCCTATGGGTCCACCATCATCGACTACCGGGTCTGCCCCCAGAACGAGGACGCCGCCACCTTCCGCGAGAACGTGGCAAAGGCTGCCCAGGAGTTTGCGGACAAGACCGTGCTGGTCATCGGCTGCGGCGACAGCTACGTAAAGCTGGCCGCCGAGAACAAGCAATATTTCCCGGAAAACTGCATCGCCGCCACGGTCAGCGGGGAGCTCATCAACACCCTCATCAACAAGGAGAAGTTCTATGCCCTCTGCGATGAGTACGGCATCGACCACCCCGGCACCTTCATCTACCGCAAGGAGATGGGGCATGACTTCGAGCTGAATTTCCAGCCGCCCTACATCTGCAAGCCCGCCAACGGCGTGGCCTACTGGGAGCATCCCTTCGAGGGCAACGAGAAGGTCTTTACCTGCCCCGACCGGAAGAACCTGGAGGAGGTGCTGGATAAGGTCTATGCCTCCGGCTATCCTGACACGATGATCATCCAGGACTTTATCCCCGGCGACGACAGCTACATGCGCGTGCTGACCAACTACTCCGACCGCAACGGCAAAGTAAAGCTCATGTGCATGGGCCATGTGCTCCTGGAGGAACACACCCCCCACGGCATCGGCAACCACGCCGTCATCCTCAACGAGCCGTGCGGCCCCATCGCGGAGAAAATTAAGGCGTTTTTGGAGGACATCGGCTATGTCGGCTTCTCCAACTTCGACATCAAGTATGACCAGCGGGACGGCAAGTACAAGGTCTTTGAGATCAACTGCCGCCAGGGGCGCAGCAACTACTATGTCACCGGCGCGGGCTACAACATCGCCAAGCTCCTGGTGGAGGACCGGGTGGAGGGGAAAGAGCTGCCCTTCGTCCTGGCCGACAACCCCAGCCTGTGGCGGGTCGTGCCCCGAAAAGTTGCCTTTGAATATATCGTCTCCGACTACCACCAGGAGATGAAGCAGCTCATGCAGCAGGGGAGGGAAGTCCGCCCCCTGTTCTACGACAAAGACAAGCCCCTCATGCGGACGCTCCGCATGGAGAAGAATCTGCTGGGCCACTTCAAGAAGTTCAAGCAGTATTACGAGCGAAAGGCCTAAGCCCTTTCCCGAAAAGGAGGACACACAATGGAAGGTATCCTCGGCGTGCTGGGCGGCATGGGCCCCCAGGCCACCAATACGTTTTATCAGCGCATCATCGACCGCACCCAGGCCGACACGGACCAGGAGCACCTGCGGGTGCTCATCTGGAGCGACGCGAAGATCCCCGACCGCACTGCCGGGATCTTAGGCACCCCAGAGCAGGCAGAGGCGGTGTTTGCCCATCTGCTGGCCGACGCGAAGCTGCTGGAGGGGGCGGGATGTACGGTCCTGGCCATCCCCTGCAATACGTCTCACTACTTTGCCGACCGGCTCCAGGCCCAGCTGCACGTCCCCATCATCCACATGATCCGGGAGACGGTCAAGACGATCCAAGCCATGGGCAAGCAGACCGTGGGCATCCTGGCCACGGACGGTACGGTGCAGACGGGCATCTACCAAAACGAACTGACCGCCGCCGGGCTGACCCCCGTGACCCTGCCGGAGGAGCTGCAAAAGACGGTCATGTCCATCATCTACGATGAGATCAAGAAAGGGGAGACCGGCTCCCGCGAGAAATTCGGGGAGATCGACGCCTACCTGCGTTCCGTCGGGTGCGACTGCGCCATTCTGGGCTGCACGGAGCTGTCGGTCTACCGCACCCTCCACAGCCTGCCCCCCTTCTATATCGACGCCATGGAGATCTTGGCCGAGCAGGCCATCCTCCGCTGCGGCAAACAACTGCGGAACGTATAAGAAAGAGCCTTCCCCCAGGGGAAGGCTTTACGAAAGGACGATCAAAAACTATGGATCTTAACCTCTACCCCCTGGGGGAGTACATTCAGCTGCTCCAGCGGAAAAACCTTCAGCTAGATTTCTCCGGCGCACCCCTCACCAGAGAGGTGGCGCTGGTCAGCTGCGACTCCCGCGATGTGATCCCCGGCACCCTGTTCATCTGCAAGGGCGCCCATTTTAAGCCTGAATTTTTACAGTCCGCCAAGGAAAAGGGCGCCTTCGTCTACCTGTCCGAGAAGAAGTACGACCAGGTAGACCTGCCCTGCATCCAGGTCAGCGACGTGCGTCTGGCCATGGCCTACCTGGCGGATTTCTATTACAACCACCCCTCCGCCAAGCTGGGCGTGGTGGGCGTGACCGGCACGAAGGGCAAATCGACCACCACCTACTACCTCAAGTATATTTTTGACGAGTACCTGGCCGCCAAGAAGCAGGCCCCCAGCGGCGTCATCGGCGGCATCGAGACGTATGACGGCGTGGAGAAGTTCGAGTCCCACCTGACCACCCCCGAACCCCTGGAGCTGGAGCGGCACTTTGCCAACGCCGTGTCTTCCGGCATCCGCTACCTGAGCATGGAGGTCTCCAGCCAGGCGCTGAAATACGACCGGGTGAAGAACGTGGAGTTTGCCGCCGCCGTGTTCCTGAACATCGGCATGGACCATATCTCGCCCATCGAGCACCCGGACTTTGAGGACTACTTTGCCTCCAAGCTCCGCATCTTCGCCCAGGCGGCTGCCGCCTGCGTGAACCTGGACTGCGACCACGCCGACCGGGTGCTGGAAGCGGCCCGGAAGAGCTGCCCCCGCATCATCACCTTCTCCCAGACGGACCCCTCTGCCACCATCTTTGGCTCCCAGGTCCGAAAGGCCGGGGGAGACATTCTGTTCCGCGTGAAGACCCCCCGGTACAGCCGGGAGTTCCGGCTGACCATGCCGGGCCTGTTCAACGTCCAGAACGCCCTGGCGGCCCTGGCCGTGTGCGAGGCCGTGGGCGTGCCGGAGCAGTATGCCTTTGCCGGCCTGATGAAGGCCCGCGTGCCGGGCCGGATGGAGGTCTATGCCAACGCAGACGAAAAGGTCAGCGTGATCGTGGACTACGCCCACAACCGTCTGTCCTTCGAGACGCTCTTCCGCTCGGTGCGGGAGGAGTACCCCGGCCGCCGGATCGTCACCGTGTTCGGCTGCCCCGGCTACAAGGCCTATGACCGGCGGAAGGACCTGGGCGAAATTTCCGGGCAGTATTCCGACCTGGTCATCCTGACCGAGGAGGACCCCGGCGAGGAGCCGGTGGAGAACATTTGCCGGGACATCGCCCAGTATGTGGCGCAGGGGAGCAGCGACTACTCCATCGTCCCCGACCGCGGCGAGGCCATCAAGCAGGCCGTGATGAGCTGCGACGAGCCCACGGTCATCCTGCTCACCGGCAAGGGGGCGGAGACCCGCCAGAAGCGCGGCATCGAGTATATTGACTGCCCCTCTGACGTAGACTATGCCAAGCAGTATTTGCACGACTACGACGTGCAGCACGGCATGGACGGCATGAGCAAGGTCCGCGCCCTGCTGGACGTGCTGCCCAAGCTCCGCCAGTACGAGGGCCGGACCATTGTCATCAAGTACGGCGGCTCCGCCCTGGACGCGGCCTCCACCGATACGATTTTGGAAGACGCCGCTGCGCTGCAATCCGTGGGCGTGCGGGTGGTCTTAGTCCACGGCGGCGGGAAAGAGATCTCCTCCCTGCTGGAGCGGATGAACGTGCCCACCGTGTTTGAGAACGGCTACCGCGTGACCGACGACACCGTATTGGAGACGGCAGAAATGGCCCTCTCCGCCCGCGTGAACAAGTCCATCGTCTCCGCCCTGGACCGCATCGGCGCAAAGGCCTGCGGCGTGTCCGGCCGGGACGGGGGCCTCATCACCGCCCGGCAGAAGGACAAGGCACTGGGTCTGGTGGGGACCATCACGAAGGTGGACCCCCGGCTCCTGCGGACCCTGCTGGACAGCGGCTTCCTGCCCGTTGTCTCGCCCGTGAGCCGCAGCGAGGACGGCGGCGCCCTGAACTGCAACGCCGACGACGCGGCCCGCGCCGTGGCCGAGGCTATGGGCGCGGATAAGCTCATCTTCCTGACCGACACCGACGGCATCCTGGTGGACAGCCACAACCAGTCCACCCGCATCGCCCGCATGGACGTGGCCAGGGCCAAGGAGCTTATGGACAGCGGCCTCATCGCCGGCGGCATGATCCCCAAGACCATGAACTGCATCCACGCCGTGGAGCACGGGGTGGGGTCCGTGACCGTTCTGGACGGCCGGATGGAGCACGCCGTGCTGCTGGAAGCCATCGCGGAGAAATCCCTGGGCACCACCATGGAGAAGAAAAAGTAACGTGACCAAAGAAGGAGACCTGTCAATGGTTCAGATCGAGACTCTCCCCAACGGCGTCCGCCTGGTGACGGAAGCCATGGATACCGTGCGCTCCGCCGCCCTGGGCATCTGGGTGGGGGGCGGCTCACGGGAGGAGACGCCGGAGGAATCCGGCGCGGCCCACTTCATCGAGCACATGCTCTTTAAGGGCACCCAGCGCCGCACGGCCCAGGACATCGCCAGGGAGACCGACGCCATCGGCGGGCAGATGAACGCCTTTACCACCAAGGAGTGTACTTGCTTCTACGGCCGGGTCCTGGATGACCACCTGCCCCAGGCGCTGGACATCCTCTTTGATATGGTCTACTGCTCGTCCTTCGCCCAGGAGGCGGTGGAGACCGAGCGGGGGGTCATTTTAGAAGAGATCGACATGTATGAGGACACCCCGGATGACCTCTGCGCCGAAAAGCTTTTCGGGGCCGTCTTTGCCGGCAGCCCGCTGGCCCGGCCCATTTTGGGACGGGAGGAGACCCTGGCTCCCATGACGGGGGCGTTTCTCAAGGCCTATCACGACGCCCACTACCGGGGGGACAACACCGTTGTGGCCCTCACGGGCAGCTTTTCCCAGGAAGTCCTGGAGGACATTCGGCGTCGTTTTTCCGCCCTGCCTGCGGGTAGGGCACCCGCCCCGGTCCCGGCGGCGTATACCCCGGCCTTTGTCGCCACCCCCAAGCCCATCGAGCAGAATCACCTGACCCTGGCCTTTCCGGGGCTGGACTACAACTCCCCCAAGCGCTTTGCCTTGCAGCTCTTGTCTGCGATCTTGGGCGGCGGCGTGTCCTCCCGGCTGTTTCAGCAGGTGCGGGAGCAGCAGGGGCTTTGCTACTCCATCTACTCCTACGGCGCAGGCCACGCGGAGACGGGGGTCTTCTGTATCTACACGGCCCTGAACAAGGAGACCGAGGCCAAGGCCCTGGCCACCATCCGCCGGGTCATCGACGACTTCCTGGCCAAGGGCCCCACCACCGAGGAGCTGGAGCGGGCCAGAGAGCAGTCGAAGGCCAACGTCATCATGGGCCTGGAATCCACCCAGTCCCGTATGAGCCACGCAGGGCGGTCGCTGCTCTTTTCCGGGGAAATTTTGACCCCGGAGCAGATCCTCGACGCCTACGACCGTGTCACACGGGAGGACGTGGTGGCCCTGGCGCAGGAGATCTTTGCCTGGGACAGGGCGTCCCTGTCTGCCGTGGGCCAGGTGCGGACGGCGGAGGAGTACCGGCAGTTGGTGCTGGGATAAGTTAAGATTTTTTGGACGCAAAACCCCCTGCCGGTCGGCAGGGGGTTTTGACGTAAATTAGGATCATAGGATCATCGCTGTTGTTTTTTCAGCATCCGAATGTCCTGGCCGAAGAAGACCAGGGTCTGATACATCCCCTCCAGGCGGGAGGCCACCTGGGCGGAATAGCGCTGGCGGATGGCGTCCAAGCTCAGGTTGGAGGAGATAACGGTGTGTTTATTTTCGACCAGGCGCGTGTTGATGACCTCATACAGCGCCGCCTGGGTGAAGGGAGAGGTGAACTCGCTGCCCAGGTCGTCTAAGATGAGCAGGTCGCAGGTGAGGTACCGGCGGGTGTCGGCCCCAGCCTGGCGGGCGTCTTCGCCGAAGCGGATGAACTTGCGGGCCTCGAAGCGGGCAAAGACGTTGGAGGCGGTGTCATAGACCACAGAATAGCCCTTTTCCGAGACCACGCGGGCGATGCAGGCGGAGAGAAAGGTCTTGCCCAGGCCCGGTGCGCCGCAGAGGAAGAGGTTTTTGTGGGGGTAGGTGTCAAAAAACTCCGCGTAGCTCCGGCAGCAGCTCAGGACCATCTCCATGCTCTCGCGGGGCGAGCGGCGAAACTCCGGCCAGACCTGGCGGTCGTAGTAATCCAACCGGAAGGTATTGAAGGACTGGTCCCCCAGGTCCAGTAGGGAGGACAGCTCTGCGATCTGCTCCTGCTGGCAGAGCGACTTCAGGCAGGAGCACATCTTGGGTCCCTTCCAGCCCCGGTCGTTGCAGAGGGGGCAGAAGGGGGTCTCGTCCAGGGCGTCGGGGGGATAGCCGGCCTCGTGGAGCAGGGCGGCCTCCTCGTCCTGGAGGGCTAAATTTTCCCGGCGGAGCTTGGCCAGGGTCTCCTCCCGGCCCAGTCCCTGGCGCAGGGAGGCGGCCAGGATCTTCGGGGCAGTCGTCCGCAGCTGGCGGTCGATCTCCTCGGTGCGGGGAAGGGCCTGGTAGATGGCCCGGCGCTGGCGGTCCTGGCGGTCCCGGTGGGCCTGCTGGGCCTGCTTTAAGCGGGCCTCGGCCCGGCTCAGGATGGATTCACTGTATGCCATGGATCACGGCTCCTTTCCTGGGGTTCCTGGGGGTTGGGCGGCGCGGGCCAGCTCCTGGAACATGCGGTCCACGTCGGAGGAGGCCACGGGGCTGGCGCCGCTGGGGGCGGGGGACGGCCCGGCGCTGGGGCGGGCCTGGGGCTTCTGATAGACCGGCCGGCGGCCCCGTTCCGTGGCCTCCACGGCGGCGGGGGGGGTCAGCCCCTCCTTGTGCCAGCGGTTCAAGATGCTGTTCATATAGCTCCACTTAAATTCCTGGAGGTTGAAGAGGGTGCGGTCGCGGGCCAGGAGCAGCAGCTCGTCGGAAAAGCCCAGACGGATCCAGCTCTCCAGATAGTCCCGCTCCTGGGGCACGGGGGTGCGGCTCTCGCCAAAGAGGAGCTGAAGGATCTCGGTCCCCCGGCTGTCCAGGCGGCTCATGCGCTGGAGGTGGGCGTCGGCGGCGTCCAGGGTGGTGATGCCGGCCTTTTCCCACTTGACCGCCTCCCGGCGGATCAGGGGCAGGGTGGTGGTGCGGCCGGGGCCGCCCTTTTTGGCCTTTTCGTTGCACCAGCCCGCCAGGGTCAGGATGACCTCCGGGGGCAGGCCCAGGAAGTCATAGATCATATACAAAATTTTCAGGTCGGAGGGGGAGAGGATCTTTCCCAGCAGATGCTCCATGGCCGGGACCAGAGACTTGAATTTTTCGTTGTTCATGGCCTGGGCGATGTCCTCGCTGGTGTACTCCGGGGGCCGCTCGTCGGCCAGCTTCACGGGCCGCTGGGGGGCCACCGGCGTGTCCGAGCGGAGCAGGCCAAGCTGGATGAGAACGCTGCGGGCGGCCTCCACCCGCTCCGCGCCCCAGGGGAGCGCCCCGCTGGTCTGGCCCGCGGCCAGACAGAGATAGAGCAGGGCGGCGTCGCCGTTGCCGGATTTGGACAGCTTTTCCACCGCCTTGCGGTGCAGGCCGATGATATTGCCGGGCAGAAGCAAGTCTTTTGCCATGGGCAGGGCCTCCTTTCATGGGAAGAAATGATCTGCCTTATTGTACCGAAAAATCGCGGGTTCGTAAAGAGGGCAGGAAAAGAGTCTATGCCCTTTTGGGGATAGGGGAGAAGAGAATTCGATGAAAATTGACAAGCTCTCTGATTTTATGCTAAAAGCGGTAAATAAGAAGTAGTGTACCGATGTTACAGAAATGAAATATGGTGCCAGGGGCGAGAAAGCCTATCTCAGCGCTATTCTGGACTTGAAGAGCAGAGATATTGTTTCCTTTGCAATTGGCAGGCACAACAACAACCAGCTCGTATTTGAAACCTTCAATTGGCAATCCAGAAGTACCCAGATGCACACCCATTGTTTCATAGTGACCGGGGCTTCCAGTACACGAGCAAGCAGTTCAAGGACATGCTGGAAAAACAGGGAATGCGGCAAAGCATGTCTCGTGTTGGCAGATGCGTTGACAATGGTCCGATGGAGGGCTTCTGGGGCATCCTGAAGTGTGAGATGTATTATCTAAACCATTTTGAAACCTATGAGGAACTTGTTCATGCTGTAGGCCATTTATCCATTACTACAACCACCAGCGACGTCAACACCGGCTAAATTGCCTTGCACCAATGGATTACCGCAGCTTGCTGGAAGCTGCATAAAAGAAAACCAGGACCTCATTTCTGAAATCCTGGAAAAACTTTTTGTTTTTTCATCTGTCTACTTGACAGGGAGCGGTTCATCACTTCTTTTTGTCATCGTTATGATGCTGCTGTTTGGGGACAGGATAGCTTACACTCAGTATACCAAAGTTCGACAGGTTCTGCAAGCAGAAAGCGCTTTCTCGGACAGCAGGCGAAATACTGGACCTTATCGGCAGAATATGCTATCCTGTTCGTAATAAGACAGGGAAAGAGAGGGATTTTTATGGTACGATACCTGCATTCGATCCTCCTGGCCGGACTTCTGGCTGGGGTGCTGGCCCTGGGTCTGGGTGTTGGCGCTGCGGCCACGGCCCCGATGGAGCCGTTTGTCCCACCGAAAGCCCCCACAGAGCCAAGTGATCCAGAGACAAACGGCGAGATGTACGGCTGGGGTACAGGCGGTGCCAGCCTCGTCTACGACCGCTCTGTCTGGTATGTCCGCGAGAAGAAGACCAGGGGCATCAACAGCGGGGAGTGGCAGAGCGAGACCTATAATGAACACGGTGACATCGTCGGTCGGGCGTACTCCTCTGGTAAGAAGCTTCATTTCCGCCATTGCTACACGCCTGACGGGGCGCTTCTTTCGGATGCGAGCCAGTCCTGTGTCTATGATGAGCAGGGGCGGCTGATCGACTACACGAACCTCGTGGATGATATTTGGATGGGCGGACCGATCCGCTATCACTTCACCTATCGCTACGGCACCGATGCCGAGGGCCGGACCTATGGTGAAAAAGTCGATGCAGACACCGGTCTGCCCCTGCTTCGCACCACCTTCGATGCCCAAGATCGTCCGATTCAGATCGTCGATCTGGACAAAAACGGGAACGCGACCGACGACGGCGTGCAGTATACCTACGACGCAGCGGGCCGTCTGACGAAGCGCGAGATCTGGGGCCGCAATACCTGCACCTGGAGCTACGACGATGCAGGGCATCTGATCGCCTATACCGATACTCCCTCCTGGGGGGAACCCGTGCGTGTGCGCTATGACTACGACGACAGGGGCTGCTTCCTCGGGGCCTATTATGGCGACAGCACGACACCGCGCACGACCTTCCACTACGACGCGCAGGGACGGCTCATCTCCTGGGAACGGGACGAATATTCTTGCCGGTATACTTATAATGAAAAGGGACAGCTCCTGCGTGCGACTTCCGAGGATGGACGCTGGCAGGAATTCTCCTATGACGCCGAGGGCAGGACAGCCTCCATCCGGTCGGACTCCGCCGAGACCACCTATCGCTACGCCCGGTACGGCAGCTTTCTGGATGTGGATGAGAGCGACTGGTATGCCCCGTATATCCAGAGCATGGCCGACAAAGGTCTGTTAAAGGGGATGGAGGACGGGACCTTTGCCCCCAACGCGAACATGACCGTCGCCGAGGCGATCACCCTGGCCGTCCGCATGGCCGCAGACGAGGGGCAGAGCTTCCGACAGGGGCAGCCGTGGTATCAGGTCTATATTGATTGGGCAAAGACGCACGATCTGCCGTGGGAGTACGCCGACTACAACGCGAAGATCACCCGGACTGAGTTTGCCCAGCTCTTCGCGGCGGTGTATCGCAGCAGTGAGACAATGCAGAAAACGGTGCAGCCGATCAACACCGTGCCGGACGGCTCCATCCCCGATGTGGCGATGGACGATGCGAACGCGGCGGACATCTACCTGCTCTACCGTCTGGGCGTCCTGGCGGGCAGCGATGAGGCGCACCACTTTGCGCCAGACAGCCAGATCCTCCGTAGCGAGGTGGCAGCAATCGCCTGCCGTCTGCTCAACGAGGGCCGCCAGAGCTTCTCTATCACATGACAAGCTGTTTATAACACTTATATAATTATTTCCAATCGAGATCACGCACGCGAAGCCGGGAGCTTTTCCGGCGGTATCCCCGCCAGCAGCAGCACCCCGGCCCAGGCCAGCACCAGCTCCGGGGCCACCCCCGCAAAGCCCCGCAGGGGGATTCGAGCAAAATTGACAAGCTCTCTGATTTTATGCTAAAATAAGTCTGCCCTGTTTCCAGGGCAGGAAAGAGCGCTGTGATCATACGGCAGGCGGTTCGGCCACTCCCTCCGAAAGGAGGTGACGCCTATGCCGATTATTTTGACGTTGCATGTCTTCGGACTTACCGTGACGATCAGAATAAAAAAGCAAAACCGCCACTCGGCCAAGTGACGGTTTTGTTGACATAAGTGATATGTCCAATAACACCATTTCGGGCTGAACCGCTTGTCGCAGCGCCCTTTCTTTACATTTATGGTAACAGGGAAATCTTTTTTTGTCAAGTTCTCTGCCACGGGAAAATACACCGGGCGGGGAACTTTTTTTGCTGTCATAGCATATCTAGGATGATCGAGAGCAGGTCTTGGATCTGCTTGCGGTTTTCTGGTTTTAGATCTGTGATGCGGCGTGCAATGGCCAGGGCCTCTTGCTCCTGTGCGTCCAGGCCGAATAAGATCCGGTCTGCGCTGACGCCAAGCAGGAGACACAGGCGCTGCAATGTTTCCAGGGAGATCCCGGAAACGCCGCGCTCGATCGCGCTGAGGTGGTTCGGCGTGATGTCCAGTAATTCCGAGAGGGTGTCCTGCGTGTACCCTGCCTCTTCCCGAACGAGTTGGATATTATTTCCGACCGCAATGTTGATCTCCTTTTTCTCTCGCATAGCCTCACCGCCCTTGTGTTTAGTCTAACCAATGACGGTGCCATTATAAACATTGCAATATCGTTGATTTTTCTAACGACAGTGCATTGACTATTTGGGGGAGACGGTGGTAAAATGGCGTTGTTTTGTGGCCCCTGGCGGTGACGTTCTAGAACTGCGAAGGGTCAGTCTTTCCTATATACCATTTTCCCACGTGACAAGAGAGGAGAGCTTATGAAAAAACAACTAGTATCCATCCTGCTGACGCTCTGCATGGTGCTTCCCCTGATGCCGACAGCGGCATGGGCAGCGGAAAAACCTGCGGATGCCCCTGTTCTCGTCGAACAGGGTGATTCGTCGGCTGCAGCAGCCGAAAAACCTGCGGCAGCACCGGCAGAAAAGGAAACAGAAACTCCAGCACCGGAGCCGCTTCCTACCGAAATCGCTTTGTGCTCCTACAAAAGTACGAATGGTACCGAAGGAGATAAGGTATCTTTAGCGGCAGCGGTAACGGCACTGAATGAAAACGGCGGCGGCACGATTACTGTGACAAGCAGCGGTTTGCCTGATGAAGATAAAAGCAAGAGCCATCATCTGGAAGTCGAAGAGGATATTACCATTATCCCGCAGGCGAATAATCCGGTTACTGTGTATGCAGACGGCGTTGTATTCTCGCTAAGACAGGGCAAAAAAGGAAAATTGACGATAGGTCAGCAGGGAATGGACGCAGGATTGCTGACATTTGATGGATTAAATAAAGTCAGCACCTTTATAGCTGCAGCGACGCCTGATAAAGAATATCAGGGATTACGGCAGGTTGAGATCAATGACGGCGTTGTATTACAGCACTTCACAAACTCTGTTATCGGTGGATCGGATTTCTATCTTTCGGGAAAATACCTTGATGGTTGCATTGATCTGACGATGCATGGTGGTGAGATCTGTAACAATACGCTGAAAACTAAAACATCGGGAATAGATCGAATCGGCTCTGTGGCAGTTCGCTGCAGCAAATTTTACATGGATGGTGGATCGATCCATGATAATACAGCTGATATCGGCATTATTGTTGTCTGCAAGAGAGCATCAACATCTCAAGACGGTCCTGCAATAATTACCGGTGAAGCGAAGATTTATAATAACAGCCACGATCCGGATGGAGTTAGCACGACCAGTTCAATCATAAGTAGTGGATATGATATTATCCTGTCTGGCAATGCCGAAATATATGGCTGTCATGACACCGTAGATCTGGTAGATTCCTTTGCTGATATTACTTTGGAGGATCAGGCAAAAATCCACGATTGTACCAGTACAGGAGGTCAGTTGGGATATTCTGCTGTTACCGGTTACAATATTACGATGGCTGATGACGCATCTATTTACAACTGTACTTCTGAAGCAGGTGGTGCAGTGAATGCTTACTATAAATTTGAGATGAGCGGAAGGGCTTCTATTCGCAAGTGCACGACACTGCGGGCAATCGAAAACTATCCAGTAGCGGGTATCGCTGTAGACGCAGGAATGTCTCCCTATTTCAATGACAAGGAAAACAGTTTCGTTATGCGGGATGATGCTGTGATTTCAAACTGCAGCGGCCCTGGTGAAGCTGGCGGTGTTTATGTAAAAAATGGATGCGCTCTTATGAGCGATCGTGCAAAAATCGAGTACTGCTCGACTCCTCCGTTGGCAGATTATGAAAAAATATATACTCTCTCTACGCCTTTGAGCACTGGTGGCATCTATATGTTGAGCGGATCTTTGACCATGTGTGGTCAATCCAAGATTGACCATTGCTCTACATATGGCATGGGCGGCGGAGTTTATATGGCATATGCCAGCGGCGATGCTACACTGAAAGATCAGGCCTCTATCACGAATTGCACTGCTTTTGTTGATACAAGCCTTGATGATCTGATCGATGTGTACAAAGCTGGCGGATTGTATGCTGAAAAATCCAATATTACCATGGAAGCGGGCACCAAAATTACCGGTTGCAAAGGTGTAATAGGTGGTATCGGCGCTGAGGCAGGACTTTTTGACCAAGAGACAATCAATATTCGGATTGACGGAGAGATCAGCGGAAACGCAGGAAGAGTCGGAGGCGGTATCTGCGGCCTGAAAAGTGTAGAACTCACGCTGGGCGATACAGCCGTTGTTCAGAATAACACGGCTACGGTTGCTGGTGGCGGCATCGCACTGTTCAGCTATTTCGGCGAAACCATGCCCGCCTCTACACTTACCTTAAATGGTGCATCTATTATCAAAAACACAGCACCGCTGGGCGCAGGTGTATTCCTGCCGAATAAAGCAGATATCCCGGAAACTCCTGTTTTTAGAACGTCGAATGCTCCTGAACATGCAACCCCCAGCAGTGCGACGATCACAGACGGCACGGAAATTATCGAAAATACAGCAAAAAATCCGGAGGGCGGCACTGCTACCGAATTCCATGGCGGCGGTCTGTTCCTTGGCTGGAATACCAAAACGAATATTTCCGGCGCAGTCAAAATTTTCGACAATGTCGATGCAAATAATTTGCCCAATAATATGTACCTGCGAAAAGCTCCGGACTTTGACGTTGAAACCCCTGTTCCGCTACCGTCGGAACAAGAAGAACTGGATAAGCTGCAAAAATACTTGGCGAATGCACTGGAAGCGTCTGCAAAAGAGAAAGTAGAGGCAGAAATTACCGGTGCATCCCCAAATGATATTTTGGCGCTATTGAAGGCGTTAGGATTGGCATCTGAGAATGAAACATTAGAAACATTAACGGTTGATGAGATAAAAAGTCGATTCGCAAAATTTGAATGTGATTTCTATATGATTCCCTATTATATGATTCAAACGGAAGACGGTGTCCCGGGTCTCGTCACTCAGTATAAAAAGAACTCAGATTTTACGCCGACTTATGATAGCTTCAACGCAATCTGTGCCCAATTGATTACAGAGGATACCCTTAATGCATGGGGCCGAATGACGTATGTGCTATTATCGAATGATAATGATAATGATAGAAAGGAACTGAATCAGGTTGCAGAAACGTTAGGCCTTATCCAGAATGGCGACACTTATGAAGGTACCGTAACAGAATTTGCGAAAGCCTTTGCTCAATATTCTAAAACGAATCGTTACCTCTTACAGTTGATGTGTGAGAACTTTGGTATGGAACTGGCTGTAGATGTTAGCAACGAGACATTTGGAGAATGGTGGGGTGTAAAGCCTGCAACCGATGTTTTATCGGAGCCAGATGCCCGCGTTTCTGTTTCGGGTCCTCTGGCAGGCGGTCAGATCGGTGTGATTACAGAAGGCGCCAAGTATGGCCGTGTCGTTGCGGAGAGAATCAATAATTATACTCTTACAGAGGAAGATCTGGCGATTTTCAGCAGCGATGATCCGTTCTACGACGTAGTGCGCCATCCGTATAAGAGTCATCAGTTCATCTTGAAGCCTCGGGAAACTGCCAACAACGGCAATGGCGGTAGCGGCAGCCACTCGACCAGGAAGTACACGCTGACGTATGAATCCAACGGCGGCACGGCTTACAAGGATGAGCGCTATTCCTCCGGCACGAAGGTGACGCTGGATAAGGTCCCTATCCGCGAGAGCTATACGTTTACCGGCTGGTACGCGGATCAGGAGCTGACCGACAAGATCACCAGCGTGACGATGAACAGCGACAAGACGGTCTATGCAGGCTGGGTGGCGACCGGTGTTCCGGATATGCTCAACGGCGACGATCACTACGCCTATGTGATCGGTTACCCGGACGGAAACGTTCACCCGCAGGGGAACATCAGCCGCGCAGAAACGGCGACGATCTTCTTCCGATTGCTCAAAGCGGACACCCGCGACGGCAACCTGACGGCAGAGAATGTTTTTGCCGACGTGGCCAACGGCAAGTGGTTCAACAAGGCAGTCTCCACCATGGCAAAGCTGGGCATCGTGAAGGGGCGCAGTGCGGAGAGCTTTGCTCCCGACGCGCCCATCACCCGCGCGGAGTTTGCTGCGATCTGCGCTCGCTTTAACACCAAGCCGACCAACACCAGCAACAGCTTCTCCGACATTTCCGGCCACTGGGCGGAAGCAGAGATCGAGAGAGCCGTGGCCTTCGGTTGGATCGCAGGCTATCCCGACGGCACCTTCCGCCCCGACACCTACATCACCCGCGCGGAGGCGATGACGATGATCAACCGTGTGCTCTGCCGTATGCCGCAGGATGAGAAGGATCTGCTGCGTACGATGGTGGTCTGGCCAGACAACAAGCCCACGGATTGGTACTATCTCGCCGTGCAAGAGGCGACCAACAGCCATGAGTTTGAGCGCAAGGGCGCGGTCAACGAAAAGTGGACGAAGCTGACCAGCGCACCGGACTGGACGCGGTATCAGTAACAGCAAGAACGAATTTTTCTGCATTTCCCCGCCCGATGGATTTTTCCGGGGCGGGGAAAAGTTTCTCTTTTCATTGCTTCGGCGGTGTGTTATAATTTAACCTGTACTAGCATGGGCACTTGCCCAGCGTTCTTTTACTTATGAAATATTATCAAAGGAGCGATTTACCAATGGAACTGGAAACCGTACTGTATCGCGTTGAGGGCCCCGTTGCCGTCATCAGCCTGAACCGCACCAAGGCTATGAACTCTCTGAACAAGCAGATCTTCGCCGATCTGACCACCGCCTTTAACGCCGCAAAGGACGACGCTGCTGTCCGCTGCGTCGTGATGAACGGCGAGGGCCGCGCTTTCTGCGCTGGTGGCGACATCGCTGAGATGAAGACCATCAACACTGAGCCTGCCTTCTTCGACTTCATGACCGTTGCCGGCGAGTTCACCACCCTGCTCAACACCTTCCCCAAGCCCGTCATCGCTGCTGCTCACGGCGCCATCGCCGGTGCCGGCACCTCTCTGGTCATGGGCGCTGACATCGCACTGGTGGCTGACAACGCCATGTTCATCGTGGCCTTCGGCCAGGTGGGCCTGATCCCCGACTGCGCCTGCCACTATCTGCTGCCCCGCGTCGTTGGCCCCAACCGCGCCAAGGAGCTGATGCTGACCCAGCGTGCCGTCAAGGCCGACGAGATGCTGACCCTGGGCATCGCCAACAAGGTCGTTCCCGCTGACCAGCTGATGGAAGAGGCCATGAAGCTGGCCAACAAGATCGCCAAGGGCCCCCTGAACTGCTACACCATGTCCAAGGCTCTGATGAACAAGGCCCACGAGACCACCTTCGAGGAGCTGCTGAAGGAAGAGACCGCCATGCAGGCCGCTGCCCGCATGAACCCCAACGCTGAGGAAGGTCTGTCCGCTTTCCTGGAGAAGAGAAAGGCCAGCTTCCAGTAATTTCTGGTGCAACTTTTTTGAATTCATGCAGTATTCATAAAAAAATGCATAAATTCTCGAAAGTAAGACAGCGCAGAGGGTTTCTGCGCTGTCTTTTTTCGATTTTTTAGGAAAAGGCCTTGCAAGGGGACTGCATACTGTGTATAATGTGTTCTGTTCTCGATCTTGTAAACGCAGAACAAAAATGAAAAGAGGTTACTGTATCATGAAAAAACTGCTTTCTGTCCTGATGGCCGCCGCGATGCTGGTCGGCGTGCTGTCCCTGGCAGGCTGCGGCGGCAACGGCGGCGAGACCACCACGGATCCCGCTGCCGACGCTGACAACAGCGCTGCCACCACCGAGACCGCTGGGGACCTGACCACCGTCACCGCCGGTAAGCTCACCATGTCCACCAACGCCCAGTTCCCCCCCTATGAAATGGTCGCAGACGACGGCAGCTTCGAGGGCATCGACATCGAAGTGGCTGACGCCATCGCCAAGAAGCTGGGCCTGGAGCTGCAGGTCGATGATATGGACTTCGACGCCGCCCTGCTGGCCGCCCAGAACGGCAAGAGCGACATGGTCATGGCTGGCGTGACCGTGAACGAAGAGCGCCAGGCCGTCATGGACTTCTCCGACAGCTACGCCAAGGGCGTGCAGGTCGTCATCGTGCCTGAGGACTCCGACATTCAGTCCATCGACGACATGGACGGCAAGATGATCGGCACCCAGCGCGGCACCACCGGCTACATCTATTGCTCCGACACCCCTGAAAACGGCGGCTTCGGCGAAGAGCACGTCACTGCCTATGACGACGGCGCCACCGCTGTCAAGGCCCTGCTCAACGGCCAGGTGGACTGCGTCGTCATCGACAACGCCCCCGCCCAGGAGTATGTGAAGGCCAACCCCGGTCTGAAGATTCTGGACACCGAGTTTGCCAACGAGGACTACGCCATCGGCGTGGCCAAGGGCAACACCGCTCTGCTGGACGCCATCAACGGCGCTCTGAAGGAGCTCATCGACGACGGCACCGTCCAGAGCATCATTGACAAGTACATTCCCGCAGAGGCTGCCAACTGATCCCGCGTCAGTTTCGCCGAAACGGAACCCCACGCAAAGCGGGCGGTCTTTGTTGGCCGCCTGCTTTGACTTTTCAAAAGAGAGAGGAGAATGTCCGTGAACTGGGCACAGCTCTATGCCGACCTGTCTGCGCAGCTCCAAGCCCATGTGGATCTGCCCTTCTACCAGGACTTTTTCGTCAATTTTTACCGGGCCTTCATTGATGGGGCACGCTGGAAGCTCTATCTGTCCGGCCTGCGCATGACCATTGAGGTCACGGTCCTGGCCCTCATCATGGGCATTATTCTGGGTGTGATCGTCGCCGTCATCCGCACGGCCCACGACCAGCAGCGGCCCGGCCGCCACAACCCGATCCTGTTCCTGCTCAACACCATCGGGACCATCTACACCACCGTCATCCGCGGCACGCCGATGATCGTCCAGATGCTTATCATGGGCAGCATCATCTTCGCCAGCAGCCGGAACTTCACCGTCATCGGCACCATCGCCCTGGGCATCAACTCCGGCGCTTACGTCGCTGAGATCATCCGGGGCGGCCTCATGTCCCTGGACCCCGGCCAGGCGGAGGCAGGGCGCTCTTTGGGTCTGAACTACTTCCAGACCATGCGCTTCATCGTCATTCCCCAGGCGTTTAAGGCCATTCTGCCGGCCCTGGGCAATGAGTTCATCACCCTCTTCAAAGACACCGCCCTCATCACCGTCATCGGCGGCAAGGAGCTGCTGTACGCGGCCAAGGCCGTGGGCGCGAAGACTTACAGCGTGACCTACCCCTACCTGGGCGCGGCGGCGATGTACCTGGTCCTGGTCATCATCCTGACCTGGCTCCAGGGTAAACTGGAAAGGAGGCTGCGGCAAAGTGATCGACGTTAAAAACCTCTCCAAGTCCTTCGGGGACCACCTGGTCCTGGACGATATTTCGGCCCACATCAGCCCCGGTGAGAAAGTGGTGGTCATCGGGCCGTCCGGCTCCGGCAAGTCCACCTTCCTGCGCTGCCTGAACCTGCTGGAGACGCCCACCAAGGGCACCATCACCTTCGAGGGCACGGACATCACCGACCCCAAGACGGACATCAATCTCGTCCGCCGTCAAATGGGCATGGTCTTCCAGCACTTCAACCTCTTCCCCAACATGACCGTGAAGAAAAACATCACCCTGGCCCCCGTCCAGACGGGCCGGATGAAGCAGGAGGAGGCCGACAAGCTGGCCATGGAGCTGCTGGAGCGCGTGAACCTGGTGGAGAAGGCCGACGCCTACCCCAACCAGCTCTCCGGCGGCCAGAAGCAGCGCATCGCCATCGTCCGCGCCCTGGCCATGAAGCCCAAGCTCATGCTCTTCGACGAGCCGACCTCCGCCCTGGACCCGGAGATGGTCGGCGAGGTCTTGGACGTCATGAAGCAGCTGGCACAGGAAGGCATGACCATGGTCGTCGTGACCCACGAGATGGGCTTTGCCCGCGAGGTGGGCGACCGCGTCCTCTTCATGGCTGACGGCAAGATCCTGGAGCAAAACACTCCAGAGCAAATCTTCACCAACCCCCAAGAGGAGCGGACGAAGGTGTTCCTCTCCAAGGTGCTCTAACCTTCAAAAAGCACAAAAAAGAAAGGCCGTCTTGACAGGACGGCCTTTCTGGGCTATACTGAAACCATCAGGGGTGACTGGTGACGGTCGCTCTCTCAGATAGTTAAATCATCATACGATGACTGTAACCGCTCGGAGGCTAGGTGCAAGGCTCCCATTTTGTTGGACATTATGGTAAAATAGTGTCTAACAGAATGGG
>OLNW01000043.1_pt1 | contig 155131 bp, 108 predicted proteins | sample 1672121 | NCBI WGS metagenome assembly OLNW01 (sample SAMEA3136648, study PRJEB25190) | human gut metagenome
GCGCACGCTTGGAAAGCGTGTTGGTGTAACAGCCTCACGAGTTCGAATCTCGTATTCTCCGCCCGGATTGGAACCCCGAAAACCGTTGGAATCATTCGGTTTCTGGGGTTCCTTCTTTTCCACTCCGTTTTCCGGTTCCTTCCAGATTCCCTCCGAATGCTTCTTTCGTTGGCCTCGGTTTTTGAATCGTCCCGTATCGCAAGTCTCACGTGTACGGGCCGGCATCCAGGAAAGTCCCTGATTGCCATGCTGCGGCTTATTGGTGCCAGTCTGTGGTCTCAATAATGGGATTGTTTGCCCTCATATGTCGATATTTGATTGCGATTCGGTGGGGGAGTTGCGTACATCGTCGTTTTACGCGCACTTTTGCGCTGCGCTACGTTACGCTCGAAATCGTGACGTTGAGAGAAAGAAGCACGACGATGGTTGACAAGACGGCTGCCGGCAGCCAGCAGACTGACCAACGCGATGCTGATACTCGTGACTCTCTGGCGGCGCTTGCCCGACGCCGTTCGAATTCATCGCCAATCGTATTGCAGAGTGATGTGCAGGCCGCTCCGCAGGAAAAGCAGGAAAAACAAGAAAAGCAGAGCGAAGCTGGGTCTGCCTTGCAAACGGGCGAGGATGCGAATGATGACGCGAATCGTGCGGAAGAATCGCAAACCGTGAAAGAAAAAGACGCTGCGGATGGTCCTGATAATACGCAGCAGCCGCAGATGGCATCCATAAGCGCCATCACAACGCAGGTTTTGCCACCAAGCTTTATTCCGACCGCAACCGGTCGTATTCGTCCCGTAACGGGCGCTTTTCCCGCAGTTCAGTCCGCTTCGCAGACGGAACAGGCGCAGCGCAGGCGATCCATCCGCTCGTTGGCCGCGGGGTCGTTGCGTAGAACCAACATCGGCAATGCTGAAAAGGCCGGCGATGTGGGGAGCGCGGGTAGTGCCGGACGGACGGCGGGGAATGGCGATACGCCGTCGCCGCGAATCGCCAGCAGCGCTCCCCATTATGCGAATTGACCAGTGGACTGATCAGAACGGCCAACGTAACAAATCAGTGGGAATACTGGACATACACGCGGTTCACGCACGGTACGCGCGCTTCGCGCTGCATTGTACGTCGCTGTACTACGTCATTCCAATTGAATCGCAACAATGCGTATAGCAGATGAAAAGCACATACGAAAAACGCGCATGAAAAAACGGTCCCGATATATTCGAGACCGTTTTTCATGAGTCGATGAAGCAAACGCTGTCCGGCAGCGAGCCGGCTCAGTCTTCGCTGGTTTCGCGCTTATACTGCACGAACGTCTTCATGGCGTAGGCAAGGCCGGCAAGCAGCAGAATGGCTGCGCAGGCAAGGGAAATGCCGATGCCGGTTTGTGCAAGCTGTCCATATTCCGACTTGGTCAGCGCGCCGGTGGACGCGGCGGTTTGATCGCCGGAAGCTGTGACGGATCCAGTTGCAGCACCATTCGCGCCAGTGTCGGCAGCCGTGCGCACAGTGCCAGTGGTGCCGTTGACTCCAGTAACGGTCGTACCGGCATTCGTTCCAGCCGTGGTGCCATGCGTGCCGGTAGCAACGGATGAGCCGCCCTGCTGACCCGTCTTGGAGTTCGCGTCCTTCAGCGCCGCGATGAACGACTGATGCCACTGGTGGCTGCTCGCCGCGAACGCGTCATGCCTCGTCTTGAGTTCGTCGTGGGTCTCCTTCATATCGGCATGCATCTGGTTGAGGTGGGCCTGCGTGTCCTGCATATCCTGATGCAGAGCGTCGTGACGCTCCTGACCGCGCTTGACCGCGCCGTCAATCGCATTCTTTATATCCTCGCGGTCCTCCTGGTAGTTCTTCCAGGCCTGCTCGCCGTACTGGCGAAGCGCGTCGGCGTCCTCGTGCGCGTTCTGATGCAGCTGCTCGGCGTGCTGCTTGGCGGTTTCCATATCCGACTTGATCTGCTGATTCGTCTTGTTCAAGTGCTGCACGGCCTCGCACGCCTGATCGGTGCACACGGCCATATCCTGGTCGATCTGCCCGCTGATGGTGGTGCTGCCGGCCAATCCGTCCGTAGACGGTGCGACTTCACTGGCCGAAGCCGCGGAAGGCAAGGCGGCCATGCCGATGGTTAATATTCCCGCCGCTGCAGCTGCTGCAATACGATTCCTCATGGTGATTCCTCTCCTGCGCACGTTTGCATTCGATCTGTGATTGTGCGCTCGCGTTCGTTCCGTATGCCATAGTAGGAGGGGAATGTGCCTAAATAAACCGGTGGAAAAATGACATTTGTCTAGTTTCTGCGATGCTGCAGCAGTCTTCATAGTTTAAGCGGGAAACCAGAATCCAAACCAGAAGCCGGAACAGCCTGCTCAAAACATGACCAAGCAGGCCAAGCAACGGCTCAGACCGCCCGTACTTATCCCGCCCGTATTGGTTTATCTAGCGGCGGCCCCCAACAAAGATCACTCAACAATAGTAATGAATGGGCTAGCCGGCAGATTAAAGTCGTTGTACAGCATGCTCGCGCACTTCGGATTGCCACTGAACAGGTAACGTACTTGGGTTATACCGCTGAGATTGTCAAGTGGCGTTCCATTGGCCGCGCTGAGCACCACCTGGTTGCCTCTGATGATGGCGTTGGCCGGTACCCATTGCCCGGAAGAGTTGGCAACCTCGAATCCCTGCAATGCCGCAGTCGTTGGGATTACGATATTGCTGATACCGTCAAGAGGGGTCGCTTTCGAATTCTTCGTATAATCGGGTGCGCTCGCGCTTGCGCTCTTCGTATAGTTCGGCTGCATCGCTTTCAGTCCGCTTGCGGTGCCGATTTGGAAAGACAGGGCGATTTTGCCGTCCACAGTATGCCGTGCACGTTCAATAAGCGGTCCGTTAGGTACGCTGACAGCGTTTTTCGTACCGTTTTCCATGGCGAGGTACTGCGCGGCCATACGCGCGCCCAGAATATCCTTGCCGAGTGGATGAATCAGCGCGGATGTGCCTTTATCGGTGTCAAGGGAAACCGTCATCGCCACATTGGAACGGTCTTGCAGATTCGCGTTGTCAAGCGTGGTCCGTTGCGCTTCTCGCACGTTCTGTGTGTACTGATAGTTCGTCCATCGCGCGAGTTGCACGTATAGGAACGGCAGATTCTTGCGTCCGAATACGGTACGGTACTGGTTGATCAGCGCGGTCATCTGCGACTCATACTCCGTGGCGGTCGCAAAATTCATCGCATCGTCGCATCCTTGGTACCAGAGCACACCTGCCACATGAAAATCTTTCAACGGTGCAATATGGTTCGCGTAGATATCTCCGCCGCGCACATGTCTGCGTATAGGCGTGCCGCCCCACGCGGTCTGGATGATGCCGACCGGCACGTTAGGATGCTTCGCGCGCAGCTGAAGTGCGAACTGCTGTGTCAAGTAGCTCAAATGCAGTGAGTTCGTGGAATCCGCATTCAGCCACGCGCCAGCGTTCAGGTTGACGTTGGCCAGCGGAAAATCCGTGTTCTTCACATCATGATCTGCGATAACGAATTTCACGTTCTTGTCGACGAGTGGTTTTGGAAGATCGGTCTCTTTGATGATTCCGTTGCCAAAATTGGCGCTGTTCTCCGGGTAATACTGCGTATAGTTGAGTTCCATGTTCGATTGGCCGGCCGCCACGAACACGTCGCCCACATACACTTTCGCCAGTTCCGTTACGACTTTGCCGTCGTACTTCACCTGTAACGAATACGACTCGAGGCTTGCTTTCTGTGCGTTCAGCGTGCAAGTAAACGAACCATTTTTTGCGATTTTCGCAGTGGCGCTCGCAGTCATCTTGCCTTGGGCAAGTGTTGCGGATAGTTTCGATGCGTCAATCTGTTTGCTGGCATGCGCGAATTTGACGGTTCCTTTGACCACTAACGGATGATTGCGCTGGAAGACCATATTTTCCATGTAGTAGGAAGGCAAAGTCACGGAAACCTGCGAATTTGAGGACTGTGCGGTTTCTTCGTTTTGGTGCAATGCTGAACCGTTGCCCCATTTGGGGCCGCACCCGACGATGATGGCAACGACTATTCCTACGGTTACGATAACGGCAAGTGCCGTTCTTGCCAATCGTTTCGTATTCAATTCTGATTTGCTTCGTTCTTTGTCAACGCCCGCTCGAAGGTTCTGGCCTGTTTGTCATATGCGGCTCGTTCGGTGTTGGCTTTGCTGGTGGTCCCGGATGGGTCGGCTTTGCAGTCAAGCGCCTTCGGCGATTTGACTTCTTCCTGATACAAGGTGCTGAGCTTTTCCAGATCATATGAGGAATCCATGCTGGAAAATGCGTCGACAATCTTTCCCTTGAGCTGGAAATCCTTGGAATATGAAGCGTTCATGGCGGCAACCGCGTCTCTGCAGTCGTTAATGGCATTCAGTTCGCGCATTTTCTGCGATGTTCTCACGCCCATGACGCCGAAGACCACAATGCATACCGCAACGACGATAACGGCTACGATGATGGAACGGCGAATCAAGTTCTTGACATGGTTGTGCACCCAAGTGTCGCCATCTTGCACACCTTGCTTCACAGCGATTTGGAACGGATCATTGGAATCTGCCTGATAGAACGAATTACGTGAGTGTCTTCCATTGTTGCCAAGGCTCGATTCACTGTGATTGACAGTTTCAGCTGCTACGTTGCTTCTGAATGTGCGAGGTTTGTAGACATCGTTTTCGTGGCTGCTATTTTCGTTTGGCTGTTTGCCATGCCGTGCCATGTTTTCCTCCAGAAATCACGATGCCTGTTTCTGCATCAGCTGTTGGTGGCGAATCTGTGAGACCGCTACGTCTAATGACAATACATATCGTATTGTATGTTACTCAGGTTGATTTGAATATCTTCAATCATATTGTAGTTTTTAGTGGGTGCTAGGGTCAGTTCTGATACAGAACCATCTCCCCTAGAGTTAGTGGAAGTTAATAAGGAAGAAGAAGGAATAAGCATGAGTGAACCATCTTTAGGGCGAATTCAACGAAATTCAAGCATTGAGTTACTTCGTATTATTGCTATTCTGATGATCGTTCTTCATCATGCTTCTGTCCACTCAACTTTGGATGTATGGAGTCAACCTTTTTGCTTAAAACGTCTTTTTTTCCAGTTATGCAACTCTATTTCTGGCGAAGTCGGTAATGCGTTATTTCTGCTGATTTCTGTATGGTTTTTAGCTGATCGGAGGATTATGGTCCGTGATGCTTGTAAAAAAATATGGATTCTTGAAAGAGAGTTGCTTTTTTGGTCTATCGCGATTTTGATTGCTCAAATTATTTGGAATCCAGTTCAAGTGGATTATAACTCGGTGCTTAATGCTTTTTTCCCGATATCCCGTAACGTATGGTGGTATGCAACAAGTTATGCTCTTTTTCTTGCTATTTTACCTTTTCTATCAGAAGGATTAAGGAAGTTAGGGCAGAAGCTTCATGCACAATGTTGCATTGTGATGTTTGTTATCGGAGGCTTGCTTAATTTTATTCCTGGATCTAGTTTGAATATAGGAAACAACGTTCTTGGCTTTATGTATGTATGGATTCTCTTTTCATATTATCGCTGGTATATGGAGAGGGTAACAGTTAAGGCGGCTGGCATTATAGCAGTTACAGGACTTGTTGTTGTGCTGTTTTGGAATACATTAATGGCGTTCTTTTGGAGGGGAGATGGGGGACTCCAAAGTATGTTTTCAGAACCCGTGGGTAGAATCTGGTCTTTGCCTGTGCTGATGATTAGCTTCGGCCTCTTCTCGTTGTGCAGTGAGATTACTTTTCATAATCGAGCTATCAATGCTGTGGCTTCCGCGGCTTTTGGGGTATATCTGATTACGGATCATCAGTACGTTCGGAATATTCTTTGGACGCAGCTATTCAATGCCGAGTATTTTTACAATAGCCGATATGCGATTCTTCATTTACTTGCGGTTGCTTCTGCCACGTATGCGATTGCATCAGCTTTGGATATGATTCGGAATACTCTTTTCTCGTTTACCATAGATCGCCATCGGGGGGCATGTTTTGATAAGCTTTGGATGAAAGGTACCAAAGCGATGAAGACTTACTTCCAAGCTCCAGATAATGGGAAAGGCTCTAATGGTAATGCGATGTGATGGTGTGCATTAGAGCATTTTTAAGGAATATGGGCATCTTATGTTTGAATGATTATAGTTCGATGAATTGAAGTGTTCTCATCGGTTGGGAGTGTGCTCTTGAATAAAAACCATGTGAGGATTGTCCTAGGCATGATTGCATTGTCGGTGACAATTGCGCTGTCAGGCAGTGTGATGGGTTCGGCTTATGCAATGCAGGATATCGTGATTGAAAACTCGCCGCGTTCTTCCTATGTTCCGGTGTCAGATGCTCAGGCTTCATCTGACAGCATGCCAGATAATCCGAATGCGATTTTGCCGGGCACGATGAGCCGGAATATTTCGGATACTTCCACTATGGTTTCGGAAAAGCTCGTTGTCACTCCCGAAGGTGACGTACAAGATATCGAGACCGGTAAATCTGTAACGGATTCCCAACTTGTCGGTACCCAATATCGGCAGCCTGATCCATTGACCAAAACCAATGGTGAATCGTTCATTCCGGTGAGTGTCTCGGATGTGAAGAGCGCTGTGGAACAGTCTTCTTTGGAAAATGCCGCGACGGTACGGCTTGCTAAATTCGATAGTAATGAGTATGGAGCCCATTGGGGGACTTACAATGGGACGAAGGCATTTTTCGACTATAAAAACAACCTTTTCGCACAACAGGCCAGGGGCGTGATCGATGTTTCTGAATGGCAACATGACATTGATTGGGCTAGGGCGAAGGCCGATGGTGTGGAAGGTGCGATTATCCGTTTGGGCTATGGCTGGGGCAATAATGCCGATGCCAAAGCACAGCGCAATATCAATGAATGTAAGCGATTGGGCATTCCTTTCGGTATCTATTGGTATTCATACGCATACGATGCAAACTGTGCACGATCGGAAGGTGGCGATGTGGTTGCTAAGCTCCGCCAGATGGGTGTGAGCCCAAACGATTTGAAATACCCTGTGTACTACGATCTCGAACAGTGGACGTGGTTGGGGCATGCCACACCGACCAATCCGACCGTGTATAGCGACATTGCCAATGCATGGTACAGCGCACTGCAATCCGGTGGATATAAGAATCTTGGTGTGTATTCGTACACAAGTTATTTGCAGGGGCCGTTGAACAACGCGAATATCTATGCGAAAACCCGTTGGGTAGCTCAGTATGGTGCTCGAATGGGATTCACCGCATTCGGCACTAACGACCGCGGTTGGCAATACACCAGTTCCGGTCAGATTAACGGTATCAGCGGTTCTGTAGACATGAATGCTTTTGGCAGCAAGATGGTAAATCTTGAGGTCAAGGGGGAAATAGAAAAAGAATGGCGCTCAACTGGTGCTGAGAAAGGCGCTCTTGGATATCCGGTTGAGGCTGAAACAAGTTTCCCAGATGGATGGAAAAGCCAACGTTTCCAGAATGGTGATATATGGGCCAGGGGTTCTGATCGGAGTTTTGTGATTAAGCGTTCCCTTCGTGATTCTTGGGATTCTCATGGAGGGTTCTCTCGGTTGGGTGCTCCCGTGGCCAATGAGGAGGACATGGGCAATGGGTATTGGCGCCAGCGTTGCGAGAACGGCGACGTATGGACGCGTAGCGGTGCTTGGTCCAAGTATGCGGTTGTCCGTAGTCTTCGCGATTCGTTCAATAAGAATGGTGGATATCATGCGCTTGGGGGACCCGTCGCGGATGAGGAGGACATGGGCAATGGGTATTGGCGCCAGCGTTGCGAGAACGGTTATATACGAGTCCATATCTAAAATGCGTGAGACTGCTATGAAGCCTAATTAGATATCATTAGTGTCAAATTGCTTTCTATTGAATGCGGTTGCAACGGAGTGCGAACATGCTGTTTGAAGGATTAGATAACGTTATTCGAAATGTCAGAATATGCAAGAGGTCGGATGTAATTTCAAATAGCAACTTGCAATGTTTTTGCACTGCTTTTTAAATAAACGATTGTAATGCGATGAATTTTTCACTTATCAGAAGTATCTATATTTATTAATTGGCCGATGAGGGCGTGAGGATTTATGTATAGCATTAAGAAAAATCTTGAAAACGAGAGAAACCCGCTTGTAAACCGTATCGTTCTCATCATACTGTCACTCTTCCTTGGTTTTATGGCTTCTTTGGTGGATGCTATTCGTATTCACCAGTGTCTTCTTATTTCATGGCGTTGTCTGTGGTATACGCTCATGACTGCTTGCCTTTTCTTAGTATTTACGTTTTTGGGCGAGCGTCTGATTGCGTGGTTTGCAACTGAACCTAAAAAAACCTCGTACTCAAAAATACGTTTATTCTTTTCGTTCGACTGTAATTGGAAACAGTTTCTGCTAGTAATGTCAGTTATTTTGCTTTGTTGGTTACCTTACCTGTGGCTGTTATATCCGGGGGTATTATGGTATGACACAGGTCAGCAACTTATGCAGTGGTTCCATTTGCCAAATGTGTTTACTGATGGCAGTTACTGGTCTGATCATCATCCTGTATTCGACACGTTAGTTTTTGGGTTGTTTGCAGAGCTGGGCAAAATGCTTGGCTCTGTTGATATTGGTTTGTTCATTTGCTCTGCTTTTCTTTCAATTCTATCAGCGGCATCATTTGCGACCATTGTTCTTTACTGCAGCTGTTTAGGCGCAAAATGGCGCTTATCCGTTGTGCAGATGCTATTTTTCGCATTGTTCCCTGTGATTCCGGTTTTCTCGATGAGCCTTGTCAAAGACTCCGTTTTCATGCCGTTCTTCATTTGGTTTGCAATCTTCTGTATTGAAATCGTTAGGAGCCGAGGGGCCTGTTTGAGCAAAGTCTCTATGGCAATTTTGTTCATTGTCCTTTTCTTGCTAGTCGGATTGACGAAAAAACTGGCATATATATTGCACTGATATGTTGCCTTGTGCTGTTGTTTATGGTTAGCAGATATCGCTTGCGTCTTGTAGTCGTTTTTCTAGTCGGACTGTCAACTTTGACATTGTTCGTTCCAAAAGTTGTTTTTCCTGCTATGAATATTCAGGAAGGTGGCAAACAGGAAATGTTGGCCATTCCTTTCCAGCAGTCTGCCTTAGAAGTAAAACGACATGAGAAAAATATGGATTCACATGATTTAAAGGTGATTTATTCGATTCTTGGAAAAGATGTTGCAGATAGATATCAATGGTGGGCTGCGGATAATGTGAAAGGGTATACATGGGATCAATCAAAAGATCCTCTTCTTGGTGAATATGCCCGAATTTGGGCACACGGTGCAATTCAATATCCGCAAACATATGTAGAAGCATATCTTGCATTACAGGAGGGGTGGCTGGGCATCCCATCGTATGTTGGAATGGGAAATACCGATTCGGCGAACTTGGTTTTAACGGTTTTTTTGACTGGTAGCGACCATGCGATTGTTGATAATGCTGCTCAAATGGGTTTGAAAATGCCTGGGAGATACAATTATGTACAGCCGATTGAAAGGCGAATAAATCAATTTGAACAGCTTCCGGTCATTAATTTACTATTTTCGAAAACAATTTGGACAACATGGATGTTCTGCTTCGCCATATATGAGTGGTGCCGTTCTAGACGTATGCGAGACATTGCATGCGTTGCATCGTATGCAGCGACATTTCTGTTTTTGTGGATTTCTCCAGCAACAGTGACAATTGAAGGCATCCGATATGCCATGCCTATGGTTATTCTAGCTCCGTTAATGTGGGGTCTGTTAGCATGCAACTCAGCTGCAGCAAGAGCTGCTGCAGAAAATTGATTTTGATTTAAACAGCTGAAAATCTTATAAGGTGGCTTTAGAAAAATTCTAAAGCCACCCCGGAATATCATCGTCGGCCACGGATTATGCGGCCGACGGCTTTCGCCGCATCACGGCGACGAGAACCAATCGGCATCAGTGGGTCAATGATTCTGCGAATCGGGTTGTCTTCTCCGACTGCGCGTTCATGCTGTGGACGAAGAATACTGACTGGAATCTTCGGTTCATTTGCCTTTAGTACACGCTTAAGCAGACGCTCATAGAACGGGGTCTCGCGTGCGTACTTCCAGTACATGGAAGCGAAATCGCAATCCGGGTCGGTCCATGGCTTCTGGAAGCCGGCATAGTGGACAATCTGTGGATCGTTGCGCGACTTCATATACGCGTCGTAAATGTCGTTCGGCGCCTGCACGAAGAGGTTGCCGACACGACCGCCGCAGTCATGCACCACGTTCCATTCCCACGGCAGGTACAGCACATTGCCTTCGCAGTGCGCGTTGAGCACGTCCTGATCATTGTAGATAAAGGCGTCGTTCGAAGCATAGGTGAGCCACTGCTTGATGGTGTAATGCTCACGCATCGCCTTGGTGTTGAGCACCAGCACGCCGGCCTGGAAGTAATCGTATGGATTCTTCATCTTCAGCACGGTTTTCGCGTAATTCATACGCTTGCCATGCTTCACGTTCAAATTGCCAAGGAAATCGATATCACGCACCGCACCGAGCAGCTTGTCCTGCAAATCGATGTTGTACAGCTTTGCGATATCACCGTTGATGATGATGTCGGAATCGAGGTACAGCACCTTGTCATAGAAAGGCAGAAGCTTTTGAATCAGGAAACGATAGTACGTTTCCACGCTGATATGGGCGTTGTTGGTGGAAAGCTCATATCCGGCAAGCTCACGGTCCACATTGGTGAATCGCAGATTCATATTCGGGAACTGCTTGAAGAAGCCGCGCAGACGTTCCTGCTTGTCCCATGCGATGTTGCGCTGCAGCACCGTCACATCGTAGAAGTAGTTCGGATCGGCGTTCTTCATGGCTGAATACACGGTGGTGGTCAATTGAGGAACATAATTGTCATCCGCTGCGAACACCACCGGAACGATTGGCTTGTCGGTAATGTCAAGCGGCTTGAGCTGCTCCGCTGGCTCCGGATTGGTGAAGTGGACGCACTGCAGCTCCTTGAATTTCCAGTTGGAGCCGATCCGCTTGTGATGCATGAGATAGATGTTCAGCAGGCGTTCGGAAAGGTGACCTGGCGTGCGCAGCGCCTCCTTGCTGTACGTGCTGTAATCGGTGTTTTTGTCGAATTCCTCGAGAATCGGGAACATCCATTCACAATAATCGAAGAAGATCTCCTTCTTCATAATGAACATATTGCAGAAGCACGCCTTATTGCCGTTGAAGAAATCCTGTGCGTCCTTCTTATAGTCGGGATACATATTGCACAGAATCTGATAGCAGCGCTTCAAATCGTCATCATGCAGCAGGGGAGCGGCCTCCCACAAAGCACGAGGACTTCCATACTTGTTGATGATTTCATCCAGATCGCCAAATGGAGTTGTGATGACATCGTATTGTCTGACTACGCGGGCGATATTATCATCGTCTAAACCGTATTCCTTCGCAGTCTTGACACTGATATAGTCATCCATGATTTCTCCGAACGCGTTTTCCTCATGCACGGTTTCGGAAAAATCGAAATAGCGGCGATAATGGCAGAATCCGTAATAATCCGCGTCAATGTTCTTCCACGCCCAGTATTGGGTGGTCAGTTCGCAGTAACGTGGATTGCGATTTGAAATATTCTCTCCTTCGTCATCATGGAACGCCCACGGGAAACGATAGCTGCCATTGTGCAGACCAACCTGCACCGGCTGCATGATGGCACTGTTGAAGGTGCTGACGTTCTTGTGTGTAGTGACGAAAATACGGATACGCTGATTGGCATATTTTTGCCTATTGCGCACTGTGTCCAAATCTGCAAGCAATTCCTCGGCACGGTGACGGACGGTCAGATAACGGTTGTTTTCAATGTTGCCGGTTGCCGGAACATCGATGGCGTCCGCAAGTCTTTTCCACATGTTGGCACGATTCAGAGAATCGTTATTGTCTTTAGATGTAATGGCCGCCCATGCGTTGTCGCGGGTAAAACGCCAGATTTCGCGGGCGGTGATTGCTGGGCCGAACGTTTCGAACATGGCTTGAATCGCCTCGGCCTTGTCCTCATCAGCTATACGGATATTAAGGTCATTGGCAAGTAATTCGGTCGCCTTCCAACGGTATCCATTTACGCAATCTTGCAAGTCAAGACTTGGATTCTGATTCGCAAACAATTGTGCCGCGTTAAAGCATTGGCTAAATTGCTGACAAAAAGCGGCATATTTACTGGCTGTGACCTGATTCGTTCCGGTGACACCTCGGCCGTAGTGGTATTGATATCCACGGCATTCCTTGTAAGACCGGTAAGTGTGCGCCAGCGCCGAAATGACGAGACATTCATAACCGTCCTCAGCTCGTTCAAGACGCTTGCTGGTCATATTATTAAATGCCTTTTTAAGCAAGGAAGTCTTGAAAAGTCTTTGGGTTACTCGCCAATCTACCTGCTGGCCATTAGCTTCGGCATAGATGTTTCGAACGATATCGGAGCCAGTGCAGTTCTTGGTTTGAGTGTTATTGAATGCTTCAAAGGCTTTACATTCATCGTCAAGGATGCCGTTTTCACCTATGACGGAAATTCCAAAATGCAGGATGTCAACGGGATGCTGGTTTATCTCTTCTGCAAGTTGCGCACATGTTTCCGGAGCGAGATCGTCATCTCCGTCGAGGAAGAAAGCATATTCGCCGCTGGCGTGCTCGACACCGGTTTTGCGAGTGAGATGAAGTCCTTGGTTGTGTGGATGCGTAACAGGAATGATGCGTGGATCTTTTTCTGCGGAGCGTCTAAGAATTTCGGCGGTGGCATCCGTACTGGCGTCATTGACAATAATTGCCTCGAAATCCGAAAATGTTTGGTTACTGAGACTGTTAAGACATTGCTGAAGATATTCTTCCACATTGTATGCGGCAACGATAATAGAAATTTTAGGCATAAATTTTCCTTAAGATATTTTCGATATTTACCGAATGAAAATCTGTTTTACTTTCTGAAGCAGCGTATTAATATGAGGAGATTGCTTTTCTCGATTTCTGAGATCGTTGAGATGATTGAGAGTTGCTTCTGAAAATGAACGATACCTCTCAGAAGGATTTTCATTGTTTACTAATTGTTGGGCACAACGAATCCATTGAATAAAAGGCTCATGTTCAGAGAAAGGAAGTTGATGATCCCAAAGATAGTATGCGTCATCGCGTGCTAAGCGCATGAGTTCGGCTGCTATTGCATCTTCTCCGAAGAGTTCGGCTGACTTCAGCGCAACAGATATTTTTTCAGCATTGTTAACGCGAATATGCCAATCGTTCATGAGCAATTCGAGTTGATGGTTTTTTAAGTCATCGACGTAGATTTTCATATCGAAGGATTTAAAAGAATTTGCATACTGATATCCGGCTTGGATTCCATCGTTGAAGGCCTTTGCGTTCTTTAACCATTTTTCGCCAGAGATTGGTTGGACATTCGTAATTCCCCGTCCAAGATAGTAGCGGTAAAGAATCAGGTCATTGCGGAAGGTTTCATGTTTAGCTGAGCTTGATATAACTAACCATTCATAGGCATCCTGTCCGCGTCCTAATCGACTATCGGTCATATTTGCAAAAGCATTTTTAAGCAAATCTGATGAGTAGAGGCGTTGCAATACTCTCCAGTCTTGTTTCCTCTCTGCGAAAGTGGATTGAATAATCTCTTCGTTGTGGGCATCGGGAAGTTGCGCATTGCTTTGTTCCAACATGCCATTACACACGTCTTTCGGCATATCGATTCCGAACAATTCCATTCCGAAATGAATAACATCTATGTCTGGAGCGCTAGCTTGAATAGCTATTTTGAGTTCCTGAAGTGCATTTTTTTTGAGCTCGTCATCAGCATCAAGGAAAAGCGCGTAATTGCCTGATGCATGCTTAACACCTGTTTTACGTGCAAGATGGGTGCCCTCATTATTTTTTTTTATCAAAGGGATGAAACGCTGATCTTGAGAAGCGACTGAAGTAGCAATGTCTGCTGCATTGTCAGGGCTGCCATCCACTACAATGAGTGCCTCCCAGTCATGAAAAGTCTGGTTTTGAAGACTTTGAAGACACTTGCCGAGATATTCTGCATTGTTATATGCAGGAATAATCACCGAGAAGAGTGGCATTGGGGTCCCTTTCTTGTCGATTGCGTCTTGTACCAAGTGTTCTTTGGCATTTGACATGTTCAGTATTATAAGTATTTGACGCTACATCGTCCGAACAATCAAGGTAATGAATGAGGTACCGGAATATGAAATTAGACAATAACGGACCTTTGGTGTCTGTAGTCATTCCTGCCTATAATGTGGCGGAATATATTAATCAGACAATCGCAAGTGTGCGAGAACAATCTTATAAAAATTGGGAACTGATTGTCGTGGATGATGGATCGACAGATAGGACCCTTGAAGTAATTGCTGAGTCGGTGAAACAGATTCGGCAGCATGTTGTTGTTCATCATCAGGAAAATGGTGGTCTTAGCGCGGCAAGAAATAGCGGTGTTAAATTAGCAACTGGTGAATATGTTTATTTTCTTGACTCTGATGATCTCCTGCCGCAAAACGCCTTGCTCCGTTTTGTTGAGTTGTCGTATCAAAATGCTTTGGACGTTCTTTCATTTTCTGCGGTGAACTTTGCGGATGATTCTTACGCTATGGGGGATGAGGAATCGACGAAACGCCGTATTGAGGAATATGATGAGTATTATGATCGCATAAATAATCAGATTTGTGTTTCTTCGGGCGAAGATGCTTTTATTTCAATGGTTAATAGTAATCATTTTGTTCCGTCTGCGCCTTTGTCATTTTACCGGAAGACGCTCGTGGAGAAAACTCCGTTTTACAAGGGAATTTTGTTCGAAGACAATCTTTTTATGACACAGATTCTTCTTAAGGCAAGGAGAGTCGGCATAATTAATGAGAAATTATATAAACGTCGTATTCGTTCGGGTTCGATTATGCACAATGATGCTCATGATTACATACGCCGTTTTGCTAGTCATTTTGTTATTTCTGAAGAACTGCGAAAAATGCTCGGTGATTGTTCTAATCATGTCTACGAAGCATTAGAATCTATATATTCTCGGTTCGTGGCTCTCTCAATGGATGATTATTGTAAACTGCTTCAGCGGAATCAAATTGATTTGCTTAATTTGAATCAGTATGAACTCTGCCGAGATTCATTGGTGCAGTATCAGGTTTTTTATAAAACTCAGTTGGCGAATATGCATGTCAAAAGTGAAGAACTACATGCGGAAAATATGAGTCTTAAACAAGATAATAGTTTTCTTGAAAAAGAAACGCAGCGGATTAAAGATTCATGGACTTACAAAATAGGGCTTGTAATTACTGCACTGCCCAGATGGGCTAAACATCAAATAACTAAATAAAATAAGGGTGTATAAGGCGTTCTTATACACCCTTATTTTATTCTAATGTGCCTAGATAGCTGTCCTTGGTATGATTGAGAGCGATTTGCTGTTGATAAGTCCGTAGCCATTACGGTGTCCGGATTCACGGATTGCGAAGAAACAAGAGTTATCTTCATTGGTGTATGCAATTTGCTTAGGATGACCTGGACGTTCTGGATCTGGAGTCATCATGGCAGCTTGCAGTCTGAAATCGCCGTTAGTAAATAAATTGAGAGGCAATTGTAGGTGGGCTGTGTGATGTCCCTGTTTTACTATTCTCAGTGAGTCGGCAGAATCATAAATGATTCCACCTCGTTTGACGTCAAATAATGTGAACGTGATAAATAAATCTCCGGAGTCTCTGGACTCGTATTCCAAATCGAAATCGAAAGGAGAACCTCCGTTTACAACAACTTTAGACACAGGTTTGATTTTCAGGAGGGGGCATGCCTCATTCAAACCTTGTTCATAGGCTCCGTCCACCTGCTTTTTCTGTTTCTTTGCTGTCAGATTCTCTTCTGTATACCGATCGGCAACATCATTCTTATCTCCGCTTGCAATAATTTCGCCATCTTTGATGAGGATGGCGTTATTGCAGTACTTCTTCACCGCGTCCATGGAGTGGGTGACGAGAATGACCGTCTTGGTCGGATCTTTCTTGATTTCGGCGAAGAAGTTGTCACACTTGCGCTGGAACGCCTCGTCGCCGACGGCGAGCACTTCGTCGAGCACCAGAATGTCGCCCTGCGCCTTGATGGCCACGGAGAAGGCGAGACGCACCTGCATGCCGGAGGAATAGTTCTTGAGCTTCTGGTCCATGAAGTCCTCAAGCTCGGCGAATTCCACGATGTCGTCATACATCGCGTCGATTTCCTCGTGCGTGAATCCCAGCAGCGCGCCGTTCAGATACACGTTCTCACGTCCGGTCAACTCCGGATTGAAGCCGACGCCCAGCTCGATGAACGGCACCAGCTTGCCCTTCACCATCACGGAACCCTGTTCCGGCACGTAAATCTGCGAAATGATCTTCAGCAACGTGGATTTGCCGGAACCGTTACGGCCGACGATGCCGAAGAAATCGCCCTGATGCACTTCGAAATTGATGTCGCGCAGCACATGCTGCTCGGTGTAGCCCTTGATGCCCTTCGTCCAGTTCAGGAAAGCCATCTTCAGACCGGTGGCCTGTTCGGTGGGCAGACGGAAGGACTTGGCCACATGGTCGACCTTGAGTACGACCGGACGTTCATCAACAGTGTTGTTGTCAGTCATCGAAACCTCGCTCATGGCTTTAGAGCACCTCCGCGAACTTGGCGCTGTACTTGCGGAACACATGGATGCCCAGCCACAGAATCACAGCGGACAGCACATACGGCAGCAGACACAGCAGCTTGTTATCCACCATGGTCCACACGGTCGGCACGTATTCCGGAGACAGCAGGTTATGGCGGATATCCATGATGGTCTGCGTGGTCGGGTTAAGCATCAGAATGTCGGCAGCCCAGGAGAACTCCTTGTTCTGCGCCACCATGGAAATCGGGTAGATGATAGGCGTGGCATAGAACATGGCCTGCAGCACCACTTCCCAGATATGGGCCACATCACGGAAATACACATACAGCGAGCCAAGAAGCAGAGCAACGCCAAGACCAAGGCAATACAGCTGGATAATGCTGAGCGGAACCAGTAGGATGCGCCAGGTGTAGTGTGCGTGGGCGAAGAAACCGAAGAGGATGACCACCACAAGGTTGATGCCCAGGGAAATCATGGAACCCATCGTGGTGGACGCCACAATGATGTAATTCGGGAAATGAATCTTGCGCAGCAGATCGCCACGATCGACGATGGCGCGCATTCCCATGCTGGTCGATTCGGAGAAGAAACTCCACAGGCAGGTGCCGCACAGCAATGAAATCGGGAAAGTCGGAGTGCCATCCGAGAACTTCAGGAACTTCACGAACACCACGTACATCACGGCGAACAGCATCAGCGGTTTCAGCACGGACCACACCATGCCCAGGAATGAGCCCTGATATCGCAGCTGGAAGTCGGTTTTCACCAGTTCCTTGAAAACCACCATCGCATAGTGGTACCTCTTCTTGAGGCTTTCGAAAAAGTCTTTCACAAACGTCCTATCCTACTCGTGCGAAGTATTTGGGTGCAAAAGCTCGTAGAGCGTCCCTCTTCGGCAGTACTCTCATATATTCTATTGAGGAAAGGACGTTTGTCTTAGTAAGGCGGAATATCTCACATGGTTCTCACAGCGGAACAGCACCATCCGAATATCAAAATCTTTGTGTCGGCACATAAGCAGGCCACGTTCCCTGAGGGGAACAGTATTGTTCCGGTGCAGGTGGGCGCGGCGAATGCTGCGACTCGTTTCACGAACACTTTGCATGACGACGAAGGTGTGAACATTTCTGCGGAAAACCCGCGGTATTGTGAGCTAACCGCGCAATACTGGGCCTGGAAAAACGAGGATGCTGACTATTACGGCTTCTGCCACTACCGCAGGTACTTCGATTTCACCGATACTCCGCACAAAGAGAACGATTACGGAGAGATTATCGATTCGTATATCGATAATCACGCGCTCGCCGAATACGGTATCAACGATGATGCGATCGCTCGTGCCGTGGACGGTTGGGACGTCATCACCACGCCGTTGAATGACGTTCGCCGTATCGGCGGATTCTCAAATCTCAAGCAGCACTGGGATGCCGACGAGCACCTGCGTTTGAAGGACCTGCGCCACATGTATGACATTTTGTGCATGCGCCATCCCGACTACAGAGTGGATGCCGACGCCGTGCTCAACGGTCGAACTGCGGCATTCTGCAATATGTTCATTATGAAGAAAGACATTTTCTTCGAATACAACGAGTGGTTGTTCCCGCTGCTCGATGAGTTTGCCGAAGCTACTGATTTCAGCAGAATGGACGTGCAGACCACACGTACGGTGGGGCATCTTTCGGAACGGCTGCTCAACATCTTCATTGCGCACAAGCAGCGTACCGGTGCGCATTGGAAGATCAAGCGACTGCAGTGCGTGCATTTCCTGCATCCGGAACCGGCCACCGTTCTCAAGCCGCTTGATGCCGGATACAAGAACGTGGTGCCGGTGGTGTTCGCCGCAGACAACAACTATGTGCCGATGCTCACCACCACCATCTATTCGATGCTGAAGAACGCTTCCAAAGATCGTTCATATGATGTGATCGTATTGGAACGGAATATCTCCGACGAGAACAAGCAAAACATACGTCAGTTTTTCGAACGGTTCCCAAATGCCGTGATCCGCTTCTTCGATGTGAGCCGTTACTTGGCTGGCTTCAATCTCACCACCAGCAATGCGCATATCAGCATCGAAACGTATTACCGTTTCATCATCCAGGAGGCGTTGCCGTTCTATTCGAAGCTGCTGTATATGGATTGCGATCTGGTGGTCAACGGTGACATCGCCGAATTGTTCGACACCGAACTCGGCGACCATGCGATTGGCGCAGTGCCGGATATCGATTTCATCGGCAATCTCAATATGAAGAACGGCGAGCGCGCGCAATACGTGCGTAAGCAGCTGCATATGCGCGACGCATACGGCTACTTCCAGGCTGGCGTGCTGGTGATGAACCTCGAGCGCATGCGCGAGATCCATACGGTGCACGAATGGTTGGGAATCGCCTCCAAGCCGGGATATATCTACAACGACCAGGACATTCTCAACGTGGAATGTGAAGGACAGGTCACGTATCTGGACTACTCGTGGAATGTGATGCACAATTGCGCCGGTCGTGTCAATGGCGTGTTCGATTTCGCTCCGGCGAACGTGTATCAGGCATACATGGCATCACGCAAGGCGCCGAAGATCGTGCATTATGCCGGCTTTGACAAGCCGTGGAAGAATCCGTGGTGCGATTTCGCTTCGCTGTACTGGAGCTATGCGCAGGAGACGCCGTTCGTGGCGCAGATGGTCGCCGCGATGAGCGGTGTGGAGCGTCCCGCTCCGCCGGAACATCATGAGCGCGCGATCGCCGAGGACAGTCCCATCCGCAAGTATGTGGACGTGCTGGCCCCGACCGGTTCCAAGCAGCGCGAACTAATGAAGGTGATGGCGCGCAAGGTGCAGGGCAAGCGGTAAAAACATGGGGTTTGTCCGGATGAAATCCATTCGGACAAACCCCATAATCGTTATAGTGGGAAATCAGTCCCTGCGGAATAGGTCGCGGGTGTAGACCTTGGCGTCCGCGTCGGCAAGGTCGCTGTTCCAACGGTTGGCGACGATCACGGATGCGCGGGCCTTGAAACCGGCAAGGTCATGGGTGACTTCGCTGCCTTGGAAGTCGGGCTTGTCCAGCGTGGGCTCGTAGATGAGCACGGGGATGCCATTGGCTTTGAACTGCTTCATCACGTCCTGGATGGCGGATTGGCGGAAATTGTCGGAACCGGACTTCATGGTCAGCCGGTAGATGCCGACAACAGGGTTCTGAACGTCCTTGATGCGCTTCATCACTTCGGACGCCACGAATTCCTTGCGTGTGCGGTTCGCGTCCACAATGGCTTCGATAAGGTTTTGCGGCACCTGATTGTAGTTGGCAAGCAGCTGCTTGGTGTCCTTCGGCAGGCAATAGCCGCCATAGCCGAAACTGGGATTGTTGTAGCCATCGCCGATGCGTGGGTCAAGACATACGCCGTCGATGATTTCACGGGTATTCAATCCGCGGCTTTCCGCATAGGTGTCCAATTCGTTGAAATATGCCACACGAAGCGCCAGATACGTGTTGGCGAACAACTTGATGGCTTCGGCCTCGGTGGTGCCGACCACCAGTGTGGGAATGCCGGTACTGCCATCATGATTGGCGCGGGTGGCTTCAACCGGGTCTGCACCTTCGGCAAGCAGGTGTGCAAACTGACACGCGGCCTTGACGGATGCAGCATCGTCCTGCGGGGCGCCCACCACGATACGGCTTGGATGCAGATTGTCGTACAGTGCATGCCCTTCACGCAGGAATTCAGGGGAGAAGAGAATGTGGTCATCGTTGAGGCTCTCGCGCAATTGCTGCGTGTAGCCGACGGGAATTGTCGATTTGATGACGATCCAAGCTCCCGGAGAATACTTACGAACCGCCGCGATTGCCTTTTCGACGCTGGACGTATCGAAGTAATTTTTCTTCTCGTCGTAATTGGTTGGTGTGGCGATTACTGCAAAATCGGCATTTGCATATGCTTCCTGCGCGTCGATCGTGGCATGAAAATCAAGCGGACGCTTTCCGGACGTGTTCTTCTCCAAAAAATCGGTAATCACCGAATCGACGATTGGACTTTTCCCCTTATTCAGTAGCTCGACCTTCTCTGGAACGATGTCGAGCGCATGGACTTCATTATGCTGGGAAAGCAACAACGCGACGGACAATCCAACATAGCCGGTTCCTGCAACCGCAATCTTCATTAAAAGTCCCTTCTCGAATAGGCGAGCTTATTGCGTGGTTGCTATATTAGACGGGATACCTGAATATGAGTCATGACCTTGGTGTCTATTAGAGTGTTTGAATATGGCAAATGAAAGTAAAGAAACTTTGATTTCTGGTGATAAAAAAACGCCGATTGTGTATTTTGTGCTTCCCTGCTACAACGAGGTTGAGGGATTGAATCACACTGCCGATGTGCTTCGGCAAAAAATGACACAGCTGATTAACGAATCATTGATTGACTCGCGCAGCAGAGTTCTTTTTGTTGATGATGGTTCGCATGATGGCACATGGGAGCTTATTGAGAAGATTCATGCGTCGGATGCAAATTTATTTGGTGGCGTGAAACTTGCCCATAATAGAGGACATCAGAATGCTCTTTATGCAGGGCTTATGGCAGCTTACTCGGCTGGATGTGATGCTGCTATTTCCATGGATGCAGATCTTCAGGATGACGTGGATGCTTCAGATGAAATGATTAAACAGTTCTCAGAACAACATTGCGAGATTGTTTATGGTGTTAGATCATCTCGAGAGAAAGATACTTGGTTCAAAAGAAATACTGCGAATCTGTTTTATTCGGTTTTTGCATGGATGGGTGCTGAGACTATCTCTAATCATGCTGACTATCGGCTTATGGGAAAAGCTTCTTTGGAGGCTCTTTCTCAATATCGAGAAGTTAATTTATTCTTAAGAGGGATTGTTCCTACATTGGGATTTAAAACAGGGAAAGTATATTATAAGCGGGGCATTCGCGAAGCCGGGGAATCGAAATACCCTTTGAAGAAGATGATTGCTTTTGCGATTGAAGGCATAACATCTTTTTCGACAAAGCCTCTAAAGTTTGTGACATCAATTGGCGTGCTATCGATTTTGGTGGGCTTGGGTATGTTGATTTATGTCATTGTATCTGTGTTTACCAATCATGCGGTGATTGGGTGGGGGTCCATGATGTGTTCCCTATGGCTGATAGGAGGATTTCTTATGCTCTCTTTAGGCATAGTTGGTGAGTATGTCGGGAAAATATATCTTGAGACAAAACAACGTCCAAGATATTATGTCGAAACAAGTCTGTAGTTAGAACAAGTTGAATGCGAATGATGGGAAACGCAGGTATGGTCCTAGGAGCTGTGATGAATCCAAAGCACGAGGTAGTGAAAACACAAAGGAAGATTTGTCTGTCCTCATCAGTTCAATCTACTTTACTTGGGGCGGTTGTTGGAGCCTTTTTCTTCTTTTGTATTTATGGCTTTGTAGTACTCGATGTCACATATGACGACTGGATTAGGAACGCTACTGGTGATTTTGCGCAGTCCTATTATGGATGGAAGTTCTATCGTGCTTCTGATTGGCATTGGCCTATTGGATTGATGGATGGCGTTGCCGATCCAAGTCTTACCCCGATTATGTATATTGACTCGGTTCCGTTGTTTGATGTGTTTTTTAAAATATTGAGTCCGATTCTCCCAGGCACCTTTCAATTTTTTGGTATTTGGGGATTATGCTGTTTTGTGTTGGACGGAGCCATAGGTGCTCGAATTGTATTTCAATTGACAAATAATGTCATTTATTCTACTTTTGCATCAGTATTTTTCACTCTAACTACTTTTTCCATTCAGCGTTTATATACACATACGGCACTTGCGGCAAACTGGGTCATTTTGCTTGGAATTCTTCTTATTATAACCAATAATGAGGGGAGATCGATTATAAAACATGTGCTCCTTTGGTGTGGATTGTTCTTTCTTGCCATATCGGTAAACATGTACTATGTGCCAATCATTGGCATTTTGATGGTGTTAGAAGTTATTTATCTGGTTTTTTCCCAGAAATGTACGGTACTGGGATTCTCTGAACTGTGTGCCTCAATGATTGGAGCTGTTCTTGCATTTTATCTTTACGGCGGCTTTTATCACATTAGTGGCACCAGTGTTAATGGCGGTGGATTGGGTCGGCTTGGTGCAAATTTGAATGCCCTGCTCAACCCTATGGAAACTGGATTGTACCTTACTGGTTGGTCAAAATTTATAAAAAGTAAGCCCGTCGCAGTCCTAGGGCAATACGAAGGTTATTCGTACCTAGGCCTTGGATTAATTGCCTTGCTTTCTATCGCAGCTGTTGGTGTTATGGCAAAGGGGATGCGATGGATTAAAAATGTATGGGCAACTGCTCATGTTAAAATAGTATATGTATTTTGTGCAATTGCTTTACTGATGGTGGCCTCTTTCGGTACTGAGGTCACATTGAATGGACGTACTCTTTTTCATATTCCATACCCAGATTTTTTCTTGAAAATATATGGTATTTTCCGCTCCACTGGCCGGTTCATGTGGGGTGTGTGGGATATTCTTGCTATTTTGGCTTTTACTGTGGTTTATAAAACATTTTCTAATAAAGTTGCGGCCATTCTTTTGATTGCATGTTTGCTTCTGCAAGTCGAGGATCTCTCACCTATGCTGCAAGACAGGAGCCAACTGTATAAACATAAGCAGCAAACATATACAGCTTTAATTAAACCGAAGAATTTAGACCCGTTGCTAACTGGTAAAAAACATGTGTTATTTATGGGTGATAAACAACTAAAATTCCAGCTATATTATGATGTCGCAGAAGAGGCAATTCCGCGTTCTGTCACACTTAATGATTTTTATTATTCGAGAAGAGATGCTATTGCGATTAAAAAATATAAGGTTCAAGAACGAAAAAAAATGTCTTCGGGTATTTTTGACAAAGATACTTTATATGTATTTGATTCGTTTAAAGAGGGATTAAAGTTTCAAGATTCGTTACACTTGTATTATTTCAGTGGTTTGTTGTGGGGCAGTACAAGTGCTGTACCTGGATTTGATGAAATAGTGGAGATTTCCCCTATTTCTGTGTCTATGTCTGAGAAACAAATACAGGTTAAGGGTGATGCGGATTATGTCGGGCTGCAATTTGATGGCAATGATGCAGGATTTGTTTCAATTAAGGGAGACAAACAATCTGACGATGTTGGCGCGACTCTTGACAATGGTCGTCGTTCTTTGGGTGTAACTAAACTATCTCGTAGTGGTGTAGTCCATTTACAAGATAATTACAAGTGCCATGTTCAGGGATATCGTTTAGTTGTTAGATAATTTGACTATCTGTCTATTTTGAGGTTAAAAGCACTGATTCCTTTGGGCGTTATTAATTGTGTTATGCTGTCGGCCATAGTGCGGAAGCTCCATGCTTATGATGTACTGTGGTCGACGGCAAAACAACAATGTAATAAATAATGTGACTATGCGTGCCGTCAGAAAAGGATGCTGTCGCTGGCACTAGACATCAATTTATACTAAGCGACAAATAGTTCAAATGCTAGTTTGTCTATTCTTTGTTAAATTTTTCGGCAGAAAGATAGTTCTTACCTGCGGTCATATCATATTGTACAAGTTTGTAATCGTGTAGCAATTCTTGTTGTTTTTTTGAGAGAGAACTTGAATTAATGATGTTACCAGTGGAATCAAGATATGTTGTTGTGCCTTTTTGATCCCATTTTTTTGTAAAAGAAATTCTTCCCATTGCTGGAACTTCTGCTGATAATTTAGTTAATAAAGCGAGATAAGGAGTTACTTTTGCATTCATGTGAGTTGCTGCAAGTGCCATGAAATAATTGGGCGAAGTGAATGAAGAAATAGAGGGGTCAAGCTTCGTTCCTGCAGAAGGAGATGCAGCATTGGACCAAATAAAGTAATCTGTCTCGTGAAGTGGTAAATCGTTATTTTTATTATTTAGTGAATTTGGATAGATCCCTGGTAAATGATCGCCATAGAAAACCACTGTTATTGGACGGTTGATGCTGTTGAGGCTGTTAAGGAATTCGGCTGTAGCCGAATCAGTGTAACTAATGCCTTTCGCATATGTATCAGTATTGTCTTTTTCCCATCCTGAAAGTTCGTTTGAATTATTTGCTTCTTGGAATTCATTATTTGAATACCAATTATCGTAAGGCGTATGGTTTTGCATGGTAATTAGCTGCAAGAACTGTGGGGTATGTGAGCTATCTTTTTTGATGAGATCGATGATGTCCTTGTATGCGGAGTCGTCATCAATATATGGACTATTGTCAATTCTTTCTCTGTAAGGCGCCTGAACCTTACTGTCGTCGGTGTACAGATAATTGAATCCAAACTTTTCATAATTAACATGTCTTAAATACATATTTTGAGCGTATGGATGAACGGCTTCTGCGGATTTGATTCCATATCTTTGCGTCCAGAGCTGATTGAATGCATAAGGATTTTTTTGATTGGGGACGAGTTGCTGGTAGGGCACAGACATAGAATCACTGAAATTTGAGAGACTTAGCCCTGTGATTTCCTGATATTCTATGTTTGCGGTTCCTCCTCCGTAACCGGGAGATAGCATCAAACCGGAGGTCGTTTGTTCTTTGATTGCTCGAATCTGGGGCATTGGGTCGATGCTGTATGAGACACGAGGCGCACGTAACGGATCAGAGAAGGATTCAGACAGAACCATAATAACGGTGCTGTCAGTAAGGCGATTTTGTCGATTTTGATTAATGGAAATAGCTTCTTTTTTATACTTATCGGCTATCTTCTTCATTGTTTGTTTGTTGTAATTATCAGGTTCATTCATTACCTTTACATTGGTTAAACTAAGGAAAGTTGTTGCTGGACCATTAGTTTGAGCGTCAAGAATTGGACTAAAAAGTTGTGGTTTATATCCTTGATCTTTCGCCCAAAGGTATACAGAAGAAGTAGGGATTGTCAGATTCCATGTAAAGGATAATAGGAGAATGATGCTGATTATAGCCGCTGCTATTCGGGAAAGATTTCCAACTATATTCTTGAAGCATGAAATTGGGTGCAATACTGAGCAGTAAATTAGTTTTCTGCGGCGATCAAAGATGAAAAGTGCAATGCAAATAATGGTAAACCACTTAACGACAAGAATAGCCCCGTCGACGAACGCTTGGCTGTCTGTTGGTACAAAGGACAAAATATTATTTGCATTTCCTCCTGAAATAAAGCTGAAATCTGCGGGAATGATGGGCTCTGAGCGTACGGTCATTTTGATTTTGTTGGCTACACCAAATGCAGTTATTGCTACACCGAAAATAAGTGTGGCAAGCCAGAACCTATTAAGAACAAAGATGAGAACGAGATAGATGAGAGCAAGCCCGACGAAATTGACAATAAAAAGATGATTATGGTCAGTGAGCCACATGTTTGTTACATATGTTGTTAACTGACCGACTGCACCTTCAACAAGTTTTCTGTGGTGAGATATTTTGGTACCAGAAGAGTATGTTGGCTCAACGATTACTGTCCATTCCATGAAGAGCGTTTCTGCCGTAGTCAGTAACAGGAGCACAACGGTATAAAGAGTGTAGGAGAATTTCATACGCTTCTTCCACAGGGCGTGCGCGCTCTTGAAGAATTTGACGATGAGTTGGACGGCTTTGAAGCTGGTGAACGTACGCCAAGCGGCGCGTACTTTGGTGGCGGCGGTGCGGATGGTACGTGTGGTGGTTTTGGCCGCTTTGGCGGTGGCCTGTCCTGCTCGTACAAAACCATGCCCTATGGTCGCCAATGCTGTGTCGGGCGTTTTGGGGGTGTGCGTTTGCGGCGCGGGCTCATTGCTGGATGACATGGAATCGGCGGGAGCGGCATTGCCTTGTGTGTGCGTAGTTGTAAGAACATCTGTAGAAATATGCGGCGACGAAGCTGGAGCGGCCGACGTGAAAATGCTCTTACGGGAGGGTGCTGCGCAAAGCGCATTCTTGTGTGTGTACAGTGCCGCGCGACGGCGTGCCCTGAAGTCGACGGGGGAGAGCGTTTCGTTGCTTTTAGCTAGGGGATGGTACGTGCCTGTGGCAAGAGGCTGCCTTTCATGCCTAACGTATGAAGGCGCAGAATCGTGGGCTGCGGACTGCACGTGTTGCATCGTTGCTTCCTTTGAAAGCCCCTGAAAACGGGGATTACGGGCACATAAAACCAACGCACATACTAGCTCCCGCGTATGGACGATTGAGTGTCTTGAAGGTAGCTGTGAGATGTCTGGACGGTAAACGCGATTTTGTGTGTTTGACTAATGTGACACACAGAATACATGGTGCTATTCGAATTTGATGTATTCGATACGTAGTGTCAGAGGCTGTCGGTCAATCCTCGATGGTGGCGATGTAGGGGCGCAGCTTGGTGAGGAGTGCTTCGGCGTCGGTTGTGGCGGATTCGTAGAGCGCGAAAGCGTCTATGCCGTCGTATTCATGCACGATGACGTTACGCAATGCACGCAGTTCGTTCCATGGAAGCTGTGGAACGGTTTCATGAAATTCGTCGGAAAGGCGGCGTGCCGATTCCTGCGCCTGCACCACATCCATCGCAACGGAATTGAATCGCATGTAATCCTCTTCAAGCGCTTCGGCGGAACCAACTGCGGAAGCATCATCATGCGCTCGTTGCAGATGTTCGACGAGACGGATGAGATTCGTCTCGTCGCGGAAACGCTGATCGGTGTGGTTGCTGCGTGCCATCAGGCCACCCTAACCATGTCCGGCTGGATGTGTTCGTAAAACCGACGGCTCGCGCGGCTGGTTTGCGCCCTACGTTGCAGCGAATCCAATGAAGTGAGCGAAACCTCCCGGCCGAATGCACGCTCCAACTCGGCTTGCAGTGCTTTTCGTTGCATCATATTGAGAGGGGAACCTGGTTCGGTCCGGTACAGCAAATCGACGTCCGAATCGTCCGTTGCCTCGCCGCGTGCCACGGAACCATACACATAGACTTCGGCGAGGTTGTATTGCTGCGCAATGCTGCCGACGATGAATTTTATAGTGGTGATTTCCACAATGCTGTCATTGCCGACATCGTTTGCCTGCGATTGCAGCGCATCGTCATACCGTTGCAGAAAATCTTGTGTCGGGTTGCCGCCGCGTTCCGCGCGCGAAAGAGCCGATTGGGTGGTGCCCATCATCTCCGCCACTTGGCCTTGGCTCAACCCAAGCTCGAGTCGCCGCCGTCGCAACTCTTCGATTATGCTCATGCATCCAGTATAGCGTAACTGCTATAACCTGGCTAAGGTAAGCTGGAGCGGTGTGTAGTTTGGCGGGGAACGGCGGCGGGATTGAGCCGCGCAATATTCTGGTAACCGGCGGATGCGGGTTCATCGGCGCGAATTTCGTGCGGTACGTGGCGCGCAATCATCCGGACGTGCACATCACCGTGCTTGACAAGCTGACGTATGCGGGCAATCCGGCGAACATCGACGGGCTGCCGCAATCGCAGGTCGAACTTGTCATCGGCGATATCTGCGATGCGTTGCTGCTGGAACGCATTGTGCCCGGCTGCGACGCCATCGTGCATTTCGCGGCGGAATCACATAACGACAATTCCATCTTCGACCCGGAACCGTTCATCCGCACGAACGTGGAGGGCACGATGCGGCTGTTGGAGGCCGCGCGTAAATACGACGTGCGATTCCACCACATCAGCACCGACGAAGTGTACGGAGACCTGGCGTTGGACGATCCGGCGCGATTCGACGAAAACTCGCCGTACCGCCCGTCAAGCCCGTACAGCGCGTCGAAAGCCGCGTCCGACCATCTGGTGCGCGCGTGGACGCGCACATACGGCCTGCGCGCCACCATTTCCAACTGTTCCAACAATTACGGGCCATATCAGCATGTGGAAAAGTTCATTCCACGGCAGATCACGTCCATTCTGGAAGGCGCGCGGCCGAAACTGTACGGCACCGGCGAGAACGTGCGCGACTGGATTCATACGGAAGACCACTCTTCGGCGGTATGGGCGATTCTGACGCGCGGTCGCATCGGCGAAACGTATCTGATCGGCGCGGACGGCGAGAAAAGCAACATCGCCGTGCTGCGCATGATAATGCGGTTGATGGGGCAGCCGGAAGACGAGTTCGATTGGGTGCGCGACCGGCCGGGGCACGACCGCCGGTATGCGATCGACTCGTCCAAGCTGCGTGCCGAATTGGGTTGGAAGCCGGCGCATACGGATTTCGAAAGCGGCTTGCACGACGTGGTCGACTGGTATGCGACGCACCGCGATTGGTGGGAGCCGGCCAAAGCCGCTACCGAAGCACGCTACCGGGCACAAGGGCTGTGATCGTTGTGGACGCGGGCGCGCGATAGGTGTGGCGGGCGCGACGGGAAGAGGGGTGGTGGCGAGTGCGAGCTGAAGGGCTTATGCTGGTAGGAGAAACGTTTTACAGGGGGTAGCTGATGGCGCGAAGGGCAACGCTGAAGGATGTGGCTGCGGCGGCGGGAGTGTCCGTGACCACGGTGTCGCTGGTGCTGAATGATCGGCCGGCGCGTGTTTCCACGGAGAAACGCGAGGCGATCGCGCAGGCGGTGAAACAGTTGAACTACGTGCCCAATCAGAACGCGAGGAGCCTCGTCACCAAACAATCCAAGCTCGTGGCGCTCATCGTGCCCGACATCGAAAACCTGTTCTTCGCGGCGCTCGCCAAATGCGTGGAGGATGAGTGTGCGGCGCAGGGGTATTCGCTGATTGTGGCCAATTCGGATGATTCGCGTGAGTCGGAACAGGCTTTGCTGCGCAGGCTGACGTCACGTGGGGTGGATGGCGTGCTGCTGATTCCCGCGCGCGAATCCTGCGCGGCCGGTGCTGGCGCCGCGTTGCGTGAGGACGTGGAGCGTGTCACCTGCCCGGTGGTGCTCATCGACCGACTGACGCAATGCGGTTGGTGTGACGCGGTCGGCTTCGACAACTATCTCGGCGGTCGGCTTGCGGCGCAGTACCTGCTGGAAGGCGGGCATAAGCGCATCGGCATCGTGACCGGCGATGTGGCGGAGTCGAGCGCGGCAGACCGCCGTCGTGGATTCGCGGACGCGCTCGAACAGGCGGGGGAGCGGCTCGATCCCTCGTTGTGCGTCACTGGCGACTATCGTTTCGCCAGCGGTTACCGCGCGGCCGACCGGATCATCGACGGTGGTGCCACCGCGGTGTTCTGCTGCAACGACGTGATGGCGCTCGGCTTCCGCCAGCGCATGGCGGAGCGTGGGCTGCACGTCACCGAGGACATGCAAGTGATTGGATACGACAATATTCTGAAGCGATTCGGCTTGGGCTGGCGTATGACCACCGTAGAGCAGAGCGTGGGCGATCTCGCCGCGGCCTGCTGGGGCATGCTGGGCGGGCGGATTGACGGCGTGGTCAATGGGGGTGGCGCTGGAGCGGACGCGGGCCGGCCGTGGCTTGCCGAACCGCAAGTTAAGGTGTTGACGCCGAAACTGGTGCAGGCGGCCTGCGCGTAAGTGTTTATAAGCGTTTACGGGTATTCGCGGATGTTTTGACGGTTGGTGGCTTCGCTGAGCCGGGGGTATACGACATGCGAGGATTGGTTTGGTTTGCGTTTTTGGTAAAGCGCTTTATCATGGATGATGTGAGCGAAATATCGAGAACGTGCTCGAATTCGCGAAAAACAACCGACGATAATGGGCCGTGTGGTGGCGGACCCCCGTCGGATCCGTCAACGAGGAAAGGTGCAACCATGAAGAAGCTCATTCTTGATCTCGATACCGGCGTCGACGACGCGCTCGCCATCTCCTACGCGCTGGGCAGCCCGGAAGTCGAACTCATCGGCATCACCGGCACCTACGGCAACGTGCTCGTGGAACAGGGCGTACGCAACGTGCTCGCCGTCACCGACCTGCTCGGCCACCCGGAAGTCAAGGTCTACCAAGGCCTGTCGCACTCCAGCACCACCGACCACTTCGAAGTGCTGCCCGTCTCCGCGTTCATCCACGGCGACAACGGCATCGGCGACGTGGACATCCCCGATTCCGACCGCTCCGTCGAAACCGAATCGGCCGTCGACTTCATCATCGACGCCGTCAAGACCTACGGCAAGGACCTCATCTACGTGCCGACCGGCCCGATGACCAACATCCAAGCCGCCCTGAAGAAGGCTCCGGAAATCAAGGACGAGATCGGCCGCGTGGTGCTCATGGGCGGCGCGCTGACCGTACCTGGCAACTGCAACGCCTGCATGGAAGCCAACATCTCGCAGGATCCGGAAGCCGCCGACTACCTGTTCCGCTCCGGCACCCCGACCACCATGATCGGCCTCGACGTGACCCTGCAGACCCTGCTCACTTATAAGGAAACCCAACAGTGGCGCGACCTTGGCACCAAGGCCGGCAAGTTCCTCGCGGACATGACCGACTTCTACATCAAGGCCTACGAGACCACCTCGCCGCACCTCGGCGGCTGCGGCCTGCACGATCCGCTCGCCGTCGGCGTCGCCGTCGACCCGACGCTCGTCACCACGCTCGACATCAACATGAAGGTCGACGTGGACGGCCCGACCCGCGGACGCACCATCGGCGACGAAACCCGGCTCAACGACCCGGTCAAGACCATGAAGGTCGCCGTCGGCGTGGACGTGCCGAGGTTCCTCAACGAATTCATGACCCGCATCTCCGGACTCGCCGCCAACGCCGGGTGACCGACTGAGTGGCCGGCCAAGTGACCGACGGCAATCGCAATAATCGCAAGAAAGGAAAGCGATCATGAGCGCAACCGAAATTCTCTCCGCATTGGATCGTATCCACGGCACTGTGTCCGTGATCGGTTCCATGAACGCGGACTACACCGTCACCGCACAGCGACTGCCCGGGCCGGGCGAGACCATCACCGGCGGCCCGCTGCAGCTGCTGCCCGGCGGCAAATCCGGCAACCAGGCCGCGGCGGCCGCACGCATCGGCGCCACCGTGCAGATGTTCGGCGCGGTCGGCTCCGACAACAACGCCGACTTCCTGCTCGGAGCGCTCGGCGAAGCGGGCGTCAACACCACGCACGTGCGCCGCGTGCTCGGCCCGTCCGGCACCACCGTCATCACCGTGGACGCGCACGGCGAGAACACCATCGTGTACTCGCCCGGCTCCAACGCGCAGGTGACCGTCGACTACGTCGAATCCGTGCGTGACGCGCTGACCCACTCCACAGTGCTCGGCCTGTGCCTGGAAAGCCCCATCGAAACCGTCACCGCGGCCGCACGAATGTGCCACGAGGCGGGCGTGAAGGTGCTGCTCAACGACTCGCCGTTCACCCCGTCCCTGCCGGCGGAACTGATCGAAGCATCCGACATCCTGCTCGTCAATGAGCATGAAATGGCGCAACTGCTCGGCATCGACGAGCCGGAGAACGACGATTGGGATTCGTTCGACTGGTGGCACGCGCTTGACGAACTGCGCGGATTCGGCTTCGAACAGGCGATCGTGACGCTTGGCGGCGACGGTTCCGTAGTGCTCGACGGCACCGCGGACGATCCGGAACACCGCGTCCAGCGCATCGCCCCGGTACGCGTCAAGGCCGTCGACACCACCGGCTGCGGCGATTCCTTCATGGGCACCGTGCTGGCCGGCCTGGCATCCGGACTGGCGCTGTCCGAAGCCGCCGAACTCGCTTCGTACGTTTCGGCGTACGCGGCCACCGGCTACGGCGCGCAGGCGTCCTACGGCAACGCGGCGCAGATCCGCGAGGCGTTCGCGTCCGCCGAATAGTCCGGTAATCCGGTTTTCCCCAAACCATTGGCGTTGGTATGTGCCTTCTGCGTCGATGGTTTGGGGATTTTTTGATGTTGCCGACGGCAGTTTGGAGCGGTATGGTGAAACGCTTCCGCAACGGCCGCGTGCCGTGGGCACCCGCATTGTTATATTGGAGTTTGGCTTATTTTCACATATCGAACAATTGGGAAGGCAAGCATGTCGGCGATTCTCGAAGGCACTCCGGATAAGAAACTGGCTCTGGTGACGGGTCGCGCGTACCCCGAGCAGGCTCAGGAAACCGCAAAATACCTGGGAACCGACGTACTTGAGACCACCGCATACGATTTCGCCAACGGCGAGATGTACGTGCGTTACACCGAGCCCGTCCGTGGCGCCGACGCCTTCGTGATGCAGGCCCATACCGAGCCGATCAACAAGTGGATCATGGAGCAGCTCATCATGGTGGACGCCATGAAGCGCGCCTCCGCACGTTCCATCACCGTGGTCGCGCCATTCCTCGGCTACTCCCGTCAGGACAAGAAGCATCAGGGCCGCGAGCCCATCACCGCACGCCTCATGTTCGACCTGTTCCGTTCCGCCGGCGCCGACCGCATCATGACGGTCGACCTGCACGCAGCCCAGGAGCAGGGCTTCTTCGACGGCCCGGTCGACCATCTCACCGCCATGCCGATCCTGCTTGACTACGTGCGCAACAGCATGCCGCTGGAGAACACCACCATCGTGTCCCCGGACGCCGGCCGCATCAAGGTTTCCGAACAGTGGGCCGCCAAGCTCGGCGGACTGCCGCTCGCCTTCATCCACAAGACCCGTGACACCACGCGCCCGAACCATGCCGAGGCACACGGCATCATCGGCGACGTGAAGGGACGCGACTGCGTGGTCGTCGACGACATGATCGACACCGCCGGCACCATCTGCGAGGCCGTGCGCACGCTGAACAACGCCGGCGCGAAGTCCGTGACGCTCGTCGCCACCCATGGCCTGCTGTCCGGCCCGGCCGTGGAACGCCTGAAGAACTGCGGCGCACGCGAAATCGTCCTCACCGACACCGTTCCGGTGTCCGAAGAGAAGCGCCTGCCGAACATGACCGTCCTGTCCGTGGCCCCGCTGCTGGCCGCTGGCATCCGCTCCGTGTTCGAATCCGGCTCCGTTTCGACGCTGCTCAACGGCCTGCCCGAAGACATGCGCCCGCGCAACATCTACGCCTGATATTTCGCGCGATTGCCATACGGCTCTCGCGACATTTCAGGATTTATTACGATTTTTTGCGATTAAGCCCCGCTTGCGAGCGGGGCTTTTCGCTTGCCTCCGCACGTGATTTCGCACCCGGCAGACGCCGTTTCGATACGTCGCGGCGTCGGGGTAGCCTGTACAAGTTGCCATCAATCGTATCCATATGTTCATTGCGACTTATCGATGCCTGAAGGCAGCACGCATACACACTCCTGCCATGGAAGGTCCATGGCCGATAGTCCGAAGGAGGTGGGTGATGTCTGCGCATAAGTACGAACTGATGTTCATTGCTGATCCTGAGCTGGATGAGCGCGGTCTGAAGAAGCTGACCGAGCAGTATCTGGAAACTGTCACCAAGGAAGGCGGTGCCGTCGAGAACATCGACATCTGGGGCCGTCGCAAGCTTGCCTACGAAATCGCCGGCAAGACCGAAGGTAACTACGTCGTGGTCAACTACTCCGCTGAGCCGGCCACCAGCGACGAACTCGATCGTCTGCTGAACCTGAACGAATCCGTCATCCGTACGAAGATTCTTCGCAAGTAAGTAAACCAAGCTTTCTAAGCTGCAAAGTAAGTAGGTAACGACATGGCAGGTGAAACTGTAATCACCGTGGTGGGTAACCTCACGGCCGATCCGGAAATTCGTACCATTGGCAGCGGCGCCGCCGTTGCCAGCTTTACGATCGCCTCCACTCCGCGCACCTGGAACCGTAACTCGAACCAGTTCGAAGACGGTCAGGCCCTGTTCCTGCGCTGCTCCGCGTGGCGCGACATGGCCGAACATTGCGCGCAGAGTCTGTCCAAGGGCATGCGCGTCATCGCGCAAGGCCGTCTGCAGCAGCGTTCCTACCAGGCGCAGGACGGTTCCCAGCGAACCGTCATCGAGATGCAGGTCGACGAAATCGGCCCGTCCCTGCGCTACGCGACCGCCCAGGTGACCCGTCAAAGCTCGTCCGGCAACGGAGGCTTCAGCGGCAATCGCGGCGGCTACAACAACGCCAACAACAACGGCGGTTTCGGCGGCAACAACGGCGGATATCAGGGCGGCTCCAGCTATGCTGGCGGCGCCGGATATCAGGGTGGAGCCTCCGCTCCGGTCAACGCCGCTCCCGCACAGTCCGCTCCGGCCTCGGACCCGTGGTCAAGCTCGGATAACTCCGGCTCGTCCTTCGGTTCCTTCGGCGCGTCCCAGTCCTTCGGAGGTTCCTCCGAATTCGGCGGCGACAGCGACGAACCGGAATTCTGACGGACCGAACCCCGTCCGCAATATAGGCGAACAGCGAAACAAGCAGCTTAATCGCAGTATTTCCAGATTTTAAGGAGAACATCAAGATGTCACGCAAGAGGCCGCAGCCGCCGGTCAAGCCGTTTAAGAAGAAGCCGAATCCACTGAAGGCCGCCAAGGTCACCGAGATCGATTACAAGGACGTCGCCCTGCTGCGTAAGTTCATCTCCGATCGCGGCAAGATTCGTTCCCGTCGTATCACCGGTGTCACCGTGCAGGAGCAGCGCGAGATCTCCAAGGCTATCAAGAACGCCCGCGAGATGGCCCTGCTGCCGTACGCCACGTCCGGCCGCTGATCTTAGAGAGGTTTGAACAATGGCTGAAACTAAGGTTATTCTCACCAAGTCCGTCAACCACCTGGGTCACCCGGGTGACGTCGTGGCCGTCAAGTCCGGCTACGCCCGCAACTACCTGTTCCCGCAGGGCCTGGCCTTCGCTTGGTCCAAGGGTGCCGCCGCCCAGATCGAGGCCATGAAGCGCGCTCGTCTGGCCAAGGCCGTCGCCACCCGCGAAGAGGCTGTTGCCGCCAAGGAAATCATCGAGGGCTCCACCGTCGAAATCGCTGCCAAGGTCTCCGAGTCCGGCAAGCTGTTCGGCGGCATCTCCGCAGAGAAGATCGCCATCGCGCTCTCCTCCAAGGTTGAGGTCAACCCGAAGAACATCACCGTTGAGCCGATCAAGACCACCGGTGACTTCCCGGCAACCGTCGCCCTGCACCCGGAAATCACCGCCAACTTCTTCGTGAAGGTCGTCGCTGAGTGATTTCGCCCCATTCACCGCTCGACGTCCTTACGGACCGGCGGTGAATGACTTCAGGCTGAAACACGTCTGAGCTTAAGCATCGAAAATCCCCCGTACCGATTGGTGCGGGGGATTTTCCTATATCCGCTCTTTAGCCGGCATCAGTCCTCATCGTCAATCGTGACGCTGAGCTTGCCATCCCTGATGCTGAAGCTGCCGTTGACGGTGAAGTGGGTGCTGTCGTCCTGAGACTCCCACGAATCGTCGAAATTCTTCTCTTCATACGTGCACTTCGCCTTGCCCTGCCGGGTGGAGAACGTGCCGTAATCGAGATCGATGTCGGACAGCTTCGGATAGACGCTGATGGACCATGCGAAGTTGCGGTAGTAGTCCTCGTCGTACAGGTCGAAGCCGAACGGGCAGCCTTCCGGCGCGTAGTCGGTGGACTTCGCGCATTCGTCCAGCTTGGCGTTCACGGCCTTGCTCAAGTCCTCCTTAAGCTTGGCCGTAGGCATGATCTTGAGATCGGCGGCATCGGAGTCCGCGTTCGTGCGCACCATGGTGATGCCGCTGGTGACATACCCCGACTTGCCGATCGACACCTTGTACGAACCCGGGTAGACGCGCAGCGTCCACGTGCCGCTGTCCGACTTCTCCGCATTCTTCGCGGTCACGTCAACACCGTTGACGGACAACGATTCCACGGCATTGGGCACCGACACGGTGATGGTCTTGAGCAGTGGGCTCGAGATCTTCCAATTCGGGAACAGCAGGAACTTCGACCCGTCCTTGTTGATGGTGAGCGAATCGTTGACGTTCTTGCCGTTCAGCGAATACGTCACGTTGACCTTGGCCACGCCTTCGACGGTTTTGACACTATCGATATGCGGGTTGGCGATCGTGGCGTTGTCGGCCTTCGCTACGGTGTCGGACAGCAGCTTGAGCTGGTCCTTGTCCACCTGCGGATCGGCGATGTCATTGGCCTTGTCATACTTGCCGTCGGCAATCGCCGTCAGATAGCTTTGCGCCACGGATTTCGCGCTGAAGACGGTCGAGTTGAGCACACCGTAGACAATGCCCAACACAATCAGGGCACCAATTACGATGCCGCTGATAAGGATCGTCTTCTTAGTTTTTGGGTCGAGCGGCTGACCTGCCCCCGGAGCTGCGACCGGCATAGAAGCCGCGCCTGCTGGCGATTGCGGCAGCGGCACCGCACCCGTTGCCGTGTTGCCCGTTGTCATATTGGGCATGGACGTCGGGGCGACCGGTTGTGGAACGGCCTGTGAAACAGGCGTTGCGGTAGGAGCGGTGGGCGCGGGCATCGGCGCAGCCGGCGTCGCGGGCTGGGGGACCGATGCGGCCGGAGCTGCCGGAGTAGTTGGATTGGCCGGCTGTGCGGCAGCCGAAGCCGTCGGCATGGTCGCTGTTGCGGTCGTGCCGCTCGCCGTGGCAGAGGTCTTCTTCATGCCGTAGGACGGATCGCAGGACTTGACGTAATCGACCACGTTCTGCGGGGTCTGCTGCACGGTGCCACCGACGATGATCCGCCACATGCCCGGCAGGGACGCCACCAGCGTCGGACCGAACGTCATCGCGGCCACCTCGATCAGGAACGCCCAGATGCCGGCGACGAGGAAATACCACATCGGGGTCGTCATCGACATGCTGGACGAGGCGTATCCCGCCGCGAAATAAGTGAACAGGAACTCCGCGGCCAGCCAGAACACCATCGCGGCCACCGGAGCCTTCCACGTATGCTGCCAGCCCGCGTAATACGGGTCGTACATATTGCGCGCGGTCTCACGCAGCGCGATATAGAACGTGGCAAGCAGGAACAGCACGAAGCAGATCCACAGAATCCAGCCATACTGGCTGAGGGAGGACACGTTGAACAACGTGATCGTATGGACGCTGTAGCTGGACGTCGAGAAGGCGATGCCGCCGAACGAGGACAGCGAAATCAGCATAAGCGGCAGAGCCGGGAACAGCAGCGGAACCAGCAGCAGACCGCCTGCGCCGAGATGGTTCGCGGCGGACATGGCGATCGTCGCCACCAGGCCAAGCACCAGGAACAGCACGCCGTAGATCGCAAACGATTCGACCAGCGTGCGCACGAAGCCACGAGCGCGGTGCGCCCAACGCCAAGCGGCGGAGAAGACGTTACCCGAATCGCCCGCATACTGTGCCAACGCGTAGCCGGCCAGCGCACCGGCCGCCGACAGCAGGAACGCCATGCAGAACGTGCGGAAGGACACGCCGGAAAGCGACGCGGAAGCGGAATAGTCGCTGTAGGAACCACCCACCGTCACCGGGAAGATGGCGGCGAAGACCAGCAGCACCAGGCCGGACAGCACGCCGACGATCAGCGAGCTGATGACGCCCGTCCACTTGAAACGAAGCGCGAACCTGCGTGCCAGCATATATGCGCCGAACGCGGCGCCGATCGCCAATGCCACGCCGGGCAGTCCGACCGGCAGCGTCACGCTGACGTGCGAGGCGTCAATGCCGAGATTGCTCAGCGAGAAGCCCTGGGAGCTGGTTTTGAGATTCAGCGAACCGCCAACGCCGAGCGTCATCACGGTGAAGAGAATCTGGAAGAAATTCGGGCCGGAGCCGGACACACCGTTGTTGCCCAGGAAGGAGGCGGTGTCGGAAAAGCCCGGAATGCCGGCAAGCCCGTTGCTGGCCGCGGCATTGCCCATGAAGAAGACGATCGATGCGAGCAGCGCGAACACCACGCTCGCGCCGAGACCGATGCCGAGGCTGGCGCCCATGGTCTTCATGGACTGCGGTGTGGTCAGCGCGGTGATGGTGGGATCGGCCGCCGGACGGGCGATTTGCTGGGTCGGCTGGCTTGGCTGCGGCGCTGCTGCCGGCTGCGGGGCCGGGGATGGCGCATACTGGAACTGCTGCGTCGGCGCGGCCTGTGGTGCCACCGTTTGCGTTGCCTGCGCCTGAGCGGTCGGCTGTGCTTGCGCCGCCGGTTGCGGTGTGGTGGGCTGCGGGACGGTGGTTTGCGGAGCTGCCGGTGCGGCGCTATTGGGCAGTGGGACGGCAGCGGTCGGCATCTGCGGGGCCGGTGCCATGTGCGGCGCGGAAGACAGCATGGTGCCGTCATCGGATTCCGCCGCGGCCGGCGCTTGCGGTGCCGCCGCGGTCGTTTGGATGAGCGGTGAGCCGCACGAGGCGCAGAATTTAGCGCCTTCGATGGTCGGCTGACCGCAATTTGGGCATGCCATAGGTAAGCCTTTCTCCTTCTTGATGCGCGTCATATACTCCTGTGACGCGCCATGGTCCTTATTATAAAGGGCCTCTGGCGCGTCGACGGGCTCGACGATGATGCGTGCTATTCGGCTCGCCGCGGTGGAAATGTGTGATGGAAAAGTTCGTGCCGTTGACTGTCGGAGTGGTTGCATTGCGCCAGAATGTGAAGAAAATGTGATTACTTGGATTCTAGGGCGCCATCGCGCCGCATTTTTCGTCGTATGACGCGATGTGCACCATAGATGGCGATTTGCTGAAAACGTTGGAAAATAGCGGTTTTATGATTGCGACACGCCGAAGGTTGCGTTCTTTCCGATTCTGAGTATATTTACTCCATGTGCTCAGCGAGAACAAAAACCTCGCCAAGACCAACGCCCCTTTAGCTCAGTTGGTTAGAGCAGCTGACTCTTAATCAGCGTGTCCAGGGTTCGAATCCCTGAGGGGGCACAGACAAGACCCAAGCCAATGGCTTGGGTCTTTTTCGTATTTCGGACATGCGTCCACCCAAAGCCGCGTTACTTCCTCCGTGCGGAGTAAGGTAGTGCGCTGTTGTCCGCCCAGAGCGGAATCGCAATTCATCTCGAATCGCACGAATCGTAAGAATCGTTAGAGAAGAAGCAATAGAGGAAACTGCAGTGGAATACACACTCTTCACCAAGCTTGCCGCGGAATTCGTCGGCACCGCCGTGCTGATGGTCTTCGGCAACGGCGCTGTCGCCAACGCGGAACTGAAAAACACCAAGGGCTACCATGCCGGCTGGCTGAACATCGCCATGGGCTACGGCTTCGGCGTCATGTTCCCGGTCCTGATGTTCGGCGGCGTCTCCGGCGCCCACATCAACCCGGCCATGACCCTCGCGCAGGCCGTCAACGGCATGTTCCCGTGGAACGAGGTCCTGCCGTACATCATCGCCCAGCTGCTCGGCGCAGTGGCGGGCCAGCTCATCGTGTACGTCACCTACCTGCCGCACTACAAGGACACCGACGATGCCGAAGCCATCCTCGGCACCTTCTGCACCACCGACGCGCACAACGACCGCGTGAACTACTTCCTCAACGAGTTCTTCGGCACCTTCATGCTGGTGCTCGGCGCCCTGTGCTGCCTGTCCCTGCCGTGGGGCAAGGCGAACCCGGCCGCCGCATCCATCGTCGTCGGCTTCATCGTGTGGGGCCTCGTGACCTCCATGGGCGGCCCGACCGGCCCTGGTCTGAACCCTGCCCGCGACCTCATGCCGCGCCTCCTGCACGCCATCCTGCCGATTCCGAACAAGGGCGATTCCCGCTGGGGCGAGGCCTGGATTCCGGTCGTGGCCCCGATCGCAGGCGCGATCGTCGGCGCGTTCCTGTTCAAGGTGCTGTTCGCCTGAGCATTACTTTGACGATTGCCGGCATTCGTCTGACATGCTGGTAAGGCCCGTGATTCCCTCCGGAATCGCGGGCCTTACGCATAGGTGGTATGCATGGCGGTCGGCGGCTTCGGCATGTTGACTGAGACTGGTACTGTTGCCGAAGAGAGAAACATCACCATATCGGGAGGCTGGATTGAAGCGGATTCGTCGTATCATACGTGCGCTCGATCCGAAAGCCGACGCCACAATGGGCCAACGGGAACGGCTTGAGGCGTTTCGCATCCGCAGGGCCGCCGCGCTGGTGCTCGTGCTGTTCCTGCTGATCGCATCGATGACGTCCTGCAGCGTGCACGCACTGCTGGTCCGCATGACGCCGAACACGCAGACGACGGCACAAGCCACGCATTCGACGTCGGCCAAGAAGCCAGCCAAGAAAACAGCCAAAACCAATCAGCATAAGACGGCCAAAAAAACCAAACCGGAAACCAAACAATCGCAGGAAGAGCAGGCCGTCGCCAAAGCGGTGAGCGCGCAATCGGCGGCACTGAGCGACGACGAGAAAACCGCGATTCTGAACAAAGCGCAGGAAACCGCGCAAAACAGCGGCAAACCGGTAACGCAATACCATTACTGCATCGCAACCAAAGGAAACGTCGGTTCGGCCGACGAATTCGGCAACGCGGCGTTCCGCATCCTCAACGACGAACACGGATGGCCACGCGCCGGAGCCATATTCGACCAATCCACGGACGGCAACTGCGATTTCAATCTCGTGCTGTCCCAAGCGTCGGAAATGACGTCGTTCTCGCCATCATGCTCGGTGGAATACAGCTGCAGGGTCGACAACAACGTGATCGTCAACGACGACCGTTGGAACGGTGGCACGCAACAATGGCTCGCCGCCGGCGGCAACCTGGCGCGATACCGCACGATGGTGATCAACCATGAGGTCGGACACCGGCTGGGGCACATTGACAACGAAACGACCTGCGCCGGCGAAGGCCAGTTGGCGCCGCTGATGCAGGAGCAATCCATGCATTTGGACGGCTGCAAGGTCAACGAATATCCGCTTGACTCGGAGCTGTGGATCGGCTGAACGTCGACTGCTTCCCGTTATTTTCTGCTGCTTTCTGCTGTTTCCCGGACTGACCGGGTCGTCTCGGCAATTCGGCGAGATCCGGCCAGCCGTTGTCACAAGCCGAAATACGCGTCGAAATCGTCTTGGCTGATACTGCGGTCGGCCGTATCGGCCCGTACCTTACCCCAATCGAACTCCTGCAACGCCTCGACGGCGCTCATCGGCTGCGGACTGGTATGCGCGGAATCGCCCTGCAAACCAAGCAGCCACGCACAATAGCCGACAACCTGCTCCGCGGTGACGCCATGCGCGCGCAGCGCCCCCATATCCAAAGAACGCTCGCGTTTGGCGAGCCTGCGGCCGGCCGCGTTGTCGATAAGCGGCAGATGCGCGTACCGTGGGTTTTCGGGGTTATATGGGGTGTATTGCGATTGTGGTGCGTGCTGCGATGGTGCAGAAGCCTGCGTTTTTGCCTTGCGGAATCCCGCCTTGATAAGCGCTCGGCGAATGGCGATTTGCAGGGCGTTCGACCGGAGCAGGTCGCGGCCGCGCACGATGTCGTCGACGCCCATGTCAAGATCGTCCACGACCACCACCAGCTGGTAGGAGAACAGGCCGTCGGCGCGGCGCACGATGGTGTCGCCGACGTCGTGCGCCAGATTGAATTCCTGATGGCCGAACACTGCGTCATCGAATTGGACGGTTGCGTGCGGGTTTGTGTCGGCGGGCATGGCGATGCGCAGCGAATGGCGGTCGCCGTTGGCCAGCCGCTGCCGGACGGTATCCGGATTGCTGGCGATAAGCCGGCGGCACGTGCCGGGATACACCATGAAACGGTCGCCTTCCTGCGGTGCGGAGGCTGCGCGGATGTCGGCGCGCGAGCAGAAGCAAGGGTAAATCAGCGGGGTTGTGCCAGCGATTGCGTTGTTGGCTGCGCTGCCGACTGCGGGGGTGTGGTTGTTGCGCTCGTCAAACGGCGAATCGTATGCGTCGTCAATCGTCAGGTTTTCCAAGCAATGCAGCGCCTCACGGTACAGGTCGTGCCGAGCGGATTGGAACACCGGATCGCCGTCCCAATCCAAGCCAAGCCAATGCAGATCGTCCATCATCAGTTCGGCCGCGCCGGGCACCACGCGCGGTTCGTCGATGTCTTCGATGCGCAGCAGCATGCCGTCGCCGCGGCTGCGCGCGGACAGCCATGCTCCGAGCATCGCATAGATGTTGCCGATGTGCATGCGGCCTGATGGGGTGGGGGCGAAACGACCTGGCACGGGGTTCCTTCCTGTCGTTGGCGGGCGGTTCGGTGTTGCCGATGCGGAGACCGGTTGCGCCGATGCTTGCAACTGTACCTGCATCGGCGGCCGGAACGGCGGGTTTCGTGGGACGCGATTGTGGAATGCGTTGCTGGACGTGCCGTGACGTGCCATGCCGAGGTTGCAGCGTGCTCCGAAAACGTGCCGTCGCTGTGAGATATCTCACAGTGTGAGAAGGATATTTAGCGCATGGTGATACGGGCCGCGCGTTTCGTTTGGGGTGTGCGTAAGGTGGTGTGCGTCATCCGGTATTCTGGGTGGTGATTTCGGCAATTCGGTCTATGCGTTATCGGTATGGCCGGTCAAAAGGGGATTTACAAGGGGCGAATATGACGAAGCGACAGTTCAGCAGAGCGGAAATCGAATACCTGCGTACATTGCCGTCGATCGACGCGGTGACGGACAGCAGAATCACGTATGCGAGGGAATTCCAAATCGACTGCATGAGGCGGTATCTGCAGGGGGAGAAGCCAACTGCGATCTTCATTTCCGCGGGATTGAGCCCATCGGTCATCGGGCACAAGCGCATCGAACGCAATATCGCACGCTGGAAGCGCGACGAGGACATCATGCGCAAGGCGGCCGAAGAGCCGGAACCGCATGATACGGCTGTGGACAGCCACAATGCGATGTCGGAAGTGCCGTTGGGCAAGATTCAATCGCTGGTATGCCAGGTGATGGTGTTGAGCGATCGCGTCGATAAATTGGAGCGTTTGGTGGAGGGGCTGCGCAAGGGGGATAAAATCTGAAAAAAAGTTTTCAGATTTATTGGTTTTTTCCGGCGGTTCGCGCGCATTTATCTGATACATTAAATGCGTAGACGGAGTCTTTGAAGTCCCCCTTCTACTGCCGTCTGGTTTTATAGCCCGCGCGAATTTATGACCGCTTTATCGCTTCACTTCAGGTCATCGCGCGGGCTTCTTTATACGTTGTCGGCGGTTTTCTGGTAACACTGGTATCGAAATATCAGCCGACATGCCGGAAACGGTGGTGCCGGCCGCGGACCGGCGGTCGAATGAACTTGCGAGAGGTGGACGATGACTGCATACATGGATCACAAGAACCTCGCCAACGAGGTGATCGACGATGCGCGCGCACGTGAGATCACGGACGGCGTGCATCGTGTGCTCGACCGCATCGCGGCAGCTGAGGAACAAGCCGGACGCGAAGCCGGCTCCGTGCGCCTGCTGGCCGCCACGAAGACGCGCGACATCGGCGAAATCATGGTTGCGATTGATGCCGGCGTGCGCATGATCGGCGAGAACCGTCCGCAGGAAGTGACGGCGAAGGCCGAAGGGCTGGCACGGCGATGCGCGGAACGCGGGTTTTCGCTGGGCGTCGCAGGCGCCGCGCCGGATGCTGCGGCGGAGCATATTCCATTCCACCTGATCGGCCAGCTGCAAAGCAATAAAATCGGCAAAGTGCTGCCGGTGGTCGACACTATCGAATCGGTCGATTCAATCGATTTGGCAGAAAAAATTTCACGTAGAGCCGTGGCTCGCGGTATTACTGTCGGCGTGCTGCTGGAAGTCAACGAATCCGGCGAGGAATCGAAATCCGGTTGCGATCCGGCGCACGCCATCCGCATCGCGCAGAAAATCGGCACGTTGGACGGCATCGAATTGCAGGGACTGATGACGATCGGCGCGCATGTGCACGACGAAACGGTGATTCGCCGCGGTTTCTCGCACCTGCGCAAGACCCGCGACCTCATCCTCGCATCCGGCGAACCGGGCACGGACCGTTGCCGGGAACTGTCGATGGGCATGACCGGCGACATGGAACTGGCCATCGCCGAAGGTTCCACCATCGTGCGCGTCGGCACTGCGATTTTCGGTGAGCGTGCGTTCATCTGAGCGCTTTCTTTGACTTTTTCTGTTTTTTAAGGATTTGCGGGGCTCGTCCGCCTGGATTGCATTCGTCTGGCTTACATTCGTCTGACTTGCATTCCTCTGAAAAACGGCTTGTCTGAGCTGCGTTCCGCCGGTAGGTGGGGTGCTGCGCGGTTTGGTGCCATAATTGCCGGTTTCGTGCCTGAAACCGTTGTCTTTCTAGGGGTAAGCCCTCCTATAGGGGGCAAGGGCTTTCGTATGGCGGGTGTGAACATGGGTGTGTTCGAAGGAGAAACCCATGTTTTGGTCTGCCTCTCGATTGATGAGTAAACCCGTCCGTCTGCTCGCCCGCAGGACGGATTCCTACGTGCATGCGCATGCGGTGCTGCGTTCGCCCATGCGGCTGTTCGGTGCCGTGGCGGGCGCCTCGGCTGATTCCTATGATGCCGGTGATGATAACGATGGCATCGGCAATGGCGCCGGAGTCGGATCTGATGCCGGTGCAGCTGCCGACAGTGGTCATGCCGGAACTGTTGCGTTCGCTGGAACGTCTGCTGGAACGTTCGCTGGAACGCCGTCGTTTTACGAGGCGATTGACATTGCCGATGTGGTTCGCGCGCGCAGGCTGCGGCGGATTCGTTTCATATTGGTGCGGTGCGTGTCCGTGCTGCTGATCGTGGGCGCGGTGGTGGTCGCGTCGTTGCCGTTCGCCATGCAGACGCATTCCGCGCGGCGCTTGGCCGAGACATCCGATTCGGCGGCTCGCACGGTTGCCGGATGGCCGTATCCGATGGCGATGGAGGAGTTGGAACGGGCGCGCGCATACAATCGGCGGCTTGCCGTGGAAGGACAGCCGGTATTGGGCGAGGCGGCCGATCCGTTCACTACCAGACCGGCTGGCACTGCCGGAGATGCTGATGTCGCTGACGATTCGGCGCATTCCGGCGGTGCCGGGCTTTCCGCTGCGGACACGGACGCGAACTATCAGGGCCTGCTGGATTCCGGCGCAGGCATCATGGGCACGGTATTGGTGCCCAAAATCGGCGTGGAACTGCCGATTCGGCATGGCACGTCCGAACCGGTGCTCGTCGTCGGTGCCGGGCATCTGTACGGCACCAGCCTGCCGGTCGGCGGCACTGGCTCGCATACGGTGGTCACCGGGCATCGCGGCCTGGTCAAATCGTTGATGTTCACACGGCTCGACGAACTGCACGACGGCGATTTCATGTACATCAAAGTGATGGACGAGACGCTGGGATACGAAGTGGACCGAATCAGCGTGATCGAACCGGACGACGTCTCACGGTTGAAAATCGTGCCCGGCGAAGACCGGCTGACGTTGATGACCTGCACGCCATACGGCATCAACACGCATCGGCTGCTAGTCTCCGGGCATCGCGTCGCAATACCGCTGCCCGCGCCAGATCCGGCCGACGTGCGCGACGAACGTGCGACCGAACTGGGCGTGCTCGCCATGACCATCGTTTGCACGATGGGCGGCATGCTGTTGTGCTGCATGGTCGTGCGGTCGATGCGGCCCCGACACCGAATCATGCGGCACGCTTCCGCCTGGCCGCGTAAAGGATAAGGGGGAAGGCCGCGATTTTCGCTGGTCCGCACGTTCCCCGAACCCATCAATGGAGGGGACGGGTTTCAAAACGTTCATCCATAAGGTTCAAGGCATGGAGGCGCATAGGCAATTCGCCGCAGCGCCATGAGAGATGGACATGTCATGAAGTGGATGAAGGACCCGCTTGCCGGCTTCATAAGCCGGTGTGGCGCGCGGATGGGAAAATTCACCGCATTGCTTGTCACGATTGCGATGCTGGCCGGCACCACGGGAGCCGGCGCGACCGCGTTCGCCGACGAAACGGTGACGGATGGCGGCAACGTGGCCGCCGAATCCGTAGCGAGCCAGCCGGAATCGACACAACAATCCGATGCTGAAAACGCAGTCGGATCGGACGTTGCCGACATTGCCGGGCAAGATGTTGCCGGACAGTCCGCAACGGACGATGACGACGCACAATGCCTTACGGACGACGGCGAATCGCAGCAGCCATCGAACGAACAAGCGCAATCGCAACTGCAGTCGCAATCGCAACCGGAACAACCGTCGGAGACGATGCCGGAACAGCGGCAGCCGTGCGATAAGACGGAACAGCCGAATGAGCAGAAGGAGCAGGAACGGCAGGCGGTTAGGCAGCCGACGGCTGAGAACGCTGACGTACCTGCAAATGGTGCTGCACCGGCTCAAGACGGCGATCGAAACGACCATGCCGGCGAAAATCGCACGGATGCTGTGGCGAATGGCGATGCGGGCGCGACAGCCGATGACGGCAAAACCGGCGATGCGGACGATGCTGACAACGATGGCAACACTGCTGAAGATGCCGACGATGCCGAACACATCATGCGCGATCGCTTCACCTTCAATCGCAAAACCGTGATGCGTGCCGCGCGTAACGTCGCCGTGCCGCAGCCGGACCACACGAAAAGCATCACATACAACAACGGCGGCAAATACACGCTGAACCTCAACGTGGTGGGCAAGGATACCCGCGAAAGCCATGAGACCACGGAGAAAATCGAAGTGGTGCTCGTACTGGACACGTCCGGATCGATGAACTACTGCATGGACGGAAGCCAAAGAGGATGCAACAAATCGAATCCGAAGCGGTTGACGGCGCTGAAAGAAGCGGCGACCAGCTTCATCGACGCCACCGAGACCACCAACGACACCATCCAGGACGAAAACAGCAAAGTGCGAATCGCCATCGCTCAATTCGGGCAGACATCCGGCGTGGTGAGTTCCCTGACCAGCGATACCGCCGCTCTGAAATCATCGGTGAGCAGGCTGTCCGCCAATGGCGCGACCCCTGCGGACAAAGGCATGGCCGCCGCGCAGACGGCATTGCTGCGGGCAAGGCCAGGCGCGAAGAAAGTCGTCATTTTCTTCGCGGACGGTGTGCCGACCACGCAAAACGCTTTTAGCACAAGAGTCGCCAATAACGCCGTACAAACCGCGCTCGCCATGAAATCGGCCGGCACGCTCATCTACAGCATCGGCATCTTCGAAGGCGCCAATCCGGAGCAGCAATCGTTCGACAACTGGGAGAACGACCAAGCCAACCAGTTCATGCATGCCGTGTCCAGCAACTATCCGAACGCCACCGCGTACGACAAAGCCAATTGGGGTACGGGCGGCAACCTCGGCTACTACAAGGCCACCAACAGCGCGGACGATCTGACGAAGATCTTCGACGACATCCAGAAGGAAATCACCACGGGAAGCGCCTACAGCGGCGTCTCGATCGTCGACGAGCTGTCCGAATACGCGCAGGTCGATGGCGTTGTCTGGAACATGGCCAGCATGCGGAACTTCGGCGGAGCGACCTACTACCGGGTGACCGGCGGCGTGACGCTCAACGTGACGAATCTGCCTTCGGGGGCTACGCCTCCAGTGCTGGAACGTGATTACACATTGTGGTACAGCGACGCCGGCAACGGCAAGATCCGCGTCGAATTCGCCGGCGATTACGAGCTGCTGCACAACGCGACCTACACGCTCTCGTACGGCATAGTGCCAACCGACAGCGCCTACGCGCGGGTCAATATGGTCGACGGCGGCATCAACTACGACGCGACCGGCGACGCGGGCACCGGCACGACCTCCGCAGGAAAGCCGGGCTTCCGATCGAACGCGTCGGCGCAGGTCTGTTACACCTTCGACAAGCAGTCCGCCTGCGCGGCCTACCAGCATCCCGTATTGCAGGTGCCGTCCGCCAACGTGGTCGTGACGAAACATTGGGAAGGCGGAATGCCGGCGAGCGGAGCCACATTGCGCATCGATTTCATGCAGGGCGGCGCATCGAAGCTGGGCAAAGACCTTTCCGAAGATGACGAGCTGCCTACCGGCGAATGGCAGTACACATTCCGTGGCGTGATGGCAGGCGACTACACCGTCACGGAAGGCAACATCGCCGGCTATCACGCGAAAGGCAACGTCACCTCAGTGCCGATCAGCATCACCAGAGCCGACATGTGGAGCGCGTTCGACAAGGGACAGACCGCCACCTACGAAGCCTCGTTCACCAACGTGAAAGAGACGGTGGCCGTGCTGCCGCTGTCCGGCGCATCGGAAGGACGGACCTGGCTGGTCGTGGCCGGCGTCACGGCACTGGTGCTGCTGCTTGCGGGCATCGTCGGACTGGCTTTGATCGGGCGCGGACGGCCGTGACGGAACTGCCGGACGGCAATCGCAATTCTCTGATCGCAATCCGGCAATCGCAATTTTTCAATCACAACTAAAGAGCAACACAACTTACGAAACTTCCCATAAAACCAACCAATCGGCTGCGGTAACAAGGCCGACCAAACCAAGGAAGAGAGGTCTCTCATCATGAAGACGAGAAGGCTTTGTGCAGTAATCGCCGCGGCAGCAACGTTGCTGGGCGGTATGGCGTTCGGCACGGCCGGAGCGTACGCGGCCGGCAGCGCATCGATCGAAGTGCGGCATTCGCAGAAGGGGCACACCTACTCCGCGTACAAGTTCGCCTCGCTGACGGTGGACGGCGACGCCGTGCAGGTCGACACCGACGCCGATTGGGTGACTGCTGTGACCGACGCGGTGGCCGCCGCCAACAACAACATGGACCCCGTTGTCAGCATGCCCTCCGAATATGACAGCAATCCGGCCGCGTTCGCCGCAACCAAGACCGGCGATAACGACGCCGCCTGGTTCCGCACATTCGCGGCCTCGTTGGCGGTTGGCGATGGCGTCGTTGCCGACAAAACCGTTGCAGGCAACGGCGGTACGGCTGCCATCGGTTCGCTTGAAGAAGGCTGGTATCTCATCACCGATGTGGACAAGGACGGCGGTCGGGGAACCAATGCCATCGTCGCCACCACGCTGAACGGCGTGGCCGCCACATTCAAAGTGAAGGGCGATCCGGCAACCGGCCAGGGCAAGATCAACGCTGTCGGCATGTTTGTGGCCAAGAACGAGAATGAGCCCGACCAGCCGGGCAAGACGGCCGATACGATTACCACCACTGAAGGCGTGAGCATTGGGCAGACCGTCGCCTACACCATCACGCTGGATATTCCGAACGCGGCCGAAGGCTACGACAAGTATCCGTACTTCGTGAAGGACGTGGCATCCAAGGGCCTGACGGTCAACAAGGACTTCAAGGCCGTTGTTCGAGCCGCGGATGGCACGGAAACGAATATGCCGTTCGCCTACGTGACCGTTCCGACCGTTGGAGCCGACGGCAAGACCACCACCGTGCTGGAATTCGACTTGGCCAACAAGAGCGGCCAGCTGGTCATCACCTACACCGCCGTGGTCAACAAGGACATCATCGACATGGGCAACAAGGTTACCAACAAGGCGGCCGTGTCCCGTGACACCGAGGTGTGGAATACGCCGGTCGAATTCGACTCCTATACCGGGGGCTTCTCCTTCCACAAGTACGGTGTCGGAAGCGATGCCAATGGTCTCGCAGGAGCGAAGTTCCACGTGTTCGAGGGAACCGAGGTTTCGCAGACCCCGCTCAAGTTCATCAAGATTGTGGATGGCGAATACCGCCTTGCCGAAGCGAACGAGAACGGCGCTGTCGCGGATGTGGAAACCACCACCGGCGACGTGAAAATCATGGGCTTGAAGTCCGGCAAGTACACGCTGAAGGAAATCGGATTCGCGAGCGGCTATGCGAAGAACTTTGTGCCGGTCTTCACCGTCGAACTAGCTGTGAACCAGGAAACCGGCAAGTCGACCTTCAAGCTGGTCGGCGCCAACAACCTCGGTCTGGCAAGCAGGCTTGACGAGGGCATGTCCGACAAGGCAATCCAGGTCAAGAACGTGAAGAACGTCACGCAGCTGCCGCTCACCGGCGCAATGGGCACCGTGCTGTTCACCATCGCGGCCCTGGTAATGGCCGGAGCCGGACTGGCGCTCGTGCTGCGCTTCCGCGAATCGGATACGCCGATGGCGGTCTGAGCGGGCCAGCAGACAGGCAACGGGGCTTGTTCGGGCGGGTGAGTCGTTGAGCGATCAACGGTTCACCCGCTTTTGTTGTGACGAATACGGGCGATTTAGGGTTTCGTACCGCCTGAAATGGTTGGAAAAACGCCATTCGTACCGGTATGATGGAACACAAAGCGAACAACGAATCGGATTGCGGCCTTGCATCGCAAACACGTATCGCAAGCCGAACAGGGGAATGGCATGACGGAGGCCATTCGACTGCCGTGCGGTGGAAGGGAGCCGCCGCACGCCAAGCCGAAAGGGAACATCATGTGCAACGGTGGGGGAGCGTTCAGTCCGGAAGAAGTCGAATATCTGCGCTCGCTGCCGGTGGTGGCCGAAGCGACGTCGCGACGCATCACCTACACGGAATCGTTCAAACACAACTGCATGCGCCGGTACCATGCGGGCGAATCGCCGGTCGAACTGTTCCGCGAAGCCGGACTCGACCCATCGCTGATCGGCTATAAGCGCATCGAACGTTGTTTCGCGCGCTGGCGCAAGATTGCCTGCCGTATGGGCACGGACCGGCTGGTATCGGTTGATGGGAATGGTGGAGTGGTGCCATCGGCGTCGGCGGATGTGGCGCCGTCGGCGGAATCTGCGGAGGTTGCTCGATCTGCGGTATCGCAGCCGGTGCAGCCAACGCAAACGACGGAAACGCAAAGCAACGCGACGCTGCCCGCGCCGCGCAACGCAGCCGAAGTCCCGATTCTGTCGGGAGGTGACGTGCGCGACCTGCTCATCGCCCAGCAGGTGCGCCGCATCGACGAGCTGGAACGCGAGGTGGCGGCGTTGCGGGCGGAACTGCATCGCAAATAATCGCAAAAATCGTAAAAAATGCGAGCAATCGGCATCGTCCGCAAAGCGACGCATGTCGAGAACGGCGGGCGTGGCGAGCGGGTAGACTTGCGGGTATGAGAATCGCACGTTTTACGCATAATGATGTACCGCAGTACGCCTTCGTTCAGACCGACAAGAACGACGGCAAGGACTATCTCGTGGCCTTGAACGGCTATCCGCTGTCCGGCCAGGCCGTCGAGCCGACCGGCGAGCGCTATCCGGTGGATGGTGACGGCATTCGTCTGCTGGCTCCGGTGATTCCGTCGAAGGTGTACGGTTTGGCGAAGAATTATGAGGCGCATGCGCAGTTCATGCATGAGGCCGGTCATTCCGATATCAAGCATGCGCCGGAGGATATGGTGATTTTTACCAAGCCGAGCACGTCGGTGATTGGTCCGGATGATCCGATTGTGATTCCGCTGTGTTCGAATGATATGAATTTCGAGCCGGAGTTGGCTGTGGTGATGGGTCGTATCGCCAAGAATGTGCTGGTGGAGCAGGCCATGGATTATGTGCTGGGTTTCACGTGCGTGAATGATGTGACGTTGCGTGATCTGCAGGGTCTTGATCCGACGTGGACGCGTGCGAAGGGTTTTGATACGGCGTGCCCGTTGGGTCCGTGGATTGTGACGCGTGACGATGTGGATTGGAAGGATGCGAAGATTTCCTTCACGCTCAACGGTGAGGATGTGCCGATGGCGTCGGGTACCACGGCGAATCTGATTCACGGCATTCCTGAGCAGATCGCGGCGATTACGAGTTTCACCACGCTGCTGCCGGGCGATGTGATTATGACGGGTACGCCGAACGCGTCGGGTCATCTGGATCCGGGTGACGAGGCGATCGTGCACGTCGAGGGCATCGGCGATCTGCGCAACGTGGTGGTGCGCGGCTGATTTTCGGCTTGCTGGCGGACTTTGGATTAGGCGGGCTTGCAACGTTTCGTGATTTCGTTACGTTGCTGCCCGCCTTTTTCGTATGTATTGCGATTGCCGGTGAGCGCTGGTGATTGTCGGTGACTGCCGTCCTGTGTCGAAAGACGGTTTTGAGAAACGCAAAAAGTTGAGTGTGTGGGACTCAAGTTTTGGGAATATAATGGCGATGAAGTCGGTTGAGCATATCAGACAACGACATATGCGTCCGAACGCCGGCCCGGTAGCGAAGGCCGGGCGGCCGGGCGCGAACCATGGAGGATGATATGGAACAGAAGTTCACGCAGATGGCGCAGGAAGCGCTTTCGGACGCCGTTCAGAACGCGGCGGCGCTGGGCAATCCGCAGGTAGACACCCTGCACCTGCTGGACGCGATGCTGCGTCAGGAAAACAGCATGGCCCGCGCGCTCATCGAAGCGGCAGGCGGCAACGCGCAAAACGTGAGCGCCGAAGTGCATCAGGCGATGCAATCGCTGCCGAGCGCCAGCGGATCGACCACAACGCAGCCGGACGTCAGCAGGCAGCTGTCGGCGGTGCTATCGCAAGCCGAAAAAGAAATGCAACGGAGGGGAGACGAGTACGTCACCGTCGACCTCATGCTGGTCGCAATCGCGGCCGCGAAACCTAATCAAAGCGCGGACATCTTGGAAAAGAACGGTCTTACCGCGGATAAGCTGCGTAACGCCCTGACCGCCGCGCGCGGCAGCGACCGCAAGGTGACCAGCGCCGACGCGGAAGGCTCGTATAAAGCTTTGGAGAAGTACTCCACCGATTTGACGGCCGCCGCGAAGGAAGGCAAGCTCGACCCGGTGATCGGCCGCGACCAGGAAATCCGCCGCGTCATCCAGATCCTGTCCCGCCGTACCAAGAACAATCCTGTGCTGATCGGCGAGCCTGGCGTCGGCAAAACCGCCGTCGTCGAAGGCCTGGCGCAGCGCATCGTCGCCGGCGACGTGCCGACCACCCTGCAGAACAAGAAGCTTATCTCGCTTGACCTGGGCTCCATGGTGGCTGGTTCCAAGTACCGTGGCGAATTCGAGGAACGTCTGAAGAGCGTGCTTGAGGAGATCAAGAAGGCCGACGGGCAGATCATCACCTTCATCGACGAGATCCACACCATCGTCGGCGCGGGCGCGGCCGAAGGCTCCATGGACGCGGGCAATATGCTCAAGCCCATGCTGGCCCGTGGCGAACTGCGCCTGATCGGCGCCACCACACTGGACGAATACCGTGAGAACATCGAAAAGGATCCGGCGCTCGAACGTCGTTTCCAGCAGGTGTTCGTCGGCGAGCCGAGCGTGGAGGACACCGTCGCCATCCTGCGCGGCATCGCGCCGAAGTATGAGGCCCACCACAAGGTGACCATCGGCGACGACGCGCTGGTCGCGGCGGCAACCCTGTCGAACCGCTACATTTCCGGACGCCAGCTGCCGGACAAGGCCATCGATCTGGTGGACGAGGCCGCAGCGCACCTGCGCATGGAACTCGACTCCTCACCTGAGGAAATCGACGAACTGCGCCGCCAGGTGGACCGCCTCAAGATGGAGAAATCGTACCTGCTGGGCAATCCGAAGAACGACAAGGCCGCGGAAAAGGCCGAAGCGGAACTGGACGACAGCGCCAAGGACCGTCTCGCCGATTTGAACCAGGAAATCGCCGACAAAAGCGAAAAGCTCAACGGGCTGAAAGCGCGTTGGGACGCCGAAAAGAACGGCCACAACCGTATCGGCGACCTGCGCAAGAAGCTCGACGAGCTGCGTACGCAAGCCGAAAAGTACGAGCGCGAAGGCGACCTGGCGAAATCGTCAGCCATCAACTACGGCGAAATCCCGGCCATCCAGAAGGAAATCGCCCAAGCCGAGAAGAACGAGGCGGAATCGGGCGGAGCCGACAATGCCAACGCCGACGTGCCGATGGTCCCCGACCGCGTCGACGCCGACTCCATCGCCGAAATCGTCTCCGACTGGACCGGCATCCCCGTGGGCCGTCTTATGCAGGGCGAAAACGAGAAGCTCCTGCACATGGAGGAGTACCTCGGCAAGCGCGTGATCGGCCAGAAGGAAGCCATCCAAGCGGTTTCCGACGCCGTGCGTCGCTCGCGTGCCGGCATCTCCGACCCGAACCGTCCGACCGGATCGTTCCTGTTCCTCGGCCCCACCGGCGTGGGCAAGACCGAACTGGCCAAGGCGCTCGCCGACTTCCTATTCGATGACGAGAAGGCCATGGTGCGCATCGACATGAGCGAATACATGGAGAAGGCCTCCGTGTCCCGCCTGATCGGCGCCGCGCCGGGCTACATCGGCTACGAAGAGGGTGGCCAGCTTACCGAAGCCGTGCGTCGCCGTCCGTATTCGGTGGTGCTGTTCGACGAGGTGGAGAAGGCCAATCCGGAAGTCTTCGACGTGCTGCTGCAGGTGCTTGACGACGGTCGCCTGACCGACGGCCAGGGCAGGACCGTGGACTTCAAGAACACGATTCTGATCATGACCTCCAACCTGGGCTCGCAGTTCCTCGTCAATCCCGACATGGACGCGGACGCCAAGAAGAAGGCCGTGATGGACGCCGTGCACATGCAGTTCAAGCCGGAATTCATCAACCGTCTGGACGAACTGGTCATGTTCCACCCGCTGACCCGCGAGGAGCTCGGCGGCATCGTGGACATTCAGGTCGCGCAGGTGTCCGCACGTCTGACCGACCGCCGCATCACGCTCGACGTGACCGATTCGGCGCGCGAATGGCTTGCCAACACCGGTTACGATCCGGCGTACGGCGCACGTCCGCTGCGTCGCCTGGTGCAGACCGAAGTCGGCGACCAGCTTGCCCGCATGCTGCTGGCCGGCGAAGTGCACGACGGCGACACCGTGCTGGTGGACCAGACCGGCGGCGACCACCTGGAGCTGTCCGCGTGGGCCGCGGACCAGCTGGAGGATATGGGCGAGGAGAAGACGGACGATTCCGCCGACGTCCCGAACCCGGCTGAGTGACGATTATCGATTGGTTACCTGTCGGTCGTAAGCCTGCAATACCAGGCCTGCGACCGACAGCACGGTCGAACCGAGCAGTATGGCGATCGCCAGCTTCGGTTGCATGCCGAACGCCAGCCACAACGCGCACGTCCACACCGCGACCACCATCGTCGCCGACGTGGTGATCTGCAGCACGCGTGCGCGGATCGCATGACCTACCACAGCGCGGAAGAGCAATTCTTCCGCGCTTTTTTCTTGCGTTGGCTCAGGGGATTTCGCTTGAGATCGCGCCGATTCTGTTGATTCTGTTGACTGTGCCGATTGCGCCTTTTCTGTTTCTGCCGTCTGCTGCGCGGTCATCGCGTGTTGCCGGACAAGCGTGCCAGCCAGCGAAAGCGTCGCGACCACGCCGACGAACGCGAAATACGGATCGCGCGAGCCGGCCGGGAAAATCCACGACACCACGCACAGCAGCAGGCTGTACGCGTAAACAATCGCCATGCCAAGCGAAACCAGCGAATCGCCGTTCGGATGTCGCCGCTGCAATGCGGGCAGGCCGCGGTGGTGAATCGGCGCCGCGCAATAGAACATGACCGGCGTGATGACGATGGCGTGCAGCCACGGATTCGTCAGCCAGCCCGGCATGGCGATTTTGGCCAGCGCCAGTAATGTGATGACGAACGTTGGAATGGTCAGGATAAGCGCGATGACGAGGCGCTTGCCGAGGTGGTCGGTGGGTTGTCCGTCGATGTCGGATGTCGATTCGCCGTCTGCCGTCACTTTGCCGTCTATCGTCACTCCACCGTCGGTTGTGTGGGATGGGTCGGCAAATCCGCCGTCCGTCCGCAGCGGAATCGCCTGGCGTGCGTCCGAGCTTGGAAACAGCCGCAACAACGCCCAGGTGGCGATGGATGCGGCCACAATCGACACGGCCGCCAAAAACAGATCGAATCCCATAATGTCCCTTCGTGTTGGGCTGATGCATTTCGCGTTCGGCTGATTTCAGCATAGTGCACGGTTGTGTGGCATGCGGTCGGTCTTGCGAATGAATGTGGATGCGTGGATTGATGTGTTCCTGACGACGTGATACCATCGAACGTATGTTCGATAATCCTGTGTTTGTAGTGATATTGCTGGTGATCGTGGCCGCGCTCGGAGCGGCTGCGGGCTTCTTCGCGGGCCGTGCCAAAGGGCAGGATATGGCCCGTGGTGCGAAGGAATCCGACCTGAACAAGGCGAAGGCGCAGATCGAGGCGGACAAACAGGACATCAGCAATCTCAACGCGGCTGTTGCGCAATACCGTACGCAGGCGGAAGGATTCAGCCAACAGCTGACGTATCTCAAATCGCAATTGGCACAGGCCCAGCGTGCCGAGGAAATGCGCGTGGAACGTGAACGGCAGCGTGCCGCCGAAGAAGCGAACCGTCGTCAAGCCGAAAGCGAACGGAAACTGCAGGAGCAAAGCAAGGTGCTCTCCGCACTGGCTCCGGTGCAGAAGAACCTCGACGCCCTGCAGACGAAGGTCGCGCAAATCGAAGAGGGCCGCAAGCATGAGATGGGAGCGCTCGGCGAACAGCTCAAAGGTCTTGGCGAACAGCAGGCGCGATTGGATCGCGAGACGAGCGCCCTATCATCGGCATTGCGCAACAACAAGGTGCGTGGCGCGTGGGGCGAGGCGCAGCTGCGCAACATCGTGGAATCGGCGGGTCTGTTGGAACATGTCGATTTCGACACCCAAGTTGTGGTCACCGACGCCGATGGACATACGCAACGGCCGGATATGATCATCCACATGCCGGGCGGCAAAACCATTCCGATCGACGCGAAGGCGCCATACGCCGACTACCAGCGCGCATGCGAGATTCCAGACACCGCCTCACCGGAGGAACTGGCCCGCAAGAACGAGCTGCTGCATTCCCATGCCAAAGCGGTACGAGACCATGTGAAGACCCTGGGAGACAAAGCCTACTGGAACGCGTTCAGCGATGCTCCGGATTTCGTGATCGCGTTCATCCCCAACGAATCGTTGCTGCAGGCCGCATTGGAAACCGACCCGACACTGATGGACGACGCATTCGCGCAGAAAGTCGCGCTGACCTCGCCGATCACCCTATGGGCGGTGCTCAAATCCGTGGCATACGCATGGCAGCAGCAAAGCCTGACCGATGACGCGAAAATGCTGTTCGACCTGTCCCGAGAGCTGTACGAACGGTTTGCAGTATTGGGGGAGCGGGCCACCAAACTGGGTTCCGCCATCACCAAAACGGTCGGCGCATACAACTCGTTCGCCGCGTCGCTCGAATCGCGCGTGCTGGTCACCGCGCGCAAACTGCAACGCGTCGACCAGAGCAAGGTCATCGGCACCGTCGACATGATCGCGCCCGAAAAAGGGGATATCCGCGAGTTGTCCGCTCCCGAGACCAACGCCGAATGACCATGTTTATCGCTCATAAATCACCCATACCGCGCGGTGAATGACGAGCCGAAAGGATAGGCTGGAACCATGACCGAAGAGAACACTTTCCGCAAGACGACACCGGTTCCGACGCATGATTCCGCTGCGGGCCAGTCTGTTTCCGCTTCGACGGAATCCACCGTCGATTTCGCCATGCTCGAACCTCGCGACCAGCTCAAGACGCTGCTGCAGGCCGAAATGAAGGACAAGCCGTTCTCGGAACTCTCCTCCGTGCTGTTCGACCATCGTGGAGCCTCCATCGTCGGCCATATCCTGCTCGACACGTTGGAGGAAGCCGGCTATTCCGTCGACGATTTCGACGCGGTCGGCGCATTGACCGCCGCGGCCGTGCCGCTGGTCTCCGCCATGATCCAGGCCGCCGCCTCCCGTGGTGAGGATTTGGACGGTTTCGTCATGGACTTCGTCTATCCGTCCATCAAGGGTCCGTCGATTGCCGGCAAACGCGTGGTGCTGATCGACTCCTGGCTGTCTGAAAAATCGTATGTGCAGACCTCATCGCTGGTCACCCTGCGCAACGGCAACGAGCTGAGCCTCGACTTCTCCGTGGTGGAGAACGAAGGCGCCAAAGTGCTGGCCGTTGCCTCGCTGATCGGCGGTGTCGACATGGTCGACCCGACCATCAAGGTCATCAACCCGGTCACTTCGGAGGAATCCGAACTGCCGTTCGTCGAAGTGTTCAAGGAATCCGAACTCCACTGAACACCGAGTTTCCCGCCGACCGACCGCAAACATATCTGCCGTTGACGTCGTCGAATGTGCGATGACAAGCATGATGATGCATACGGATGCGCGGGCCTTTGACATATTTGTATTGCTGTTCCTATGAAGGGGAGAACGTGCACGATCCCAATCCCATCGATGTTGCCGCACAGGCATCCGGCGAACCGACGTTCCGCGAGGTCGGCGTAGGACCGTGGTCGCAAACCCATCCAGGCGAACCACGCCCGGACGATGCGTCATCCCCCAATTACGACATCCGCTTCGACTCCACCCTGCTCGACGAAGGCGACCGCCGCAACGTGCTCGACCGCTACCGCTACTGGACGGTCGCGGCCATCAAAGCCGACCTGGACTCCCGCGGGCGCCACGATTTCGAAGTCGCCGTGGAGAACTGGACCCACGATTTCAACATCGGCTCCATGGTGCGCACCGCCAACGCGTTCCAAGCGCGCCGCGTGCACATCGTCGGCCCGCACAAATGGAATCGCAAGGGCGCGCTCATGACGGAGCTGTACCAGCACGTCGAAAACCATCCATCCATAACGGAACTCGTCGAATGCTGGAAACTGCGCATCGCCGGCGAAATCGCCGCCGCCCAATCGCAAGCCGCCGCCATCGCCTTCCATATGCGTGGCTCCGCAGCTGCAACGGATGGCACTTCCGGCACTGCCCCGAACACAGGCGAAACCATGGCCCAACTGGAAGCCTTGGACGCGAAAATAGCAGAACTGCAAGCCGCCCGCGTCATCGCGCTCGACATCATTCCCGGCGCGGTGCCCATGGAAACCTACCATTTCCCCGAACGCTGCCTCATGCTTTTCGGCGCGGAAGGCCCGGGCCTGTCCGAAAAAGCGCTCGAACTGGCCGATGACGTGGTCTACATCTCCCAATTCGGCTCGGTCCGTTCCATCAACGCCGGCGCCGCCGCCGCGGTCTCCATGCACGCCTGGATCGCCCAGCACGCCGCGCCGCAAGCCTGATCGCGCCATCGGCACGCGGCAAGAAAAGCCGTCGAACGTTGCTGTACCGGAAAGATGACCAGGTGTCCAACGATTGGGTTGCGAAATGGAAGGCAACGTCCGCGGCTGGGTTGCGAACGGGGCACGAAATAGGGCACACGCTCGTCACACAGACGCGTTACTGTTAGGGTCATGCCTACTTTCACCAAAGAAGAAATCGTGCATTTGGGCGATCTGGCCCGAATCGCACTCACGGACGAGGAAATCACCCGTCTGCAGGGCGATCTGAACGTCATCGCCGAATCCATCAACAAGGTCCAGGAAGTCGCCACCGACGACGTGGAACCGACCGCGAACCCGGTCCCGCTGGAAGCCTACCTGCGTCCGGACGTCCCCGAGACCCCGCTGACCCAGGCCGAAGCCACCGCAGGCGCCCCGGTCTCCGAGGCCGGCATGTTCGTCGCACCGCGCATTCTGGGACAGGAGTGATATGAGCACCACCGAACTCGTCAAGCTTTCCGCCGCCGAGATGGCGGCCAAGATCAAGGCCAAGGAAGTTTCCAGCCGTGAGCTGGTCGAAGCCCACCTCGCCGTCATCGAAGCGGCCGAGCCGAGCGTCAAGGCCTTCCTGAAGGTCTCCGCCGACCGGGCCCTCGAGCAGGCCGACGCCTTCGACGCCAAGTCCGATGAGGACAAGGCGCAGATGCCGGAACTCGCCGGCGTGCCAATCGCCATCAAGGACATGATCGTCACCAAGGGCATCGAAACCACCGCCGCATCCAAGATCCTCGAAGGCTGGGTGCCGCCGTACGACGCCACCGTCATCGAGAAGCTCAAGGCCGCGGGCATGCCGCTGTTGGGCAAGACCAACCTCGATGAATTCGCGCAAGGCTCCTCCACCGAGCACTCCGCCTACCAGACCACCCACAATCCGTGGGATACCGAGCGCGTGCCGGGCGGTTCCGGCGGCGGTTCCGCAGCCGCAGTGGCCGCATTCGAAGCTCCGCTCGCCCTGGGTACCGACACCGGCGGCTCCATCCGCCAGCCGGGCTCGCTGACCGGTACCGTCGGCGTCAAGCCGACCTACGGCGGCGTCTCCCGTTTTGGCGCGATCGCCATGGCCTCCTCGCTCGACCAGATCGGCCCGTGCTCCCGTACGGTGCTCGACTCGGCCCTGCTGCAGGAAGTGATCGGCGGACACGACAAGCGCGATTCCACCTCCATTCCGGAAGGCCCGCGTCCGATGGTCGCCGCAGCCCGCGAAGGCATGAAGCGCGATCTGAAGGGCCTCAAGGTCGGCCTGATCAAGGAGCTCGGCGGCGAAGGCTTCCAGCCGGGCGTCATGGCCCGCTTCAACGAAGGCGTCAAGAAGCTTGAGGAAATGGGCGCGGAGGTCATCGAAGTGTCCCTGCCGCACCTGCCGTACTCCCTCGGCGCCTACTACATCATCATGCCGTCCGAGGTCAGCTCCAACCTGGCCCGTTACGATGGCATGCGCTACGGCCTGCGCGTGATGCCGCCGACCGGCGTGCCGCAGACCGCCGCCAACATGATGGCCTACACCCGTGAGGCCGGCTTCGGCGACGAAGTCAAGCGTCGTATCGTCCTCGGCACCTACGCCCTGTCCGCCGGCTACTACGATGCCTGGTACGGCTCCGCGCAGAAAGTCCGCACCCTGATCATCGACGACTTCAAGAAGGCCTTCGAAAAGGTCGACGTGCTCGTCGGCCCGACCAGCCCGGTCACCGCCTTCAAGTTCGGCGAGAAGACCGAGGACCCGATGGCCATGTACGCCATCGACATCACCACCATTCCGGCCAACCTCGCCGGCGTGCCGGCAATGAGCATCCCGGTCGGCCTGAGCGATGACGGCCTGCCGGTCGGCTTCCAGTTCCTCGCCCCGCAGCAGCGCGACGAGGTCATGTACAAGCCCGCCGCCGCTCTCGAAGCGGCCCTCGAGGAAAGCTGGAACGGCCCGATCTGGCAGTCCCTGAAGACCCCGTGGCTCGACGGACTGGACAAGTAGGAAGCATCGGAGGAAAGAAAACAAAATGGCTGAAAAGTTGATGAAGTACGCCGATGCCGTCAAGAAGTTCGACCCGGTCATCGGTCTGGAAACCCACGTGGAGCTGTCCACCACCACGAAGCTGTTCTGCCCGGCCGAAGTCCACTTCGGCGGCGAGCCGAACACCCAGCTCACCCCGGTGAGCCTCGGCCTGCCGGGCTCCCTGCCGGTGGTCAACAAGACCGCCGTCGATTACGCGATCAAGCTGGGTCTCGCCCTGCACTGCGAAATCGCCGAATGGAGCCAGTTCGCCCGTAAGAACTACTTCTACCCGGACATGCCGCGCGATTACCAGATCTCGCAGTATGACAAGCCGACCAACGGCAACGGCTACCTCGACGTGGAGCTTGAGGACGGCACCATCTTCCGTGTGCCGATCGAGCGCGCCCACATCGAAGACGACGCCGGCAAGAACACCCACGTCGGTGGCGCTGACGGCCGTATCGAAGGCGCCGACCACTCGCTGGTCGACTACAACCGCGCCGGCGTGCCGCTGATCGAAATCGTGACCAAGCCGATCGAAGGCGCAGGAGACCGCGCCCCCGAAATCGCAGGCGCCTACATGCGCGCCATCCGCGACATCGTGCGTGCGCTGAACATCTCCCATGCCCGCATGGAGCAGGGCAACATGCGCGCCGACGTGAACGTGTCGCTGCGCAACAGCCCGTCCGATCCGTTCGGCACCCGTTCCGAAACCAAGAACGTGAACTCGTTCCGTGGCATCGAGAAGACTATCCAGTACGAGATCCGCCGCCAGGCCGCCATCCTTTCCGAAGGCGGCGAGATTCTGCAGGAGACCCGTCACTGGGACGAGGCCTCGCAGACCACCGCCGGCGGCCGCGTGAAGTCCGACGCCGATGACTACCGCTACTTCCCGGATCCGGATCTGGTGATGCTGCACATCACCAAGGAGCACATCGAGGAGATGAAGGCCCAGATGCCGGAAATGCCTCGTGAGCGCCGCAACCGCCTGAAGGGCGAGTGGGGCTTCAACGATCTGGAGATGCGCGACGTGCTCAACGCCGACGCTCTGGACCTGCTCGAGGACACCGTCAAGGCCGGCGCTTCCGCCGCAGGCGCCAAGAAGTGGTGGCTGGGCGAGCTGTCCCGCGAAGCCAACAACAAGGGCGTGAGCCTTGAAGAGCTGCCGATCACCCCGGCCGACGTCGCCGAGGTCGAGAAGCTCATCGCCGACGGCAAGCTCAACGACAAGCTCGCCAAGCAGACCGTCGCAGGCGTGCTCGCCGGCGAAGGCACTCCGGACGAGGTCGTCAAGAAGCACGGCTTCCAGGTCGTTTCCGACGACGGCGCGCTCGAAAAGGCCGTCGACGAGGCACTCGCGGCCAACCCGGACATCGTCGAGAAGCTCAAGAGCGGCAACATGAAGCCGATGGGCGCGATTATCGGCGCTGTCATGCGCGCCACCCGCGGCCAGGCCGACGCGAAGGCCGTTACCAAGATCGTGATGGGCAAGATCAAGTGACATTCCGGCGATTGCCGAACGTTGCCTGATTGATGGCATCGAAAGGCGTGCGTTTTTGCGATGAGAGGAATCGTAAAAACGCACGCCTTTCTGCATTTTGTTGCTTTTTATCTGCTTTTACATGCCTTTTCATACGATTCACGCGTCGGCTGGGGAGGTTTCACAGGGATTTTGCCTAACAAAACTCCCAGCTGGCGTTCAGTCGGGTACAATACCGTCGGTATGGGTGCGGCGAGGGACCGCGCCGAGAAACATAGGGAACGATAATCATGTCAGAGTACGCTGAAACCACAGCGAAGGAACAGACGACGGACCAGCGGGCGAGGGAGCTGCCGGAACGCATCGTCATTCCGCCCATCAAGGGCGAGATGGTGCACTTGCGCCCCGCCACCATCGACGACATCGCACGCATGGAGGTCATTGAGGCGTACGTCGGCGCATCCGGCATCACCGGCAAGGACCGCGTGGCCGAACGTGGCGCTGTGAACGCGTGGGTGCGTCGTTCCGTGGCATGGTCCAATGGCGAAAAATCGAACGAATCCGGCGTGGGGGATCCGGAATCTCGTCGTACCATCGCATGGTCCATCGTCACCGAAGCCGACCATGACGGCGACGGCGAGCTTGACGCGGCCTCTTCCGACAACGTGATCGGCATGATCTTCCTCATCGACATCGACGGCTGGGCACGTTCCGCCCGCATCCAAGTGGTGCTCGGCAAGGACTACCGCGGCCGCGGCTACTCGCGAGACATCATGCCCCGCGTGATGACGTACGGCTTCGCGCCGGAACCGGCGGGCCTCGGCATGCACCGCATTTGGGTGGCCGTGCCGGAACAGAACACGCGTTCCGTATCCGTCTACCAGTCGCTCGGCTTCGTGCCGTCCGGCCGTTCGCGCGATGCCCTGTGGAACGCGTCGGAGAACCGTTACCAGGACCTCATCGTCATGGACACGCTCGTCGACGAATTCGACCCGATCCGCTCGCTCGACGCGTTCGGCATGCACGTGATCGAAGACAATCCGGGCGTCAAGGAGGCGTTGAGCGCCCGCGAACACTCGATCGCCATCCAACTCAACTCCGTACATAAGGGCGATGCGGACGATGCCGCAGCGGCAGGCCAGAGTGGAGACACGGCGCAGACCTCCGCCGACGAGACGTCTGCCGCGCCATCGCAGGAATCGCAGCCGAACGAAGCATCCGGAACGGCGAAGACGGACCAGAAGGCCGGCGATGCCGACAACAACTGGCCGTACAGCTCGGATGAGCGCAAAACCTCGAAGGATGCTTGGTGGCGCACGCTTGGACGTGGCCGCAAGCGCGACACGGAAGGCAGACGATGAGCGCCGAGGACCTCGACAACTACGAAACCGACGCCGAGCTGTCCCTATACAAGGAATACCGCGACGTCATCAAACTGTTCACCTACGTTGTGGAGACCGAGCGCCGCTTCTATCTGGCCAACAAGGTCGATTTCAACGTGCGTTCCGCCGGCCAGGACGTCTACTTCGACGTGCGGCTGACCGACGCGTGGGTGTGGGACGTCTACCGTTCCAGCCGTTTCGTCAAGAACGTGCGCATCGTCACGTTCAAGGACGTGAACGTCGAGGAAGTGCAGAAAACCGACATCGACATTCCCGACAGCATGTAGCAGACCTACGGAAAACCAGTCTTCGGCGGAAGCCGTACGGCTGGTTTTCCTTCTATCAGGGCGATTGCTGTCGGACTTGGCGGTGATTTTGTGTGCATGCGCACAGGTGCGCTGTGCGTTTCCCTACCTTCGGGTAGAATATCTTCGATTTTGTTTGTAAGGAGACTTCAAAGTGACGCAAAAGCAATCCGTGGTCATCATCGGTGGCGGCCCTGCCGGCCTGACTGCCGCTTGGGAGCTCGTCAAGGACGGTGGCTCCGAACAGTACGACGTGACCGTGCTGGAAGCCACCCGCGAATTCGGCGGCATCTCCCGCACCGTCAAGCATGACGGCAATCGTATGGATATCGGCGGCCACCGCTTCTTCTCGAAGGACGACCGCATCATGGACTGGTGGAAGGACGTTCTGCCGCTGCAGGGCGCACCCAGCTATGATGACAAGAAGCTCCACCGCGAGCATGATATGGAGCCGGGCGGCCCGGATCCGGAAATCGAAGACAAGGTGATGCTCAAGCGCCACCGCGTGTCCCGCATCTACTGGAACCGCCACTTCCTCGACTACCCGATTTCCCTGAGCGCCAACACCCTGAAGGCCATGGGCTTCAAGCTCACCATGGTCGCCGGCTTCAGCTACCTGAAGTCCATGGTGCACAAGCTGCCGGAAACCAATCTGGAGAACTTCTACATCAACCGTTTCGGCCGTAAGCTCTACTCCATGTTCTTCGAGGGCTACACCGAGAAGCTGTGGGGCCGTCACCCGTCCGAAATCTCCGCCGACTGGGGCGCACAGCGCGTCAAGGGCCTGAGCATCATGGGCGTGCTGAAGAACGCCTTCCAGAAGCTCCTGCCGAAGAAGCGCGACAACTCCGAAGTCGAAACCTCCCTCATCGAGGAATTCTGGTATCCGAAGCTCGGCCCGGGCCAGCTGTGGGAAACCGTCGAATCCAACTGCGAAGCCGCCGGCGTGAAGGTCATCACCGACGCCAATGTGGTGGAAATTCGCCAGAAGGACGGCAAGATCGCATCCGTCGTGTACGAGGATTCCGAAGGCAACCGCACCGAAATGGCCGCGGACGACTTCATTTCCTCCATGCCGGTCAAGGACCTTGTCAACGCCGTGGACGCCTCCGACCAGCCGGCTCCGAAGGACATGACCGAAATCGCCAACGGCCTGCCGTACCGCGACTTCGTCACCGTCGGCCTGCTCGTCAAGCACCTGCGCCTGACCAACACCACCGACATTCCGACCCTCGGCAACCCGCCGATCGTGCCGGATTGCTGGATTTACGTGCAGGATCCGGGCTACAAGGTCGGCCGTCTGCAGATCTTCAACAACTGGAGCCCGTACCTGGTCAAGGACGTCGACAACACCGTGTGGATCGGCCTCGAATACTTCTGCGAGGAAGGCGACTCCTTCTGGAACATGACCGACGAGGAAGCCACCAAGTTCGCCATCCAGGAGCTCACCCGCATGCAGGTCATCAACGGCCCGCAGGACGTGCTCGACTTCCACCGCGAACGCGTCAAGAAGGCTTACCCGGCCTACTTCGACACCTACGACCGCATGCCCGAACTCGTCGACTACCTCGACTCCTTCGGCAACCTGTACTGCGTTGGCCGTAACGGACAGCACCGTTACAACAACATGGACCACTCCATGGCCACCGCCATCGAAGCCGTCAAGGACATCAAGAGCGGCGAAACGTCGAAAGACAACGTGTGGTCGGTCAACACTGACAAGTCCTACCACGAAGAAAAGTAGAAAAATAAATAACGCGTGCGCATACGCCCTTTCTCCGGCGCTCGACGTACCTTTGTACGCCTTCGGCCTCAGACGGGCGTCTTCGCACGCGTTATTTATTTTTCGCAGCGTAACTTTGATCAAGCCCATGCTTTTTGGCATGGGCTTTTGCATTGCGATTTTCATTGCGATTGCGCGGTGCGCGAACCGCACGGGCGGACCGCGCGTGCCCGCTTTGCGTTGGTCTGGGTTGCGTTGTATGGTTAGGACAGTTCGAAAACCGCGATGTTTCGCGGCGGACTTTTCATTCGACGGAAATTTTCCGCAATTCTTTTTTACAGCTGTCGCGGGCGCATGCCTGTGGAAGCCAAGGAAAGGCAACTACCAGTGGCAACAAGCCCTAATCTCGATGATATGAAACTGCCCGAGCTCAAGGAGCTCGCCAAGCAGATGGGACTTCGTGGTGTCTCCACCATGCGCAAGACCGAACTGATCGCAACACTTCAAGCCGCCCGTTCCGGCGGCCAGGCTCCGGCCGGCGTCACCGTGCGCGCGCCAAAGTCCGCTCCCGCCGCAGACGCTGAGGTCAAATCGGCAAAGGACAAGAAGGCCGATGAAGCCAAGCAGGAGGAACGCCCCGTCCGTGCCAAGCAGGCCAAGTCCGCGGAATCCTCCGAAGTCGCGGATGCCGTGGCAGCGGTGGACGCGTTGAAGCCGAACGATGAAGCGCCGAAGCGTCGTCGCCATCGTGACGCCGAAGCCGGCGCCGACCTGCTCGCCGAACTGGGCCTTGACGATGCCGCTCCGAAGCAGGATGACCGCCGTCGCCGTCGTGATGACGACCGTAGGGACGATTTCGAGCCGCGTCGCCGCCGTCGCGTGGCGGACGGGCCGAAGAGCGAAGACGTCGTGCGCGACCTTGATGACATCCTCGCCACGCTGCCGTCGCAGGAAGACGCCGACGATGATAAGCGTCGCGACGAGACCGAAGACAACGAATACCGTCACAGCCGTGGACGCAACGATCGCCGTGGCCGCCGTATGCGTGGCCGTGACCGCGATTACGACGAGCGTGACGAGCGTCGCGGCAGGGGCGATCGCAATGATCGCAACGACCGTAACGATCGCGCCGACCGCATGGACCGCAACGCCGACCGCGACCAGCGCAACGATCGTATGGATCGCGCCGACCGCATGGACCGCAACGCCGACCGCGACCAGCGCAACGATCGTATGGATCGCGCCGACCGCGACCAGCATCGCGACGAGCCGAAGGAAGACCTCGTGCCGGTCGCCGGCATCGTCGACGTGCTCGACTCCTACGCGTTCGTGCGTACGTCCGGCTACCTGCCGGGACCGAACGACGTGTATGTCTCCATGGGCCAGGTCAAGAAGTACGGCCTGCGCAAGGGCGACGCCGTGCACGGCTCCATCCGCGCCCCGCGTGAAGGCGAACGTCGCAACCAGCGTCAGAAGTTCGTGCCGCTGCAGTCCATCGACTCCATCAACGGCATGAGCGTCGAGGAAGCGCAGCATCGTCCGCAGTTCAGCAAGCTCACCCCGCTGTATCCGCAGGAACGCCTGAAGCAGGAGACCACGCCGAACAAGCTCACCGGCCGCCTCATCGACATCGTGGCGCCGATCGGCAAGGGCCAGCGTGGCCTGATCGTGTCCCCGCCGAAGGCCGGCAAGACCATCACCCTGCAGAACATCGCCAACGCGATCGCCACCAACAATCCGGAAGTCCACCTGATGGTCGTCCTCGTGGACGAACGTCCGGAGGAAGTCACCGACATGGAACGCACGGTGCAGGGCGAGGTCATCTCCTCCACCTTCGACCGTCCGGCCTCCGACCACACCACCGTCGCCGAACTGGCCATCGAACGCGCCAAGCGTCTCGTGGAGCTCGGCCAGGACGTGGTGGTGCTGCTCGACTCCATGACCCGTCTGGCCCGCGCCTACAACATCGCCGCGCCGGCCTCCGGCCGCATCCTGTCCGGTGGTGTGGACGCGCAGGCGCTGTACCCGCCGAAGAAGTTCTTCGGCGCCGCCCGCAACATCGAGAACGGCGGCTCCCTGACCATCATCTCCTCCGCGCTGGTGGAAACCGGTTCCAAGATGGACGAGGTGATCTTCGAGGAATTCAAGGGCACCGGCAACATGGAACTGCGCCTGAGCCGTGAGCTCGCCGACAAGCGCCTGTTCCCGGCCATCGACGTGAACGCCTCCGGCACCCGCCGCGAGGAGCTCATCACCGATCCGCAGGAACTGCCGATCATCTACCGTCTGCGTCGCCTGCTGGGCGGCCTCGAGCCGGAACAGGCCTACCAGACGCTCGTGCCACGCCTGAAGAAGACAGCGACCAACCGCGATTTCATGGCGTCGCTCATCCAGCAGAGCGGCAACGCCACCAACGGCAACTGAGTCGTCGGCTGCAAGCGAATCTGAAGGTTTGAGGGGCTGCATGGCAATCGCCGTGTAGCCCCTTTCCTATGCGTGCGTTTCGACGAATTTCGTGAGATTGACCATTTTTTGGACAACGTTGTCAATTAAAAAATAGGTAAAAATACGACGAGAAAAGATAAATGGGGAAAATATATATGGTCGATATGGGGGTATGAGCTAAATAAAACAAAGATATTTCATGACAGCGTTGCGCCGTCCGGATAAACTGCGGCGATTCCGCGACGGTATGTGCGCGGTAGTGGGTATGGTAAGGAAGAAAAAGAACATGGAACTGCAGTGGGGACGGTCGATTGCGGCCGGTGCAGTGGATTGTTGGAAAAGGGGTATGAATGACCAACAGTGACAATGGTCCGGTAGACGCACGTACGGTTGCGAGCCAGCTCGACGCGACCGATGGCGTAATCCTCGACATGCTTGAAAAGGATGGCCGAGCCACGCTGTCCCACCTTTCCGAGGCGACAGGCCTGTCCGTGTCCGCCGTGCAGTCGCGCGTGCAGAAGCTTGAGCGTCGCGGCGTGATCCGCGGCTACAAGGCGGTTATCGACGACGAGCGCCGCGGCCTTGCGGTGAACGCCTACATCGCGGTCACGCCCATCGATTACTCCCAGGAAGCCGAGATTCCAGACAAGCTCAAAAACATCGACGGCATCATGTCCTGCGATTCCGTCGCCGGTTCGCCCAGCTTCATGCTCACCGTTCGCGTCGAATCGCCCAGCAAGCTCGAAGAGCTGTTGAACCTCATCCATCGCACGGTGTCGGTCAGCACCGAAACCACCATCGTGCTGCAGCGTTACTTCGCGAAGTGACCGCTGTTCGGCAGATGCCGCGGTAGGGTGCGCGGTAGGCTTATACCCATGAGCGACAGCGAACATGACTGGCTTCGGCCAGAAGAAGAAACCGAATCCGAAACCATCATCGACGCGCGCACCGCGCAGAACAACCCCGAAGTGGCCGATGTGGTGGCTAAAATCGCCTCGCTGCGCCAATCGATAGACAACGTCGACACCGCCATCGTCTCGCTGCTGGCGGAACGGTTCAAATACACGTCGCAGGTGGGTGTGCTCAAGGCGCGTGCGGGCTTCGCGCCGGCCGATTACCAGCGTGAACATGCCCAGATCGAGCGTCTGCATCGCATTGCCGACGAAGCCGGACTGGATCCGGAAATCGCCGAAATGTACCGCGAATTCGTGGTGACCGAGGCCAAGCGCCGCCACAAGCGCATCGCCGAAAACGGGGGAGACCCGGGCGTACTCGACGTTTTCGCCTGAGCCGTCCGTTTTCCGCGCGCCCCGCGCGAACGTCCATTGCCGACGGGCATGCCGGGCACTACATTAAATGCCTTGGAAAGTTGTTTCGATTGCGATTGAGAGGTCCGGCATGCGCCACGCCACCGCGAACCGTCCATCCGGTGCCCGACGCCCGCTTGCCGCGGCGATCGCGGTCGCCGTCATCACCGCCGCTCCCGTCGCGGCAGTCGGCGTGAACGACGCGATATCGGCCTTGCAACAGAATGGGCAGTACGCGGCCGATGCATCGCATGATGACGTGATGAGCGCCTACACCTCCATCGACAAACCAGGCCGCCTTTTCCTGACCAACAGCGGATCCTCCACGTCGAAACGCGTTCCCAAAGGCGTTGTCGCATTGCCGTGGAAAATATCCGCCTCCTTCACCCTCAACGGGCCCGACGTAAGCGTTTCCGACGTTTCCGGCGCTTCCGGCATGATCGGCATACGCATCGCCCTGCATGCCACGAAACCCGACGTGACCGCCAATCTGACGCCAATCGTCGCCTTCACCATTCCCGGACGCGTCGGCAGTGACGTGACCGCCGATGACGGCGTGCTCGTCTCATCCGACAACACCTCGACCCTGGTGGCTGCGGTCGGCAAACGGGGCGAGGACCTGACCTTCAACGCCTACGTGACGGCGAAGCACTTCACCATGAGCTCACTGTCCATCGCCGCGGTGGAAGGCAACGTTCAGCAATCACTGCCTGACCTGACCAAGCGCGCAACCACCTTGGTGGACGGTCTGACCAACGTCGGCTCGCAACGCAACCGCAAGCTCATCGCCCAACTGGAACAGCTCAGAGACAACGAGAAAGCGCTTGCCAAACAGACCATCGCCGTACGTTCCAAAGCGCACGATCAGGCGTTCGACGGCTACATCGACGCGTACGTGGGCTCATACACCACGCATCTGTCCGGTTCGATCGGCAACGCCACACAGCTTCCCGCCATTCTCGGCACCGCGTCCGAACTGAACGGCGATACCTCCGTAGCTAAATCCGTGGCAGACCTGGCCAACGCCGTCAACGACGTGAGCGCCGCATACCGGCATATCGGCGCGGCCGACGCCGTCGACGAGGTGATTCGCACCATCGAACAGCGTGGCACATCCGGCTTGGTGAACGAGCTCACCAAGCGCGCCGGCGAGGAACAACAGCGCGGCTCCAAAGACTACAGTGCCGGCCAATCGCAGCTGTCCGCGGCCATGATCCCGTATTCGATGGATTTCACCGACGCATACACGGCTCGGCTTAAGGAACTGGGCGCCACCGCAGGCACGGCTGGCAGCTACGAAACCCAGGCGATCGCCGACGTGCGTGCCGGCATCAAAGACAATGAGAAGCTCAAAACCGCGTCCGACAAGGTGTCCGCGGCGATGACCGCGTTGGCGGACGCCAGCGAGCACACCGGACAGGCCAGCGCATTCCACCAGATCGTGCTGCGATTCGCCGACCAGCTGGATTCGGATGACGACACGTCCGAATCGGGCGCTGCCGATGACGCTTCTGTGCTGGACACGTTGCGTTCCGCCTCCGCCAGCCAATCGTTGTGCGCGAAAGCCGAGAAACGGCGGTCCCGTGCGCAACGCAAGGCCGAACGCGCGCAGGCGAAGAACAACACCGCCGATTCGACCAGCTTGGTCGATGACAAGAACGCCATCAGCATGGATGATGTGATGAGCTACGCGGGCGGACTACGCCCGTCGTTCGGCGCCGCAGCGGACACCACGTCGAAGAATGTGGCGAAAGTCGGGGGAGTGGACGGCTCTTCGAAGAACAGCGGTTCCGATTCCTCTTCTTCCGCCGATTCGATGTCCAGTTCGTTGCCGGTTGCCGGCTATGGCTTGGCGAAAACCGGTTTCACGCCGGATAATGGCGATTTGATTGACGAGACGGTCGAATTGGCCGCCGCTGCGGAAGTTTTCGACGATGCGCTGCAGGCTGGATTGGGTGGGAACGGTTCCGGAAATTCGTCCGCTGGCCCGCAGTACCTCCTGTCCGTTCCGGTGCTGTAGAGCACGCGGTTTGTGCGATGCGCTAAATCCGATAGTGCTCCGTCGCTTACGTGGTACGTTTCGGGGTTTTTGATTGCGATTTCCGCCTCCGCTTGTGCATTCGTTGAGATTACGCCCATAAAAACCATTTTTCGCGTACGGGTTTGTGCGCAGGGGCAGGAATGTACGCTGAGAACAGCCGAGAACGGGATAAGGACGGTTCTATGCGCGCACGTCTTGCGATTTAGGGCGATTCTGCACGGACGTGAGCAAAAGGGGATATGATTTCGACCGTTTTGCCTGCGATTTATACCCCTTTTCGCTCACGAAAGCATTTTTCCCGCGATTTTGACTGAATATGAGCAAAAGGGGGCACGGTTAGTTGCAGACAGTGACGGGATATACGAGGGGCCTCTCCTTCATGCAAAGGAAAGGCCCCTCGTATATGGGTGAAGTGAGCGGCTGCGCTACAAAAGCCGCTGGCGGCTCACCTCAGAGACTCACTTCTTCGGTTTCTTGGCCGGCGGTTCGCCTAGCTCGCTTTCGGCGACCGTCACATCGGCGGCCTCGTTCTCACCCTCGGCGGCAGCCGGTGCGGTGAAGGCGATCGGTCCGGTCACGCGACCAGCTTCGGCGATATCGCCCAGCGCGGCCTCGATGGACTCGCGCACATCGTCGGCAACGGCAAGCGTCACAGACAGGATCGGGGTCTTCATCGAAACCTTGGCCTTCGACTTGATGCCACGCAGCGCGGCCAGAGCCTCACCGGCATGAGCAAGCAGATCGGCGGATGCGTCGCCGGCGGCGGCCGCGTACACGTCGGCCGCAGGCCATGCTGCGCGGTGCACGGAGCCTTCGCCCTCATGCATCCAGCTCCACACCTCTTCGGTGGCATACGGCAGGTACGGGGCCAGCAGGCGCGCGAACGCATCAAGACCCAGGCCCAGCGTGGTGCGTGCGGACTTCACCGCGGCCTCGCTCGGCACGTTGCCGGTGGAATCGGCGGTGCCATAAGCACGGTTCTTGACCAGCTCGATGTAGTCGTCGCAGAACTGCCAGAAGTAGTTCTCGATGACTTCCAGAGCCTTGGAATGCTCGTAGTTGTTGAGATCGTCGGTGGCTTCGCGGACCACGGCGGCCATCTTGGACATCGCGGAACGGTCGATCGGCTCGGTCACGTCGGCCGGGTTCCATGCGGCGACTGCCGGAGCGCCCACGTGATGGTTCTCGTCCTCACGTCCGATGGCCAGAGCGAACTTGGTGGCGTTGAGCAGCTTGATGGCAAGACGGCGGCCGATCTTCATCTGGCCTTCGTCGTACGTGGCATCCAGACCCAGACGGGCGGCGGCGGCCCAGTAACGCACCGCGTCGGCGCCGAACTGCTTGATCGGCTTGTCCGGCACGACCACGTTGCCCTTGGACTTCGACATCTTCTTGTGGTCCGGATCGAGGATCCAGCCAGACAGCGTGGTGTTGGCCCACGGCAGGCACTTGTTCTCCAAGTGCGCACGGTCCATGGTGGAGAACAGCCAGGTGCGGATGATGTCCTGACCCTGCGGACGCAGGTCCATCGGGAAGGTGGCGTTGAAAATGGCCTGGTTCTCTTCGCCCGGCTCCTCCCAGCGGGTCACGATCTGCGGAGTGAGGGAGGAAGTGGCCCAGGTATCCATGATGTCCGGCTCGGCGGTGAAGCCGCCCGGCACGTCACGCTGGTCCTCGGTGTAGCCTTCCGGCACATCGTCGGTCGGGTCGATCGGCAGACGGTCCTCGCTCGGGGTGATCGGATGGTCGTAATCGGCGGTGCCATCCTCCTTCACCGGGTACCACAGCGGGAACGGAACGCCGAAGAAGCGCTGACGGGAGATCAGCCAATCGCCGTTGAGGCCATGCACCCAATTCTCGTAACGTACACGCATGAAGTCCGGGTGGAAGTTCAGTTCCTTGCCGCGTGCGATGAGTTCGGCGTTTAGCTTCTCGTCGGTGCCGCCATTTTTCAGGTACCACTGGCGGGAGGTGACGATTTCGAGCGGCTTGTCGCCCTTCTCGTAGAAGTTCGTCATACGCTTGGTCGGGGTCGGTTCGCCGTCCAGATCGCCGGCAGCGCGCAGCTCGTCGACGATGATCTTACGTGCGGAGAACGTGGTCTTGCCGGCGGTTTCCTGGAAGATGCGCTTGCCTTCCTCGGATTCGATCCAATCCGGGGTGTCCATGACGATGCGGCCGTTGCGCTGGATGATGGAACGCAGCGGCAGGTTCAGGTCGCGCCACCATTCGACGTCGGTCACGTCGCCGAACGTACAGCACATGGCGATGCCGGCGCCCTTGTCCATTTCCGCCGCCTTATGCGCCAGAATCGGCACCTTCACATGGAACAGCGGGGAGTAGACGTACTGGCCGAAATACTGCTTGTAACGCTCGTCGTCCGGATGCGCGATCAGCGCGCCGCAGGCGGCCAGCAGTTCCGGACGGGTGGTCTCGATGTAGATCGGGGTGCCGTCTTCGAAACGGAAGGCCAACTTGTGGTAGAAGCCCGGGTATTCGCGCGATTCCAGTTCGGCCTGCGCCACTGCGGTCTGGAACGTCACGTCCCACAGGCCCGGGGCGTCCTTCTGATACGCCTCTCCGCGAGCCAGGTTGCGCAGGAACGCTTTCTGGGCCACGCGCTGCGGATGCTCGCCGATGGTGTGGTAGGTCTGCGACCAGTCGATGGACAGGCCGAGGGAGCGCCACAGCGCCTCGAACTGCTTCTCGTCCTGGGCGGTGAGCTTTTCACATAGTTCGATGAAGTTCTTACGGGAGATCGGCACCTGGTCCTTGGCGTCGATCTTCTTGCCATCGGTGCCTTCGAACGGCGGCACGAAATTCGGATCGTACTTCAGGGAAGTGTCCACGCGCACGCCGTAATAGTTCTGCACACGGCGTTCGGTCGGCAGGCCGTTGTCGTCCCAGCCCATCGGGTAGAACACGTCGTAGCCGTTCATGCGCTTGAAACGCGCGATCACATCGGTATGCGTGTAGGAGAACACGTGGCCCACATGCAGGTGGCCCGAAACGGTGGGCGGCGGGGTATCGATGGAATAGACGGCCTTGCGGTCGCGGGTGCCCTGGAACTTGTAGACTCCGCTCTCGTCCCAGACGCCACGCCACTTGTCTTCGAGACCGTCCACGCCGACCCTGTCGGGCAGCGGCGTGAGGTTCGCGTTGATGGTGTTATCTTGGCTTTCAGTCATAGTCGCTAGTCTAGAAAGCGAATGTGACAACTGCCGTCGTATCAGCGCCTATCGAACCGAATGCCGGAATCGCAGGCAAATCGCGGAAAATCCACATAAAAAACCGTGGAAAAATCAGTGCAGCGTCAATCTGTTCAACGGCAGCAGACGGTCGGTCAGATTCTTCGGATACCCCTGCAGCCCATCGGAAACGGCAAGGAAGTTCTTGCGTGTGTACAGCCAGTCGCTGGCCGCGTTTTCGCTGACGGCGCGCGCGTAATCGCGCATGCGGGCCTGATAATCGTTGTCGTTGGTCGCGGCCATGGCATTGGCGTAAGCCTGCTGCGCGTCGCCGTTCTCGAAATGGAACACGGACTGGCCGTTGTCGAAGACGCTTGCGTCACCTTCGTCGCTCATGGTGGTCAGCGCGATGTTATAGGTGCCGGCGTTCATGCGTTCCGTCACGTCCGCGGCGGAATCGAGCACTTCCAGATTGGTGTTGATGTTGAGGTTTTCGATGGCGGTTTTCACGTCGTTGCCGATGCTTTCGTATTCCTTCGGCACCAGAATGTCGATTGGCGCGATGTAGTTCACTCCGAAATACGTGCGCATCCGTTGCCCCTGTTCGAGGTTGTAGGGGTACAGGCCGCTCAGGTCCTCATACCCGTCTTCCAGCGGGCTGATCGGCCCTCCTAGCGGCGCGTACGCGTCGGGCGCGTTCTTGGCGATGGTCTTCGCATCGATGGCGTATCGCGTCATCTTGCGGATCTGCTCGTCGGAGAAGGGGCTGTTGTTGTCGTTGTTGAACGCGAGCATCACCTTGTCGAAGCTGATGCCGCTGTCCGCGGTAATACCGTTGGTCTTGCCCAGTTCCGAGGCGGTTGAAGCGCTCAGCGGCAGCGCCATGCTGATTTTGCCGGCTTTCATGGCATCGGCCATGGATTCCTCGTTGGCGTAGTAGTAGAGCGTCACTTGCGATGATGCGGCTTTTTTGCCCCAATACGAGTCGTTGCGTTGCAGCACGATTTGCGATTGGTCCGCGGTTGACACGGTGAATGGTCCCGATCCGACCGCCGATTTCGCATAGTTGGTTTTGCTTTCCGCGTCGTACACGACGCCTGCACGGCCGGCCAGCGCGCGCAACAGCCGCGGATTCGGCTTGGCGAGCGTGATGACCACCGTATTCGCATTGGGATTGGTGATTTCCTTCAGATCACCAAGCTGGTCGGCTCCCACGTAATGGTTGTTGACGGCGTTCTGCAGCGACCAGACCACGTCGGACGAGTCGAGTTTGTGCCCATTGGCGAACGTCATGCCGCCGTTCAACGTGAACGTGTACGTGAGACCGTCGTCGGAAGCCTGACAGGAGCTGGCGATTCCCGGCTGCAGTTTGTTGGTTTCGCTGCGTGACACCAGCGTTTCGTATACGTTGCCGAGCAGCGCTTGCTCCACGGCGGTGCCTTGTTCGGTGCGGATGTCAAGCGATTTCGGCGCATTGCCTTCGATGCCGACGGTCACCGACGAGTCGGAGACGAGCGTGCCGAAGGATGTGATGGGATTCTTGCGGCCTGTCAGCGACAGTCCCAGCCACAGCAGCACACTGAGCACGATCGCGACGCCGAAGAAGATCAGCCAGCGCGTCGCCTCGGCTTTCAGATTACGTTTCCGCCCGTTTTCATCCATGCACCCGAGTCTAGTTGACGCGTGCTACACGCCCGATGGCCGGGTGCGATTCGACGGAGTGCCGGCGCGGCGGCTGGCATGCGTCGGAATCACGCGGCGAACGCGCTCGGACACGTGTCGTTGAGGGGGCAGTCGGCGCAATCCGGTTTTCGCGCATGGCAGATGGCGCGGCCATGCAATATCAAACGGTGAGACAGATCGGTCCATTCTTCGGGAGGGAAGCAGGCGGTGACCTCACGTTCGATGGCCACCGGGTCAGGGGAGGGGCTCGCCCAGTCGGACCGCCACCGCAATCGCCCAGTCACACGAATCACATGCGTGTCCACAGGAAAACCGGGCACGCCGAACGCGTTGCCCAACACCACGTTCGCGGTTTTGCGGCCCACGCCCGGCAGGCTGACCAGCGAAGCCATATCGGCTGGCACCTCGCCCCCGAATCGCACGCACAACTCATGCGACAGCCCGATGATATTGCGCGCTTTCGTACGGAAGAAGCCGATGGTGCGGATGATGTCCTCGACGTGCTCGGGATTCGCGGCGGCAAGCTCCGCCGGACCGGGATATTCGCCGAACAGTTCCGGCGTGACCATGTTCACGCGCTTGTCGGTGGTCTGCGCGCTCAACACCGTAGCCACCAGCAGTTCGAAAGGAGAATTGAAGTTCAACGCGCATTTCGGATCGGGAATCTCCACGCACAACTGCTCGTATTCCTGATGCATGCGCGCGATCCGCGCCTTTTTCGATTCCCGAGGCATGCCTCCAGCCTACCCCTCGCATGCGGACGAACGCGGAAAACCTATGGAAACGTCGCAATCGGCAAAAACAGCGAAAATCCATCGAAAAAACGACAGAAAATCAGCAAAAAACAACAGGAAATCAGCGAAAGGCCAACGAAAACAAAAGAAACCCGTCGAACATCAACGGAATGATCGCAAGAAAAAAGTCAGCTTTCGCCGGACTCGCCGTGAGCCGCATCCTTGGCCGCGGCCTCATGCTCATCCTCTTCCGGCGGATCGAAACGATAGCCGACGTTGCGCACGGTGCCGATGAGATGCTCGTACTCGCCGCCCAGCTTGGCGCGCAGACGACGGATATGCACGTCCACAGTGCGGGTGCCGCCGTAATAGTCGTAGCCCCACACCTCCTGCAGCAGCTGCGCACGCGTGAACACGCGGCCCGGATGCTGCACCAGATACTTGAGCAGCTCGAACTCCTTGTACGCCAAGTCGATCGGATGGCCATGCAGGCTGGCCGTATAACCGTTGGTATCCACCACCAGATCGCCGGAACGGATCAGGCCATCCTCGTTCTGCACGCCCTGCTCGCCGGTGCTAGCGGCCGTGCTGGCCGGCGCATTGCCCCGTTCGGACACCAGACGCAGACGCCCCTCCACTTCGGCGGGGGAAGCGGAGGCCACCACCACATCGGCGATGCCCCACTGCGAATTGACCACGGTGAAGCCGCCCTCGGTGAGAATGAGCACGATCGGCGTGGACAGTCCCGACGCGTGAATCAGCCGGCACAGCGTTTTGGCGGTGGCCAGGTCGTCACGCGCATCAAGAAACAGAATGGTGTTCTCCGGCATCTTCACCAGGCTGGCCGCATCCATCGGCAACACGCGCACGCGGTGGGAAAGCAGCGCCAACGAGGGGAGAACGGTAGCTGGATCGCTAGCGAACGTCATAAGCGTAAGATCCGTCACGTCAGCTCCCTTTTGTTCTAAACTGATGCCGCGATTGTACACGCAAAATGTATTATCGGCGTTTCATCGATTGTAACTGAAGTATGTGGACACATACGGCTACATTTATTCATATTGCATACGTATTGACCACAATATAAAAAGGGGGTCCGAGATGACCGCTCCGCAGGCCGTTTCCCAGCAAAACCCGTCGAAGGTCGCTTTCGGCAAAGTATTGGCGATCCAGATCGTCGCGTACGTGGTATTGGTGGCGCTCGCGCTCGTTCCCGGCATCGCATACGGCGATTCCGCCAATCCCGCCGTGGTGCCGTTCACCATCATCGGATCGCTGGCGATGATCGCGCTGCTGGTAGTGTTCAGCCCGTTCCGCGACGGCACCGCCGGACACGTGATCGCCGTCATCGCCGGCCTGCTGTCGGTGGTGTGCGCCACGACGATGACGCTCGGACGGGCGATTTTCGCCGCCGACGCGACCGGCGGCAAGGACTTCTCCATGGAGGACGGCTGGATCGCCGGCGTCGGCGGCCTGCTGATCCTGCTGATCGTGATCTCCTTCGGACGCCAGATGGCCCGCGAAAACCGCACGCACCTCATCCGCTCGCTGTCGCACAGCGTGGTCGAAGGCGTTGCGATGATCGCCAGCGCAGGCTGGTGCTTCCTGCCGACGGTACTGAAGGCGATTGGCACGGTCGCGTTCGTCGTGGTGCTGCTGGTGATCGTGGCGCTCGCCGTCTGCTCGTACTTCTGGCATCGCGACGCCGACCCCGAACCGACCGCGCGCGATCCGTGGATCGGCATCGCGATGCTGCCGGTCATGATCGCCGGTGCCGTGGTAGGCATCGCCGCGCTCGCCGTCGTGACGTTCTGACGATTTGGCGGTTGCGTAATCGCCATAATTCACGTATTTAAAAAGCCCGTAATCATTGCGATTGCGGGCTTTTCCGTTGCGCTGCGTGCGCTGCTGTGGGCTGTAGCGTCAGCCGAGGAAGCCGAGATGTTCGAACAGCACTTTCAGGCCGATGAGGATCAGCACGACGCCGCCTGCGATCTGCGCCGGCTTCTGCCAACGCGAGCCGAACACGCGGCCGATATACAGGCCGGCGGCGGAGAACAGGCCGGTGGTGATGCCGATGATGACCACCGACAGCCAAATGTTGAGCGTCATGAAAGCGAAGCTCACGCCGACGGCGAAGGCGTCGATGCTGCAGGCCACGGCGAGCGGCAACATGTGCCGCCAATCGAATTCAGGGGTTTCCTTGGCGTTCTCCTCGTCCTCTTCGAACGCCTCGCGTACCATATTGCCGCCGATTAGGGCGAGCAGGCCGAAAATGATCCAATGGTCCACGGCGGTCACGTATTTGCTGAACGTGCTGGCCGCGAAATAGCCCAGCAGCGGGAACAGCGCCTGGAATCCGCCGAACCACAGGGCGGTTTTGAGCGCGTCCAGACCGCGCAGCTTCTTGACGGTCAGGCCTTTGCCGATGGAGACGGCGAACGTGTCCATGGACACGGACACGCCAATAAGCAGAATCTGAATGAGCATAGCTGGTGAAAAGGTTCATCCCGCCGGTCTCCCCACGGGATGGGCCTCGACGGATTGCGTTCCGCCTACGCCTAGGAGTACCGACACAGAACTGCCGCACGCGGATCGATGGTGTCCCGCGGGCTTTGAATTCAGCGAATACTGTTCGCATGCCGTAAATTACAAGCCACCACTATAACGCACAAGCCGCCCTTGAAACAAGAGCGGCTTGTTATCGTCTATCGTCGAGTCGGAATTATTTCGACTCACTTCTCGCTTCCGCATGCTGCGCATGCGGCTTCGCAGCATAGCTGCTCACTTCGGCTACTGACAGCGCACCGCGCTGTCAGCTTCACGCCTCAGCGAGGCGCTTGCGGGCTGCGACGATTTCCTCCTCGGCCTTAGCGGCACCGGTCCAGTAATCGCCCGGCATGACTTCCTTGCCCGGCTCCAGAGCCTTGTACTGCTCGAAGAAGTGCTTGATTTCAGCCTTGTGGTACTCGGACACGTCGTCGACGTCCTTGATGTCGTCGAAACGCACGTCAGCCGGCACGCACAGCACCTTGTCGTCTCCACCGGCCTCGTCGACCATGTGATACAGGCCGACGGCGCGGCACTCAACCACGCAGCCCGGGAACACGGAGTTCGGAATCATGACCAGGGCATCGAGCGGATCGCCATCCTCGCCCAGGGTACCGTCGATGTAGCCGTAGTCATCCGGGTAGCCCATGGAGGTGAACAGGGTACGGTCCAGGAACACGCGACCGGTCTCGTGATCCACTTCGTACTTGTTCTTGGAACCGCGCGGGATCTCCACCACGACGTTGAAGGTTTCTGCCATTGTTTTCTCCTTGATCGAATGATCAGCAGTAGTTCGTTACTTAGAATACCCGCTTTCGCGCCATATCGGCACCATTTTCCGGATACCTATATGAATGGTGCTCAGTGCTGGGGAGATAAGGCGTGATGCGCTCGCTGGTCAACATCTTTTTGGCCGATTGTGATTGACTATCCTGCCTTGGAACGTTGGAAGAACAATTCCGTAGGTGGTTTTGCTCTTCCGTAGGTGGTTGGCTCTGGTATCCCTGCGGCAAAAAGGCTTGATTTCAGCCATTCTGTTTGCGTGGATTGACCGGAGAGCACCTACGGAATCAAAAAACCACCTACGGAATGCACAAAGCCGGGTTGAAAACGTGAGAAACGTCTTCAACCCGCCCTTGATCTATGTGTTTTGCGCTGGCTGGGTGCTAGGCAGAGTGCCTAGCATCCAAACTCACTCAGTCCTCGACCACCGTCAGCACGTGCGCCACGTCGGCCCACGGTGCCAGTGAGACGTAGTTGTCCCAGCCCCAATCGAACTCGCGTCCGGTCAGTTCGTCACGCACCTAGGTGCGGACTGGCAAGGAACTGTTGCCGATTTGTTATTTCAGGAGATAGCAGAGCAGCCCGTATCATGAAAGTGCATTTTCGACGTTTTGATAAGTCTTTTGCCTTCATCGGAAAAATAAGGCGCGAGCGGGGTTGATAGACATGATGCAATTACCATAAGCTTATGGTAGAAAACTCCGTAATCTTACAAACGTTGAAACTAAGCCTGAGTGATTAGGTGAGCGATTGTAGTCATTGCGGTATCACGGTATGCTGTAAGACCGTCCTGCGGATATTCCGCCATCGTTGGGCGGGTATATAGTGCGTCGTCGGTTGGCAAGGTGGTTGCTCAATCCAACCGAATTCGCATTCGTCCAGCTGAATGGTGGCCATCGGTGTGGTCGGTGTCCATTAAAGGTATGGCGGCTTCCAGCGTCCACTGGTCATCGGAGGCGGAGGCGGATAATTCGCCGTCTAATGCCGCGAGTCGTGTTTGATATGAGCGTATGCCTGTGCCATTGCCAAATTGATTGTTGGTGGCATTGTCTTGCGGATGCTTTGAGGTGCTGTTCTTTAAAAGAGGCGTATCGCTGGCGCTGATATGTAATGTGCTGGCGTTGACATACGCAGTGATGACATAGCCATGTGAGGGATCCGCATGTTTGAGTATATTGCCGAAGATTTCTTTGATGAGTTGCTTGATGATAATGCTTTTGCCAGGTGTTGTTGTCAGGTTGTCGGATCCGTCCGCTGCAATAATGCCGTCGAAACCAGCCTTGGCGAGTTTCATACGTTCTTGTTCTAGCAGTTCGATGATGTTGATTGTGGTGATATCGATTTCGGATGTGGAGCAACTGCCATCGTCTTTGCGGAGTGTGGTTATGGCGGTCCTTGAACAACTCAATGCCTCTATGAGACTATCTCTGATGTCAAGTAATGCCATGTTTTCTGCGATCTCAGGGTTTCTCTGACTGTTTGGATTTTCATTCTTTAAAAGGTTTATTTGGTGGATTGCGTAGGTAAGATCGTTGCATACGATGTCGTGCAGCTCTTCTGCGATTTCTTCCTTCCATTTGTGGATGGTCAGTTGATTGATGGCGCGTTTTTGATTCTGATGGAGACGAATGGCGCACCCGATTATGGCTAGGGTCAAGAACGTAGTATCGAACATGACGAGTGCGCTCTTGTCTGTATGAGGTTGGAAAAATAAGATGCTTGTGGCGAACAAGAGGATGCTGATTGCTGAAGGGATATTGATATATCCGAGAATTACCGTGGCGGACAGTCCCGCGAATACAAAGGAGTAGGGCAGTACTGGTTTTATGCTAACTGCAGTAATCCACAATATGATGATTATTATTGATCCTGTATAGGGGAATTGAATAAAAAGAACGATTGAGCATAGTTCTATGCAGATAAAAACAATGGAAAATACTGTAAATTGATGATAGTATCCACTGATAAGTTCTAGAGAATACAATAGAAACAATGGAAAAGCTATGTATAAAGATAATTTTTTTGGCAAGCTACGATTCATGTCGTAGCATAATTCTTTGATTGATTTTATAAAATGTCGTATTTTTTGCATAGTCGAATTATCTCTGATCTATTCTTTGTGCCTATTTTTTTCGAGACTCTGTGAATGTAAGAAAATACGGTATTGGAAGAAATGCCAAGTTGCGAAGCAATTTCTGAAGTATTGTTATTTTGCGTGTAAAGGCGAAGCACTTGAAGTTCTCGCGGGCTGAGCTGCTTGATCTGAGAGAATGAAGAAGGTTGTTCTGCCAGTATGTCATGCGCTTGTTTCGCGGTTGGGAACGAATTTGGTTCAGCGGATTTGCCTTGTGCCACGATGGGCAGTACTTTATTGCAGACATGTGCCAAGTTTTCTTTGGCGATAAGAGCTTGACCGCCGGCAAGCGCTAAATCAGTCTTGTACCGTTCAGGATCATATGCAGTGATGCCGATGATGCCGATGTCGGCGGTTCGTTTTCGTATCTGAGTGCATACGGATATGCCAGTAGCATCGTTCAACGCCATGTCAAGCAAGAGAACATTTGGCTTGTCGTTGGTGTATATACATCGATGGATCGCTTCTGCCGCAGAAGTGGTTTGCCAGATGACATGATACAAAGGTGAGCTGCCGTCAATCCACCGCGCGATTGCCCGTAAGCTCCATGAGTCATTGTCCAGAACGGCGATGGAAATACCTTCAGTCATATAACGTGAGTGTAGTCGTGGGCCAATTGATCCATAGTGCCATGTGATGAAAATCTTTACATTGCCTTGTTTTGCTATTGCGGAAACAGATTAAAACTTTAAGTGGATTCAACACAATTATGAGAAAAGATATATAGATGAGAGAGATCGCATTAGGAATGATGGCTGTGATGTTGATGGGAGGGAATGTCGACAATGTTTCCGTGTTCAACAGTTGGGATGGGCGAATGTCATATTTGTCTGTTTCTAGAGTTGTGAATTGCCCATCTGGAATTCCTAAGTGGATCTGTTCTTTGTGGAATGCATAAAGAATTTCATTACATAAGATGAACTGGCTTCCTTGAATTATCTTATTATTGCCTTTGTCTTTATTGACATAGCAGAGAAAGGTTTCAACGATGAAATCACGTATTGCAGGCCGAGTGGTTGCAGTTGCAGCAGCTGTGGCTGCTTCTTGTTGTTTTATAACACCGGCGTTTGCTGGGAATGTAGGAAAAACATCATGGAGCGCATATCTTACAGGTTGGAATACGGCAGATACGCCAAATCGTCAAAAACAAGATGCTTCAAATGGCTATATTAAAGCTGATCATGTGTCTGGTGATCGGACGATACGTGCGTGGATGCTTGGGTATGCAAATGAAGATGTGGAATCCGGCGTTGTAACTCTTACTTCAGGCCAAGAGGGTTGGGTCACCAACCAAGTATATAAGAATTTCGGTAAGAAACAGGTCCATATGCGTTTGCAAGCGGCGCATGCGTACTCTGGTGCAACGGAAACATCGGGTAAATGGAGCCCCGATAACTGAGCATGGTTGTGTGGCGTAGAAGATTGCTCTTCTACGCCACGCTGTTTGGATTCGGGAAGACGAAGGGGTCTTGATGGATTGGCGGTTGATGAGAAATCAGTTGGTTGGGCAACTGCGAAGTGCCCGGATGATTGGTGTAATCGTCATATCCTGTATGTTGGTCGCTGTCCAATATCTAACCACGTATAGGGCGAGTTATGTCACTCCCTCGAGCGAATCTACATTGCTACGGGATGTGATGCTATTCAGTCAATACGGGACAGGCGGTGGCATGTATCTGCTGTTGCTGCCTTTCCTATCTGCTCTCTTAGGAGGTAGCGTCGTATCGTTGGAACGGCACGCCGGGCGGCTCCCCATGGTCGTGATTCGAGAAGGACGAGGACGTTTTGTAACGACTGCGATGTCATCTGGATTCGTACTTGGTGGTGTGGGTGGAATAATGCCGATGATTGCGAATCTATCAATAGCTGCTATGCGCAATCCTCATTTGAATTTTATCGATGGTGTATCGGCGGATGCGCGAGGGCGCGTGTATAGCAGCAAATATATTTTGATTTCTTCTGATTCTTGGATATATCCGTTGTATGAGTTCAATCAGGTGTTATGCATACTATGCGTGGTGTTGTTGATATTTGTGATTGCCGGACTTTTCTCCACGGTGGCCGTTGGCGTGTCCTTTTTCATGCAACGCAAATATACGGAAGTGTTGGTTCCGTTCGTACTGAGTCTTGTATGGTGGATGCTTCCTTCTCTTACGGGGGGTAAGATACCGGACCAGTGGAGCCATGTTATCTTTCTGGACTTTGCTCCAGGTGCAGACCATTCTGTGCGTTGGCAAAATTATGTGGGCATTGTGCTTTCGACGGCGCTCTTACTTGCATTGTCTACCGTACTGGCGTGTGTGGAAAGGTATCGTGATGCTTTGTGATGGTTTTGCTTCCGTACGGTATTCCACCATTGGTATGAGAATCAGTGCCATATTGGTTATGGTGGTGGGATTTGCGTATGGCATTTCATTATTATTCGACCCTCACGATTTCGTATCTGACTACATCGGATTTATGAAGCAGGGAGCTTCGGCCACAGTACTTCCGATTTGTTTGATGGCAATGTGTTTGGGCCGTGTCCGATTTAGGACGTTTGAATTGGTGCGTCGGAATCCCCGTGACGAGCTTGGTGAAAATGTTATATGGCTGAACATGATGTCTTGCATATGCGCCGCATATGGTGGCCTCGTTTTTGCTGTCATGGAATTTGTCATTAAAAGACAATCTGCATCTGTTCTGCATGGGTCTTTGACTGCAATGCTAGTAGTTCAATGCTTGATGATGAATATTTCAATAGGCTTGGTCCAGTTATTGCTGAGCTACATGGGATTAGTCATGGAACATGTCGCCGCGGTGCTGATTGCGCTTTTTGCTATTGCGCAGTGGTTATTGACTCCGTTGGTTGATGGAGCAGCTCGTATGATGTTCTATTTTTGGTACCCGATCAGTCCAGACTGGTCAGATATTGTTATCTGCCAAGTCATTCCATGCTTTGGATTCTGCTCATTGCTCATTATGGCCTGTATCGTGGCGTTCAACTCCAGAGATCGGCTGAAAAACTAATGCATGCTATATGTCGCATCGGACAGGTTTGTGGCCGTAAAAAAGGTCTGCGAATGCTGATATTCGTCATTTACGCCATATTCGCTTCACGCTTTTACTACAGTGCGCAGGATACAGGTATCTTTATGGGGATGTTTCGCATTGCTCCTGCAATGAGTCATCCGGATCTTACCTTGAATATGTATCCGTTGCTGTTTATGGTCGGGGGAATAGCGCTTGCCTTGGAACAGTGCTCTGAATATCTGATGATTCCTGATTATCTGGTGTATGTCAGAAGTCGTCGAGGATGGTCTCATTTTTGTCGATATTGTGCGCTGCTGCTGTGCTACTGTGCCCTGTTCACTGGTGTGCAGTTAATTATCGCGGTAATGATTGTTTCTAGGGATCGGCAGGAATGTCTGTTGATGACTGCGATTTGTGCGGCTTTGACGCTTGCCGTACTGATGCTCATCATCAATATTGGTTATTTGCTGAATTGCCGGGTAATGGGCTATGCCACAGCTGCTGCGCTGTATACTGCCTTGCTTTCGTTAGATGGGGTTCGACGATGGTTGATATCCTCGTGGATTGGCATCCTCCCATGTTGGGTACCTGTTTTGACGGTTCTTTTTTTGGCGCTCGCTATGGTGAATCTCATTGTTTTTGAACATGTGGAAATGTATTGAGTTCCAGTAAAACAAAGTGTTGATTGCAATATGGCGCAATGCAAAGGAGGAATGACAAAATGTATGTCAAGATCCGTCATCTTACAAAAACCATCAAACGCAAAGTGGTATTGCGTGACGTGAATGCTGAATTCGAACGGGGTAACATCTACGGCATTGTTGGTCCTAATGGGTCAGGAAAAACAATGCTGTTGCGCGCGATTTGCGGTTTTATCCGGCCGGATAATGGTACGGTGAGCATTGATGGTAAACCCGTGGAATTCAATAAGAAATTACCTGAATCCGTAGGAGTAATTATCGAGAATCCTAGATTCATTCCCAGCCAGAGTGCTATGGAGAATCTTCGGTATCTTGCCGACATCAACCACGCCTTTGATCAGGATGAGATCATGCGTTTGCTGGACTTATTTGGTTTACGGAACCACGCGCAAGAACAAGTGCGATCTTACTCTTTGGGTATGCGGCAAAAGCTGGCGATTGTGCAGGCATTGATGGAACATCAACCTTTGATTTTGCTCGATGAACCGACTAATGGCCTTGATGAGCATTCTGTCTCGGTGTTTCTGGAGGAGATGAAGCGTCAGCGTGATATGGGTCGAACCGTATTGATTGCCAGTCATCATAGCGATGAGCTGTCTCAAATCGCGGATCATCTATACCTTATGTCAGACGGGGTGCTGTCTTCCTCTGATGCCGATTGCTGATAGAGCCACGGAGCTATCAATAGCGAGGTGCATGTGAAGCGCGGGTGAGCCATTTGAATGGTCTGCCCGCGCTCCTTGTTAAAGTCGGTTGGGGCCAAAAATCAGTCCTCGACCACCGTCAGCACGTGCGCCACGTCGGCCCACGGTGCCAGTGAGACGTAGTTGTCCCAGCCCCAATCGAACTCGCGTTCGGTCAGCTCGTCGCGCACCTTGAGCGGCTTGTCGGTGGCGAAACCGAAGTCGGGCAGTTCGATGTGCACGATGGACTGGTGCGTGTTGTGGCCGTCGAGGTTCACCACCACGATCACCGTATCCGGCTTGCCGGTACCGGTAAGCTCGGCCGGTGTCTGGCGCAGGAACGCCACCACGCCCGCATCGTCGCTCGGCAGGACGTGCAGGTTGTGGTAGCTGCGGCATGCCGGATGCTCGGAACGGATTTTGTTGAGCGAGGTGAGCAGCTCGGAGATGCCGTACTTGTCGGCCTCGTCCCAATCGCGCACCTTGACTTCGTACTTCTCGTTGTCGATCTGCTCTTCGAAGCCCGGACGCTGCTTGTTCTCGATCAGCTCATAGCCGTTGTAGATGCCCCAGCTCGGAGAGCCCATCGCGGCGAGCACCGCGCGCACCGCGTGACCGGCGATACCGTTGTCGCGCAGGTAGGCGGTCATGATGTCCGGCGTGGACGGCCAGAAGGTGTTGTGCTGGTAGAAACCACCGTCGCCGTTGGTCTCCTCCAAGTACTCCTCAAGCTCTTCCTTGGTATTGCGCCACGGGAAGTAGCAGTGCGACTGCGTGAAGCCGGCATAGCTCAGCGCGCGCATCATGCCCGGACGGGTGAACGCCTCGGCCAGGAACAGCGTCTCCGGATGCTTCTTCGTCACGGCGGCGATCACGTCCTGCCAGAAACGCACCGGCTTGGTATGCGGGTTGTCCACGCGGAAGATCGTCACGCCGGCCTTGATCCACAGGTCCATGATGCGTTCGGTTTCCGCTTCGATGCCTTCCATGTCGGCGTTGAAATCGATCGGATAGATGTCCTGGTACTTCTTCGGCGGATTCTCGGCGAATGCGATCGTTCCGTCCGGCTTGGTGCGGAACCAGTTCGGATGCTGCTTGACCCACGGGTGGTCAGGCGAGCACTGCAGCGCGAAGTCGAGTGCCACTTCCAGCCCCAGCTCATGCGCGTGCGCGCAGAACGCCTTGAAATCGTCCATGGTGCCGAGCAGCGGGTCGACGGTGTCGTGGCCGCCCAGCTCGGAGCCGATGCCGAACGGGGAGCCCGGATCGTGCGGTCCGGCAATCAGCGTGTTGTTGCGGCCCTTGCGGTTGGTCACGCCAATCGGGAAGATCGGCGGCAGGTACACGATGTCGAAGCCTTCGGCCTTCGCGCGGTCGAGGCCGGACAGCGCCGTCTTCAGCGTGCCCTGCACGATCTTGCCGTCGGCGTCGAAATACGCGCCTTCGGAACGCGGGAAGAACTGGTACCATGCGGCGAAGCTCGACTTCGGACGCTCCACGCGGAAGCGCTGCGGATTCGACGCGCTCAGGCCGTCGCGCAGCGGATTGGTTTCATGCAGGCTTGCGATTGCGTCGGTGGTCGCTGCGGCAAGACGCGCGGTCGCGTCGAGCGACTTGTCGGCAACGGTCTTCGCGGCTTCGCGCAGCGTCTTCTTGTCGTCGGCGGTCAGCTTGGAATCGCGTGCGCCAGCCCAACGTTCCAGCAGCTGCGCGCCGGATTCCAGCGCGTTCTCCACATCGTCGCCGACCTCGACCTTGATTTGCGCGTCGTGCAGCCAGGAAGCGTACGTATCTTCCCAGCCTTCCACCACGATGTGCCATTCGCCCAGCTGCCGCTTGATCTCGGCGTAGCCGTCGTCCCAAGGCTTCAGATCGCTGTGCTCGCCGATCCTGACCATCGCCTCCCAGCGATCGAGGCCCGGATTGGTGCAGGTCATGGGGAAGCGGGCCTTCTCGGTGCCGCGCGTGTTGCGTACGGACACGGTGGCACCGGCCTTGGTGCGGCCTTCGATGAACACCTGCGCGGTGACCTTGAATGCCTCGCCAAGCTCCACGCGAGCCGGGTACAGGCCGTTTTCGGCGGACGGAGTGATGTCAAGAACGTTTACGCGGCCGAACTGTTCCGGGCTGGTGCGGTTGATGATAGGTGCTGGAGTTTCGCCGACGGTTCGCTTCGTTGCGGTTTTCGGCTTGGAAGTGCGCTTGGTGGTTGGTTTTTTGGTTGTCGTCTTTGCGGTTGATTTCGCGGCTGTCCTCGTTGTCTTTGTGGCCGCTGCCTTGGCTGTTGTCTTTGCTGTTGCCTTTGTGCGCGGTGTCGCGCTTGATGATGTTGCTTCATTCATATAGCCGATTATAGAGGTAGTTGTGTTCTTTTTGTGATTTCCCTTTTTCGTAACGATTACGGCGATGCGGCTACAAGTACTTTCTTCAAATACTTTTGGTAAAGCGTTTTAATACATGGTTTGCGATTATGTTCGATTATGAAGGCTACAGCGGCATGACCATACGTTGTGCGCGTCGGTTGCGTTCGATATGTATGGGGACTTTATATAAAAGGAGCGAGACGTCCTGGGGAAAACAAAAAACCGGAAACCAAAAGGTTTCCGGTTTCAATTGGTAGCGGGGCATGGATTTGAACCATGGACCTCTGGGTTATGAGCCCAGCGAGCTACCGAGCTGCTCCACCCCGCGTCGGCTTGCCTTCATTGAGGCAGCTCTAACTACTTTACGGATGTTGGCTAATAAGTCAAATCGGCGTGTCGCATATTGCGCTGCTAGTGAAATCGCATATCCGATAACGCGTTATCCGTTTTTCGTATAACGCTGCGGCCCGTCGATGAAAACCGCCGAATACGCCATATCCGGGTCCGCACCATAATAGGAAACATGCCTATCAAGATTCCCAGCGGCCTTCCGGCCAGAGACATTCTCGACTCCGAGCGCATCTTCGCGCTTGAAAAGCCCGAAGCGGAGCGCCAGCGTGTGCGTCCGCTCAAGCTGGTGATCCTGAACCTCATGCCGAAGAAGATCGAGACCGAAACGCAGCTGCTGCGTCTGATCTCCAAGAGCCCGCTGCAGGTCGAGGTCGACTTCATGAAGACCTCCACCCACGAGGCCACGCACGTGAGCGCCGACCATCTGGTGAAGTTCTACGAGACGCTCGACGCGTTCAAAGACAACTATTACGACGGTCTTGTGGTGACGGGAGCGCCCGTCGAACACCTCGATTTCGAGCAGGTCGACTACTGGGACGAGTTCAAGCAGATTCTCGACTGGGCATCCACCCACGTCTTCTCCACCATGTACCTGTGCTGGGGCGCGATGGGCGCGCTCAACTATCGGTACGGCGTGCGCAAGGAGTTGCTGCCGGAGAAGCTCTTTGGAGTGTTCCCCCAGTATCTGCAGGACGAATACTGCTTCCTCACCAACGGTTTCGACGAGATCTGCCTGCAACCGCATTCCCGCCTGGCGGGGGTCAACGAGGGTGATATCGCCCATAATCCCGAGCTGCAGGTGCTCACGTGGGGTCCGAAGTCCGGCCCGGGGCTCATCGCCACGCGCGACTTCTCCGAAGTGTTCGCGCTCGGCCATTGGGAGTATGGCAAGTACACGCTCGCCGAGGAATACGAGAGGGATATGAAGAAGGGCATGACCAACGTGCCGTTCCCCGAAAACTATTTCCCGCACGACGATCCGAAGCTCGAACCGCTGTTCGCCTGGCGCGCCCACGCCAACCTGCTGTGGCGCAACTGGCTCAACTGGGTCTATCAGACCACGCCATACGATTTGAGCGAAGTACCGCAGCTGCGCGAGGAGAAGCGCCTCGGCACCGACCGTTCGATCCGGCACGAGCCCGGTTCTCCGCGTGTCGACGCGTTCACGCCATTCTCGCACGATGGATACGGTGTCATTCGCGGCTGATTTCACGAAGATCGGCGAGTACTGACAAGTATTGGCGATTGTCCCACGATTGCCGCTTTTGCGCGGTGTCGTGGGCTTTTTGCGCGGTTTTTGTTGCCTGCTGCGACATCGTTTCATTTTCGCTGTCATATATTATGGTACGATATGTTAAGTAAAACGTTTTATCAAGCAGTGTTGCAAACGATGTCTATTTTGGTGTGAATGGGGGTGAAATAGGCCGAATCGACAACGGCCGTGGTTGTGTCTAATAGTCCCCGCAACGTGCGAAACGCCGGTTTTCGCTATACGGTAGTAGGGGAAAGCTCCCGGTGCGGAATGTTGTCTAGCCACGGGCTGATAATCCTTTGCAGCCATTCGGGGCTGGTATGCGAACGCGTTTATGGGCGCGTTAACATAGAACCCGAAGGATGTTCTGGTTTGGTAACCGGAACGTCACATTCGACTCAGCTGTTGGGCTAGACTAACAGCTGACACAAGAGCAGGAGGCGTGAATGATTAGTGCATTGGGAGAGGGCATCATGACCATCGCCGATGGTCCAGAGATGCCGAGCATCAATGACTTCCTTCCCGATCCGTTTGTTTTTCAAGGCACGCCGTTCGCCATCAACCGCATCATCCTCGTTCGTATTCTTGCGACCGTCATCATGCTGCTGGTTCTCGGAATTACGGCAAGCCGTGCAAAGCTCATCCCTGGCCGTTGGCAGGGCGCAGTCGAATGGCTGATCGAGTTTGTCCGCGACAACATCGTCTATCAGGTGATGGGCGAGCTGCGTGGCAAGCGTTATGTGCCGATGATCACCACCGTGTTCTGCACGTTGCTGGTCTTCAATCTGTGCGGCATCATCCCGGGCTTCAACATCGCGGCAAGCGCGTCCATCACGCTGCCTCTGGTGTTCGCCATGTGGTGCTTCTGCCAGTACTGGATTGCCGGCATCCGTGAAAAGGGCCTTGGCCACTTCCTGAGGGACGAGATCTTCCCGAAGGGCGTTCCGGCCCCGATCTATATTCTGCTGTCCCCGATTCAGCTGCTTGAGCTGCTGATTATCCGCCCGTTCTCGTTGACGATCCGACTGTTCGCCAACATGGTTTCGGGCCACCTGATCCTTGCGTTGTGCCTCTCGGCCACGCAGTTCTTCCTCGTTGATGTGGTGAACAAGCTGATGATGCCGTTCGGCATCATCACCTTCGCGGCTGGCATGTTCATGTTCCTGTTCGAGGCGCTGGTCGCCTGCCTGCAGGCTTACATCTTCGCCATCCTGACCACCGCATACATCAATATGAGCTATCCGGAGATCGACTGACCGCCGGCTTTTTAAGTGTTGCTTCTTGTCAAGCAATAACCAGAAAGGAAACAATCATGGATATCGTTACCCTCGCTGAGGTTGCCGGCAACCTGAACGTCGTTGGCTACGGCCTCGCCGCCATCGGCCCTGGCATCGGTCTGGGCATCCTGATCGGCAAGACCATCGAAGGCACCGCTCGCCAGCCTGAGCTCGGCAGCCGTCTGCAGACCCTCATGTTCCTGGGCCTGGCATTCGTCGAGGTGCTGGCACTGCTCGGCTTCGTGCTCGCCTTCATCAAGTAAGACTTGATCCCCAAGGTAAACACCGAAGACGCAAACGAACGTGAAAGGAGGAAGACACTATGGTGACCGCAGCTAGCGAGATGGAACTGTTCCTTCCGAAAAGCTACGACATTTTCTGGTCGTTGGTCATTCTGATCATCGTCGCCGTGTTCTTCTACAAGTTCTTCCTGCCGAAGTTCCAGGCCGTGTTCGATGAGCGCGCAGCCAAGATCGAAGGCGGCATCGCCAAGGCCGAACAGGCCCAGAAGGATGCCGACGAAGCCAAGGCGAAGTACGATGCCCAGCTGAGCAACGCACGCGTCGAGGCTTCCAAGATCCGCGACGACGCTCGCGCGGAGGCATCGCACATCATCGCCGACGCACGTACCCGTGCCGAGGCTGATGCGGCGCAGATCACCGCCACCGCCCAGCGTTCCATCGAATCCCAGCAGCAGCAGGCTCTGGTGAGCCTGAAGGGTGAGGTCGGCGTGCTGGCAACGGCACTGGCCGGCAAGATCCTGGGCAGCAAGCTGGAGAGCGACGACGTGCAGTCGACGATGATCGACCAGATGATCGCCGATCTGGACAGCGACAAGAAGTGATCGAAACCTTCAAGAAAGGGAGGTGACCAATGCGAGGAGAAGCATCGCGTATCGCAGACCGCGTTTCGCGTGACTCGCTGGCCCCCAGGCTGCGTGACAGCGGCGAGGACGCATGGCGTATCGGGAACGAACTGTTCACGATCACCAACGTGCTCGACCACAACATCCAGCTTGAACGTGCCCTCACCGACCCGTCGCGCCCAGTCGAAGACAAGGTTGCGGTAGTCAAGACCCTCATTGGAGATGATGCCCATCCGTTGACGATGGAAATCATGTCCGATCTGGTGGACCGCCGTTGGAGCCGCGTATCCGACATCGCCAACGCCACCGAGGATTTCGGTGTGGATGGCATGATGTACTACGCGGACCACACGAATGCTACTCTGCAGGTCTCCATCGAGCTTGCCCAGCTGCATTCCGCACTGCTCAACCTTCCGGTCGTACGCAGCAAGCTGTATGACGCAACCGTCCCCGCCGAAGCCCGTATCAAGCTGCTGTACAGCCTGATCGGCAATGCCGACTTCAATGTGGTGACCAAGCGTCTGGCCGAGCATGCGACCTGCAATCTGCGCAATCGCCGCTATCTGCAGACCATTCAGTGGCTGATCAACAAGTTCTCCCGTCATATGGGCGAATCGATGGTCACCGTCACCACGGCAACGCCACTGAGCAAGGAGCAGGTCAAGAAGCTCGTCGCCATCTATTCGGCGAAGACCGGCCATCCGGTGCACATCAACTCGGTGGTCGATCCGACCGTCCTGGGTGGTATGCGCATCCAGGTGGGCGACGAGGTCACCGACAACACGGTGGTCGCACAGCTGCAACATCTTCAGCGCACGGTGAAGGCGACCGCCTGACGGCACGCCACACGGTGAACAAGCCTGAAACAAGACTTGACTGAATTTAAAAACAACAATAAGGAGTGATCATGGCAGAACTTACCATTGATCCCACCACGATACGCAAGGCGCTCGATGAGTTCGTCGAGTCGTACAAGCCGTCGGACACTCCGACCCAGGAAGTCGGTTATGTCGCGACCGCTGGCGACGGCATTGCGCACGTGACGGGACTGCCTGGTTGCATGGCCAATGAGCTGCTGACCTTCGAAGACGGCACGCTTGGCCTGGCGTTCAACCTTGACGCCCGCGAAATCGGCGTGGTTATCCTCGGCGATTTCACCGGCATCGAGGAAGGCCAGGAAGTGCGTCGTACCGGCGAAGTGCTCTCCGTGCCCGTCGGCGACGGCTACCTTGGCCGCGTCGTGGACCCGCTAGGCAACCCGATTGACGGTCTTGGTGAAATCAAGACCGAAGGCCGTCGTATTCTCGAGGCCCAGGCACCTGACGTTATGCATCGTCATCCGGTTGACGAGCCGCTGTCCACCGGCCTGAAGGCCATCGACGCAATGACGCCGATCGGACGTGGCCAGCGCCAGCTCATCATCGGCGACCGCCAGACCGGTAAGACCGCTATCGCAATCGATACGATCATCAACCAGAAGCGCAACTGGGAATCCGGAGACCCGAAGAAGCAGGTCCGCTGCATCTACGTGGCCGTCGGTCAGAAGGGCTCCACCATCGCATCGGTGAAGCAGTCCCTGGAAGAGGCCGGCGCTATGGAGTACACGACCATTGTGGCCTCCCCGGCTTCCGATTCCGCAGGCTTCAAGTACATCGCACCGTACACCGGTTCCGCCATCGGACAGCACTGGATGTACAACGGCAAGCACGTGCTCATCGTCTTCGACGATCTGTCGAAGCAGGCTGAGGCTTACCGCTCGATTTCCCTGCTGCTGCGTCGTCCGCCGGGGCGTGAGGCTTACCCGGGCGATGTGTTCTATCTGCACTCCCGTCTGCTCGAACGTTGCGCCAAGGTTTCCGATGACCTCGGCGGCGGCTCGATGACCGGCCTGCCGATCGTCGAGACCAAGGCGAACGATGTGTCCGCCTACATTCCGACCAACGTGATTTCCATCACCGATGGCCAGATCTTCCTGCAGTCCGATCTGTTCAACGCGAACCAGCGTCCTGCTGTGGACGTCGGCATCTCCGTGTCCCGAGTCGGTGGCGCTGCCCAGACGAAGGCCTTGAAGAAGGTCTCCGGCACGCTGAAGATCTCGCTGGCGCAGTACCGTTCGCTGGAATCCTTCGCCATGTTCGCTTCCGATCTGGATGCGGCTTCGAAGGCTCAGCTGAACCGTGGTGCCCACCTGACCGAGCTCCTGAAGCAGCCGCAGTTCTCCCCGTATTCGATGGAACAGGAAGTCGTGTCCGTGTGGGCCGGCACCCATGGCAAGATGGATGACCTGCCAATCAGCGACGTGTTGCCGTTCGAAAAGGGCATGCTGGATTATCTGGATCACAACACCGATATCCTCAAGACCATTCGCGAGACCGAAGACTTCACCGCCGACACCGAGGCTGCCCTCGACAAGGCCGTGGAAGCGTTCCGTGAGACCTTCGTGACCAGCGCGGGCAAGCCGCTGGTCGAGAAGAAGCCTGACGAGAAGCACACCACTCCGGTCGAGCAGGAAAAGATCGTCGCAGGAGAGAAGTGATTCATGGGCTCGCAACTCGCATTGAAATCTAGGATCGCCTCCACCGCGTCGCTGGAGAAAATCTTCAACGCGCAGGAGATGATCGCGTCTTCGCATATCGCCAAGGCACGTGACGTGGCCTTGAACGCGAAGCCGTATACCGATGCGATTTTCGACGCCGTGCAAGCGCTGGTGGCCCATACCCATATCGACCATCCGATCGTGAAAAAGAACGAGGACAACCCTCGCGTGGCTGTCCTCGCTCTTACCTCGGACCGTGGTATGGCAGGTCCGTACACCTCCTCGATCATCCGCGAAACGGAATCGCTGTTGGCCCGACTCGATGAGCAGGGCAAGCAGCCGGAACTGTATGTGTATGGTCGTCGCGGTGTGACGTATTACAAGTACCGCAACCGTCCGGTTGCCGGCACTTGGGAAGGCGATACCGACCAGCCCGGCGTGGAAGTCGCAGAGTCCATCTCGAAGGCACTGTTGGACGCTTATATGAAGCCGGCGGACCAAGGTGGAGTCTCTGAACTCTACATTGTGTTCACCGAATTCGTGAATATGGTGGTTCAGAAGGTGCGTGTGCTGCGCATGCTACCCGTTGAGCTCGTGCTTCCGGAACAGCCGGAATCCGGTCCTGTGCCGGAATCCGATGCCGATGCTGCGACTCCTCTGTATGCGTTCGAGCCAAGCGTTGACGAAGTACTCGACGCGATTCTGCCGAAGTACATCCAGTCCCGTATCCATGAATGCCTGCTCACCGCAGCGGCATCCGAGACTGCAAGCCGACAGAACGCCATGCACACGGCTACAGACAACGCTCGCAGCCTGATCGATGAACTGACTCGCAAGCTCAACGCTTCGCGTCAGGCATCGATTACCCAGGAACTTACCGAAATCATCGGCAGCGCTGATGCGCTGAACAAGAAGGAAGAGTAGGAACGCATATGGCTGAGAATCAGACCACAGCGGCTCCCGAGACGGCTGCAGAGCCGACTGCTGGACGCGTTACGCGTATCCAGGGTTCGGTTATCGACGTCGAATTCCCGGTGGGCCACCTGCCCGACATTTACAATGCACTTACCGTTGAACTGGCCAACACCGGTGTCCACGAAGAGGGCGAGACCACCAAGAAGATCACCCTTGAGGTTGAACAGCATCTTGGCGATTCCACCGTGCGTACCGTCGCTCTGAAGCCGACTGACGGCCTCGTGCGTGGCGCCACCGTGTATGACACCGGCGGCCCGATCTCCGTGCCGGTTGGCGATGTCACCAAGGGCCACGTATTCGACGTGTCCGGCAACATCCTCAACAAGAAGGCCGACGAGACCGTTAAGGTTACCGAACGTTGGCCTATCCACCGTAACCCGCCGGCATTCGACCAGCTGGAGTCCAAGACCCAGATGTTCGAAACCGGTATCAAGGTCATCGATTTGCTGACCCCGTATGTGCAGGGCGGCAAGATCGGTCTGTTCGGCGGCGCAGGCGTCGGCAAGACCGTGCTGATCCAGGAAATGATTCAGCGTGTGGCTCAGAACCACGGCGGTGTGTCCGTGTTCGCAGGCGTCGGCGAACGTACCCGTGAGGGTAACGATCTGATCGGCGAAATGGACGAGGCCGGCGTGCTCGAGAAGACCGCACTGGTCTTCGGCCAGATGGATGAGCAGCCGGGTACCCGTCTGCGCGTGCCGCTGACCGCACTGACCATGGCAGAGTACTTCCGTGACGTACAGAATCAGGACGTGCTGCTGTTCATCGATAACATCTTCCGTTTCACCCAGGCTGGTTCCGAGGTGTCCACCCTGCTCGGCCGTATGCCGTCCGCAGTGGGCTACCAGCCGAACCTGGCCGATGAGATGGGCGCGCTGCAGGAGCGAATCACTTCGACCCGTGGACACTCCATCACCTCGCTGCAGGCCATCTACGTGCCGGCCGATGATTACACCGACCCGGCTCCTGCAACGACCTTCGCCCACTTGGATGCAACCACCGAGCTGTCTCGTGACATCGCTTCGAAGGGTATCTACCCGGCAGTCGACCCGCTGAGCTCCACTTCGCGAATCCTTGATCCGCGTTACGTGGGTCAGGCGCACTACGACTGTGCAAACCGCGTCAAGGCGATTCTGCAGCGTAACAAGGAGCTGCAGGACATCATCGCCCTGATCGGTATCGATGAGCTTGGCGAAGAAGATAAGACCACTGTGAACCGCGCCCGTAAGATCGAGCAGTTCCTTGGCCAGAACTTCTACGTCGCCGAGAAGTTCACCGGCCGTCCGGGCTCCTACGTTCCGGCGGACGAGACTATCGAAGCATTCACCCGCATCTGCGACGGCGTGTATGACGACGTTCCGGAGCAGGCATTCTCCGGTATCGGCGGCATCGACGACCTCGAGAAGAAGTGGCACGACATGCAGAAGGAATACGGTGCGTGATGGCCGGATCGACTATGCAGGTGAACATCGTCGCCGCTGACCACCCTGTGTGGCACGGCACGGCGAAGTCCGTTACCATTCCTGCCTCCGAAGGCGGAATGGGCATCCTGCCCGACCACGAGCCTGTGCTGACCGTGATCAAGGAAGGAACCATCGTTGTGGTGGATCCTGAAGGCAATCGCCTCTCCTTCGAGGTGACTGACGGCTTCATCTCCTTCGATTCGAACAAGCTCACCGTCGCGGTCGAGCGTGGAACCAACGTGAAGCGCGCCGAATAAGCCGTTTCCGCTTGACGTAAGGTGGCCCGGTAATCGCAATATGTTTTTGTATTGCGATTCCCGGGCCGCTTTTGTCTTTTACGTGGCTGTCCGCCGCCGCGAATACGTATGCCGTACGTACGGCGACGCGCATGGTAGGGTAGTGCCTCGTGCGAATTATTGTTGCTGACTGCTCTGCCGAATATTCCGGACGATTGAACGCCTCCCTGCCGCTCGCCAAGCGCGTGCTGCTCATCAAGGCGGACAACAGCCTGCTGATCTTCTCCGAACTCGGCTCATACAAGCCGCTCAACTGGATGTCCGCGCCATGCAGCATCAGGGACATCACCCCCGACCACGCCGATGACGACGTTGATACTGAAGTGCCGCAAAAGGTGATCCGCGCGTCGGCCGACAAATCGAACGACGTGCTGGAAGTGACGTTGCAGCACATCTATTCGGACGAATCGTACGACCTCGGCGAGGATCCGGGCCTCATCAAGGACGGCGTCGAAGACCATCTGCAGAAGTACCTGGCCGAACAGATCGAACGCATCGGCAAAGGCGCGAAGCTCGTGCGCCGCGAATACCCGACAGCCATCGGACCGGTCGACATCATGGCGATTGACGGCAACGGCGAGCACGTGGCCATCGAAATCAAGCGCAACGGCGGCATCGACGGCGTCGAACAGCTCACCCGCTACTGCGATCTGCTCAACCGCGACCCGCTGCTGGCCCCCGTGCACGGCATCTTCGCCGCGCAGACCATCACCCCGCAGGCCCGCGTGCTCGCGCAGGACCGCGGTTTCAAATGCCTGCTTTTGGATTACGAGGAGATGAAGGGCACTGAGGACGATTCTTTACGGTTGTTCTGATTCTTTCGGTTCCAACTCTGGAAATCGCGGCAACGGAGCGTTATCTTCGTTGTTCCTCGGTCGACGTACCTTCGTACGCCTTCCCTCGGTACGCCTCGATACCGCACGCGTTGCCGCGATTTCCCCTAGGACCTGCATGCATATGAAAATAGCCTCCCGAGGGGGGAGGCTATTTTGTTTTTGGAGGAACCTATCAGTCGGTTCGGCGGATCAGTAGGCGGCGAGAATGTCGACCACGAAGACCAGCGTGGAATTCGCCGGAATCTTCTCCTGATCCTTGTTTCCGTAGCCGAGGCTCGGCGGCACCACCAGCAGCACCTGGGAACCGACCGTGTGGCCTGCCAGACCCTGCTTCCAGCCCTTGATCACGCTGTCAAGCGAGAAGGCGGAGGACTGTCCGCGGTCCCACGAGGAATCGAACTGCGTGCCGTCCAGCAGCCAGCCGGTGTAGTGCGCCATCACGGACTGCGTATCCTTGACCACAGCGCCCTTGCCCTTGATGAGGTCCTGGGAAACCAGGGAATCGGAACCCTTATAGCCGTTCATGTCGATCGACGGCTTGCCGTCCTTGGCGAGCGTCACCTTCGGCAGGTCGGCCGGAACGCCCGCGACCTTCTCGCCGGTGGCCTTCTTCAGGTCCTTCGACTTGGACACCAGCGTGAGTACCATCAGGTACGAGGTGCCGGAGGAATTCGAGTCGTTCACGCCGAACGCCACGGTGGAATTGAGCTTGAGGCTCTTGAAGATCTTGTAGTAGTTCTCGGTCATCTGGCTGGTATCCGAGGTGACTACGGTGGAGCAGTCGGGGGTGTTCTTCTCCCACGTGCTGGCCAGTTCGGAACCATCCTTGACGCTGATGGCGATGCCCTGCGAGCAGACGCGGTCGCCGTCCTCGATCTGGGCTCCGTCGCCCTTCTGCAGCACCACGTAGCTGTTGTCCTCAACCGTCATCGGCGTCTTGAACGAGACGGTCGGCTTCTTGCCGAGCTCGCCCTTGGCGGTCACGCCGGCGATCTGGTGCATGCCGATTTTTTCGGAAGATGAGGAGGAATCCGAGTTCGACTTGTCGGATTTCGCGCTGGAATTACCGCCGCACGCAGTGACGCCCAGGCACATGACCGTTGCGCAGACTGCCGTGACGGCCTTGGAAAGAAGTGATTTACGCATAGGGCCAACCATAGCGGCAAAGCATGATTTTCATGTTTTTTTCAGGCTTGTGCAAACGGACCCTGTAGAATGGAAAAGCTATGACTGTATTGCAGGAAGAACAAGAGAAGCCGCAGATCGAGACGGGCCCTACCCGGCATGCGAAGATCATGCGTGGCATCGTCACGCCTATTTTCGGCTTGCTTGCCATCGCATGCGTCGTGTTTGGCGTGTTGAATTCAACCGTCTGGAAACCGGACAATGAGATCACCGCCGCCGCTCCGGTGAACGGTTCGGAATACGTGGTCACCGATCCGAACGTGCTGCAGCTGGTAGACAGCCGCGTCAATATTTCGGCCAAATCCCGTGACAAGAAATCCAATGTGTGCATCGCCATAGGTTCCGCGCGCGACGTTGCCGGATGGATTGCGGGAAGCAAGTACATGCGCGTCTCCGGTCTGTCCGATTGGACGACGCTTTCCACCATGAAGGTCTCCGCGCAGGGAACCGCGGACAATTCCCAGAACCAGGTGGCTTTCAAGGACTCCGACATGTGGCGCACCATCAAGTGCAATGACGGTGCCGTTGATATGCAGGTCAAAGGATCGAACAGCAATAACGCCGAGGATGTTGTAGCGTTGATTGATTTCGGCAACCGCAAGGGAGACACGGTCACTCTGAATTGGGACCGTCGTAACCTGCCGAATTTCGCCATGCCGTTGTATCTTGCCGGCGGACTGCTGGCGATTCTCGCCGTGCTTTCCGCTTCCGTATTCGCCATGCCGCCGCATAAGCGCCGCAACAAGCGCGCTTTCGCCATGGTCGAAGGCGTTGGCGTCAACGAAGGCGATGAGAACGAGGTTTCGGCTTGGGTGAAGAACGCCGAAACCGCCGCCAGCAACAGGGCACGGAGCAGGTCGCGTCACGGCAGGCGTCGCCATGCGGAACATCGCACCGGCGGTCGTACGTCGTCGTTCGAGGAAACGCAACAGCCCGTCATCGTCGATCCTGTGGCACGTAACCTGGTCGCCGACCAGCAGAACACGATTGCGGAAAGCCAGCCGACTGTGTCCGAATCGACCGTATTTGAATCGACGGCGGGCGAATCGTCTGTTGACGACGAGGCGACTTCCGTGATCTCGCAGGATGAGCTTGCCGCGTATTTCGCTCGTCTTGCCCAAGAGGAGGTTCAGACGGAAACGCAGGAAGACGGCCAAGAGGAGGACCAGTGATGAGGAAGCGTAGTCAGGCGATTATCGCGGCCATGCTCGCGCTGGGAATGGCCGTCGGCATGTGCGGTTGCGAAGGCCAGCTGCCGACCCCGAAAGCCACCACCCGGCAGGATGCGCCGAACTTGAGCGCCAAGCAGGAGCAAAAGGTCCGCACGAGGATTCTCAAAACGCTCGACCAGTGCAATCAGAACCGTGACACTGATACGTTGCCGACGATTCTCGAAGGTCCGGAACTGGACATCCGCACCAGCGAGCTGAACGTAGCGAAAGCCACGGGCAATCTTGACCGTAAGACCACCATCCCCACGGATCTGGCCCAGGCCGTGATCTCCACGGATGCCGGCTGGCCACGGTCCGTGTTCTCCATCACGTCCACAACCAAGGACCAGCAGTCCAAGCGTCTGCTGGTGTTCAGGCAGGATTCCGCACGCCAGAACTACAAGCTGTGGGGTGTGGCGCGACTGTTCTCCGGCGTGAAGATGCCGAGTTTCGAAATCTCCAAAACCGGCAGCGCGCAGGGAACGCCTACGGACACCGGTCTGGTCATGACGCCGAAAGCGGCGGTGGACGCGTATGCGGACCTGCTGCAGAACGGGGCGAACAGCAAGTACGCCAGCAAATTCGCGGATGATGATCTGCGATCGAAGCTTGCCGATCTGACTGCCCAGGTGCAGAAGGCCATGGAGCTTAACGAAGGCACGCAGCAGCAGACCTTCGAACCGGTCAATGGAGCCATCAGCGTCATGCGTTCCGCGGACGGCGGCGATCTGGTGGTGGCGCAGATCAACTCCGAATGGACGCGTTCCGCCGGCGCTGGCCGTGAATCGCAGCCGGCCTCTGACGCGGAAAAGGCGCTGTTCGGCAATGGCAAGGCCACCAGCACCATGAAGACGAGCTATGTGAACGTCATCGCGCTGTATGTTCCGCCGGCGAATTCCGGGCAGAAAATCACCGCGGTCGGTTCCGAACGCCAGCCGGTGAAGGTCGAAGCGCTGTAAAACGACGGGTCCTTGGACGCGCATCGTCGGCAGTTTTCCGCCTATCGCGCATCCGTGGGAATGAAAACCGGGAAATCGTTGTTGGCACCTATAGTTGGTGCCAGCAACGATTTCGTGTTTTTGGAGGCAAGTATGGCAGAGCAGCAAGCGTTCCATCCGGGTGTTTCATTGGCGGGAGCCGTTGATCTGGAAGCGCTCAAGCATCAGGTGAAGGCCGAGCCGGGGCAGGCGGGCGGCGCTCCGGCGGCTGGCGGATATGTCATCGACACCACGGAGAACACGTTCCAGGCCATGGTGCAGACCTCCGCCACGTTCCCGATTCTGCTGTTCCTGTGGGTGCCGACCGACGACCGTCTGTTCGCCATGGCACGCGCATTGGGTGACGCGGTGAACAAGCTCAACGGCCAGATCCAGCTGTCCCGCATCGACATCGCATCCAATCCCTCCATCGCACAGGCGTTCCAGATTCAGGGCGCGCCGGCGCTGTTCGCGTTGATCGGCGGCCGTCCGATGCCGATTCTGCAGGGCCTTCCGTCCGACGAGGAACTGCAGCAGATCACAGACGTGGTCGTGCCGAAGCTTATCGCCGCCGCACAGCAGGCCGGCGTGACTGGCACCGCTCCGTATTCGGGCGATCCGGATTCCGACGCGGCCAATTCCGCATCCGCCGGCAGTGTGCAGGATCAGGTGCCGCCGGAACATCAGGAAGCGTACATGCTGGCACAGCAGGGCGATTACGCCGGTGCCGCCGCCGCGTACGAGAAGGTTTTGGAAGCCGATCCGAACGATACGCGCGCCGCCCGCGAACGTGCGAAGGCGCTGCTGCTGGCCCGTTCCGCCAATGCGGACGTGCGCGTGGTGCGTGCCGCTGCCGCCGACAAGACGGACGATGTGGACGCGCAGCTTGCCGTCGCCGACATCGACATGATCGGCGGGCAGATCCAGGACGCGTTCGACCGTCTGCTTGATTTCGTGGCGGCGGGCCACAAGGCCGACATCGAGCCGGTGCGCCAGCGTCTGCTCGAATACTTCACGATCCCCGAGCCGACCGACGAGCGTCTGAAGCGCGCACGTCGTCGCCTCGCCACCCTCATGTACTGAGCGTGCAGCGCGTGCTGGTTGCGTCGAGCACTCTGATGCATTGAGCGCGCGTACTGACTTTCCCAACGATTGCAAGGTCTGCGTCACGTTTTTCGCCGAATCGTGTCGCAAACGGGCGCAGACCGTGTACAGTAGTGCGTTGCATGGGTTTGTAGCTCAGCGGATAGAGCGTCTGTCTCCGGAACAGAAGGTCGTGGGTTCGATCCCCATCAAGCCCACCGGGCAAGGCTCCAGTCGAACGGCTGGAGCCTTTTTGTTGCTCGTTTGTTGTATTTTTCCGCGGTTTTCCTTGCGATTCCGCCGTTTTCGTGCCTGCTGCGCCGTGTGGCGCCAACTCCGGCCATATCGTTCTGTGAACGGTTTTTCCCGCTTCCACCCATCGGAAAAGTATGATTTCAGGTGCGACGCAAATAGCGCATGTACGGGCATATTGGCACATACTTGGCGCGCGTTTACATACCTTGCGGCAACATACCTTACGACAAAGGAGAACAGTATGAGCGAAAAGCTGGAAGCAGTGGCCACCTCCGAAGCCCCGGCAGCACTCGGCGCCTACAGCCAGGCCGTGAAGGCCAACGGATTCGTGTTCGTCTCCGGCCAGCTGGGCATCGACCCGGCCACCGGCGAACTGGCCGGCGAGAGTGCGGGCGAGCAGGCCGCGCAGGCGCTGAAGAACATCAAGCACATCCTCGACACCGCGGGCAGCGGCATCGAAAACGTGTGCCGCGCCACCATCTACATGAAGAACGTCGAGGACTTCCACGAGGTCGACGACGTGTACGCCAAGGTCTTCATCGGCTCCGTCAAGCCGGCCCGCGTGGCGTTCGGCGGCAACGACATCCCGAAGGGCGCGCTCGTCGAGATCGACGCCATCGCCGCGCTCTGAGCGTTCCGCGCATACCGCGAGTAGCGCGATCGACGGCCCGCATGCCTTCCCGGCTGCGGGCCGCCGCTGTTCCGGGCGTTCCTCCGCTCGCGGTCGATCCGACGATGCTCGCGCATTGCCGTGAGCCTGCCGTATAGTATTGCGATTGTGCGGCCAGCCAAAACACACGCCGCACCCAACCAAACGCGCAGGAAGCCGGAGGCAAGCATGGCGCAATCGCAAGCAGAGCAGCAGGCACAGGCGCAGATCGCCGGCGAACCGACGCGGATGAAGGAACGGCAGCCGCAGCCAGCGACCGGAACCGCCGCGGATCCCACGGCGCAAGCCCAGCAGAACGACGAGCAGGGCGGGCTGGAGCGCAAAATGGAGACGCGCCATCTGACCATGATTTCGCTTGGTGGAGTCATCGGAACCGGACTGTTTTTAAGCTCCGGCTACACCATCCACCAAGCCGGTCCACTCGGTGCGATTATCGCCTATGCCATCGGTTCCGTACTGGTCTACTTCATCATGCTGAGTCTTGGCGAACTCTCTGTGGCCATGCCGTACGCCGGCAGCTTCCACCTGTACGCGAAGCGTTTCATCGGCCCCGGCACCGCGTTCACCATCGCCGTGCTCTACTGGCTGAATTGGGCGGTGGCGCTCGCCTCCGAATTCACCGCCGCGGGCCTGCTGATGCAACGCTGGTTCCCGCATTCGCCCGCATGGATCTGGTCGGCCGCGTTCATCGTGGTCGTGTTCCTGCTCAACATCCTGTCGGTGCGCCTGTACGGCGAATCGGAATTCTGGTTCGCGTCCATCAAGGTGTTCGCCATCATCGCGTTCATCATCATTGGCCTGCTGGCCATGTTCGGCGCGATTCCGATCGCCGGCTATGACCACGCGCCCATGTTCGAGAACTTCTACAGCGACGGCTGGCTGCCCAACGGCGTGCTGCCGATCTTCTCCACGCTGCTGACGGTCGTGTTCGCCTTCTCCGGCACCGAAGTGGTCGGCGTCGCCGCCGGCGAGACGAAGGACCCGTCCAAGGCGATTCCGAAGGCCGTGCACACCACCGTGCTGCGTCTGGCGATCTTCTTCATCGGCTCGATCGCCATCATGGCGGCGCTGATTCCGTGGCGCAAGTCGGGCGTCGACACCAGCCCGTTCGTGCTCGTGTTCCAGTCGATCGGCATGCCGTTCGCCGGCGACATCATGAATTTCGTGGTGCTGACGGCCGTGCTGTCCGCCGCGAATTCCGGCCTGTACGTGTGCTCGCGCATGGTGTGGTCGCTCGCGCAGGAGGGTATGATTCCGCGCAAGCTCGCCAAAACGAACTTCCACGGCGTGCCCGTTTTCGCGGTGATGTTCAGCATGGCCGGCTCGCTGCTGGCGCTGCTGTCCTCCGTGGTGGCCGCTTCGACCGTCTACCTCGCGCTGGTCGCGGTTTCCGGCCTGGCCACACTGGTGGTGTGGGCGTCGGTTTCCGTCTGCCACTTGCGATTCCGCCACCAATGGCTCGCGCAGGGACATACGGTTGGCGAGCTCAAGTACCGCGCGCCTGGCTACCCGTTCGTGCCGATCGCCGCGATCGTGATGTGCGTCGGCGCGCTGGTTCTGGTGATTTGCGATCCGTCGCAGCGCTCCACGCTGCTGTACATGATTCCGTTCGTGGCGCTGTGCTACACGGGCTACTACGCGTCCGTGGCGTGGCGTGCGAAACGGCATGGCGGGCAGGACGATGCTCAGAACGCCTTGCAAAGCGTTCCGCAGGACGTATCGCAACCCCATCGTGAGGATGGACAGGAAGACTGATTCTGTCAGCGTGCCCGGTATTCTTGGAAGAATGAGTCCAGAAGCCCTTAGTGAACTGATTTTCAACATTGCCAACACCCTTGTCTCCGAAGGCAAGGCAGGCACCCTGACCGCCGATCTGATTCCACCGCAAGCCAAGTTCGCCGTGATGCGCCCGAAGGACCGCGCGCACGGCGATTGGGCGTCCAACGCGGCCATGCAGCTGGCCAAGAAGGCCGGCATGAAGCCGCGCGATCTCGCCGAACTGTTCGCCGCCGAACTGACCAATGCCGACGGCATCAAGTCCGTGGAAGTGGCCGGCCCCGGCTTCATCAACATCACGCTCGACTCCGCATCCGCGGCCGCAGTGGTGGACACCGTGCTCGAAGCCGGCAGCGACTACGGCAAGAACGACCACCTGTCCGGCAAGACCCTGAACCTCGAATTCGTATCCGCCAACCCGACCGGCCCGATCCACATCGGCGGCACCCGTTGGGCGGCCGTCGGCGACTCCATGGCCCGCGTGCTTGAGGCCAACGGCGCCAAGGTGGTGCGCGAATACTACTTCAACGACCACGGCGAGCAGATCAACCGCTTCGCCAAGTCGCTCGTCGCCGCGGCCCACGGCGAGGAAACCCCGATCGACGGCTACAAGGGCGCGTACATCGACGAAATCGCCAAGCGTGTCATCGACGAAGCCAACGCGGACGGCGTGGACGTGCTGAGCCTGCCGCGCGTCGACGGCGGCGCCGACCAGGACGGCAACCCGCTCGGCGAAGGCGATTCCGAACAGCGCGAGGAGTTCCGCAAGCGCGCCGTGCCGATGATGTTCGACGAAATCCAGCGTTCCATGAAGAACTTCCGCGTCAATTTCGACGTGTGGTTCCACGAGAACAGCCTGTATTCCGACGGCGAAGTGGACCAGGCCATCGCCGACCTGCGCGCCCGCGGCGACATCTTCGAAAAGGACGGCGCCACCTGGTTCGAGTCCACCAAGCACGGTGACGACAAGGACCGCGTGATCATCAAGTCCGACGGCAACTACGCGTACTTCGCCGCCGACATCGCCTACTACCGCAACAAGCGCCACCGCGAGACCAACCCGGCCGACGTGGCGATTTATATGCTCGGCGCCGACCACCACGGCTACATCGGCCGCATGATGGCCATGTGCGAGGCGTTCGGTGACAAGCCGGGCGAGAACATGCAGATCCTGATCGGCCAGCTTGTCAACGTCATGAAGGACGGCAAGGCCGTGCGCATGTCGAAGCGTGCCGGCAACGTCGTCACCATCGACGATTTGACCGACGCCATCGGCGTGGACGCCTCCCGCTATTCGCTGGCCCGCACCGACTACAACTCCCCGGTGGACATCGACCTGAACCTGCTGTCCTCGCATTCCAACGAGAATCCGGTGTACTACGTGCAGTACGCGCACGCCCGCTCCTGCAACGTGGACCGCAACGCGGCCGCCGCCGGCATCACCTACGAAGGCGCCGACGTGAGCCTGCTCGACACCACCGCCGACGGTGAAGTGCTCGCCGCGCTCGCCCAGTGGCCGGCCTTGCTGCGCGAAGCCGGAGACCTGCGCGCGCCGCACCGCGTGGCCCACTATCTGGAAGATCTCGCCGCCACGTACCACAAGTGGTACAACGTGGAGCGCGTCGTGCCGATGGAGCTTACCGATCCGGAAGCCCGCGGAGAGGAAGCCGAAGCCATCCGCATCGCCAAGGCTCCGGAACCGGCCCGCGCCGCCGCGCGACTCAAGCTCAACGACGCCGTGCAGACGGTCATCGCCGAAGGCCTCGACCTGCTCGGCGTCGCCGCTCCGGACAAGATGTGAAGCGAATCCACGAAAAAGGGAGATACGCAAACCATGCCTGTGAGTCCAATCTGGCCGGCCGGATCGGCCGTGAACGCCGAAGGTGAGATCACCTTCCACGGCCGCACCGCCGAAAGCCTGCTCGACGAATTCGGCTCGCCGCTTTACGTCATCGACACCGATGAGGTGCGTGACCGCGCCACGAAATTCGTGCATTCGGCCGCCAACGCGTTCAACAACACCGTCACCCACGTCAGCTTTGCCGGCAAAGCGCTGCTGAGCAAGGAGATCTGCCGAATCGTCACCGAATCCGGCATGCTCATCGACACCTGCTCCATGGGTGAGATGCGCATCGCGCTCACCGCGGGCGTTCCCGGCCGCCGGCTCGTGCTGCACGGCAACAACAAGTCCGATGCGGAAATCGAGCTGGCCATCGAACAGGGCTTCAACAAGATCGTCGTGGACGAGCCGGGCGAGCCGGAGCGTATCGCCACCATCGCCAAGCGTCTCGGCAAGCGCGCACGCGTCATGCTGCGAGTCACGTCCGGCATCCACGCGGGTGGCCACGAATTCGTGTCCACCGCGCACGAGGACCAGAAGTTCGGCGTGGCCCTGCTGCCCGCCGGAGCCGACGGGGGCAAGCTTGCTGTGCTCGACGACCTGACCGACGTGACGCCGGCAGGGTCGAACGCACGATTGGGGGAGAACGCGTCTTCCGCCGACGGCTCCGACCACTCCGCCCACGCGGAACGCAAGCTCCAGTACGACGTCAAATACCCGTACGACCTGAGCCACGAGAAAGTCTCCGAAGGCGACCGCAGGCTCGCCGAAGCCATGACCATGGTGGCCGACGGCCCGGCGCTCGCCGTGCTCAAGGACATCTACCGCCGCCAGGACGTGCTCGAACTGGTCGGCGTGCACTCGCATATCGGCTCCAACATCCATGACGCGGACGCTTTCATCCAGGCGGCCAAGCGCATGATGCTGCTGCGCAAGACCTTCTACGCCACCGATGCGTACACCCTGCCGGAGGTCGATCTGGGCGGTGGCTATTCCGTGGCCTACACCGACGGCGAGGATTCCATGGACATCGACGTGGAGCTCGGCAGGCTCGCCGACGCGGTCAGCACCGTGAACCGCGCGCTCGGCATGCCGGCCCCGGTCATCTCCTTCGAGCCAGGCCGCTGGACGGTGGCCCCCACCGGCGTCACGCTGTACCGCGTGGGCACCGTCAAGCCGGTCGAGCTTTCCGGCGAGGCGAAGGACAAGTCAGGCAATCCGGTGACGGAACGCGTGTACGTATCCGTGGACGGCGGCATGTCCGACAACATCCGCCCGGCGCTGTACGGCTCCGACTACACCGCGAGAATCGCGAATCGCAAGGGATCCGACGAGACCAAGCTGTGCCGCGTGGTCGGCATGCACTGCGAATCGGGCGACATCGTCGTTAACGAAGTGCGTCTGCCGGCCGACATCAGGCGCGGGGACATTCTCGCCGTGCCCGTCACCGGCGCGTACGGCCGCACGATGGCCAGCAACTACAACCAGGCGCTGATTCCCGCCGTGGTCGGCGTCGGCGAGGCCGGCGCACACGTCATGATCCGCCGGCAGACGATCGACGATCTGCTGAGCTGGGACGTCAGCGAATAGTCCACGATTGCGTCTCACGGTATGGACGGTTTTCGGGCTTCCTTGCGGGGAAAGCTTCGGAAACCGTCCATTTTCTTGATATTCCGCGGCCTTACGTCATATTGAGACCGTACAATAAGCAAGGTCACACCAATACTTCACATTCAAGGGAGGATGCCTTGGCACAGGAAGATGTTGCGCCGATTCGCGTTGGATTGCTGGGCGCAGGTACCGTCGGTTCCCAGACTGCACGCCTGCTGGTCGAGCAGAAGGACGAGCTTGCCGCACGTATCGGCCGCCCGATCGAACTGACCGGCGTCGCCTGCCTTGACCCGGCGGAAACCGATCCGTTCCCGTGGATCGACAAGGCCATCGTGACCACCGACACCATGAGCGTGGCCACCAATTCCGACATCGTCATCGAGCTGATCGGCGGCACCGGCGTGGCACGCAAGTTCGTGCTCGCCGCCATCGAATCCGGCGCCTCCGTGGTCACCGCCAACAAGGCGCTGCTGGCCAAGTATGGTCCGGAGATCTACGCGGCCGCCGAAGCCAAGGGCGTCGACATCTACTTCGAAGCCTCCGTGGGCGGCGCCATCCCGTTCCTCAAGCCGCTGCGCGAATCCCTCGTCGGAGACAAGGTGACGAGCATGCTCGGCATCGTCAACGGCACCACCAACTACATCCTCGACGAGATGACCACCAAGGGCCTCGACTTCGATGACGTGCTCAAGGACGCGCAGGCCAAGGGCTACGCCGAAGCCGATCCGACCGGCGACATCGAGGGCTACGACGCGGCCAACAAGGCCGCGATCATGGCCACCCTCGGCTTCCACACCTCCGTCACCATCGACGACGTCTCCGTCGAGGGCATCACCAAGATCACCGCCGACGACATCGCCGCCGCCACCGCGGAAAACAAGGTGATCAAGCTGCTCGCCGTCGTGGAGAACACCGATGCCGGCGTGTCCGCGCGCGTCTACCCGGCACTGATCTCCAACACCCATCCGCTGGCCTCCGTGCACGGCTCCTTCAACGCCGTGTTCGTCAAGGCCGAAGCTGCGGACGACCTCATGTTCTACGGCCGCGGCGCCGGCGGCGCTCCGACCGCTTCCGCGGTCGTCGGCGACGTGGTCACCGAAGCCCGCCATATCGCACAGGGCTGCACCGGTCCGTCCATCCCGCTGTACAAGGATCTGAAGAAGGCTCCGATCGAGGCTTCCAAGGCCGAGTTCGCGGTCCGTTTCGTGATTCACGACAATCCGGGCGTGCTCGCCGCGATCGCAGCCAAGTTCGCCGACCATGGCGTGTCCATCAACGGCGTGAACCAGGATCTGAAGCCGACGCTGAAGGATCCGGGCTATGACGGCGAGCTGCAGCAGCTGCGTCTGGTCACCCACATGACCGATGAGCTTACCCTGCGCGAAACCGTCAAGGACGTGTGCGAGCTGGATTGCGTGTGCGGAGAGCCGTCGATCCTGCGCGTGCTGAACTGATATCGGATGCGATTCGGGCCCATGATGCGATTGGCATGCAAGCCATGCCAAGCCGCCGTCATGGGCCCGAATACGATGCACGGGTGCGGTTCCCCCTGAAATTTGACTCTGGCACTGCCACGGTATACGGTGCTTGATTTGTAATGAAGATGTGACGAAGGACGACGAGAGATGACTCCAGTTACCCGCAAGGTGCGTGTGAAGGTTCCGGCCACCAGCGCCAATCTTGGCTCCGGTTTCGATACGGTCGGTTTGGCCTTGGACTATCATGACGAGCTTGAATTCACGCTGAGCGCCGACCCGGTGAACACCGCGGCGCAGGTGATGATCGAAGGCGAGGGCGAGGACACCCTGCCACGTGACGAGACGCACCTGGTGGTCTCCACGTTCCGCCGCGCATGCCAGACCTTCGGTCTGGGACGCGTCGGATTCATCCTGCAGGCGCACAACAACATCCCTCAGGCGCGAGGCATGGGCTCCTCCGCCGAGGCCATCGTCGCCGGCATCGCCGCCGCGGCCGCCTTCGCGCAGGACGACGACCTCAATCGCGACGCCGTGTTCGAGCTGGCCGCCGCCATCGAAGGCCATCCGGACAACGTGGCCCCGGCCGTGTACGGCGGCCTGACCATGTCCTGGGACATGGAGACCGCGGAAGGTGTCGGATCCGTGCCGATTCCAGGCGGCGAGCCGATGCACAACGGCTTCCACACCATCAATTACCGCGTGGCGGACGATCTGACCGCGGCCGTGTTCGTGCCGGACTACGAGCTGTCCACCGAAAAGGCCCGTCAGGCGTTGCCGACTGAGATTCCGTTCAAGGACGCCGTGCACAACGTCTCCCGTGTGAGCCTGCTGCCGGCCGCCATGAACCCCGCGATGCTGGCCTCCGGCTCGCGTCAGAACGCCAATGCACTGCTGTTCGCGGCCACGCAGGACCGCCTGCATCAGCCGTACCGCGCCTCGCTGATGGAGCCGTCTTGGGCGCTGATCGAGAAGATGCGCTCCCACGGCTTCGCCTCCACCGTGTCCGGCGCTGGCCCATGCGTGCTTGTGCTGCACCATGGCGACGCCCACGAGGAACTCGAACGGATCGCCGCCGAAGAGCTGGCATCCGGCCATTGGCGTGTGCTGCATCTCGCGGTCGACACCAAGGGTGTGCAGGTGGAACGCGCATGAGCATCCCGCTGATTCTCGCCTCCCAGTCCCGTCCACGCCGTGACGTGCTGTTCTCCGCCGGCATCTGCCCGACCATCCGTGTCTCGCACGTCGACGAGCCTGCCGCGCTTGAACGCGAGGCGGCCGCGCTTGGCGTCACCGTGAACGACCTGAGCGTCGAACAGCGTGTGATGATTCTCGCCACGGCGAAGGCCGAGGCCGTGCACCAGGCGTATCGCAACATCGCCGATACCGCGGCGCACGCGCGCGGGGAGCGCGTGGTCGGCTTCCCGCTCCGGGCAGCAGACGATCGCGACGCATCCTCGGCGGGCACAGCCGCACGCACGGACAGCGCGCAGTCCGCCGACGAGACGAAGACCCGCGATTTCTCCGGCATCGCCATTCCCACCGTCGCCGAGCCGATCGCCGATTTCGTGGATGGCCGTCCAAGCCTGACCCGTTCGAAGGCCGGCCCGCTGATTCTCGGCTGCGATTCCATGTTCCTGCTGGACGGCGAATGCTACGGCAAGCCGCATAGCGAAGAGGTAGCGCGCGAACGGCTGCGTGCCATGCGCGGTGCCACCGGCGAGCTGTGGACCGGCCATTGCCTCATCGACTTCGCGTCGGGCCGCATGGTGCGCGGCGCCAGCAAAGCGACCCTGCACTTCTGCGAATATTCCGACCTGGATATCGAACGCTACATCGCCACCGGCGAGCCGCTGGAAGTGGCCGGATCGTTCACTTTGGAAGGTTTCGGCGGCGCGTTCATCGACTCGATCGAAGGCGATCCGCACGGCATCATCGGCCTGAGCCTGCCGTTGGCGCGCCGTCTGGCGGCGCAATTGGGCGTCGAATGGACCGACCTGTGGAACGTCACCCGCTCCGACCTTGCGCCGGACGCCGAATATGATGCGAAAACGGGTGCCGCGAAGCCGCTGCCGCCCAAGGAGAACGTGCACCAGCCGGGAGACGGCTGGGTCGATTGCGCCTGCGGTCGCAAGCATTGGGGCACGAACGGCGCGTCCGGCGTGCTCTTGGCCCGCCGCAGCGAGACGACCGGTGAGGTGACGCACGTCGTCATGCAGCACCGCGCGGTATGGAGCGCGGAAGGCGGCACGTGGGGCATTCCCGGCGGTGCTACCGCCGACGGCGAAAGCCCGATCGAGGGCGCGTTGCGTGAATCGTACGAGGAAGCCAACATCACGCCGGAGGACATCGACGTGGTCGGCTCATACTGCGAGGACCACGGCCCATGGTCGTATACCACGGTGTTCGCCTTCGAAAAGCCGGGGCATCGTGTCGAGCCCAAGGCCAACGACGACGAAAGCATGGAGATCGAATGGGTGCCGGTCGATGACGTGCCCAACCGCAAGCTGCTGACCGCCATGCGCACCGATTGGCCCAACTTCGCGGCGCGTCTGCGTGCTTTGGCGGCCGTGCGGTAGCCTGCGCGCAGTGTGCCGCATCCTTGGAGCATGAGGGTTGTTAGCGCTAACTGAAGTTGCGTGTACAATAGGCGAACGTACCAACAGTTGTGTGCGAAAGGCGACGGGGCATGGCAGGCAAACGCAATGCGGGCAATAAGCGTCCTTCGATGTTCGAAGTGGCGAAGCTGGCTGGTGTGAGCCACCAGACGGTCTCGCGCGTCATCAACCATTCGCCGGACGTCTCCGACGCCACCCGCGAGAAGGTGCAGAAGGCCATCGACCAGCTCGGATACCGTCCCAGCAACTCCGCCCGCGCGCTCGCCTCGCACCGGTCCCGCACCATCGGCCTGATCGCCGGCGGCCAGCATTTCTATGGCCCGATTTCCACGATTTCCGCGATTGAGACGATGGCCCGCCAGCATGGCCTGTTCGTGACGGTGAGCATGGTGCATGAGGCGCTGTGCTCGCAGGAGGAATTCGACGACCTGTGCCGCACCTTCGACGAGATGAACGTCGATGCGTTCATCTTCCTCACGCCCACCGATGTCATGTTTTCCGCGGCATGCCGGACGCGGATCGCGCAGCCTCGTGTGATCGTCACATCCACGCACGGTGGCATCGGCGTGCAGGACGGCCTGCGGCTGATGAAGTCCGCCGACCGCCGCCGCGTATCCGTCGTCGGCATGGACCAATGGTCCGCGATGGCCGACGTGATGCATCTAGTCGTGGAATACGGGCACCGTTCGGTGCTGTATTTCGCCGGTCCCAAGGAGTGGCGCGACGCGGCGACGCGCCTGCTGGCATGGAACAAGCTATGCGCGGCCAATGCGGTCAATTCCGTGACGGTGCAGTGTGAGACCTGGGAATCCTCTGAAGCGTACGGCAAGATGAACCACATCCTCGACAACATCGGCCGCACCGGCGGCAATCTGCCGACATGCATGGTCTGCGCCAACGACAGCCAGGCCGTGGGTGTGGCCCGCGCGCTGCATGAGCATGGCGTGCGCATTCCGCAGGATGTGAGCCTGGTGGGTTTCGACGACATGCCTGCCATGGACAATATGTTCCCGCCGCTGACCACGGTCCGCCCCGGCTTTGAGCAGCTGGGTGTCGCCGCCATGCGCGAGACGCTGTACCTGCTGGGCGCGGGGGAGGAGAACTCCTTCGGATCATCGCAGCATGGCGTCGGACTGGTGTCGGCGCAGATGGTCAACCGCAGCTCCCTGGGTCCTGTCCGCCGTCGCTAAGGCGCTGCTTCTTCTCGATTTGTTTATATATTCATTGCTCCGATGACACGTCGGATTTGGTGCGTCACGGGTTTGTGCCTACAATAGTGAGCGTTAACAGTGAGCGCTAACATTCAGTTGACAGAGTGGTTGCGAGGCGCTCGGACGCAAGGAGTTCGTGAACTATGACGCAAGAGCAGGTCGCAGTGACCGCCGAGAAGATCCGCGCAGGCAAGACGAGCCTGGGCATCGAGTTCGGCTCCACCCGCATCAAGGCGGTGCTCATCGATGACGCCTACCACACCATCGCGGCGGGCGACTATGAGTGGGCCAGCCATCTCGAGGACGGGCTGTGGAGCTACACCCAGGAGGAAATCTGGAAGGGTTTGCAGACCGCATACGCCCGGATGGCCGGCGACGTCGAGACCGCCTATGGCGAACGGTTGACCCACGTGGGGCACATCGGCTTCTCCGCCATGATGCACGGCTACCTCGCCTTCGACGAGTCCGGCGAACTGCTCGTGCCGTTCCGCACCTGGCAGAACACCAACACCCACGAAGCCCACGAGAAGCTTTCCGAGCTGTTCCAGTACAACATTCCGGAACGCTGGTCCGTGGCACACCTCTACCAGGCAGTGCTCAACCACGAGGAGCACGTCTCCAAGGTGGACTACATCACCACACTCGCCGGCTACGTGCACTGGAAGCTCACCGGCGAGAAGGTGCTCGGCGTGGGCGACGCCTCCGGCATGTTCCCCATCGACCCGGCCACCCATACCTACGAAACCGAGTTCATCAAGCGATTCGACGCGATCGAGGAAGTCGTCGCGCAGCCGTGGAAGCTTGAGAACCTGCTGCCCCGTCCGCTCGTGGCGGGCACTCCGGCCGGCACGCTCACCGCCGAAGGCGCCAAACTGCTCGACCCGACCGGCACCCTTCAGCCGGGCGTCATCCTCGCCCCGCCGGAAGGCGACGCGGGCACCGGCATGGTCGCCACCAACTCCGTGCGCGTGCGCACCGGCAACGTCTCCGCCGGCACTTCGATTTTCGCCATGGTCGTGCTCGAGCACAAGCTGGCGCGCCTGCATCCGGAAGTCGACCTCGTCACCACCCCAGCCGGCGACCTGGCCGGCATGAGCCACGCCAACAACTTCACTTCCGATCTCAACGCCTGGGTCGGCCTGTTCGGACAGTTCGCCGCCGCGATCGGCCAGCCGGTCGATGCCGGCACGCTGTACGGCACGCTGTTCCGCGCCGCGATCGCGGACGATGTCGACGCCGACTGCGGTGGTCTGCTCAACTATCCGTTCCGCTCCGGCGAATTCCTGGCTGGCCTGCCGGAAGGCCGACCGCTGTTCGCCCGCAGCCCGGAGGCGCGCATGAGCCTCGGCAACTTCATGAGAACCCAGCTGTTCAGCGCCTTCTCGCCGGTCAAGATCGGCATGGATGTGATGACCAAGGACGAAGGCGTCGCCGTCGACTCGCTCGTCGGCCACGGTGGCATCTTCACCACGCCGAAGGTCGCGCAGAAGATCCTCGCCGCCGCATTCGACACCCCGATCAAGGTCATGGCCACCGCCGCCGAAGGCGGAGCGTGGGGCATGGCCGTGCTCGCCGACTATCTGTGGCACGCCGACCAGCCGCTCGCCGACTACCTCGACACCCGCGTCTTCGCCGACGCAGCCTCCACCACGGAAGCGCCGGACGCCAACGACGTGGCCGGCTTCGAAGCCTTCTTCGACCGCTTCCGCAAGGGGCTGCCGATCGAGCATGCCGCCATCGAAAGCATCCCGCTGGAAACCAAATAACCGTCCATCGTAACAACAGCAAGCCTGACGAAAGGAACACAATATGGCAACGTTGGCTGATTACAGCCCGGAAGTACGAGCTGAAGTCAAGCAGGTGCGCGAAGTGGTCGCCACCCTGCACGAGCAGCTCATCAAGTGGAATCTGGTGGTGTGGACCGCAGGCAACGTCTCGCAGCGCCTGCACACCGCCGACCTGATGGTCATCAAGCCGTCCGGCCTGCGCTACGAGTACCTCACCCCAAGCTCGATGGTCGTGTGCGACCTTGACGGCAACGTGGTCGACGGCGCCGAAGCGCCGAGCTCCGACACCGCGTCCCACGCGTACATCTACCGCCACATGCCCGACGTGTACGGCGTGGTGCATACCCACTCCACCTACGCCACCGCATGGGCGGCCACCGGCCAGAACATTCCGTGCGGCCTGACCATGATGGGCGACGAGTTCGGCGGCCCGGTGCCGGTCGGCCCGTTCCGCCTCATCGGCTCCGAAGCCATCGGCGAAGGCGTGGTCGAAACCCTGAAGAAGTATCCGAAGTCCCCGGTCGTGCTCATGCAGAACCATGGTCCGTTCACCATCGGCAAGGACGCGGAAGCCGCCGTCAAGGCCGCCGCCATGACCGAAGAGGTGGCGCACACCATGTGGGCCGCCAAGCAGCTCGGAGACATCATCCCGATCTCCCAGGAAGACATCGATAGCCTTAACGACCGCTACACCAACGTCTACGGCCAGCACTGACGCGACGGAAACTGAAACGACAAACCCAACAACGAAGTAAGGAATAATCCAACATGGCAATGGAAAACCCATTTGAAGGCAAGGAAATCTGGTTCGGCGTCGGATCGCAGGACCTCTACGGCGAGGAGGCGCTGCGCCAGGTGGCCCAGCAGACCGGCGAGATGGTCGACTTCCTCAACGCGACCGGCAAGATCCCGGCCAAGATCGTGCTCAAGCCGACCCTGAAGTCCTCCGACGGCGTCAAGGCCTTCATGACCGAAGCCTCCGCCAACCCGAACGTCATCGGCGTGATCACCTGGTGCCACACCTTCTCCCCAGCCAAGATGTGGATCCGCGGCCTCGAAGTGCTGACCAAGCCGCTGCTGCAGCTGGCCACCCAGCACCACAAGGAAATCCCGTGGGAGACCATCGACATGGACTTCATGAACCTGAACCAGGCCGCCCACGGCGACCGTGAGTTCGGTTACATCGTCTCCCGCCTCGGCATCAAGCGCAAGGTTGTCGTCGGCCACTACACCGATCCGGAAGTCGTCGAAAAGGTCGGCACCTGGGCCCGCGCCTGCGCCGGCTGGGATGCCTCCCAGAACATGAAGGTCATGCGTTGGGGCGACAACATGCGCAACGTGGCCGTCACCGAAGGCGACAAGACCGAAGCCGAACGCGTGTTCGGCGCTTCGATCAACACCTGGGCCGTCAACGACCTCGTCGCCGCCTACGAGAAGGTCAAGGACAGCCAGGTCAAGGACCTCATCGAAGACTACAAGGCCAAGTACGACGTGGCCCCCGAGCTGCTTGATTCCCGCTACGATGAGCTGTTCATCGCAGCCAAGGAAGAGGCCGCCATGGTCAACATGATGCGTGAGAACGGTTGCACCGCCGGCGTCGACAACTTCGAAGACCTCGGCACCCTGCCGCAGCTGCCGGGCGTCGGCCCGCAGCGCTTCCCGTCCGAGTACGGCTGGGGCTTCTCCGCCGAAGGCGATTGGAAGACCTCCGTGCTGGTGCGCATCGGCGCCGTGATGGGCTACGGCCTTGAGGGTGGCGCCTCCCTGATGGAGGACTACTCCTACAACTTCGTGCCGGGCAACGAGTTCGACATGGGCTCCCACATGCTGGAAGTCTCCCCGTCCATCGGCACCATCGCCAAGCCGAAGCTGGAGATCCACCCGCTGGGCATCGGCGGCAAGGCCGACCCGGTCCGCCTGGTCTTCTCCGGCAAGCCCGCCAAGGACGCCGTCGTGGTCTCCATGTCCGACGTTCGCGAACGCTTCCGCCTGCTCATGGACGAGGTCACCATCGTCGAACCGCAGGGCTCCCTGAAGAACCTGCCGTGCGCCCGCGCCGTGTGGAAGCCGAAGCCGGACCTGAAGACCGCCGTGCAGTGCTGGATCACCGCCGGTGGCTCCCACCACACCTGCATGACCACGTCCGTCGGTCGTGAGGCTTGGGAGGACTTCGCCCGCATCGCCGGCGTCGAACTCGCCGTCATCGACGAGAACACCAACGCCCGCCAGTTCGAGAAGGAGCTGGAGCTGAGCGAAATGTACCACCGCCTCAACAACCGTCACTGAAATAACGGAGCGTTAACAGCACGGCAGGAAACTTGACGTACCTTCGTACGCCGGCGTTTCCTGCCGCACTGTTACCGCACGCGTTATCTCAGCGATACGGGGTGCGCTTAAAAAACAGCACGGCGGGGAAGTTGACGTACTTTTGTACGCAGCGTTCCCCGCCGTGCTGTTTTTGTTTACCTATGTGCGGCTCAGCGCTTGCCGGCGTACAGCTGGCGGTCGATCACGTCGGCGAACACGCGGTTCACTGCCGGACGCACCACCTTCAGCGACGGCGTCAGGCACTTGTTCTCCTGCGTGAACTGCGCATCCAGCACCACGAACTTGCGCACGGATTCGGCGCGCGAAACCGTCGCGTTCGCCTTGTCCACATACTTCTGAATCTCGTCATGAACGGCGGCGGTAGCCGCCACGCGGTCAAGCGGCGTATCCGCGGACAGGCCCACGGACGGCAGCCAGGCCGCCAATCCTTCCGGATCGAGCGTGACCAGCGCGCCGATGAACGGACGATTATCGCCCACCACCACGGCATGCTCCACAATCGGACACTTCGCAATCTCCTGCTCCATCGGAATCGGCGACACGTTCTTGCCGCCGGCGGTGATGATGATGTCCTTCTTGCGGCCCGTAATCGTAATACGACCCTCGTCGTCGATCGACGCAAGATCGCCGGTGCACAGCCAACCGTCCTCGGTGAACACCTCGGCCGTTTTCTCCGGCAGATTGTGGTAACCCATGAACACGTTCGGTCCCTTGACCTGCAGCTCGCCATCGTCGGAAATACGCACGGACGATCCCGGCGCAGGCTGGCCGACGGTACCGATCGCATTGTCCGTGACGCGGGTCGCGGCAAACGGCGCCGCGGTTTCCGTCATACCGTAGCCCTGGATCATCGGCAGGCCGATGCCATTGAAGAAATGCGCCAGCGACACGTCCAGCGGAGCGCCACCGCACGCCACATAACGGATACGCGGGCCCAACGCGCCACGCACGGTGTGGTATACGGACGCCTCATACGACAGGTGTTCGGCGGTCTGCTTCATGGTCGGTTTCTCGCCAGCCTGCTGCATGCGCGACCAGTCGCGCGCGGACTCGGCGGCCTTGAGGAACAGGCGGCCCTTCCAACCCATGCCGGCCTTGCGGGAAGCCGCGTTGTACACCTTCTCGAACACGCGCGGCACGCCCAGCAGGTACGTCGGCTCGAACGAACGCACATCCGGCAGCAGCGTCTTGGTGTCCGGCAGATAGCCGACCACGCCGTCATCGGAAGCGATCGACGCGTACTGGATGAAGCGCGCGAAGCAGTGGGCGAGCGGCAGGAACAGCAGCAGACGCGGATGGTCTTCAAGAATCATCTCGTGCAGCGCAAGGCTGCCGGCACGCGTGATCGACACGAAATTGCGATGCGACAGCTCGGCACCCTTCGGTGCCCCCGTGGAACCGGACGTGTACACGATGGTGGCCAGATCGTCGGCACGCACCGACGCGATACGCTCGTCCAGCTCTTCGTCGGACACGGTGACGCCCAATCCCTCCAGCGCGCCCATGGCATTGGCGTCGAGCATCAGAATATGCTTCAGAGACGGGCAGCGGCCAATCACGGAATCAAGACGGTCGAAGCGTTCGCGATCGTCGGCGATGGCGAGCTTCACGTTGGAATCGTTGAGAATGCGTTCGGCCTGAGCCGCGGAATCGGTGTCATAGATCGGCACATTGACCGCGCCGATTGCGGCCAGTGCGAAATCAAGCACGCCCCACTCGTAACGGGTGGTGGAGAAGAGGGTGACGGCATCCCCCTTGCCGATGCCGAACGCGATCAGGCCTTTGGCCGCGGAGAGCACGTTCTTGTGGAATTCGCCGGTCGTCACCTTGGTCCACTGGCCCGGAGCGGTTTTGCGTTCCGCGATCACGGTGTCTTCGCCGGTGCGCTTGATGCGTTCGGTAAGCAGGGAGTAGATGGATTCGTCGTCGCGTACTTCGACGGATGCGCCCGGGGTCGTGTACTCGGTGAGCATGAAGTGTTCTCTTTTCTTGCGTTTCCGCGGTTTTCGTGGGTTTGCGATATATGCGATCGCTGCGATTGCGGTGATCGGTGACGTGCTTTTCGCGTCCTGTGTCGCGCCTCGCATATCGTAAGTTACGGTGACGTAAGTCCGCATTGTAAGAAACAACAAGAAATATGGCGACGGGTTTGTTTGAACTGACAAAGTGGCACGAAACGTCAACGGAACGGGGGATTGGTACACGGATGCATCATCTCGAAAAAAAGGTTTGACGCGTTCGATCGCAGGGTGTCCAACGGGTTGCGCGACGGGTTCGAGAGGGGTGGCCCTTACGGGCGAAAACGGTGGAAAATGCGGCAAAACTGGGCGGAGTGACGTTGCGAGCCACAACATGTTCCGTGTACACTCAAGTTTGGCGCAACTACCCCTTGCGCCTAGGCTGTTTGCTCAACGGCGAACATTCAGCCGCCTCACTTTTCGCCGTTCCCTTGGTTTTCTGTGGTTTTGCTGTTGTGCATTTGCTTGCGAGTTCTGATGGTTTTCTAGATTTTTCCGACGATTTTCTGCGATTGCCGTTCCGTCATTGCCTTTCGTCGGTATGCCCGATACGCTTGGAGCGGATGGCGGGATTGCAAACGATTGGAAAAGGGGCATGATGTTCGACAAGCGGCTGTTTTCCTTGGCTGACGGCGTCGGTCGATTGATCGCGGCGAAAGTCGCCTGCCAATGGCTGGGCCTCGTGGCCAACATCGCCTTCGTCGTGGCTGTGGTGCGTATGCTGCAACCGCTGTTCGCGCCCGTACCGTCCGCCACCGCGCCCTGCATCGCCATTATTCTTATTGCCGCGGTCGTGCGATTCGTCACCATTCGCGCCGCCGCACGTTTCGGTAGCGAGGCCGCCGAACGCGTCAAACTCGCGCTGCGTGAGAAACTGTTCAATAAGATGCTCGCGCTCGGCCCGTCCTACGCGCAGCGCGTGCGCACCGCCGGCGTGGTGCAGTCCGCGGGCGAAGGCATCGAACAAATCCAAAGCTTCTTCGAACTGTTCCTGCCGCAACTGTGCTACGCCGTGCTCGCCCCCATCACGCTGTTCGCCGTGCTTGCGCCGATCGACCTGCCCACCGCCGCGACGCTGCTCGCCTGCGCGCCGCTCATCGTGCTCATCGTCGGCATGGTGGCGATGCGTGCTGCCCGCGTATTCAAGAAATACTGGGGCAAATACACGGATATGGGCGCCGCGTTCCTTGACAATCTGCAGGGACTTGAGACGCTGAAAACCTTCGACGCGGACGAGCGCGCCGCACGAGTCATGGACGAGAAGGCCGAACAGTTCCGCGTGATGACCATGAACGTGCTGCAGATCCAACTGCGTTCGCTCACGGCGATGGATGCCGTGGCGTACGGTGGCGCGGCCGCCGGCATCGGCGTTGCGATATGGCGATTCGTATCCGGCTCGCTCTCGCCGTCTGGCGTTTTCGCGCTGTCCGGCGTGCTGCCGCTTGGTTTGACGCCGATCGCCGCGGTATTGCTGACGATTCTGCTAGCCGCCGATTTCTTCATTCCGCTGCGACAGCTCGGCTCGTATTTCCACGTTGCGGTGAACGGCATGACGTCCACGAAACGTATTTTCGCGCTGCTCGACACGCCCGAACCGGAGCATGGCAGCAAGGAACTGCCGGAATTCGGGGCTTCCGGGCGTGGTGTCGGCGTGGAGTTTCGTGGTGTTTCGTACCGGTATGCGGACACGGATGTGGATGCTGGGGGTGCTGCTGGTGCGGGGCCTGACGCTGCCGGGTCTGCGGGTGCCGGTGTTGCGAGTCCCCGTCGTATATCGTCCACATCGCATTCCGATATGCGGAACGCGGATGTGGACAGCGTTGATGAGGGCGGCGGCGCGGGTGACGCGCGCGAAACGCGCTACGCCTTGCGCAACGTGGCCCTCCGTGCGCTGCCCGGCGAAGTCACTGCGATCGTCGGGCCATCCGGTTCCGGCAAGTCCACAGCCGTCCAGCTGCTTGCCGGCACGCTTGTCGGATATGAAGGCGATGTGCTGCTGTCCGAAATGCCATCCGGAATGCAGGACGAAGTGCTGGGCGCTATGTTAAGCAGTGCGGCGCCGGATGACAGTGAAACCCTGAAATCGCACCAAATCCGCGACCTCACCGCAGCATCGCTCACCCGCGAAATCTCCATCGTCTCCGCGCACAGCCACCTGTTCGCCGGCACCCTGCGCGACAACCTGCTCATGGCCCGCGCCGACGCCACCGACAACGAGCTGTGGCAGACGCTGGAAGCCGCGCATATCGACGATTTCGTGCGCGCGCAATCGCGAGGACTCGATATGCCGATCACGCAGGACGGCGCGAATCTGTCCGGCGGGCAGAAACAGCGCATTGCGATCGCCCGTGTACTGTTGCGCAGGTCGGCCGTCTATATTTTCGACGAGGCGACCAGCAGCGTCGACGCGGACAGCGAAACGTTGATTTTGCAAACGATTCGCGCGCTCGCCGACGCCGGCGCAACCGTGCTGATGGTCACGCACCGCATGGCGAACGCGGCCGACGCGGACCATGTCGTAGTGTTTGATGGGGGTGTCGTCGTCGAGCAGGGCGCGCATGACGATCTCATGGCCGCGGACGGCACGTATGCCAAGCTGTTCCGGGCGCAGGAAAGCGTGGAACGGGTGGGATTGTCTGGTCGCGTCGCGCCGCGCGTATCGCGTATGACTCATGCGTCTGGTGCGTTTGCCGTGTCTCGGATGTCTGGTTCCGCCGAATCGAACGCCAGTGGCGCCAAATCGGACATGCCAACAACCCAAGTCATCGCCCGCTTGCTGCGCGAAGTCGGCCCACTGCGCAAACCCATGGCCATCGCCTGCGCGTGCGGCATCCTCGGCCACCTCGCCGCCACGTTCCTGACGGTTTTCGGCGTCGCCGCGCTGTTCGCCGCAGCTGGCGCAAAAGTCTGGAATCTCAGCCTTCCAGCGGCAATCGCAGCCATGATTATCTGCGCACTGATCCGCGGCGGCATGCGCTACGCCGAGCAATACATGAACCACAATGTCGCCTTCCGCCTGCTCGCGCTGTTCCGGTCGAAAACGTTTGCCGCGCTGCGTCGCCTCGCGCCCGCCAAACTGTCCGGCAAAGGCAAAGGCGACTTGATCGCGCTGGTTACCACCGACGTCGAACTGCTGGAAATCTTCTTCGCGCACACCATTTCGCCGGTTGTCATCGCCATTGCGACCACCGTGCTTTACGCGGTCGCATTGCTTACGCTGAGTCCTGCAATCGCTGTCACGCTGGTCATCGCGCACCTGACCGTCGGCATCGTGCTGCCGAAACTCTTCGCCACGGCGATAGGTGGTCTCGGTGGGGATATTCGCCGCGAATCCGCCCAACTTGATGACGAAATGCTCGACGATATGCGCGGTCTCGACGAAATCATCCGATTCGGCCAAGGCCATGCGCGGCTTGCCGGCATCGCGTCACGCACGCGCTCGCTCTGGAGCCGCCGCGCCCGGCTGAGTGCCAAGAATGGCGATTTCGCAGGCTTCGGCGCGGTGCTGGTCGTACTGTTCACTGCCATCGCGGCATTGCTGGCGATGGTCACGTCCGGTACGACGATGCCCATCGCTTCCGCCGCTTCCGCTGCAGCTGCGACCATCCAGACCGTCCTTTCCGCGCCCGCCGCCCGCCTGACCGCCGCTTTCGTGCTGCTGGCCAGCTCGTTCGGTCCGACGCTCGCGTTGAGCGCGCTGCCGGCCAATCTCACGCAAACGTTTGCAGCCGCCCGCCGCCTGTTCGCGCTGATGGACGAAACCCCCGCAGTGGAGGAGCGGGGCGATTTCCTGCCGCGCTACCACGGCATGTCCATGCACGACGTCACGTTCGGCTACGGCAATTCGAGCGAGGCTCCAACTTCCGGAAGCGATGCGGATGCCCCCGAGTCATCCGCCGAGCCAATCCTCAACCACGTCTCGCTCGACATACCACAACACGGCATCCTCGGCGTCCAAGGCCCGTCCGGCCGCGGCAAATCGACCCTGCTGAAACTGCTCATGCGTTACTGGGACCCGCAATCCGGCTTAGTCGCACTGTCCGAGGTGCCACTGCCGCAGATCGACGCGCATCATCGCCGTCGCGTGCAAACGATGATGGGGCAGGAAACCTACCTGTTCGACGGCACTATCCGTGAAAACCTGCTCATGGCCTGCGATATGGGCGGTGCGGATAGGGCTGATAATGCTGGCGATCCGGACGATTCCGCGACTTCCGGCAGAGCGCTCCTTACCCCGCCCGCTCCTCCCGTTTCGTGGAATGCCGCTGATTCCGCGCTTTCCACCCGGTCGACCCCTTCTGTCGGTGATGACGTGCTGCGCGCCGCGCTTGCCAAGGCTTCCGCGCTTGAACTGGTCGACTCGCTCCCGCAGGGCCTTGATACCCCCGTCGGCGAGTTGGGCGGGCGGCTTTCAGAGGGTGAACGGCAACGCATCGGCCTGGCTCGCGTCTTCCTGCGCAACGCGTCGCTGGTGTTGTTCGACGAGCCGACGAGTCGCCTCGACGCCTACAACGAATCCGTGATTCTGCAATCGATTGACGCGTTGGCGCAGCAGGGGAGCGCGGTGCTGCTCGTCTCGCACCGCGATTCCACCATGCGCATCGCGGACCGCATCGTGCGCATGTGAGCTGGCGCGTGCGGATTGCGAACTGATGCGGCGAGCCGATGCGTGCGAACTAGTGTGTGAATCGGCGTAATGCGGGGCCTGGTGAGGTGCCCATGCCCATGCGGCCGCATACGGACGCGTCGCACGTCCGCAATGTGGTCGTATGAAAATCGCATGTCATTCGTGTTTCCTATAGCGCGCGCGACGGCGTACGGAAGCGGACGAATCGAAAGCCATGGTCGCAGGTAAAGCAAGAAAAACGGACGAAACCGACGAAATGTCGGCGGAATCGAAATCATAAGCCAATGAAACAATCATGAAAATAAGGTTGCAAATTTAGCAAAACCGACTTTTTGGTAGGTTATAAGATTCAGTTCGCGTGAAATCGAAATGGGAAATCGTTAGTATCGATAGCAAACGATTATTTTCGACGAAAGGCTGGCGATGGCCAACAACAGGAACGAACTGAACAAGAATCTGGCACAGATGCTCAAGGGTGGCGTAATCATGGACGTCACCACTCCGGAGCAGGCGAAGATCGCACAGGACGCGGGCGCATGCGCGGTGATGGCGCTCGAACGCATTCCGGCCGATATTCGTGCTGCCGGCGGCGTTTCCCGCATGAGCGATCCGGCCATGATCAAGGGCATTCAGGAAGCCGTGTCTATTCCGGTCATGGCCAAGGTTCGTATCGGCCACATCGCCGAAGCCCGCATCCTGCAGGCCATCGAAATCGATTACATCGACGAATCCGAAGTACTCAGCCCCGCCGACGACGTGTACCACATCGACAAGAACCAGTTCGACGTGCCGTTCGTGTGCGGCGCGAAGAACCTGGGCGAAGCGCTGCGCCGTATCGCGGAGGGTGCGTCCATGATCCGCACCAAGGGCGAGCCGGGCACGGGCGATGTCATCCAGGCCGTGCGTCACATGCGCACCATGAACAAGCAGATCCGCGAGCTCGTCTCCCTGCGCGACGACGAGGTGTACGAGGCCGCCAAGCAGCTGGCCGTGCCGTACGATCTCGCCAAGTACGTGCACGACAACGGCCGTCTGCCGGTCGTCAACTTCGCCGCCGGCGGTGTGGCCACCCCGGCCGACGCAGCCCTCATGATGGAGCTTGGTGCGGAAGGCGTGTTCGTCGGCTCCGGCATCTTCAAGTCGGGCGACCCGGCCAAGCGCGCCGCCGCCATCGTGCAGGCCACCGCCAACTGGCAAGACGCCGACCTGCTCGCACGCCTGTCCGAGAACCTCGGTGAGGCCATGGTCGGCATCAACGAGGACGAAATCCAGACCATCATGGCCGCCCGTGGCGAATGATCTCGCTGTGATTGTGCTGTGATTTCACGTATTGCGAGCGGATGGGGTGTGACTATCGGCCGCCTTATGCCGCCCGTTTCGTGTGATTGCATTTCGCATGATTTGTGATGGTCTCGATGGTTTGGGTAAGGAGATCCGATGGTTGTTGCCGTTGAATACATTTCGAAGGAAGAATCGGCCGACGTTGCCGAAGGTGCGGCTTCCGCGCAGCATGGCGTGACTGGCATTCTCGCGGTGCAAGGCGCGTTCGCTGAGCATGCCGCGATGCTGGATCGTCTGGGCGCGCCGTGGAAACTGCTGCGTGCCGCCGAGGATTTCGATGATTCGATCGATCGCGTGATTCTGCCTGGCGGCGAAAGCACCACGCAGGGCAAGCTGCTGCGCTCCACCGGCCTGTTCGAGCCGATTGCAGAGCATATCGCCGCCGGCAAACCGGTGTTCGGTACCTGCGCCGGCATGATTCTGCTGGCCCGCAAGCTCGATAACGACGACAACGTCTACTTCGGCGCGCTTGACGCCGTCGTGCGGCGCAACGCATACGGCCGCCAGCTTGGCTCGTTCGCCGCCACCGCCGATTTCGGCTCCTCTTCCGGTGATTCCGCCGTCGTGGTCGCACCGGGCGAGCATGTTCCGCAGGACGCCCCGGCCGACATCGTGCTCAAAGATTTCCCGCTGGTGTTCATCCGCGGGCCGTTCGTGGCCGAAGTCGGACCGGCCGCCACCGTCGAAACGTCGGTGGACGGCAATGTGGTCGGCTTGCGCCAAGGCAAGATCCTCGCCACGGCGTTCCATCCCGAGCTCACCGACGACACCCGCATCCACGAGCTGTTCCTGAGTTTGTAGCTTGCGATTCTGTGTAGCGCGCGGTCTGTGTTGCTCACGGTCTGCGTAGCACGCTGTGTACTCGCTTGAGCCCGTAGCGCGACGCACGCAAGCATATCGGCGGCTTCCAAGGATATTTCCTTGGGGCCGCCGATTTTTTATCTGTGGACTTTCAGCATCTTTTCAATCCCAACTAATACTGGGGAATTCATCGGAAAAATAATCCCCCGTAATACACCGACTTGTCCACATGCGTCCTGCCCACCCGCAATACGCTTTCGGGCTGCGCGTCTCCGGATGGTGCGGGCGGGTCGTCGTCCGCTGTCGACGGTGCTGCCGGTATACGACACGCCGATGTTTTGTAGGGGTAGCGGTCGATGGGATGCAAATTTCCTTGTTTGAATTGACATGGTACACCGGAAAACCTATACTGTTTCAACAGGTACACAGTTATACCAAAAAGGGAAGGAAATATCCCGAATCAACTGAATGGTCAGTTGAAGACATATTGACGTGTATCTACCGCAGCTGGAGTGGGTTCGACGAATGAACGCACGTAAAGCGGGTGCCAACGATGGGACACAAGGAGGAGTACATCATGGAGAAGAAATCCATCAGGATGATTGCGGCGGTGGCCGCTGCGGCGATGCTTGTTCCGCTGGCCGCGTGCGGTGGAGGAAACGCCGCCGACGGCAAGACCACGCTGTCGTTCTTCTCGAACAATTCGCAGGACAAGTACCAGCCGATCATCGACGCGTTCGAAAAGGCCAATCCGGACATCAAGATCGACTACAGCACCACCACCGGTTCCCAGAGTGGCTACCAGCAGACGCTGCAGACTCGAATCTCCGGCGGAAACCTGGCCGACGTCTACATCGTTCCTCCGGAGGCGTTGAGCGATCTGGTCAAAGGCAACTACGCCAAGGACCTGAGCAATGAAAGCTTCATGGATAAAATCGGCGATGCCGCAAAAAAGGCCTATAGCGTGGATGGCAAAGTATACGCCATGGGCGTGAGCACCTGGACCAATGCCTGGGTGTACAACAAGGATCTGCTGAAGAAGGTCGGTTACGACTCCATCCCGGCGACGTGGGATGAATTCCTGACCATGTGCGGCAAACTCAAAGCCGCGGGAATCACCCCATACCTTGAGCCGAAGGATGGACTGGGCAACGCCGTCGAGGGCTGGATCGGCGCTGAATCCGCCAAGCAGGGCGAGGCGCTCGACGCCAAGATCGACGCCGGTAAGGACACGTTCAAGAACGTGTATGGCAAGTACTACGGCGAATGGGACAAGCTGATCAAGCAGAACCTGATGAGCTCCGACGTGTCCGGCCTGAGCGGCGACCAGGTCAAGTCGGAATTCACCGCCGGACGTCTTGCGGTCTATCCTTCCGGCTCGTGGGACATCGACAGCTTCAATGAGACCGGCCTCAACTACGGTTTCGGCCAGATCCCTATGCTGAAGAAGGGTGACACCCCGTACGCGCCGGGCTCCATCGATCCGGCCTTCGGCATCAACAACAAGATCTCCGGAGACAAGCTCAAGGCCGCGGAGAAGTTCTTCACCTTCCTGACCTCCGACGAGGGCCTCAAGCTGTACCAGAAGCAGCTGGGCCTGATCCCGTCCGTCAAGGGCTTCAACGCCACGGTGGACGACCACTTCAAGGACGCCTACGACCTGTACATCAAGACCGGCAACGTGTACCTGAATTCCGCCCACTGGAGCAAGGGCACCACCGCGCTGCGCGCCGAGACCTTCACCCAGCTGCAGCAGGTAGCCCTCGGCTCCATCAGCCCTACGCAGGCCGCGGAGAACCTCGATTCCAAGCTCAAGACCCTCTCCTGATCCATCGCGAACAGACATCCATCGCGGCAGGCTGGCGCGGACCCTTCCGTCCGCGCCACGCCTGGACCTGTCAATCTCACGTTTTGTAGAAAGCAACCAACATGTCAGTATCAACAGCGTCAGCGGCGCGTCCACATTCCGCTGATCAGGTAGAGGCGTTGCATCTCAAGCAGCGTCGTCACCGCAACTTCATGGAGAACTTCGCCTCGGCACGCTTCCTGCTGCCGATCATGGTGGTGTTCATCGTGGTGATCCTCATCCCATTCCTGCAAAGCCTGGTGTTCAGCTTCACCGATTACTCCGGTTACAATTTCGCGGACGCGAAGTTCGTGGGGTTCGCGAACTACGTGCAGTGCTTCAAGGATCCGACGCTGCTCGCGGGCCTCGGCTTCACGCTGCTGTACACGGTGGCCACCACCGTGCTCATCACCGTGATCGCCCTGCCGCTGGCTGTGGTGCTCAACCGCAAGTTCTTCGGCCGTAACTTCGCCCGTTCCCTGTTCTTCTTCTTCTCGGTGCCGTCCATGGCCGTGCTCGGCTTGGTCTGGCAGTACATCTTCTCCCCGCTGAAGTCCGGCGTCGTCAACACGCTGCTCGCCAAGATCGGCATCGATGCGATTCCGTGGTTGTCGAATTCCGAACTTGCCAAATTCTGTGTGATTTTCGTAGCGGTATGGGCTCAGATCGGCTGGCACGCCACGCTGTATCTGGCGTATCTGCAGGCTATCCCCGCCGATATCTACGAACAGGCCGCCGTCGATGGCGCAAACCGTCGCCAGCAGTTCTTCAACATCACACTGCCCCAGATGGTTCCGGCCATGGGTGTGAGCATCTTCATGCTGCTTACCGGTGGTTTGAAGGTCTATGATCTGCCGTATGGCCTCACCAGCGGCGGTCCGGGCTACTCCACCTACACCGTGACCCAGTCCATCATCCTCACGGGCATCGGTTCGAGCCGGTACGGACTGGGCTCCGCACTGGGCGTCATCTTCTTCATCTGCTGCGCGCTGTTGGTCGCCCTGCAGCAGGTAATCACCAATCTGGTAGAAAAGAGGCTGTCATGACTCTGCAGCAACGCGAGCGTATCGGCTCGATCATCCGTTCCGTCGTCGTCATCGCTATCGCGCTGATCTGCGCGGTGCCGCTGTACGTCATCGTCATCAACACGTTCAAAAGCAGCGCCGAGATGTCCATGGACCCGATTGGGTTACCAAAGACATGGAATTTCGAGAACTACACGTATGCATTCGGGCATCTGCCCATTGTCAACGCCTTCAAGAACACCATCATCGTGACGGTGGTCGGCGTCGGCCTGCAGGTGCTGTTCGGCGCGCTCGCCGCATACGGCATGATCCTGAAGAAGAGCAAGTTCACCGCCGTGATCGGCGTGCTGCTCATGCTGTCCTTCATCATCCCCGGCCAGACGCTGCTGATTCCGCAGTACCGCATGGAGGCACAGGTGGGTCTCGTCGATTCGCTGCTCGGCCTGATCGTGCTTTACACGGGCGGCGCGACCTTCTGCTACTTCTTGATCGTGCAGTACATGCGCGGCCTGCCGTATGAGATCATCGAGGCCGCCCGTATCGACGGCGCCGGTCCGTTCCGCATCTTCTGGACGATCGTGCTGCCGCTGATCCGCCCGATCCTGACCACCGTCATCGTGTTCCAGACCATGGGCACGTGGAACGACTTCATGACGCCGAGCGTGTACATCTCGTCGACCAACAAACAGACCATCGTGCTGCAGGTGTTCAACGCGATCAGCACCTTCACGACGAACTGGCCGTTGTTCATGACGGTCACCACCATCGCGCTCATCCCGGTGTTCGTGTTCTTCATCTTCTGCCAGCGTTGGATCGTGGCCGGCCTGGTCGCCGGTTCGGTCAAGGGCTGACCGGTCCTCCTGCTTGCGGGAATTCGACAAGGAGCAGCGTTATGCGCTATGAGGTTGATCTTTCGGAAGCCAGCAAGTTCGCGCGGACGCCCGCATACGGGATCCCCGTCATCCGCGCCGCAGCCGCATGCGGGCCGGATGGCGGGACCCTGGGCGCCACGAACCGCTTCCTGACCCGTGACGGATCGCCATGGATCCCCATCGCCGGCGAGATGCACTATTCGCGGATCGCCGCCGAACGGTGGGACACGGAACTCGCGAAGATGGCCGCGGCGGGCATCGACGTCGTATCCACCTACGTGTTCTGGAACCACCATGAGGAGCGCGAGGGGGAGTGGGATTTCTCCGGCAACAGGAACGTGCGCCGATTCGTGGAATTGTGCGCCCGGCACGGACTGCACGTCATCGTGCGGCTGGGACCGTTCTGCCATGGCGAGGTGCGCAACGGCGGACTTCCCGACTGGCTGTACGGCAAGTCGTATGAGGTCCGTTCCCTCGACGCCGGCTTCCTCGATGCGGTGCGCGGTCTCTACGCGCATATCGCGCAGCAGCTGCGCGGCCTGTATTTCAAGGATGGCGGGCCGATCATCGCGGCCCAGGTCGACAACGAGTACATGGCGTCGTCGGCTCCTTGGGAGATGACCACCGGCATCAGCCGTGAATGGGTGCCGTCCGGCCACGATGGGGCCGGCTACCTGGAACGGCTGCGCGACATCGCGATCGAGGAAGGCATCGACCCGCCGATGTTCACCTGCACCGGCTGGCAGTCACCGGTTCCGGACGACATGCTGCCGCTGTGGGGTGGATACGCGTACCGGCCGTGGCTGTTCTACGACGGCGTCGGTGCCGAGGGGATGACGGAGCATCCCGCCACCGACGAGTACCGATACCGGAGGCTGCATGGCTCCAGCACAAGCGACGGCTTCGATCCCCCGTACGATCCGGACAGCCGCCCGTACGCCTGCTGCGAGATGGGCGGCGGGATGTTCAATTCGTACGATTACCGTTTCGTGCTGCCGAAGCGCTCCGTCGACGCGATGGCCAACATCAAGCTCGGCTCGGGGTGCGATTTCCTCGGCTACTACATGTTCCATGGCGGAACCAACCCGAAGGGCGCGGCCGGATTCCTCAATGAGGGGCAGACCCCGAAACGCTCCTATGATTTCCAAGCGCCCCTTGGCGAATTCGGACAGGTGCGGGAATCCTACCGGCGGCTGCGCACCCTGCACGAGTTCGTCAAAGCCTTCGGGCCGGAACTCGCCGGAATGCCGGTCTCGTTGCAGGACGGGCAGGACCGCATCGATCCGTCCGACTCCGAGACCCTCCGGTATGCCGTGCGCAGCGATGGCGAACGGGGTTTCGTGTCCATCGACAACTTCCAGGACCATGCGCGCGTGCCGAGCCGTCACGGTGAGCAAATCGACGTGACGACGGGTACCGGTGAGCGCATACGGTTCACCGGCATCGGCCTCGCCGAGGGGGAGAACTGCATATTGCCGTTCAACATGGATCTGGACGGCGTGCGGCTCGTCCGCGCCAACCTGCAGCCGGTCACCGTGCTGCGGGTGCCGGGCCGACCGTTCCGCACGTTCGTGTTCCTCAAGCCCGATGGCATGGATGAGCTGACGTTCCATTTCGAAGGCGACATCCAGGACGTCACCGTCGGCAAGGCGGATTTCGAACGCTTCATGGTCCGGGACGCGGCGGAGATCGTATGCGTCACACGAGCGCTCGCCGGGCGGATGACGGTGTTGGACGGAGGCCTCGCCTTCGTCGACGACGACAACGCGTTGCTGTACGAGGACGGCGATGGGTGGACGCTGGAATCGCCCCGCGCCGAAAACGGGATCGCCGCATATCCGGAAGGCTTGCTCGGCTCTCCGCGGCCGGTGGAGCCCGTATCGGTGTATGCGCGTCTGAGAAGACTGCACGCCGATCGGTACGAAATCGCTTTGCCGGCTGGCATGGGACGGCTTTTCCGCGATCAACGGCAGGTCGCCGATGTCATGCTGAACATCGCATACCAGGGCGATATCGGCTGGCTGTTCTGCGGCGATGTGCTGATCGCCGATAATTTCTGCAACGGCGAGACATGGCAGGTCGGATTGCGCGATTACGCGGATGCCATCGATGCCGCTGGTGGAAAGCTGACGCTGGTCGTCACGCCGCTGAGTCGCGGGGTCCGCGTGAAGGTAACATCGTCGATGGCGGCCCGCCTGGAGCAGTCCGATGCGTGCGTCGCTGACGTCACCGACGTGTATGCTACACCGGTGTACCACATGCCGGTGGGCAAATAACGAATGTAATATACAAAAAACCATGGCTTTATGCCAATTACCAAAGGAGATAATCGTGAGTGCGCGACGCAACTTCGAATGGCCGGAACTGCTGACCGCGGATGGCCGCGGCATCGCCTTCGGTGGCGACTACAATCCCGACCAATGGTCCGAGGACATCTGGGACGACGACATCCGCCTGATGAAGCAGGCCGGCGTCAACACCGTGGCCCTCGCCATCTTCAGCTGGGATCGCATCCAACCCACCGAGGATCGTTGGGATTTCGGCTGGCTCGACCGCATCATCGACAAACTCGGCAATGCCGGCATCGTGGTCGACCTGGCCTCCGCGACGGCGACCGCGCCGCTGTGGCTGTACGAAAGCCACCCGGAGGTCCTTCCGCGTGACAAGTACGGCCATCCGGTCAACGCCGGCTCGCGCCAATCCTGGAGCCCGACCAGCCCGGTGTTCAAGGAATACGCGCTGACCCTGTGCCGCAAGCTCGCCGAACGGTACGGCACCAACCCGTATGTGACCGCATGGCACATGGGCAACGAATACGGGTGGAACAACCGCGAGGACTACTCCGACAACGCGCTCGAGGCCTTCCGCGCATGGTGCCGCCGCAAGTACGGCACCATCGACGCGCTCAATCAGGCGTGGGGCACCACCTTCTGGGGCCAGGAGATGAACGGCTTCGACGAAGTGCTCATCCCACGGTTCATGGGCGCCGACTCGATGGTCAACCCCGGCCAGAAGCTCGACTTCGAACGGTTCGGCAACGACATGCTCCTCGACTTCTACAAAGCCGAACGCGACGCGATCGCCGAAATCTGCCCCGACAAGCCGTTCACCACGAACTTCATGGTCTCCACCGACCAGTGCTGCATGGACTACGCCGCCTGGGCCAAGGAAGTGAACTTCGTATCCAACGACCACTACTTCCACGAGGGCGAATCCCACCTCGACGAGCTGGCCTGCTCCGACGCTCTCATGGATTCGCTCGCGCTCGGCAAGCCGTGGTACGTCATGGAACACTCCACCTCGGCGGTGCAGTGGAAGCCGCTTAACACCCGCAAGCGCAAGGGCGAGACCGTGCGTGACTCCCTGGCCCATGTGGCCATGGGCGCCGACGCCATCAACTTCTTCCAGTGGCGCGCGTCCGCGTTCGGTGCCGAAGCGTTCCATTCGGCCATGGTTCCGCACGCCGGCGAGGACACGAAGCTGTTCCGCCAGGTGTGCGAGCTGGGCGCGTCGTTGCACACGCTCGCCGACGCCGGCGTGCAGGGCACCGAATTGGCGCACTCCGACACGGCGATCCTCTTCAGCGCCGAATCGGAATGGGCCACCCGCTCCCAGACCCTGCCGAGCATGAAACTCAACCACTGGCATGACGTGCGTGACTGGTACCGCGCGTTCCTGGACGCGGGCTCGCGCGCCGACATCGTGCCGCTCGCCTACGATTGGAGCTCGTACAAGACCGTCGTGCTGCCGACCGTGCTGATCCTGAGCGCCGCCGACACGCAGCGGTTGGCCGACTTCGCGGCCGCCGGCGGCCGCGTGGTGGTCGGCTACGCGACCGGACTGATCGACGAGCATTTCCACACTTGGCTCGGCGGATACCCGGGCGCGGGCGATGGCCTGTTGCGCTCGATGCTGGGCGTCCGCGGCGAGGAATTCAACATCCTCGGCGCCGAAGCCGAAGGCGAGCCGGGCGAGATCCGACTGTCGTCCGCCGACGATTCGGCCGCGCTGGACGGCACCACGACCCGCCTGTGGCAGAACGACGTGAACGTGACCGGCGAACACGCGCAGGTGCTTGCCACGTACGCCGGCGAGGAAGCGGACGAATGGGAGCTCGACGGCACGGCCGCGGTCACCCGTAATCCGTACGGCTCCGGCGAAGCGTATTTCGTCGGCTGCGACCTGGATGTGGCCGATCTGACGAAGCTGGTCCGCGCATATCTCGCGGCCTCGTCGCAGGAGAATGCCGACGTGCTGCACACCGTGCGCGCCTCCGCCGACGCCACCTTCGACTTCTACCTGCCCCGTGGCAAGAAGACGGTCGAATTGCAAGGCATCGAAGGCGAGCCGGTCATCCTGTTCCAGACGGATCGGGAGGAAAAGCCCGGCTCGTACACCGTGCGCCGCAACGGCGTGCTCGTGGTAAGGCGGTAAAGTCGGAAGTCGAATATCGATGACGGATGCGGTTAGGGGGAGATATGGCCGAAGTGAAGCCGGACAAGTCTGACAGGAAACGCGTCACACTGCGTGAAGTGGCGCAAGAGGCCGGAGTCTCCCTCAAAACCGCGTCGAACGTCATCAACCATTCCGGCCGCATGGCCGACGCCACACGCGAAAAAGTGCAGGACGTCATCGACAGGCTCGGCTACCGCGTCAACGTGTCGGCCCGCAATCTCAATCGCGGCAAAACCGGCTTCATCACGCTCGCGGTGCCGAGCCTGACCGCGCCATATTTGGCCGAACTGGCCAACCGGGTGATCGACGCGGCCCGCATCTACGGCTATTCCGTGTACATCACCACGTATGCGGAAGGATCCGCGCAGGGTGCCCGCGCGCTGTTGCGAAACTTCAATGCCACGGTGTCGGACGGCATGATCCTGTCCATCTCCGAAGTCGAGGATCTCGATCCCGAGGACCTGGACGTGGATTATCCGCTGGTCTGCGTGGGCGCGCGGTCCACGCATGGCAAGGCGGACCATGTCACCCCGGACGACGTCCAGGAGGCGCGTCTCGCCGCGCAATACCTGTTCGACCACGGTGCCACGAATCTTGCGGTGATCGGCTCGCGAACCGATCCGGAGCATATCCTCGAGCTGCGTGACGCCATGGAAGGCAACGCGCAGTTGCGCATGCGCGGTGTGTTCGAAGCGTGCGCCAACCAAGGCGTCGAACTGGATGCGCGTCTTGTGCCCAACACAGGCCAGGATTGGACCATCGGCTCGGGCGCGCGCATGACGCAGCATATCGTCGACTCCGGCATTCCTTTCGATGGCATCGTGGCGTTCAACGACCAGCTCGCGTTGGGCGCGCTGTTCACTTTGGCGGCGAACGGCATCGCGGTGCCCGACCGGGTGCAGGTGATCGGCTTCGACAACAACGAGGAAGCCGCGTATTTCCAGCCGCCGCTGACCACCATGGATTCCTGCCTTGACTGGATCGCGCCAACTGCGGTCAGCCGCATCATCAACCGCATCGACGGCAGCCGCACGCTGGAACCGGAGCTCATCACCACCCAATCCCGCGTCATAGCCCGCGCCACCACCCGTGCCTAGTGTCGCGTTGGCTGTGCCTAGCTGCCTGTGCCTAGTGTCGCGTGTTTGGTTTCGCGCCGCCTAGTGCTCCCGCTTTCCGCATGCCTTCTCCTCCCCTGAGTGCCCTCCTCGCTTCCGTCGCAGGCCTTGATTCCGCTCTTCCGGCACTGCCCACGCTATCTGTGCGCCAGCTCCGCCCTTTCCAGAGCAGGCCTTGGACCTACTCTTCCGGTACTGCCCGTGTCGCTTGTTTTGTGTCACGATTCGAAAAAATGGCCAAAATTTTGGATCGTGACACATCGCTTTCGGTTCGGGGGTATGTTTTTTGAGGCATTTTCCTTGGAAATGCGCCGATTTATACCCCCGTATTGTTTTTGGGGAAGGAAAAATGTGTCACGATTCGAAAAAACAGCCGAAATTTCGAATCGTGACACATTTCGGGAGACTCCGCCACTCACCTACGCTTCACCGCGCACCTACGCTCCGCCACCTGCCACGCGCCTCACCGCTCCGGCACGCTTTGCGCCGGGCAGCCATGCAGCACGGACAGCATCGCCCGCTTTTCCTTGGTGGTGACGCTCAGCCCATACTTGGCTTTCACGCCGATCTGCCGGGCCACGTACTCGCACCGGTACGCGCCGTTCGTGGGTAGCCAGTACGCGGCCGACGCGGATCCCTTCTCCTGATTGGCGGGCCCGTCCACCGCGAGCAGGTTGTACATATCGTTGCCGAACCGGTACCGCTTGGCTTGGTCCCACGTGCTCGCGCCCGACCGCCAGGCATTCTCCAACGCCACCACATGGTCGATCTGCACCGCCGACGAGGTGCGCGCGCCGCGTACGAAGTGGATTGTTTTGCCGGTGTACGGGTCGGCCAGCGTGCCCGATTCCACTTTGCATCCATGCTGCCGGTAGCGCACGTCGGTGAGGTCGCGCGCCAGCACGTCTTCGCGCACGTCGCATCCGTTGCCGTCGTCATCGGTTTGGCGGAAGCCGAACAGGTCGCGATCGTAGCCGGCGTGCCGCTGATTATCGTCGACCGTCAGCTGCTGCAGCGTTTGCGCGGCGGTGCCTGACGCGGTGTATTCGCCTGTTATTTCGCCGACGGTCGGGTTTGCTTTCGGCATGAGCAGGCCGATGGTGATGCCCGCCACCACGGCGATCACCAGCAGGATCAGTATGCGTTCCACCGGCCCGTCGGCATTGAACAGCCGTCGGCGAAAATGCGTGCCGTCACGCGATCCGCGCCTTGTCATCGCACCCTAAGCAGTCTTACGCGTACGTGAACGTCATCGGATCGTGCCCGGCGCGCGTCGGCCCGTCGAGCGCATCGATGGCCGCATGCTCGGCAGGGCTGAGCACGAATCCGAACAGGTCGAGGTTCTGCTTCTGCCTGTCCGCATGCACCGACTTGGGAATAATGATCGTGCCGTTTTCGATGTGCCACCGCAGAATCACCTGCGCGGGCGTGACGCCATGCGCTTCGGCGATGCGTGCGATCACGCCGTCGCCGGCGTTCAAGTCGGCGCCGCGAGCCATCGGCGAATACGCCTCGACCGCGATGCCGTGCTCCTTGCAGTACGCCACCACCTCGCGCTGCTGCCACGTGGGATGCAGCTCGATCTGGTCGACGGCCGGATACTCGCCCGTCTCCTTATGCAGCCGCTCAAGATGCTCCGGCAGGAAATTGCACACGCCAAGCGTACGCACACGGCCCTCCGCGCGGAATTCGTCGAACGCCTTCCAAGTCTCACCGGAACGCCAGTCGAACGGCGTCGGCCAATGCAGCATATACATGTCCACATAATCGAGCTGCAGCAGGCCGAGCTGGCGGTCGAACGCCTTGCGCGCGGAATCGTACCCCTGCTCGGAGTCGCGCAGCTTCGTCGTCACCCACAGATTTTTGCGATTTTCGCCTTGCGTGAACCCCGCGTTTTTCAGCGCGCGCCCCACGCCCGCCTCGTTGTTGTACCCCGCGGCACCGTCGATATGACGATAACCGGCTTCCAGCGCGCTCTCCACCACGGGGGTAACGCCCTCATCGTCGATACGCAGCACGCCCAAGCCGATCTGCGGAATCAGATTGCCGTCGGAAAGCGTGATCATCGGAGTGTGGAAAGTAGCCATGGAACAACCCCTTGAGTCGAAATGCAATGTTCTTCGCACCAGTGTAGCGGCTGTTGCGCTCGTAGGTTGTCCGGCCTGTGTCCGCGACCCGCCTGAACCTGTGCGTGGCAGCCCGCCTGAACCTGTGTCCGCAACATCGGCAACCTGCATCGGCAGTCTGCGTCAACAACCTGCACCAACAACCCGCACTGGAGCCCTGCGCTTACCCCGCACCAGACGCATATCCAACGATTATTCAACCTCCCGTAACAGACGTAACAATTCCGTGCGGGCGGACGCGCTATAACGTTGCCCGGATATGAAGAACGATTTGGATATGAAGTCGGATACAGAGAACGAAGAAGACGGCACTATGAGTACGGAGAGCGCGGACGTGCGGCCCGCGGAGAGCACGGACGCACGGCCTGCAGGAGCCCAGCAACCCACGCACCACCACTCCCAACCGTCCCACCACCACGGCCACGCGCTCGCCGGCATCCTCGGCCCCGCGTTCGTGGCGGCGGTCGCATACGTGGATCCGGGCAACGTGGCGGCGAACATCACGTCGGGCGCGCGCTACGGCTACCTGCTGGTGTGGGTGCTGGTGTTGGCTAACTGCATGAGCGTGCTCATCCAATACCAGTCCGCGAAACTCGGCATCGTCACCGGCAAAAGCCTGCCGGAAATCTTGGGCGAACGGCTTGGCGACGCGGGCCGTTTCATGTTCTTCATGCAGGCTGAGGTAATCGCCATCGCCACCGATCTGGCGGAAGTGATCGGCGGCGCGATCGCGCTGAAACTGCTGTTCGGCCTGCCGCTGTTCGTCGGCGGCTGCATCATCGGCGCGGTGTCGACGGTGCTGCTGATTTTCGAAAAAGGCGCCACGCATCGCATTTTCGAAAAACTCATCATCGGCCTGCTGCTGGTGATTACGTTCGGTTTCATCGCCGGCCTGTTCATCGCCCCGCCAAATCCGAAAGAAGTCGTCGCCGGCTTGATTCCACGCTTCAAAGGCACTGATACCGTGCTCATGGCCACGTCCATGCTGGGCGCCACGGTCATGCCGCACGCCATCTACCTGCATTCCACGCTCGTCAACGACCATTACGCCCCCGGCGAAGCGAAGCCGAGCATCAAAAAGCTACTTCACGGCAGCAAAATCGACGTTGCCTGGGCGCTGATACTGGCCGGTTCGGTCAACCTCGCGCTGCTCATCCTCGCCGCGAACTCGCTGTACGGCATGACCGGCACCGACACCATCGAAGGCGCGCAACGGGCCATCCAGCATGTGCTCGGGCCGGTGATCGGCACGATTTTCTCGATTGGTCTGCTTGCGTCGAGCCTGAGCTCCACGTCGGTCGGCACTTACGCCGGCAGCGAAATCATGCACGGCCTGCTACGCATCAAAGCGCCGATGTGGGCGTGCCGAGTGGTGACGCTGGTACCCGCGCTGGTGGTGCTATGGTTCGCCAACAATCCGACGGAAGCGTTGATCGTCGGCCAGGTCGTGCTGTCGGTCGGCATTCCATTTGCGATTATTCCGCTGATGCGCTACACGCACGACCGCACGCTGATGGGGGAGTATGTGGACGGTCCGGTCAAGCACGTCGTCAATATCGCGGTCGCCGCGCTGATCGTCGCTCTGAACGTGGTGCTGATTGTGCTGACAATGCTCGGCAAAGCCTGATTTTCCGTGATTTTTACGTCGATCTCCGGCGGATTTGCGGCGCTTTTTTCGTAGTTTCTCAGCTGATTTTCTAGGGTTTTTCCCGCAGATTTCCTGCGGATTTTTCCACGAAACCTACGCTGCCTGCACTTTCCCGCTGTCATAATCGACCACGGTGTACATGCCCTTCCCCTCGCGCTTGGACTGGTACAACGCATGGTCGGCGAATCCCAAGCAGAGGTTCAGATCGACGTTCTTGCCGGACAGCACGCGGCATGCGCCGATACTGCAATGCACGTCCTGCCCGTATTGCGCGGACGCCTGCGCCAACTGGCGGCGGAACAGGTCCAGCGTGCTTTCGATCACGCGCTCGTTCGCGGTGTTCTTTATCAGCGCCACATACTCATCGCCACCGAAACGGACGATGATGTCATCATGCCGGTACAGCCGCTTCAACGTCTGCGCCACTTCACGAATCCAGAAATCGCCCACTTTATGGCCGTACGTATCGTTGATCTGCTTGAAATCGTCGATGTCAACGAAAATCAGAACAGCCTGGTCGTCTTCCTGCATGTGCGCGAAATAATTCTCAATCTGTTCGCGGCCGGCGCTTTTGCTCCACAAATCGGTCAGACCATCGTGCTGCGCCTCGTAGCTGGCCTTCTGATAGGCGTCATCCTGCGAACGGATTTTCTTGTTCATTTCGATGGTGTCGACCACGAACGTGAACTGGATTGAAATCGTGATCGCGATGGCCTGCAACGCCAGTCCGTAATGGAGAATCTGAACGATGGTTGTCACAATCGGCAGCACGAAGAACGACAGCGACGTGACGAACAGCGGTCGGCTGAGGTTTTTGCGGTTTTCGATGATCAGCATCACAATCAGCGCGAGCTCTACCAGACCCAGTATCTGCGGGATAGCGAACAGTGGTCCGCGGCGGTAGTAGTTCTGGCTGTCGATGTAGTAGACCATATGGTTGAACTGCGTGGCAATCGTCAGTACGATGCCGAGCGCGGACGCTGCGTAGATGACGTCAAGCTTCTTCGAACGCGGCTTTTTCGGCTTGGATCGGGCATTGGCCGAACGTTGGTTCTTACGATTACGCTTGGCTCCGCCGCTCGTTCTGGCCCTCCACTCGTGCGGGCTGACGTTTTCAAGCATGTCGTCGCCGCTGACGGTTTGCCAGATATAGTTGGCGAACAGTGCGATGAAGATGAAATTGATCAGGTATTCACCAAGATTGCCGATGCGCGTCATGTAGAAGTCAAGCTTGTCGCAGCCGCCGTTGTGATACCAGGCGGACACGTCGGCCAGCAGCATCAGCGCACATAGAAGCTGCATGGAAACTTTCGTATAGGTACGCCGCGTCCTACGTATCGCGCCCACGTAGACGCCACCTGCGCAAACGATGCAGATGAGAACGCCCCATAGCTCCATCGCTATGTTGAATAACGTGACTACGGTCATACTTCCTAACCCCCTGCGCGGCGTATTCCTTCCCTGTATCGTGCCGTTACTGCCAACGCATATGTATACCACCCCGAGATGAACAAATACGAAGTTTTGCCAATTTTTCTCGGTTGAATTGGAATTGAACGTGTTCGAATAGTTTCATCTCGCGTTCGACCACCCGCAGTACTAGACTTTTTGAGTCTGTTTTTGCAGGAGTTGCGCAATACGCTGCGAGTATGCGCGGATGAGTGATGGAGGGCGGTCGGTTTGCCGTCGAAACCGGAGAAGAGGTCGGAAGTGAAGCCGGAAAAGAAAATAAACGCGAAACAGGGCCGCACCCACGGCCTGTCCCAGCCACTTACCGGCGAGGAATCGTATAAAAACGACCATCTGACGCATGCCGCGTTCGTATCGATTGCCATTCTCACCTTTATCACGTTCGTCGGCAACTTCACTCAGCTGCAGTTGAGCGCCGCACTGCCCACCATCGTGTCCGATTTCGGCATTTCCGTGACGACCGGCCAATGGCTGACGTCGATTTTCCAGCTCGTCATGGGCGTTATGGTGCCGCTCACCGCCTACCTGACCCGCCGATTCTCCACCCGCCAGATCGTGATCGCGTCGATGGCGGTGTTCACGCTCGGCTCGGTGTTCGCCTGGCTCGGCTCATCGTTCGTACTGGTTTTGATCGGCCGTCTGCTGGAAGCCGTCGGCACCGGCGTGATGTGGCCGGTCCTGCAAATCACGGTATTCTCCATTTATCCTCTGTCCCGCCGCGGTATGGCGATGGGCACCGTCGGCATGGCCATGAGCGTCGCGCCCGCGATTGGCCCCACCTTGGGTGGTGTGCAAACCGATTTGAACGGCTGGCGATCGATTTTCCTCACGCTGACGGTTATCGGCGTGATTTCACTGTTTTTGGCGATTTTCGGCTTGCGTAATTTCGGCACGCGCGACGCGTCCGCCAAAGCCGACTTCTTCTCCGTCGGCCTGTCGGTGTTCGGCTTCGGCGGACTCATGTTCGGCTTCACGAACATCGAATCGTATCCGTTCACGCATCCGATGGTGTGGCTCGCCATGCTTATCGGTGTGGTCGGCATCGTCTGGTTCGTGCTGCGGCAGATCCACGGCGCTCGCCGGCAGTCGGCCGACCCGTCCAAGCAACCTCCGCTGCTCAACCTGAGCGTGCTGAAAAACAAGAGCTTCACCGTCGGCACCGTCACCGCCGCGCTGTCGTTCTTCGCGTTCAGTTCGATCATGGTGATCATGCCGCTCTACATTCAGGATTGCCGAGGCTATTCCGCCACGATCAGCGGCCTGGTGATGCTGCCCGGCGCGTTCGGCCAGTGCATCGCGCAGTTCTTCGGCGGCAAGGCGCTCGACCGTCTCGGCGCGCGTCCGGTGGCGCTGATCGGCTCGATCACCCTGCTGTTCGGCACCATCATGATGAGCCTGATTTCCATGACCTCATGGATTTGGTGGGTGTCGATTTGGCAGTTCGTGCGCCAAATCGGCATGGGATTCGTGCTCATGCCGATTACCACGTGGTCGCTGAACTGCCTGGAGCCCGAGGAGGTGAGCGCCGGCTCGGCCGTTACGAACACGGTTCGCCAGATCGCCGGTGCCATCGGCGCTCCCGTGCTGGTGATTCTGATGGAAACGTTTACCGCCCTGCGCTGGGCTGCGATCGGCGGCGCGAAGAACATGTATGCCGTGGCGAACGTGTTCGGCATCCAGTGGGCGCTGCGCGTGAGCGCCACCATCTGCTTCATCATGGTGGTCATGGTCTTCTTCGGCGTCCGCGGCAACGGCGCCGGCTCCACCCGCGACACCGTCCAGCGCGCCCTCAATCGCGTCCACCCCCACGCCGCCTAGCCTGACCTGTCCGCTCTTACCGCATTTTCGCCGTTCCGTAGGCATGTCATGAGCGTGGTTTGCTCAAGTGCCGCCATTCCCCGCAGCAGGAAATGAGAGAGAAATGTCCGCATAGTGGCATGCGGTACGGGTGCACGTAAAAGCACTGTGAACCTCGCGGGAAGGAGGTGGCGCACCCGTGCCGTGTTGCGTATGGTGAACGGGAACGTAATGAAAGGCAACCATGCGGCAAACCTGCGAAAGCGAGCGTGAGAACGGCGGCAATAACGATGCCGAACGCGAACGCACAAGCGAAAGCGAAATCGAGGATCTGGGCGCGCAGCTCGACAAAGCATGCGCCAGCCGCCCCCTCGACCGCGCGCAACATGGCATGACCCGCCGTACCGCAGCGACACACCTTCTGACTGCGGTGCTCTGGCTGGCCACCGCCGTCATCCTGCTGGCCATGCTGCTGCGCATGCTGCCCAACAACCTCGACGGCAAACGGTACGTGCCGCTTATCGTCGCGCTGATGCCGTGGCTGGGCATGCTGTCTTTGATTATTGCGATCACCGCGATAGCCGTCCGTGCAATAGGCGGACGCGTCCTACTCGCCACCGTCAGCGTGGTGTGCGTGGTCGTGCAAATCGGCTGGCATTGGGGTTATATCAGGCCGCAGCAAACGATTTCCGACGCGGCCAGCACCGCAGTCACGCAAGTCTCGTCCGACGGCTTGCCCAACACGTCCGACCGGTACGCCCGCATCATGACCTTCAACACCAAGGAAGGGCATGCCGACGCCAATCGGATCGTCGAAATCGTCAAAAACGAGCATGTGGAAGTGCTCGCGCTGCAGGAAGTGTCATGGGACCTGCTCAACCGGCTCAACAGCGCCGGAATCGCCAATTATCTGCCGTATTCCGTGGCCGCGCAGCAAACGTGGCATGACAACGGCGGTGTGAACGTGCTGTACAGCGCCGCGCCGATGGAAAACGCCAAACAGAACCTCATTCCCGTGGAATCAAGCAGCGTTTCCGCCGCGACGATCGATTTCGGCGGCAGCAAGGTGCGCTTCGGCTCCGTCCACCCGTTCTCGCCGCGCCCCCGCAACCAAGGTCTGTGGAACCGTAGTCTCGACTCGCTCGCCCAACTGCAGCATTACGACAATCTGTACGTGCTGATGGGCGATTTCAATTCCACATGGGACCACGCCAGCTTCCGATACCTGCTCGGCAGCCGTTTTCTGGATTCCGGCCAGCAGGCGGGCGAAGGCCTGCACATGACGTACCCGGCCATGATGCCGATCGCCGAAATCGACCATATCGTGCATGACAAAGGCGTGACCGTAGGCAACCTCAAAACCGCATACATCCCCGGCTCCGACCACCGCGCCCTCCTTGCCACCCTCGAAGTATGCTGAAACGTCTTGCCGATGGCGGGTGTTGTGAAGCTCTGGACGCGATTTTTCGCAAATGGCATGCTTCACGATAAAATAGCAGGTTGTGAGAGCGCGCTGCAGAGCACCGCAAGGCTTTGCGTCGCGGAAAACCGTTGGTTGAAGAAGTTTTCAAGGGGTTTGGTATGCACATCATGTTCGTCTGCACGGGCAACATTTGCCGTTCCCCTATGGGCGAGCTTCTGATGACCCACTATCTGAACGGCACCACCGTGCAGGTGTCAAGCGCCGGCACGCGTGGTTTGCCGATGCATCCGATCGATCCGTCGAGCGGCCGCCTTATGCAAAGCGTCGGCATTGAGTCGAGCGGCTTCCGTTCCCGACGACTGACCCGACAGATGGCCGACGAAGCCGACCTGATCCTCTGCTTCGAAAAGCAGCAGCGCAAGGAAATCGTCACGTTGGCGCCAGCCGCCGTACGATACACGTTCCTGCTTGACGATTTCGCGAATATGTGCGATTACTGCGCTCGCAACAATATGATTGCCGGACTGACCATCCAGGAGCGTCTTCAGTCGGTGATCAAGAAGTCCTCGATGATTCGTCCGATGATTCCCCAGCCGAAGGACATCGCCGACCCGCATGGCCGCGAATTCAGCATGTTCTGCGTCGCCGCCGAACAGACGAACGGTGCGATCCGCAAAATCCTGAAAAGCATGCGCAAGCACCGTGCGGTAACCCCCGCCCCCATCCGCTCCCAAATCGTTGCCTGATAATTCTTTTAGGTTCATGGATTGATTCACCATAGCTTGGCCCTACTCTTTTTTTGAGTCCGAGCGTGTTTGTGATATTCACCCATTTTTTATTATTGATATTTTGATTTGATTGGCATGTTGCATGCCATAAGAGGTAAAGAAGCCTTTTTGAGCATCTCTTGAAAGATTAATTTCAGGATTGTTGGGGTTGGGCTGTCGGTGGCTTGGGGTGAGGCGAGGATGCTTTGTGTTGCAAGGTGGTATTGGTTGGAAAATTTTCTGAAACGTTTGCATATGTGAATTTGCGACGATAGTGGGTGTTACGGGGTGCTGGTATGGGTGTATCTGTTGCTGACAGCGTTTGCAACAGAGCAGAAAACAATTGCGTTTTAACCGCTGTTTTTCAGTAAAAATCACTCATTTTTCAAAGGAAAAATGTGGTATTTTTAACGCAACGTATGCTAATGGCAAACGTTATCATATCGAAGATGCAAGGAAGCAGGGAGGGTAAGGTGCGACTTAGCACTCATACGTTCGCGGGTATGGCGAACGCACTCACCAGAAAAGAGCCTCCTCATGAGGATCAGCCTGAGCTGATGACTCGTGCGGAGCGCAGACGCGCGGCCCGTAAAGCACGCGCCGTCAAGACCTGGAAGAAGGTCGCAGCGGGAACAGTGGCGGTCGCCACATTGTTCGGCGGTATGGGTGTGGCATCCACCGCACTTGCCGCCGATCGTGACAGCTACCAGGACACCGTTGGGAATTCTTCTTTCGAATCGGCCCGTAACCAGTACGGTCTGACCAAGCACATGAAGAACGGCGCCATCCTGCACGCATGGATGTGGTCGTTCAAGACCATTACGCAGCACATGCCTGAGATCGCCGCGGCCGGCTACACCTCCGTGCAGACCGAGCCGATGAGCAAGATCAAGGAAGTCGCCGCCAATGGCAAGAAGTTCACCGAGAACTGGTACTACGTGTACCAGCCGGCGAACACCTCCATCGGCAATTTCGTGGTTGGCACTGAGGCTGATTTGAAGGAAATGACCGCCACCGCCCACAAGTACGGCGTGCGCGTGATCGTGGATGTGGTCGCCAACCACTTCACCTCCGATTGGAACGCCATCGACCCCGATTGGCAAAACAAGGACTACTTCCACAAGCGTACCGGCTGCGACGGCCCCAACGGTGAAATCAACGATTATTCCAACCGTTACAAGGTGACGCAGTGCCACCTGCTTGGCCTGTGGGATCTGAATACGCAGAACCAGGCTGTTGCCGATCGTATGCAGAAGTTCCTGAAGACCGCTGTGGCGGACGGCGTTGACGGCTTCCGTTACGATGCGGCAAAGCACGTCGAGCTGCCGACCGAAGTCTTCGACAATAAGCAGTCGAACTACTGGAACACCATTCTGAAGAACGGCTCCCAGTTCCAGTACGGCGAGGTGCTGCAGGGCGATTCCGGCCTTGACTACAAGGCATACGCCAACATGTTCCGCGACAATTCCTCCGATGGCGGCGGCAACACCGCTTCCAACTACGGCAAGACCATTCGCGCCGCTGTCGGCTCGAACAACCTTGACGTCAAGATGGTGAAGAACATCGATACCGGCGGCGCAAGCGAAGACCAGCTGGTCACCTGGGTTGAGTCCCACGATAACTACGCCAACGGCGACAAGGAATCCACCGGCCTCACCGACTATCAGATCATGATGGGCTGGGCGGTCGTTGGTTCCCGTAGGGCCGGCGCTCCGCTGTACTTCAACCGTCCGAAGGGCTCTGGCGGCACCAACCCGCAGTTCGCCGAGCAGTCCCAGCTGGGTGACGCCGGTGACGACATGTGGAAGAACAAGTCCGTCGCGGCAGTCAACCACTTCCGTAACGCCATGGATGGCAAGGGCGAGAACCTGCAGAACTGCGGCGACAAGTCCTGCCTGATGATTGAGCGCTCCACGTCTGATGGCATTCAGAACGATGGTGTGGTCATTGCCAACATGGGTGGCGACAAGAGCCTTTCCGGCATGGACACCACGCTTGACGATGGCACCTACCCGGATGAGGTCAATGGCGGCCAGCTTGTGGTCTCCAACCATAAGATCGTTTCCGGTACCGCCAAGGGCGGCGCGGTCAGCGTCTTCTACGTGAAGGGCGAATCCGATCCGAACGTGTCCGTGGAAGCGGCTTCCAAGGAATTCTCCTCCGACAATGTCAAGGTCACGCTGCGCGCGCAGGATGCCGACAATCTGAAGTACACCACCACCGAGGGCGAGAGCGGCTCCTTCACTGACGGAAAGGTCATTTCCGTTGGTAAAACTCTTTCCATCGGCGAGACCGCTACCGTCAAGGTGACCGGCACCGCCGCCAAGGATGGCAAGAAGGTCAAGAAGGGTCAGGCGCTGAGCGCTTCCGTGACCGTGAAGAAAGTGGAGGTCCCGAAGCAGAACCTTGCCGCGCAGTACAGTACCAACAAGGTGGGCATGGGCGTCAAGAAGACCATCAACTTCAACGCCGGAAAGGACGCGAGCATCGCTGACTGGAACAGCTCCATGCTGATCGCGCAGGGCGCCGCCAACGACGACCCGCGCGTGTACCGCCCGAATTCCATGTATGAGGTTCCGATTGATCTGTACGCGCTGTACGGCGCCTATGATGACGACAACCTGTACCTCATGTGGGAAATGACCAACGTGCAGGATGTCGTCGACACTGGCGATGACTACCCGCTGAGCCAGGGCCATCTGTGGCAGACCCAGAACCTGCCGTTCCACATCGCCATCGACACCAAGGATGACAGCACCCGCATCGGCAACAACGGCGGTCTGCAGACCGGCGGTTCCCTGTGGGCATCCAACATCACTTGGGGCGGCGAGCAGAAGCTCAACAATGTGGTGACCATTTCCACCAACGGTTCCAACGGGCCGTGGATCTACAAGGGCGACGAGAGCGGTCTGAACGCCAACGCCGTGTATGGTCCGGCTGCCAATGCCAAGACCAACACCAAGAAGTCGAACATCAAGTTCGGCTATGGCAATGGCATTCTGAGCAAGGATGTCATCGGCATCGACGGCGGCTGGGGCGAGAGCAACGGCCGTGTTATCGGCGATATGAAGGCTGAGAACCAGGACAAGGCCAAGTGGGTCAACTTCAACGAGAAGGGCCACAACTCCAATCGTATGGACGATCACTATGAGATCGCCATTCCGCTGGAGGAGCTTGGCACCACCGCTGATCGTATCGAGAAGTCTGGCATCGGCATCGAACTGGCGGCCACCTTCGGTCTGTCCGCCATGGATTCCCTGCCGTACGATCTGGCAATGAACGACAACGCCGACCTGCCGGACACCGGTTCTCAGGTGAACAACTCCTTCGAGAAGTCCGATGACGACATGTTCAGCGTGAAGATGGCCAACATCGGCGGTTCCGGACCGGTCATCGAAACCAAGTCCGTGAAGATTGATCAGGGCGACTACTCCGTGGATCTGTCCAATGGCGTGACCACGAAGCAGTTGACCGCCACGACCGATCCGAAGGGCGCGTCCGTGAGCTGGAGCTCGTCCAACAAGGACGTGGCGACCGTCAGCCCGAAGGGCGTGGTCACCCCGAAGAAGGCCGGCAAGGCCACGATCACCGCGAAGTCCGGGACCAAGACCTCGTCGATCACCGTGACCGTGACGGGCCAGATCCCGCCGGACCCGGTCGCGAAGAACACGATCTACGCTTCGAAGCCGTCCGGCTGGGGCAAGATCTACGCGTACGTGTACACGGGCGACGGCGCTACCGCGGCGAACAACGCGGCCTGGCCGGGCGTGGAGATGACCGCCCCGAGCGCGACCGACGGCTGCCAGCAGACCGACCTGTACAAGTACGTGGTCCCGGACGACCTCGCCAAGGGCGCGAAGGTGATCTTCAACGACGGAGGCAGCCAGCAGTATCCGGGATCCCGCCAGCCGGGCCTGGACTACAACGGCGGCATCGTGCAGTGGGACGGCTCCTCCGCGGCCCTGGCCGCGGTCGAGTGCGAGACCACCGTCCCGGTCACGTCCGTGTCGGTCTCTGGTGATGGCGTGAGCGGCGGCAAGCTCTCGCTGAAGTCCGGGGCGAGCGCGCAGCTGACCGCGACGGTCAAGCCCGACGACGCGACGGACCGCAAGGTCACATGGACGAGCTCGGACAGCTCGGTCGCGAACGTGATGGGCACGGGCGTGGTCACCGCCGGCTCGAAGGCCGGCAAGGCCACGGTCACCGCGACCGCGGGCGGCAAGAGCGCGAGCGTCACGGTGACGGTCACGGACGTGCCGAAGCAGCCGATGACGGTGTGGTACAAGCCGGCGTCGTCGTGGAAGACCGCGAAGGTGCATTACAAGGCGAACGGCAAGTGGACGGGCTCGGCCCAGCAGATGACCGCGGCGTGTGGCGGCTGGTACAAATACACGATCCCGGACACCGCCGGCGGGCGGGTGCGCATGGCGTTCACGAATGGTTCCGCGTGGGACAACAATTCCGGCAAGGACTACTTCGCGTCCGGATCGGTCGTTTCGGTGTCCGGCGGGAAGATGTCCTCCAAGGCCCCGTCGTTCGGCACGCCGATGACGGTGTGGTACAAGCCGGCGTCGTCGTGGAAGACCGCGAAGGTGCATTACAAGGCGAACGGCAAGTGGACGGGCTCGGCCCAGCAGATGACCGCGGCGTGTGGCGGCTGGTACAAGTACACGATCCCGGACACCGCCGGCGGGCAGGTGCGCATGGCGTTCACGAATGGTTCCGCGTGGGACAACAATTCCGGCAAGGACTACATGGTGTCTGGCGACAGTGCCGCTGTGGCCGGAGGTCAGTCCGTTCCGGACGTCACACCAAACTGCACCATAACCAACAAATAACTGAAAACAGCTGAGGCCTGATTCCATATCCCAACGGAACCGGGCCTCAGCCTTACCTGAACAAATCCAATCCGATCAAGGAAGATGATGAAACAATCAGCAACGCTTGCTCGTCTGAGCAAGAAAACCGTGGCGTTCCTCGCCGCGGCCACCACGCTGCTCGCGGGTCTTTCACTCGCTACGGCCGCACCGCAGCAGGCCAGCGCCGCCACCCGTGACAGCTACGCCGATACCATCGGCAATCCGACGTTCGAGGCCGCCCGCCAGAAGTACGGCCTGCCGAAGGATATGAAGGACGGTGCGACCCTGCACGCCTTTGAATGGTCCTTCAAAACCATCATGGAGAACATTCCGGATATCGCCAAGGCCGGTTATACCTCCATCCAAACCGAACCAATCGTCAAAATCAAGGACAACCGCAAGCTCGGCACCGGCAACTGGTATCTCAACTGGTACTATGTCTACCAGCCAACCGACATGTCCATTGGCAACTATGTGGTCGGTTCGGAAGACGAATTCAAGGAAATGTGCAAGCTGGCGCACCAGTACGGCCTGCGCATCATCGTCGATTCCGTGTCCAACCATTTCACTTCCGATTTTGATGTGATCGAAGGCAAGTGGAAGAACAAAGCCTACTACCATGAGGACAAGCAGATCTCCGATTACAACAATCGAGAGGACTGCACCCAGCACAAGCTCTCCGGCCTGTGGGATCTCAACACCCAAGATGATACCGTCACTGAAGGCATGCATGATCTGCTCGTGCAGACTGTGGTCGACGGCGCTGATGGCTTCCGGTATGACGCTGCCAAGCATATCGAGCTTTCCGATGAGGTATTCGGCGGCAAGCAGTCCCACTATTGGGACACCATCCTGCAGAACGGCGCACAGTACCAGTACGGCGAAGTGCTGGAAGACGCCAATGTGCGTGAAGCCGACTATGCCGATCTGTTCAACAAGAGCTCCGTTGGCGGTGGCGGCATCACCGACTCCAGCTACGGCCATGAGGTGCGCAACGCCGTGCAGTTCAAGAATCTCGGCGCAAGCCATTTCACCTCGCATTCCAAGGTGACCGAAGACAAAACCGTGAACTGGGTGGAGTCCCATGATAACTTCGCCAATGGCGAGGCCAACATCCCGCAGGAGCTCTCCGACGAATGGATCAAGTACGGCTGGGCCGGTGTGACCGCGCAGAAGAACGGTATGAGCCTGTTCTTCGACCGCCCGTACAAGGACGGCGGCACGTATGGCACTGGTGGCGTTGGCACTTACGGTAATGGCAGCGGTCCGTTCACCGAAAACTCCAAGCTCGGCGACGCCGGCTCCGACCTGTGGAAGGATCCGGAAGTCGTGGCCGTCAACCACTTCCGCAACGCCATGGTCGGCGAAGCGTCAAACGTCTCCAACTGCGGCGATGACAACTGCCTGATGGTCGAGCGTTATGCCGGTTCCGCAGCTCAGGACGGCATGGTAGTGGCCAATGCGAACGGTTCCGACAAGAATCTTGCAGGCCAGTCCACCAAGCTGGCCAACGGCACTTATACGGATGAAGTGACCGGTTCCACCATCACCGTTTCCGGCGGTAAGGTTACCTCCGGCACGGTGAAGGGCCAGTCCATCGCGGCGTTTTCCAATAAGACCCGTTCCGGCAAGGTCTCCACCGCGGAAGCATATCCGAACAAGGGCACCATTCCTGGCGAATCTAAAACGATCACTCTCCGGTCCTATCAATCCACTAACACCACCTACTCCACTTCCGACGGTCAATCCGGTTCCTTCAAGGATGGCGACACCATTGAAATCGGCAGCAAGGCCAAGTCGGATGAAGTGGTGACGGTCACGGTGAAGGGCACTGGTGCAGACGGCGAAGCCATCAAGCACACGTACTCTTACACCAAGTATGGTGATCCTACTTACGACCCGAGTGACGGCACTTCCAGCCCGTGCGACAAATATTGCATGGAGTATATGGAAAAGAACGGTCTGGACCCGGATTGCTACATTGACGCCAAAGAGCCTTGCCATCCAAGGAATGTGACCGTTACTGCCATCAAGGTTTCCGGCGACACTTCCATGGATCTCGCTTCCACGCAGAGCGTGCAGCTCAAGGCGGATGTGACAACCGATCCGGCGGGCAAGCGTCCTTCCGTGACTTGGACTTCTTCCGACACTTCTGTTGCCACCGTCGATTCCAAGGGCAAGGTTTCCGGCCTTAAGGCGGGAACGGTGAAGATCACCGCCACTGCCGGTACGAACAAGAAATCCGACTCCATCACTATCACGATCACCGGCGTGAAGCCGGAAGTCTCCAACGTAATCTACGCCACCAAGCCTTCCGGCTGGAGCAAGATCTACGCCTACGTGTACAACGACACCACGTCCAAGAACAATGGCAACTGGCCGGGCGTTGAAATGACCCAGCTGACCGCTGACGATTCCTGTGCGAAGGCCGGCACCTACAAGTACGAGGTACCGGATCTGGGCGAAGGCAAGTACCGTGTGATCTTCACCAACGGTTCCGGCGCGCAGACCCCTGGCGCCAGCCAGCCCGGCATCGAATTCTCCGGCAAGGTCAGTTGGAATGGCTCTTCAAGCACGGTGACCGCCGTGAACTGCAATATTCAGCAGCCAATTCCGGTGTCTTCGGTCTCGATTTCAGGTTCCGGTGTGAGCAACGGAAAGCTGAGCCTGAAGTCCGGCGCGAGCGTGCAGCTGACAGCTACTGTGAATCCGTCCAACGCTACCGACAAGACGGTTTCTTGGACCAGCTCGAATAGTTCTGCGGCTAAGGTATCCGATGGCAAAGTCACCGCTGTGAAGGCTGGCACTGCAACGATTACAGCGACCGCTGGCGGTAAGACGGCTTCGGTCGTTGTTACTGTGGCCGATAATCCGGTCACGTCCGTGTCGATCTCCGGTGATGGCGTGAGCGGCGGCAAGCTCGCTTTGAAGGCCGGCGCGTCCGCGCAGCTGACCGCGACGGTCAAGCCCGACGACGCGACGGACCGCAAGGTTACATGGACGAGCTCGGACAGCTCGGTCGCGAACGTGATGGGCACGGGCGTGGTCA